>Ga0209382_10011616_pt1 | contig 10929 bp, 8 predicted proteins | sample SoiMetdeltSBSDD5_FD_187599 | JGI IMG/M metagenome (GOLD analysis project Ga0209382, IMG submission 187599) | Bulk soil microbial communities from a Populus tree surrounding site in Tennessee, USA - Soil MetaG P. deltoides SBSDD5 (SPAdes) (version 2) | ecosystem: Environmental > Terrestrial >...
CCATCGAAAAGAGCAGGAACATCACGCCAATGCCGGCGGCGTAGAACGAAATCAGCGAGCCGCGCTGGCTGCTGCTGCGGACCACGTCGACCACTTCGACGCCAACCCCCATCGTTGCGGAACCAGAAGGGCCGCGGCCGGATTGCAGGGTCGGAAGCCACTGGTCGACGGCGGCGCGTTGACCTGGCGTGAGCGGTCCGGCGTGAGTCTCGAATTGCCGCAGCCCGCCTCGCATGAGCAGGTCGGGAGCCGCGGTCATCGTCACCTTCTGCAGGAGGCCGGCGACCATGCTCGGCGCAATCGGATCGGACGGATCGGCGAGCAGGGTAATCGATGGGCCACCACCAAAGCCGTTGCTACCAAAGGCGTCGCCCAGGCCCGAGGGAATGACGATCGCGACCGGCACGTCGCCGCCGCGGACCAGCCGCTCGGCGCTGGCGCGATCCAAGGGTGCGTCCGCGTCGTTTCCGGACGCCGTGGTTCGAACCTGCAGCGAGCTTTCCGCGCGCAGCGCCGCGATCACCCGGGCGCTGAACGGCGACCGATCGTCGTCGACGACCGCGGCCCGGACCCGGGGCGTGGGTGCGTCGCCGCGTCCGCCGAACACCGATGCGAAGATCGAGAAGAAGATGATCGGCAGCACGAAGGTCAACGCCTGCGCGACGCGATCGCGGCGCAGATTGGTCCACGCGATCCGTATCAACGTGCCCATTACTCCCTCAGCTCCCTTCCCGTGAGGTGGATGAAGACCGCTTGCAGGCTGGGGCCGCGGACGTCGACGTCTTCGACCGTGCGGCCGGCGCGATGGATGCGTTCGAGGAGCGGCGGCAATTCAAGGGCGACGTCGGCCATCCGCGTACGGACGGTACGGCCATCGGCGCCGGCGCCGTCCACGGCGGGGGCGCCAACGGCAGCGCCGACCGGCGCGAAGTCGGCATCGGCCGGCAGGGGCGCGTCCATCCGCAGCGTGACCAGACGATGCCGTCCGACGGTGCGGTCGACCAGTTCGGCGAGCGTCCCGGACGCGATCACCTTGCCGCGATCGATGATCACCGTTCGCGAGCAGCGGGCCTCGGCTTCCTCGAGATGATGCGTCGTGAGCAGCAACGACACGCCGTCGCCGCGCAGCTCGGCGAGGACGTCGTAGATGTGATCCCGGCTCTGCGGATCGACGCCGACCGTCGGTTCATCGAGCAGGACGATCCTCGGCCGGTGCAGAATGCCGCAGGCGATGTTCAAACGCCGGCGCATCCCTCCCGAGAACTGCTTGATTGGCTCGTTCGCCCGATCGGTCAGCCCGGTGCGCGCCAGGGCCCAGTCGATCTGTCGCTGCAGATCCGCGCCGCTCAACCCGTGCAGCCTGCCGAAGGCCTGCAGGTTTTCGCGCGCGGTCATGAGCGGATAGATCGACACTTCCTGCGGGACGATTCCGATCTCGCGCGGGGTGTGGCGGCCGTCGAGCGCGTTGCCGAAAACCGACACGCGGCCGGCATCGAGCCGCACGCGGCCGGTGATCGCGCGAAGCAGTGTCGTCTTTCCCGCGCCGTTCGGCCCCAACAACGCCAGCAGCTCGCCCTCGTGCAGGTCGAACGAGGCCCCGTCGAGGGCAACAACCTGACCGAACGCCTTTCGAGCCTCAGACACGGTCAGAACCGGCATTGGGTGGCTCGCCTCCTCGCTTCCAGGCTTCCTGGGGGAGGTTACGCCCGATGGGTGCAATCCGGGTCAGGCGTTCCGGCGAACGGCAGGACCGGAGCGGTGACTGACGCTAGGTCTTGTTCTTGTCCTTCAGCACATTTCTCAGCGCCTTGGCGCCGATCCGGCCGCGCCGTTTCTCCTCGATTTGCGCGCGCGCGTCCAGCTGGCGGGCCTGGTGCGCCTGTTCCGCCGACAATTTGAAGAAGCTGTCGAGCCGCTCCGCGGGCAGGTCGCCGGCGTCGACCGCGGCGCGCACCGCGCACCCCGGCTCGCTGCGATGCCGACAATCGCGGAAGCGACAGTCCGCAGCCAGCCCGTCGATGTCGGTGAACGTACCCGCCAACGACTCGCCGGTCTCCCACAATTGCAGCTCGCGCATCCCCGGTGTATCGATGAGCACACCGTCGCCCGGCAGCAGGACGAGCTGGCGAGCGGTACTGGTGTGCCGGCCGCGGCTATCCGACGCGCGCACGTCTCGCGTGCGCAGCAGGTCCTGTCCGATCAGTTGATTGACGATCGACGACTTGCCGACCCCAGAGGAACCGAGCAGCGCGCCGGTCCTGCCTTCGCCCAGATAGCCGCGCAGCGCGTCCAGAGATTGCGGCTGTCGTGTCGACACCGCGTGGACGTCCACACCCGGCGCTGATGCGCGCACCTCGTCGACCATGGCGCGAGGATCGTCGACGAGATCGGCCTTGTTCAGCACGATCACCGGCGTTGCGCCGCTGTCCCACGCGACTACGAGGTAACGCTCGATACGCCGCGGGTTGAAGTCGCCGTCGAGACCGGTCACGAGCAGGACGACGTCGATGTTGGCGGCGACGATCTGCTCCTCGGTCGAATCGCCGGCAGCGCGGCGGGAGAAGCGGCTGAAGCGCGGCAGGACGGCATGGATACGCGCCTCCCCACCCGCGGCTGGCTCGATCACGACCCAATCGCCCACCGCCGGAAAATCGACGCGGCGCCCAGCCTGATGCCGCAGGCGGCCGGACACGCGCGCGAGCCACTCGCCGGACGGCGCGAAGACGCGATAGATGTGCGTGTGTTCCAGCGCGACCCGTGCAGGCTCCAACCCTTCGCCGCGGTACTGTGCGAACGCGTCGTCGAACGCCGGACGCCATCCGAGGGCCTGCAGATCGAACGTCATGAACCGGCAGCAGCGCGAGCGCTCTCGCAGTCGGTGCGCCGCGACTCGACCCCCGCTACGCGCCAACCTTGCGGAGGCATCTCAGCACTTCGGCGACGCTCCAGGCCTGCGCCACGCACCCGCGCGGCACGTAGGGCGCCTCGGCATCGAAGATTTCCGCGAGCGATCCGACGCACGCCTCGCTCACGCGCGCGTCGAACCCGTCGAGCAGCGCGCGCGCTCCCACAGCGTCCTCGGGATGGGTCTTCAGCCAGGCGTCGAAGAAGGGACCGATCAGCCACGGCCATACGGTCCCCTGATGATACGCCGCATCGCGCGAGCGCAGATCGCCCGAGTACACCGCTTTGTAGTCGGGATGCCCGGGAGCCAGCGTGCGGAGTCCGACCGGGGTCAACAGCCGGCGCGAGACCGTGTCGAGGACGGCGGCCCATCGCTCGCGCTCGAGCACCGGATGATCGAGCGAAATGGCAATGACCTGGTTCGGCCGGCACGACAGATCGTCGCCGTTCTCGCCGTCGACGACGTCGTAGAGATGTCCGGCCTCGTCGCTCCAGAAGCGGCGATTGAACGACCCCCGCGCGCGCGCCGCGTGCTCGGCGAGGTCGGCTCTTGGCGACGCGTGGTCCCGCAGCCAGCCGTCCAGCAGGCACAGCGCGTTGTACCAGAGGGCATTGATCTCGACGGCTTTGCCACGTCGTGGCGTCACGACCCAGTCATCGACCTTGGCGTCCATCCACGTGAGCTGATAGCCGGCCGCGCCTTCGCGCAGCAGGCCGTCACGAGGATCGACGGCGATGCCGAATCGCGTCCCACGCACGTGATGGTCGACGATCGAGACGAGCGTCGGGATGAGTGCCCGGAGGGTATCGCGATCGCCGGTCGCCTCGACATACTTGGCGATCGCATGGAAGTACCACAGCGTCGCGTCCGCGGTGTGATACAGCCCCTCGCGCGCACCGTCCGGGAACATGTTGGGGATCAACCCGTCGCGCACGTAATGAGCGAAGGTTCGAAGGATGTAGGCGGCCTCGCGGTGACGCCCGGTGCAGAGCGTCAAGCCCTGGAGACTGATCATCGTGTCTCGTCCCCAGTCCGTGAACCAGTGATATCCGGCGATGACCGTCCGCACTTCTTCGCCCGACGCGCGCGCCCGCGCCGCTTCCTCGGCGCGACCTGCCGGCGTGATGATGAACTGATCCGCGGCCAGCACCAGCTCGGACACCAGACCGTGTGCGGTGTCGACCTCGGCGAGCGACAGCAGCCGTGCGCGCCGATCCGCTTCCGTCTGCCGCGCATCCGCCGGACTCAGGGCTTCAATGGTCTCCCAGCTCTCGGTCGACGCAATCAACGTCAAATCGCGATCGGGACCGAGGTCGGCGCGGAAGTATCCCGGGCTCCACAGCCCGCCGGTCGCATCGTAGCCGCGCCGGCTCTCCATGGCATACGGCACCGCCGTGTGGCCACATTCGTCGAGCGTCAGCGCCGGCGTCTCGCCGCGCAGCAGCAATCGAACTGGCGGCAGATCGGCAGCGCCGTGCAGCTCGTGGCGGGTGCCATCGGACACGACGCGGTATGCCGCGGCGGGAGAATGACCGACCGGCGCTTCGTACGAACGGAACTGCACGGACGGACGCAGGCTCAGACGAACAGCGTCGCCGCCGCTCGTCAACCGATAACTGATGTGCACCGTGTTCTGACCGTACGGCATCACGATCCGCTTCTCGATGCCGATGCCGCCCAACTGGTAGCGCCACACGGGAAGCCCCAGCTCCAAACGAAACTCGACGAGGTGGCCGGCGCGATCCGCCGCGTTCGGCCCCGCCACTTCGTCTTCGTCGCCGAGCCACGTCACCCGACGGTTGGGCAGCCGGACGCGCTCCAGCAAGTGGCTCAACATCACGACCCGGCCGAACGGAGCCGGCAACGCGGCGATCAACAGCCCGTGGTAGCGCCGCGTCACGACGCCCGCGACCGTGCCCGACGCGTAGCCTCCCAGACCATTGGTCACGAGCCACTCACGGCGCGGCATGGCCTTTGGCGAGGCGTCGCTGTCCGGAGAATCGACCGGGTGTGTGAGAACTCGGACCGGCGCAACCCCTTCGGGCCGCTCAGATCTCGTGGAACCACCGGCCATCAGGCCTCGCTTCGCTCCGCCGATTGGCTCGAGCCTGCGGGCTCCGGTGCGACGAGCACTGCCGATTCGGCGCGGAGGCGCCAGGTGGGTTCCGCCTGCAACGGCGCGTCGCCTGGTCCGCCGTAGACGACCGCGTCGCTGCTCCACAGCACGGCCCAGCGCGTGCCGGCGGGCGGTCCGAGCAGTGGTTCCGGCACGGGCGTGAGATCCAGATCGGCGCCGAGATTCACCAGCAACAGCCGCGCATCATCCCCGCCGACGTTGTAGCGGATCACGAAGGCGTGCGTTCCGAGCACGGCGCCGTCGATGCGGGCCGGCGCGGCCCGCGCGGCAATGACGGGATCGGTCTTGCGCAGCCGCAGCAGATCGCGATGGAGCGCCAGCGCCTCATGGTGAAGACCGCGCTCGCGCCAATCGATCTTGCAGCGCGCGAAGGTGTCGGGATCGTCGGGCAGCGACATCACCCCCATCACCTTCGGGTCCTGCAAGCTCGGGAACTGCTGCAGGAACTGCCGTCGTCCTTCGCGGATGGCGTCGCGCAGATCGCCGCCGTGATCGACGAAGAACAGGAACGGCGTCGAGGCCGCAAACTCTTCACCTTGGAACAACAGCGGCGTGGCCGGTCCCAGCAGCGTCAGCGCGGTGAGCGTTCGCCATCGACCCGGAGACGTGAGCTGGTGCGTCCGCTTGCCGAACGACGAGTTCGCGATCTGGTCGTGATTCTCGAGAAAATGCACGAACGCCGTCGCCGGTAGATCCAACGCCGAGCCGCCGCGGGTCTGGTTCTGCCACGAGTACCACTGGCCCTGATAGAGGTACCCGTACTTGACCGCCGATACCAACTCCTGGGGCGAGCCCGTGTAGTCCGTGTAGTACGCTTCGCGTCTTCCGGTGAGCGCAACCAGCGCCGCATGATGGAAGTCGTCGTTCAACAACGCATCGACGCCGTAGCCGCCGCGACTCGCATCACGCACGAAGATCGGATCCTGGGGCTCGTTCTCCGCAACGATGTAGAGGCCGCGCGACCCCGCTGCCGCGCGGGCGCGGCGTGCCAATTCGGCGACGACGTGCTCCGGCGACGCGTCGTGGATGTCCTGTGTGGCGTCGAGGCGCAGCCCGTCGAAGTGATATTCGTCGATCCAGTAGGCGGCGTTCTCGACGAAGAAATCTCGCGCCGGCCGCGGCCCCTCGAAATTCAGCGATGGTCCCCAGTCGTTCTTGTAGCGATCGGTGAAGTAGTCGAGCGAGTAGTCGGCGAGATAGTTGCCGTCGGGGCCGAGATGGTTGTAGACGACGTCGAGGATCACGCCGAGGCCGACCGCGTGCGCACGATCGATGAACCGGCGGAGGTCGTCGGGCGCGCCATAGAGGTGTGTCGGCGCATACAGATTGACTCCGTCGTACCCCCAGCCCCACCGCCCGCTGAAATCGGCAATCGGCATCATTTCGATCAGCGTGACGCCGATCTCCGCCAGGTCGCGAAGCCGTTCGGCGGCCGCAGCCCAGGTGCCCTCCGGCGTGAAGGTGCCGATGTGCAGTTCGTAGAGCACCTGGCCGTCGCGGCGCACTCCCGGCCAGGAGTGGTCGGTCCAAGCGAAGCTCGTCGGATCGACGATCGCGGACGCGTGATGGGGCCCGTCCGGTTGCCAGCGGCTCACCGGATCGGGCCGATTGCGGTCGTCGTCGAGACGAAACCAATAGCGATCGCCGGCCGCAACGCTCGGCAGGTCGCCGCTGTGAAATCCATCGCTGTCTCGCTCGAGCCGAACGGAATTGCTGCCCCGGCTACCGGCTCGTTCGATCAAGGCGGCGACGGTGCGGCAGCGCGGCGCCCACACACGAGCGTGTGCGATTCCGCCATCGAGCAATTCCACACCTGCTGTGAGGCGTCGTTTCCTGTTTGCTACTGCCATTCGCGTTCAGCCACTACGCTCGCAGCATCCATGCCGTCGAGAAGCTCATCTTCTTTTAGTTTGCGCTGGGGCCCCACCCCCAGCGCCTGACAGCCCTTCGCTTCGCTCGGGCCGGTGTTTAGCGGCGACAGGCTGCTTGGAAGGGCGTTTCGCGACGGGAATCACGAATTTCTCGGCCGTGTGTGTCTCCGAGAAGCTCACCACCTTGACGTCGACCAGTCCCGCGCGCTTCCCCGCCGCCATCGTCTCGGCTTCGGTGATCTCGGGGCGGCCCTTGGGCCGCACGACCCAGATGGCACCTTCAGGCCGTATGATCTGCGCCAGCGACGCGAGCTCGCCCAGCGCATCGCGGTGGCGGGCGCCGTAGAAGATCGCGTCGGCATCCTTCGCGCTTCGTATCGTCGTGCCGGCAACCGTGGCGCCGCGCGCGCCGATCTCGCGCGCGAACGTCTCATCGTCCACGCCGACAATCGCGACGGTCATGCCGGCCTTGACGCCCAGCTTTTCGAGTCGTGACGGTGGGTTGGTAATGCGGTTCGCCCACTTCACCGCGGCATCGCCTATCGCGAACGAGGCCTTGCGACCCGCGTAGGTGACGTGCAACGTCCCGTCCCTGGCAACCGCCGATGTGATGGACGCGAGCGGAATCGCGAGCCGCGTCGGGCCGCGGAACACGAGATCCTTGTGTTCGAGCCACGCGGTTCCACGTGTCTTCTTGCCGTCGGCGGTCAGCGTGCATGCGGCGTCGTATCCCATTACCCCACCTTCTTCCCGAGCGCGTCCAGATAGGACGCCATCGTCGCTTCGTAGCCGAGCACGAACCGTGCGACCGCGCGGAACACCGGATTGTAGATCTCGCCGTTCTCGGTGATGGTCAACCGCGTTCCGGCGCCCGCCGGCGCAAGCTCGTAGGTCCAGTTCCCGCCGAACGGCAGGTTCGGGTCCGCAATGCGCGTGACCAGGCGGCGTGGCGGATCGCTGGCCTCAATCGCAAAGGTGATACGGCCCGACGATCCCTGCTCGATCCACGTCAGCGGGACGGCGCTCCCCACGCGCTCGACGCTCTTGACGTCGGATCGCCATGACGGAAACGCGTCGACGTCGGTAATCGTCCGCCAGACGACTTCCGGGGACGCAGCAAACGTGCGCTGCCGGGACGCGACGTGCTTGACCGGCAGACTCCAGCCGACGATCGCGATCACTGCCGCGAGCGCGACCAGCATGCCGACGACGATGAAGACCCACTTCACTCGTATCCCTTCCTTTCCCCGCGTTCAGCCATTTGCGCGTGGGCGGCATTCGCGAGCAGCGACAACCCCTGGATCGCTGCCGAGCGATCCGCATCTCCGAGCCTTGCCATGAGCGAGACGACGAGGGCCGGGTCGAGCACGGAGCTCGCGTCGCGGACCCTGACCCCGGCCGACGTGAGTCGTACGTTGACGCGTCGCCGGTCGGCTGTATCACGGACGCGCGCGACATAGCCCTTCCGCTCGAGCCGATCGATGGTCAGCGACATGGTGGCCGGCGTGACGCCCATATGACGGGCAAGGCCGTTGAGCGTGATGGGGTCCTGCTCGTCCAGGTGATCGAGCACGGATGCCTGATGGCGGCTGAGCAGGCGCTGTGTCAGTGGGTCCTTAACGTGCCGTTGGTGGCAGGCGAAATAGATCCGGGGATAGAGCGCCATGAGATCGCGAGCGGCGTCCGCCGCGGTAGCCATTGGCGTGAATTCTTGCTCATTTATTTTGCTTTGTCAAATCAAATTAATTTCCTGCAAATTGTTCTAAACCTGACCGTTGCGTCCTCCGTCCAATCCACCGATTTGCGAGAGCCCGACCTTGCCGATGACACTCCTCGAGCTGTCCGGAAGTGGGACGAGCCCATGTCGGAAGCGGGCAACGCGACGCGCCCACAATCGACGACCTCGCGGCGCAACATCAAGATTTAGCTTGGATTAGCCGCGATCGAGGTCGTGGCATACCATTTGGGTTACCTCGACTGACGCCGGACCGCGGGCGCGCGTGAGCGCCCGCCCCCACGAGGGGGATTTCCGGCGAGGTCCCGCCAGCGCACGTGACGCGACCGGCGGAAGCACGAGGGTCCGGGGAGTGAACGCCCCCGGATGAAACAGAGGCAACAATCGATGGTAGACATCGCGCGTCCGGAATCCGTCAAGCGCAAGAAGAAGATCCGCCGCATCATCTATGCGGCCGCGGCCCTGATCGTCATCGCGGGCATCTCGTTCGGCGTCTCGAGGCTCAGCCCCGCGGCGCCAGGCGTCGAAGCGGCGACGGTCTGGATCGACACCGTGAAGCGCGGAGAACTGATTCGTCAGGTCCGAGGCTCGGGCACGCTCGTGCCAGAGAACATCCGTTGGATCACCTCGACGACCTCCGGCCGCGTCGAGAAGCGGCTGCTCCGCCCCGGGGCAACCGTCACGCCCACGAGCGTGATTCTGATCATGACCAATCCCGACCTGCAGCAGGCCGCCACCACCGCGGACCTGGCGTGGAAGTCGGCGCAGGCGGCCCTCGAGAACCGGCGAGCGCAGCTGCAGACCGAGCTTCTCACCCAGGAAGCCGCGCTGGCGACCGCAAAATCGAACGCCAATCAGGCGGCGCTGACCCTGGCGGCGAAGGAGGAGCTGTACAAGGACAAGCTGATCTCGACGCTGGAGCTGAAGCAGTTCCAGGGTCAGGCAGCGGAGACCAAGAACCGCGAGAACATCGCGGAGAAGCAGCTGGAGATCGCCAAAGCCGGAATGAAGTCGCAGATTGCGCCGCAAGAGGCCGACGTCAATCAGAAGCGCGCCGCCTACGAGCTGGTGCTGAAGCAGCTCGAAGACCTCAAGGTCAAGGCCGGCATGCACGGCGTGCTGCAGCTGCTGCCAGTCGAAGAAGGCGCGTCCGTCCAGGCCAACCAGCAGGTGGCGCGAGTCGCCGATCCCACGGTCCTCAAGGCCGAGCTGCGGATCGCGGAAACACAGACCAAGGACATCAAGATCGGCCAGGTCGCCGAAGTCGATACCCGGAACGGGACCGTTCCCGGGAAGGTCACCCGGATCGATCCCGCGTCGGCCAACGGGACGGTCGGCGTGGACGTAAGCCTCGAGGGCGCGTTGCCGCCGGGCGCGCGCCCCGACCTCAGCGTCGACGGCACCGTGCGCCTCGAGAAGCTGAACGATGTAATCTTCGTGGGCCGTCCGGCGTTCGGTCAGGAAGAGAGCACGATCCAGCTCTTCAAGCTGCAGGCGAACGGCGAGGCCCATCGCACCAAGGTCGTGCTGGGACGCAGCTCGGTCAATCAAATCGAGATTCGCGAAGGGCTCCAGCCCGGCGATCGCGTGATCCTGTCCGACATGTCGTCATACGACCAGTTCGACCGCGTGAAGTTGAATTAGCGGCCCGAGATCGGGCCGTGGGATGCTGACCTACAAGGAGCAACGATGAACAACGGCGCGCACACTCTCATCCACCTCGATGGCGTCACCAAGGTGTTCTTCACCGATGAGGTGGAGACGCACGCCCTCGCCGGCATCCATCTCGAAATCAAGAGCGGCGAGTACATCGCGATTGCCGGACCGTCGGGTTGCGGCAAGTCGACGCTCCTCTCGATTCTCGGGCTGCTCGATTCGCCGACCGAAGGCAAGTACACGCTCAACGGCAAGGCGGTCGCCGATCTTCCGCTGTCCGAGCGCGCGCGCGTGCGCAACCGCGAGATCGGGTTCATCTTCCAGAGCTTCAATCTGATCGGCGATCTCAACGTCTACGAGAACGTCGAGCTGCCCCTCACCTATCGCGGCATGAAGTCGGCCGAGCGCAAGGAACGCGTGATGGCCGCGCTCGAGAAGGTCGGCATGGCGCATCGCGCCAAGCACTTGCCCAGCCAGCTCTCGGGCGGTCAGCAGCAGCGCGTCGCGGTCGCGCGGGCGGTCGCCGGATCGCCGTCGATCCTGCTCGCGGACGAGCCGACCGGAAACCTCGACTCCAAGAACGGCGAAGCCGTCATGGAGCTGCTGCGCGAACTGCACCGCGAGG
>Ga0209382_10011617_pt1 | contig 10929 bp, 6 predicted proteins | sample SoiMetdeltSBSDD5_FD_187599 | JGI IMG/M metagenome (GOLD analysis project Ga0209382, IMG submission 187599) | Bulk soil microbial communities from a Populus tree surrounding site in Tennessee, USA - Soil MetaG P. deltoides SBSDD5 (SPAdes) (version 2) | ecosystem: Environmental > Terrestrial >...
GGTACCCGCGGGCGTCGAAACCCAGGAGGCTGCTGATCAGCAGCCGGATGGTTGCCTTGTGCGAGACCACCAGGACCGTCGAGCCGGCGTGCCGCACCACGATGTCGCGGAGCGCGGGGAGGGCGCGGGCCAGCACGGCGACGCCCGATTCGCCGCCTTCGGGGGCGAAGGTGAACGGATCCTCCGACCATTGCGCGTATTCGGCCGCGAACTGATGCTCCACATCGCGCCGCGCCATGCCTTCCCAGTGGCCGTGCGCGATTTCCTGCAAGCCGTCACGTCGCTGCACCTCCAGGCCGCATTGCCGGCCGATGATCGTGGCGGTTTCGACGGCGCGCGACATCGGACTGCAGTAGATCGCCGCCAGGCCGTCGCGCTCGACCCGCGCCGCCAGGCGCTCGACTTGTCCTCGCCCTTCATCCGACAAGTCGACACCGATCTCGCCCGAGAACCGATCCTCGGCGGACAGGGCAGTCGCGCCATGGCGCACGAGGTAGAGGCGGGTCGTCGGCATGTTACTGGGTCCGCGGTTCGGGGTTGCGGGGCTGACCAGGCGGTCCCGCCGGCAGGTCAGTCGCCGCTGCGGCAAGGTGCGATGGGGCAAATCCTATCCGGCTTTGAAGACGGACCGACAGGAAGAACAGCACGACCCACACTCGCGTCAGCCACGACGGCCGCCAATACCCGGCGAATACGGTGACGATGGAGCGGAACATCCGCGCCGGCGGATCGGGACTGAAGAACAAATCTCGAAACGCGGGGGTGTAGAACCCGTGGACGAACCGGCGAAACGATCGATAGCGGCCATGCTGTCGCCGATCGAAGACACGAAAGGCGCGAGCCGACAGGTCCCCGTTGGCGAGCGCCGCGTCGATGGCGCGTGCTCCCTCGAGCCCCGACTCCATGGCGATCGCGACCCCGGTCGAAAACACGGGGTCGAGGAACGAACCGGCATCGCCGACGAGGATCCAGCGGTCGCCCGTATAGGTGCGGGCGCCGTACGAGAAGTCACGTTCGACCCGCACTGGCCAGCGCTGCTCGGCTCCGACCATCAGGCGCGCGACCGCCGGCGTATCGGCGATGAGTTGCGACAGCAGCGCGTCCGGAGCGACGTGTGCAAGGGGCTTGAACGCGTCGCGAGGCAGCACGGCGCCGACGCTCATCAGCTCGTCGGAAATCGGAATCATCCAGAACCACCCGAGATCCCGGCGAGCGATGACGCGGATGTCTCCCGCGCGGCGGCCATCGGCGCGCGGCACGCCGCTGTAGTGAGAGAAGATGGCGACGTTGGCGAGTGCCGGCTCGTCGGCCCGCAGACCGAAGCGGCGCGCGAGCAATCCCGCCCGGCCCGACGCGTCGACGACCGCTTGTGTCCGTAACCGCATCACCGGCCGGCTGTCGTCGTCGGCGGGGGATTCATCTCGCACCGTCACGCTGACGCCGGTCGCATCGAATTCGATGCCGGTGACGCGGTGCTGCTCGCGAACGTCGGCCCCCGATCGTGCGGCGTATCTGAGGAGCAACTCGTCGAAAGTGGCCCTCGGAACCTGCCACGTTTGCGGCCGCGGCACTTCTCGGGCAATCGCAAAATCCGCGAACCGATCGACGTCACCGTCGGCGGTGATGAAGGTGGCGCCCCATTTGCGCGGAAAGCCGGCATCGCGAACGAGATCGGCCGCGCCGATCGCCTCGAGCACGTCGTTCACCGACGCCAGCAGGGATTCGCCGATGTGAAAACGGGGAAACCGATCGCGTTCGAGCAGCACCACGTGCCGCCCGGCGCGCGCCAGCGCCGCAGCCGCCGTCGAACCGGCGGGTCCGCCGCCGATCACGATCACGTCGCAATCGAGCACGGCACAGTATAAGTTCAACGCTCCGGGCTCCGGGCTCCCTATGAGACGTGGTATGCTCTTGTCAGTAACTGACAGGAGTCCCTCTCGTGACGAAACCAACCGGACTGGTCCAGGGCACGCTCGACCTGTTGATCCTCAAGATTCTCGCGCTCGAGCCGATGCACGGCTGGGCCGTCGGGCAGCGCATCAGGCAGATGTCCGGGGACGTGCTGCAAGTGGGGCAGAGCGCGCTCTATCCATCGCTCCACAAGCTCGAGCAGAACGGATGGATTGCCTCTGAGTGGGCGGCCAGCGAAAACAATCGCAAGGCCAAGTACTACCGTCTCACGCGCGCCGGGCGCCGCGTGCTCGATCGCGAGGCCGCTCAATGGGAGCGCCTCGCCGGCGCCATCACACACATCGTCCGCACGTGAGCCGTTGTTCCGGGGGACGCCGACATGATGCGCCTTCTCACCATCGTGTACCTCAGGATTCGATCGCTGCTGCGCCGTTCGGCCGTGGACGACGAGCTGGCTGCGGAGTTGCGCGACCACGTCGAGCGCCAGGTCGCTCACGACGTCGCCGCGGGACGCGACCCGGTGGAAGCTCGGCGCGCTGCCCTGGCAACGATTGGCGGATTGACGCAGGCCACCGAGGAGTGCCGCGATATGCGAGGACTGCACGTGCTCGAATCCATTCTGCAGGACGTTCGCTATGCCGCTCGCCAATTCCGTCGCGCACCGCTCTTCGCCGTAACGGCCATCGTCCTGCTGATGCTGGGAATGTGGGCCAGCATCAGCATCTTCACGTTCGTCAACGCCGCGCTGATCCAGCCGCTGCCGTACGCCCAGCCCTCACGGCTGACGGCCGTCTTCGGCCGCACCGCACAGTTTCCACGTTCCAACCTGTCGTATCTCGACTATCTCGATCTCAAGAAACAGAACGAGGTCTTCGAATCGTTCTCGGCGATTCAGGGCGGCGGTGCGGCGCTGACGACTGCCGAAGGAACCGAGCGCATCACCGCTCCCCGGGTCACCGACGACTTCTTTCGAACGCTGGGCGTCGTGCCGATGCTCGGGCGGGATTTCAGCGCTGGAGAGGACCGTCCTGGTGCACCGGCGACGATCATCCTCAGCTACAGCGCGTGGATCACGAGGTTCGCCGGCGCCGCAGATGTTCTCGGCCGCCGGATGGTCTTGAACGGCGAGCCGCACGTCATCGTCGGCGTCCTGCCGGCAACTTTTCAGTTTGCGCCGGTCGAGCCGGCCGAAGTCTGGCGAACGCTGCGCGGCACCAATGGGTGCGATCGGAGCCGTGGCTGTCACAATCTGACCGCGATCGCGCGCTTGCGCGCGGGAATCTCGGTCGACGCCGCGGCCGCGGGCCTGGGCGTGCTCGCTCGACAGCTCGAGCAGCAATTCCCGGAGACGAATCGCGACCAGGGCATTGTCGTGATGCCGATGACGACGGCGCTGCTGGCGAACACCGAGCCCCTTCTTGCGACGCTGCTCGCCGGCGCGGCGTTGCTGCTGCTGATTGCCGCGGTGAACGTTGCCAGCCTGCTGCTGGTTCGTTCGGTCGGCCGGCGGCGCGAGTTCTCGGTGCGCACGGCGCTGGGTGCGTCAGCGACCCGGGTGGCGCGCCAGTTCGTCACCGAGGGACTGCTGCTGGTGATCGTGGCTACTCCCCTCGCTCTCGTTGCCGTCCACTTCACCACCGGCGCGCTCACGTCGCTCATGCCGCCGACGGCACTGGCGCGTTTTTGGTACCTGCAACACGCACGTCCCAGCGCCACCGTCTATCTCTTCGCGTGCGGCGTCGCGTTGGGTGCCGCTCTTCTGTTCACGGCGCTGCCGCTCTCGCAGCTTCCGATTCGCCGCAGCGTCCAGACCGCTGACGGTGGCCGCGGCGCGTCCGGACTCGCGTGGCGCCGGCTCGGGTCGCGTCTCGTCGCGGTCGAGCTGATCCTCGCAACCATCCTGCTCGTCGGCGCGGGCCTGCTCGCAAAGAGCCTCTACAGAATGCTCTCCGCGGACATCGGCATGCAGCCGGAACGGCTGGCGCTCGTGCAGGTGACGTTGCCGGCGGCCAAGTATGCCAATCCGGAACAGGTTGCGGCGTTCGCACGGCAGGCGATCGAGCGCAGTGCCGCGCTGCCGGGCGTGCAATCGGCGGCGGTGTCGAGCATGGTGCCGCTGCTCGGCGGCAACACCGTGTGGATCCGGATCGGCGGCCGTCCCGACAATGGCGAGCACAACGAGGTGCACTACCGGCAGGTCAGCGCCGGGTACCTCTCGACGCTCGGTGCGCGGTTGATTCGCGGCCGTTCCTTCGATGAGCACGATGACGCCTCGGCGCCGGGCGTGGTGATCGTCAATCAGGCACTCGTGCGGGTCTATTTTCCTGGCGAAGATCCCATCGGCGGGCGGCTCTTTTACGCCAGGCAGCTCTTTTCCGCGTCGCCGACCTCGAAGCCGATGGACATCATCGGCATCGTCGACGATGTGAAGGAGAGTCCGCTCGACAGAGAGACGCCACCGACGATCTACACCGCATTTGCCCAGGATCCGACGACCGGTTTCGCCGTGATTGCCCGGGCCGCGCGGAACGAACGCGCGCTGCTGCCGTTGCTGTCGGCCGAGATTCGGCGCATGGATGCGGGCGTGGTCGCCTATGGCGCGCGAACGATGAGCGACGTCATCGATCAGGCGCCGGCGGCCTACACGCGCCGCGCCGCCGCGTGGCTCGCGGGCGGTTTCGCGTTCGCGGCGTGGCTGCTCGCCGTTGTCGGCCTCTACGGCGTGGTTGCGTTCTCGGTCGGCCAACGCACTCGCGAAATCGGCGTGCGCATGGCGCTTGGGGCAGGCCGGGCGTCGGTGCTCGGCCTGGTGCTCTCGGAAGCCGGCTGGCTGGCCGGCCTTGGCACCGTCTTGGGCCTGACGGTCTCGATTGGAGCCGCGATGTTGATGCGCGGCCTGCTGTTCGAGGTCCAGCCATGGGACCTCGCGACGCTGGTGTGGGTCGCCTGTGTGCTCTCGGCATCGGCGATGGTGGCGAGCTATTTCCCGGCGCGGCGAGCGGCATCCGTGAATCCGACCGAGGCCCTTCGCGCTGAATAAGATCCCTCCGGAACCCCTGGAACCTGCGGAACCTCGGGAACCCTAAGAAGATGTCCGTTTCTGACTAGCCCGCCGCGGAAACCCGCGCTACGCTCGATCTCGTGGAATTGAACGACGCCATCTGTGATGCCGCCCGCCGATCGCGCGATGCGCGGTTCGACGGCCGGTTCTTCATCGCCGTCACGACGACGCGGGTGTATTGCCGGCCCGTCTGTCCGGTGCCATCGCCGAAAGAGGAGCACATCCGCTACTTCCCCACGGCGGCGGCGGCCGAGGCCGCCGGGTATCGTCCGTGTCTTCGATGCCGGCCCGAGGCGTCGCCGGGCACACCGGCCTGGTCCGGCACGTCGGCGGTCGTATCGCGCAGCTTGCGGCTGATCGGTGAGGGTGCGCTCGACTCGACCGACGTCGAGCGATTTGCCGCGTCGATGGGGGTGACCGCCGGGCATCTGAGGCGGTTGTTCCTGCGCCACCTCGGCGCGACGCCGACAGCGGTCGCGCTCACGCGGCGGCTGCATTTCGCCAAGAAGTTGATCGACGAAACCGGCTTGAGCTTCGCGGAGGTCGCGACCGCGGCGGGGTTCGGCAGCCTGCGGCGCTTCAACGGCGTGATCCGCGCGACCTATGCGCGGACGCCGACCGAGCTCCGCCGACTCGCGCGGCGCCGCGCGCCGACGGAATCCGGATGCTACCGGTTCGCGCTCACGTATCGGCCACCGTACGACTGGGATGCGATCTTGGCGTTCTTGCGCGCTCGGGCGATCCCGCGCGTGGAAATCGTCGAAGGCGAGTGCTATCGACGAACGATCGCCGTCGCCGGCAGCATCGGGACGATTACCGTCGCGCCACATCCCACGCGATCCGAGCTGACGCTCGATGTGCGCCTGACGCAGCCGGCGTCGCTGCTGACGATAGTCGAGCGAGTCCGCCGCGTGTTCGATCTCGGCGCCGACCCGGCGGTCGTCCACGATCGACTGGCGGGCGATCCGCTGATTGGGGTCGCGCTGACGCGTCATCCGGGTTTGCGCGTGCCGGGTGCGTGGGATGGCTTCGAGCTGGCGGTGCGAGCCATCCTTGGCCAGCAGATCTCGGTGCGCGCGGCGTCGACGATTGCCGGGCGCGTGGCCGATCTGTTTGGCACGCCAGTAGCCGGACTGTCGCCGCTCGATCGGCTGTTCCCCGAGCCGGCGCGGCTGGCCGAGGCCCCACTCGAGCGCGCGGGCATCATTGCCGCCCGGGCGGAAACGATTCGGCGTCTAGCGCGCGCCGTAGACAGTGGCGCCATCGCGTTCTCGCCCTGCACCAATCCCGAGCGAATCGTCGATGCCCTGCGCGCGCTGCCCGGGATTGGCGAATGGACCGCGCAGTACATCGCGATGCGCGCGCTCGGCGAACCGGACGCGTTTCCGCGCGGCGACCTGGTGCTGCAGCGCGAGGCCGGCGTGCGCACCGCGACCGAGCTGGCCAGACGCGCCGAAGCGTGGCGGCCGTGGCGCGCCTACGCCGTTCTGGCGTTGTGGCAGCGGGCAACCGATGCTGCGATCGATGCGAAGACCGCCGAGACCAAGCTCGCGTCCCGTTCTCTTGCGATGACATAGGACGCAAAAAGTAGAGGCCCGTTGCGGTTGGCGAAAAATAGCCGCGCCTGTGCAAGACGGTGTGGAACGAGACGCGGATCACGCGGATGACGCGGATGGCCCCTGAACCGTCGATTCCGCCGCGGTCCCCTCGCCACACGCGCCTGCGGCGCGGCTGGGCTCCGAGATCCGCGTGATCCGCGTGATCCGCGTCTCGTCAAGAGTCAGCGACTAGGACCAAATTCCTGGGCAAAGCCCCTTTTGCTGTACGCTCATCCCCATGAGCGACCGCATCGGATTCATTGGCCTCGGCGTCATGGGCAAGCCCATGGCGCGCAACCTTCTCAACCGCGGATTCTCCCTCGTCGTTCACAATCGCAGCCGGGCGGCGGTGGACGAGCTCGCCTCCCTCGGGGCGACGCCGGCGTCATCTCCGGCCGAGGTCGCGCGCGAGGCACGCGTCATCCTGACGATGGTGCCGGACTCGCCGGATGTGGCGGCGGTGCTCGAGGGGACGGACGGCGTGTTCTCGGCGCTGCAGCCCGGCAGCCTCATCGTCGACCACAGCACGATTGCTCCGGCGGTCGCGCGTCGGCTGGCGGCGCGGGCGAAGTCGCTCGGGGCTTCGATGCTGGACGCGCCGGTCAGCGGCGGCGAGGTCGGTGCCATCAACGCGTCGCTGTCGATCATGATGGGCGGCGAGGCGGCCGACGTGGAACGTGCCCGGCCGATTCTCGAGGCGATGGGCAATCCCGAACGCATCATTCACATCGGCGCGTCAGGGGCGGGCCAGCTCTGCAAGGTCTGCAACCAGATGGTCATCGGCGGCACGCTCGCGGCCGTGAGCGAGGCGTTCGCGCTGGCGCGTAAGGCCAACGTCGACGCGTCTCGCGTCCGCGCGGCGCTGCTTGGCGGTTTTGCCAGCAGCCGCGTGCTCGAGGCGCACGGCGAGCGAATTCTGCAGTCCAACTACCGGCCTGGCTTCCGGACGCGGTTGTTTGCGAAGGATCTTCGCATTGCCGCCGATACCTTGTCGGAGCACGAGACGCCGGCGCCGGTTGCGGCCGCGGTGCAGCAGTTGGTCGCGGCAATGATGGCGTCGGGGAAGGGAGACGTCGACTATTCCGCCCTCGCGACCGTGCTCTTCGACTTGGCCGGCCTCGAGGATTCATGAGAGCCCAGCGGGCGCGGAACGCATTGCACCCGAGATGACAGCGGACGGATAATCACAGCAAGGCGTTATGCACCGTTACCTTGGTCCGATACTCCGAACCCTTCGCGCTGTCGAGGCGCGCGCCGGCTCAATTGCCCGCCGTTCGTTTACAGCTCGTCCGAAGCTGCTCGCCGCGACCATTTTCGTGATGATGACGGTGTTGTTCGCGGGCGCGGTATCGGCCGCCTATGTGACCTACGACCTCACGTCTGACCTGCCCGATCGCCAGGCCCTGCGCGGCATGGGCGACATGGTGCAGTCGACGACCATTTTCGATGTCAAGGACCGCCCGGCATTCACGATCTTCAAGGAACAGCGCATCGAGGTCCCGCTCGACAAGATTTCCAAGAATCTGATCAACGCGGTGCTGTCGGTCGAGGACCAGCGCTTCTACGATCACGGCGGTATCGATGCCGTGCGGGTCGGCGGCGCAGCGCTCAGCAACCTGCGCGCCTGGCGGCGGGTGGAAGGCGCCAGCACCATTACGCAACAGCTCGCCAGGCAGATGTTCCTCAGTCGCGGCAAGGCGTACCGCCGCAAGCTCAAGGAAGTCATCCTGGCGGCCTACATCGAGAATCTCTATTCCAAGAAAGAGATTCTGGAGATGTACCTGAACAAGGTGTACTTCGGCGATGGTCTCCACGGCGTCGAAGCGGCCGCACGCGGATATCTCGGTAAGTCTTCAGCCGACCTATCGGTGGACGAGGCCGCGCTGCTCGCCGGCCTCATCAAGAGTCCGTCGAGCTACGCCCCGACGGTCAATCTCGATCGCGCGCTGGCGCGCCGCGCCGTCGTGTTACAGACGATGGTGGAGTTCGGCGCGATTGATGCGGCGGCCGCCGACCGGGCCAAGACCGCGCCGGTGAAGTTGATCAATGCGCTCGAGATTCGCGAGACCTTCGGCCTCTATTTCAAGGAGCAGGTCCGCCGCGAGCTCGTCGACCGCTTCGGCTGGCAGCGCGTGTATCAAGGCGGCCTTCGCGTGTTCACCACGCTCGACAGCGATCTGCAGCAGTCGGCCGAAGCGACGCTCGAGGACGGCTTGAAGGACATCGAAAAACGCTCCGGCTTCAAACAGCCGAAGCGAGGGGCGATGGTGATTCCGGCCAAAGTTGTCACCAAGGGTGACGTCAAGCAGCTGGAGCCCGACGCGCCCGATTACCTGCAGGGCGCGCTGGTCGCGATGGATCCAACCAACGGCCACGTCCGCGTGCTGATCGGCGGCCGCGATTTCACCGAGAGTCGCTTCAACCGGGTGGTGCAGGCCAAGCGGCAATCCGGATCCGCGTTCAAGCCGTTCGTCTACGCGGCTGCGCTCGAGGCTGGATACTCTCCCGCGACGCTGATCACGGGTCTCAACTCGCCGCTGGCCACCGCACAAGGCGCGTGGTTGCCAGAGGACGACCATTCGACCGCCGACGAAATGACCATGCGATCGGCGCTGCGGACGTCGAGCAATCGCGCCGCGGTGCAGATGCTCGCGACCGTGGGCATTCCCAAGGCGGTCGACTACGCGGAGAAGCTGAGCGTCGGCAAGCCCCCGAGCGTTCCGTCGCTCGCGCTCGGTGCCAGCGACGTGACGCTGATGGCGTTGACCTCCGCGTATGGCTCGTTCGCCAACGGCGGCCTCGTCCAAACGCCGGTGCTGATTCGCCGGGTGGAGGACACCGACGGCAAAGTGCTCTACACCGAGGAGAGCAAGTCGCATCGCGCGATCAGCGAAGCGACGGCGTTCCTGATGGCGAGCATGTTGTCCGATGTCGTCAATGCCGGAACCGCCTATCGGGCGCGCGCGATGGGCTTCACGCTTCCCGCTGCCGGCAAGACCGGCACGACCAACGACTACAACGACGCCTGGTTCATCGGCTTCACGCCGCATCTGGTGGCGGGCGTCTGGGTCGGCTTCGATCGCCCGCGCACGATTGCCTCCGGAGGCTACGCCGGCGAGCTGGCGGTCCCGATCTGGGGTGCGTTCATGAAGGACGCGACCCGCGGTGACAAACCCGACTGGTTCGAGCGTCCGGACAATGTCGTCGGGCTCAACGTCTGCCGCATGTCGGGCAAGCTGCCATCCGGTGGCTGCAACAACGTTCAGGTCATCAACAAGGAAGGGCTGATCGAGACCCGGTCGATGATCTACACCGAATACTTCGTGCGCGGCACGCAGCCCGACACGGAATGTCCGCTTCACCGTCTGTCGTTCGGCGATCGCCTGGCGGGGATTTTTGGAAAGGACGTCGGCACGCCAGTGTCAGTGGAGGCGGCGGGACTGCCGCCACCGACGGCGAGCACGAGCGGCGCACCGGCCTCGCCCTCGGCGTCCTCCTCGTCTTCGAGCACGACCGTCACCGCCGACAAGGGGGAGGAGCCCAAGAAGAAGCGTGGATTCTGGGGGCGGCTCTTCGGCGGCCGCGACAAGGACGACGACGAGAAGAAGAAAGAAGAAGAACGCAAGAAGGAAGCGGAGCGCAAGAAGCAGGAAGAGCGTCGTCGAGGCGGCGGCTAAGCCGTGCCGCTCCGCGACATCTTCGGGCATCGGCACCTCCTCGACCTCGTCGGCGCCGCCGCGAACCGTGGATCGCTTCCGCCCAGCCTGATTTTCACCGGCCCCGCGGGCATCGGCAAACGCGCCGCGGCTCTCGCGCTGGCCCAGCTTGTCAATTGTGCGACGCCCCGCGACGGCGATGCCTGTGGCGTCTGCGCGTCCTGCACGCGCATCGCCAGACTGGTCCACGCCGACATCGTGGTGGTGGAGCCGGGCGACAGCGGCTCGATCAAGGTCGATCAGATCAGAGAGGCCGTCGATCGCACGGGCTACCGGCCGTTCGAGGGACGCAAGCGGGTCGTCATCGTCGACGATGCCGACGCGATGATTGGCGAGGCGCAGAACGCGCTGCTGAAGACACTCGAAGAGCCGCCGTCGGCCTCGATGTTCGTGCTCGTCACCGCCCGTCCCGACATGCTGCTGCCGACCGTGCGATCGCGCTGTCAGCATCTGCGGTTCGGTCCGTTGCGTGCCGACGAGGTTGCCACGGTGCTGGTCAAGGTGCATGGCTATGCGCCCGCTGAGGCGCAGGCGGCCGCGTCGGCTGCCGAGGGCAGCGTCGGAGCCGCGCTCGAGGGCGAGGTCGAGACACTGAACGAAGCCAGGGACGCGGCGACGCGTCTTCTGCACAGCGTGGCCGGAA
>Ga0209382_10011618_pt1 | contig 10929 bp, 7 predicted proteins | sample SoiMetdeltSBSDD5_FD_187599 | JGI IMG/M metagenome (GOLD analysis project Ga0209382, IMG submission 187599) | Bulk soil microbial communities from a Populus tree surrounding site in Tennessee, USA - Soil MetaG P. deltoides SBSDD5 (SPAdes) (version 2) | ecosystem: Environmental > Terrestrial >...
ATGAATGCAGCCTTGCAACCGTCTCCCGGAGCTGGGCCATGCTGGTCGGCGCCTGGTCCGGATGCGGGCCAAAGACTTCCTGGTAGGCGATACCGGAACCGCCGCATTCCCTGAGCGCCTGCAAGACGACAGCACGGTCTCCGGTATCGGCGACGGTGGTGACCCCGGAGGCCCAACAGGCTTCCACCCCGCGCTTGGCCGCCATCAGGTACTGCTCGGTGCCGCTCTGCTCCTTGAGCTCCCTCAGCCGGCGAATCCATGCCGGGAAGTCGTCCTCTTCAACTTGTCCGGCCAGATCGGTCAGCTCGAGGTGGGTGTGAGTATTGATGAGCCCGGGGATGATCGCGGCACCAGGGTAGTGATGCACGGGCCCGTTGTCGGGGCGCGGCACCTGAGCATCCTCACCGAGCGCGGCGATCCGGCCGTCTGCTCCGACGAGAACAGCCCCGTCGGAGATCGGCGGCCCTTCGATCGGCACGACCCACCCGGCGGAGAGCCGGACGGCGGGCATCTCAGTTAGGAGGCTTCCTCGGTGACGGCGGAGGTCCACCACTCGAGGGAGGGGGTCCACTTCCGCCCATGACACCGCCCGGTGCAGGGGTGGCACGGGGATCTGGCGAGCCGGGCTGCCCCGGACGAGGAGTGGTTCCGCCTAACGTGCCCGAACTCGGAGGCTGAGGTGGGTTGGGCGTAGCTGGGGGTGGAGGCGACCCGCCCATTGGACTCGCCCCGTTACCCCCCAGGTTGAAGGGCGAGTGGACCGGACAGAACTGGGTGGGCTCGGTACCCGGAATGAACGATTCGATGTAGTGAAGTTCTTTGGGACAGAACGGCGTAGCCTTGAAACCCGTGCTCCGGTCGATATCGAGAGCGGCCAGGCCGTCGGGCCGAGGCCAGGCGGCGGGAATGGGGCGTCGATCGTAGATCTCCTTCATCATCGCGGTCCACGCAGGGGCAGCGAGGATGCCTCCTTGCGCGTTGCTCTTGATCTTCCTGGGCTGATCGAAGCCGATCCATACGCCGGTCACGAGGTCCGGGGTAAACCCGATGAACCAGACATCGAAGCCATCGTTGGTCGTTCCGGTCTTGCCGCCGGCCGGTGCCGGGAAGTTGCGCGCGGTGACGGCACCGAACGCAGTGCCGTGCCGGACCACGTCGCGGAGAGCGTCGTTCATGAGCCAGGCGTGCATCGTATCCATCACGACTTCGCTCTTCACCTGCGGCTGCCAGAGCATCTTCCCGCTGCGATCTTCGACCCGCAAGATCGCAGTCGGCACTGTGCGGACACCAAGATTGGCGAAGGTGGTGTAAGCCCCGATCATCTCCAGCGGAATGACATCGGCGGAGCCGATGTGAATTGAGGGAACCGGCGGGACCTTGGTCGTCAGGCCGAACTTCGCTGCTTCCGCGATAACGGCCTGCTCACCCACCTCCATACCCAGTTTGACTGCAACGATGTTGCGCGACAACATGAGCGCACGCCGCAGGGTCATCGGCCCCTCGAACTCCAGATCATAGTTCTGAGGCATCCACATGCCCTGCGGCGGCGGGAGCTCGACCGTGAGCGGATCGTCGGCGATTACGTAGGAGAGCGGGTAACCGGCCTCGATCGCGGCTGAATACACGATCGGCTTGAAGGTGGAGCCCGGCTGGCGGCGGGATTGGGTCGCCCGGTTGAACTTGCTGTCCTCGAAGTCGCGTCCTCCCACCATTGCGCGAATCGCGCCGGTCTTCGCCTCGAGCGTGACCACGAGCCCCTGAAGGTACGGCGTGGGCGTATTGCCGTGATCCTCCGGCGTGTCCGCGTGGGCGTCGAGGTACTGGCGATAGGTCTGCCAGGTGAATTTGCCGTCGGCCCCGTCTTCAATTGCCTCGAGCCGGGCTTCAAGGGCGCGCTCGGCGGCCTGCTGCATGTCGAGATCGAGCGTAGTGTATATCCGCAGGCCCTCGCGGTAGAGGTCCGGACCGAAGCGGGCGTCCAGTTGCTGGCGGACGTACTCCACGAAGTACTCGGCCACCCCGCTGAAGTCCGAGTGGGACGAGAGCAGCAGCGGAAAAGCCTTCCATCGCTCGGCATCTCGCTCGGAGAGTGCCTGGTCGTCGCGGAGCAGATTGATGATCGTGTTGCGTCGCTGGAGATTCAGGTTCGGATTGCGGCGCGGGTTGTAGCGCGAGGGCGCCTTCGGAATGGCCGCGAGCGTGGCTGCTTCCGCGAGATTGAGATCCCGCACGGACTTCCCAAAATACCGCTGCGACGCAGTCTCGACGCCGTACGCGCGATTCCCCAGGTCGATCTGATTGAGATACAGCTCGAGAATCTTGTCCTTGGGGTATTTTCTCTCGATCTCGAGGGCGACCTTTACTTCCCTGAGCTTTCGCCGCAGGGACTTGTCCCGTCCGCTGATGTCCTCGGGCCACAGATTGCGGGCCAGCTGCATGGTGATGGTGGAAAAACCCTCGGCGAAACGCAGCTTGAAGACATTCGCTTTCACCGCGCCGAAGACGCGGACCCAGTCGATGCCCTTGTGCTCGTAGAACCGCTTGTCCTCGGTCGCGATGAACGCCGCCTTGACGTACGGCGACATTTCTCCCAGTGGCACGACCGTGCGACGCTCGAGGCCGAGATCGGTGATGAGGCGCCCGTCAGCAGCATAGACCTTGGCCGCCTGATTTGGATCGTAGCGATCGAGCCCTTCGATCGAGGGACAGGTGTTGCCGGCGCAGGCGCCGGTCCACGCCGCCAGCACCACCGCGAATCCGAGCGTTATCAGTGCGAGGACGCCGACAAGCACCCCTCGTCGGACCCGCGGCGTGTGCCAGGCCCGGACCAGGGGTGCGGTTATGCGGGAGAACATGACCCGAAATTAGCCGGGCGACCCGGGCTAGAACAGCTACAAGGGCGTGAACGGTGAACGGTGAACGGTGAACGGGCCCTCCCAGCCACCCCTGTTTACGGTTCACCGTTCACCGTTTACGCTTTTCCCATGTCCCACCTTCTCCAGCTCTACGCCGACCGCGGATTCCTTCAGGACGCAACTCCCGGCCTCGCTGCGCGCCTGGCCCAGGGGCCGATCACCGCATACATCGGGTTCGATCCCACCGCCGACTCGCTGCACGTGGGGAGTCTGGTGCCGGTCATGGGCCTGGCCTGGCTTCAGCGGGCGGGGGGAACTCCCATTGCGCTGATAGGAGCCGGCACCGGCATGGTCGGCGACCCCAGCGGGAAACGACAGGAGCGGCCGGTGCTCTCGCTGGAGCAGATCGATGCGAACTCGGCGGCAATTCAGGCGCAGCTCAGCCGATTCCTCCGGTTCGAGGGCGATAATGACCCCGATGGCGCCACGAATTACGCCCTCATGCGGAACAACGCGGAGTGGCTACGGCCCTTGAGTCTCATGGAGTTCCTCCGGGATACGGGCAAGCATTTCACGCTGAACTACATGATGCAGAAGGAGTCAGTGAGAAGTCGGATGGAGACGGGAATCTCCTATACCGAGTTCAGCTACATGCTGGTCCAGGCCTACGATTTCTGGCATCTCTACAAGAGCGAGCGCTGCGAGCTGCAGATGGGCGGCAGCGACCAGTGGGGTAACATCACTGCCGGCATCGAGCTGGTCGCGCGGCGGGAGCAACGCGAGGTGCACGGGCTGGTGTACCCGCTCATTACAGCGGCGTCGGGGGCAAAGTTCGGCAAGAGCGAAGGTGAAAACGTCTGGCTCGATCCTGCCCGCACCAGCCCGTACCAGTTCTATCAGTTCTGGCTGAACGTTGACGACCGGGACGTGGAGCGTCTCCTCAAGCTGTTCACGTTTCTCGAGCTTGGCGAAATCAGGGAGGTGGTGTCGCAGCAGTTGGCCGACCCGGCTGGCCGGCCGGGCCAGCGCCGTCTGGCGTGGGAAGTCACTGCACTCGTCCATGGCCGGAATGAGGCCGACAAGGCCCGGCAGGCGAGTGAAGCGCTGTTCCGGCGAAGCTCCGGGCCGGTGGCGCACAGCGCCAGCGCCGATGCGCTGCTTGTGATCGCCGAAAGCACTGACATCCCCGTGACGATGGTTCCGCGGGCGGAATTCGGCTACAAGATGCCGCTGATCGACATCCTGGTGAGGGCCGGACTGGCATCTTCCAAGGCCGACGCGCGCCGAAGCATCCAGGGGGGCGGGATCTACGTGAACGGCGAACAGGTAGACGACGTCAACCGGTGGATTACGTCCGACGATTTCGCCGGCCGGAATTGGGTGCTGCTCCGGAAGGGGAAGAAGAACTTTGTGAAACTGGTGCTGCAGTAAGACGGGGGAAGGGGGAAAGCCGCTTCCCCGCTCTTACCATCTGCTTCGTCGGCTGCCCGAACCCGGTTTCGCCCCCAACAATCCGAACAAGCCGCGCACTACCTCCCGACCAATCGTTCTTCCGATCGAGCTCGAAAGCGCTCCAACCACAGCACCCGCAGCCACCGATGTAATGGTCTTGGTGGCCTTGCCACCGCCGGCGGGAACGGGGCTCGCCGGTGCGGGCGGGGTGGTTCGTTCCATCCGGCTCGCCAGCATCTCCCGCGCGCTCTCCCGGTCGACGGACTGGCCGTACTGAGCCAGCCAGGGCGATTGCCGTACATCTGCTTGCATCTCGTCGGGCGTCAATCCCGCCATCCGGGATGCCGGCGGCACAAGGCGCGTGGCAACCACCGGTGTGGGCACTCCGCGGCCGTCGAGCACCGTCACCACCGCTTCGCCGATACCGAGAGAGGTCAGCGTTTCCTCGAGATCGTAGAATGTGGTCTTGGGAAAGGTTCGAACCGTGGCCTTGAGCGCGGCTTCGTCATTCGGGGTGTGGGCCCGGAGGGCGTGCTGTACCCGGTTCGAGAGCTGGGCCAGCACATCGTCGGATACATCCCTGGGTGTCTGAGTGACGAAGAACACGCCGACGCCCTTGGACCGGATCAACCGAATGACCTGCTGCACCTGCTCCATGAACGCCTTGGAGGCATCGTCGAACAGCAGGTGGGCCTCATCGAAGAAGAACACGAGCTTCGGCTTCGGCAGATCACCGGCCTCGGGCAGATTGTGGTACAGCTCGGCCAGGAGCCACATAAGGAAAGTCGAGAAGAGTCGGGGCTTGTCTTGCACGTCCGCCAGCTCGAGGCAAGTGACTACGCCACGTCCATCCGATGTCGTCTGGAGGAATTCCTTCACATCGAACTCGGGCTCGCCGAAAAACGGCTCGGCCCCCTGCGCACCGAGCTCTACCATCTTGCGAAGCAGCACTCCGACCGACGCGGCCGACATACCGCCATAGCCGGCCAGGGCGCTCTTGCCCTCACTCGAGCTCAGGTACTGAAGCACAGCTTTGAGGTCCGAGAGATCGAGCAGTGGAAGCCGATTATCGTCGCAATACTTGAACACCATGGCCAGCACGCTCGACTGAGTGTCGTTGAGGTCGAGCACCTTGGCCAGGAGCAATGGTCCGAACGAGCTCACCGTGGCTCGCAGGGGAACGCCGAGCTTTCCCGTGAGACTCACGAACTCGGTGGCGCAACCGAGAGGCTTCCAGTTGTACCCGACCTCCTTGGCGCGACCGCTGACCCGATCGTTCGCCTCTCCGGGCTGTGCAATGCCGGAGAGATCGCCCTTGACATCGGCAGCAAATACGGGCACGCCCGCCGCGGAGAGCTGTTCCGCAAGCAACTGGAGGGTTCGAGTCTTTCCTGTGCCGGTGGCCCCGGCAATGAGGCCATGGCGGTTCATCATCGCGACGGGGATCCGGACCTTCGGCTCCTGAACAACGTTGGTGCCATCCAGCGCGGCGCCCAACACAATGGAAGGATCGGAGAATCCGTATCCCGCCCGAAGCATGTCGGCGAAATTCATACGAATCGATGCCGGGAGATGACTGAGGTTACGTCCCGGCCGTTACGGTGTCCAGCGCTTCCGCCACCCTTTCCAGCTCGGCGGGCGTGTTGTAGAGATGGGGACTCAGGCGCACCACACCTTCCCGCACCGTGGCAACGATCCCCTCCTTCTTGAGCGCCCGATAAGCGCGGGGTGCGTCGGGGAGGTCCAAACAAACGATGGCCGATCCGTGGACACCCTGGGGCGAAGCTACGCGTACGCCGGCACTCGCCGCCCAGGAAAGGACGGGCTGAATCACCGCTCGCAGGTAGTCGCGTATCGCTTCGATCCCAACCTCGAGCAGCAGACCTACCGAAGCATTGAAGCCTGCGAAGTCCTGATACGGCAAGGTCACCAGCTCGTAGCGACGAGCATCGGAGCGAAGCGTCGTGTCGTAGGCTGTGAGTCGGCTCAAGTCGTCCGTGCCCTCGAAGGCGAGCCAACCGACATCCGCAGGCGCCAGCTTGGGAATCAGTTCCCGGCGCACGTACACGAACCCGGATCCCCAGGGCGAGAGGAGCCACTTTTGGCCTCCGCACGCCAGGAAGTCAACCGGAGTTCTCTGAACGTCGACCGGCATTTGCCCCACCGCCTGGATCGCGTCGACTGCGAGGTAGGTCCCGGTCATTCGAGCCACTCGAGAGAGGCCGCCAAGGTCCACCGTGTAACCGTTGGCGAACTGGGTGAGCGACACCGCGAGCACTTTCACGCGCGGATGCGCCATCCGCTGGAGCATGTAGGCTTCGTCGGGCCACCCTTCCGTGGTAGTCGGCGCGATTTCGATTTCGGCTCCGCGATCCCGCTGCGCGAGCCACGGGTAGACGTTCGCGGGAAACTCGCGATCACTCAGCAGAATGATGTCGCCCAGCTCGAGCGGCAGAGCCCGAGCGGCGAGGTTCACGCCGTAGCTCGTGTTCTGGGCCAGGGCGATCTCAGCTGTGTCGGCGTTGATCAACGCCGCTGCAAGGCGGCGGGACTCCGCCAGGGTTCCAAACAGGTGCCGTTCGGAGATCCGATGGGGCGCCGCCCTGAGGGCAGCGAACTCCTCGAGCGCCCGGCGGGATCGCTCGGGCAGGGGCCCAATGCCGGCCGCATTGAGATAGATGACGTCGCCGGTCCAGGGAAATTCGCTCGTCCGGAGAGCGATGGGGGAAAACGCCGCGGTCACAAGGTCAGCCATGGGCCATTAAACGCTGGTAATAGGTCAACGCCATCCCCGGGGAGGTAGCCACCTCAGGACGTCGCGCCCCCGCGTTTGTCCCCTCCGGGGTAAGGACACTGCAGATTTTGGCATGGTCGCACGCCGGGCCCCCTCTGGCACCCGGATTGCAAAGGTTACGGCGGGGTACTCGGTCGAGGCAAGCAGGTGAAACAAGCGACCCAATTTTCCCTGGTTTTGAGCGGAGGCGGCCTCAAGGGTCTCGCCCATATTGGGGTGTTTCGCGCCCTCGAGGAACGGGGACTCGTGCCCGATCTCGTCGTGGGCTCGAGCATGGGATCGCTCATCGGCGCCGCCTGGGCCTGCGGGATGTCGGCCGAAAAGATGACAGCCCGGGCGTTGCGGGTGGAGCGACGCCATGTCTTCAGAGTCGCCCATACGGATATGGCGCTCCGGCGAATGATGTCGCCGGCCGTCTATCGCCGAGAACCGCTCGAAACGCTGATCCGCAGCATTGTCGGTACCTGCACCTTCGGCGATCTCAAGCACCGGCTCCTGGTAAATACGGTAGATCTGGCATCCGGTCGTCAGTGCGTCTGGGGCAACCCGGAAACACGCGACGCGCGACTGACCGACGTGGTTTTCGCTTCCTGTGCGCTTCCCGGCATTTTCCCGCCGCACGAAATCAACGGACGACGCTACGTCGATGGGGCGATCATCGAAAACCTGCCGGTTCAAGTGGCGGCTTCGACGGCTCCCTGGCCGATAATCGCGGTGAATGTCGCAGCCACCAGTGTGGAGCGTAGCGGGCCCGAGTTGGCCGGGTTTGCGGCGACCTACATTCGCGGGCTCGAAATCGTAATGCAGACCCAGATCGAGGCTTCGCTCCGCAAGTGGGGTGGTCCGCCGCTGGTGCTGATCCAGCCGCCGGTGGCCGCCATCTCGATGTTTGCCTTCGACAAGACTCCGGAGCTCATCGCGGCGGGATACGAAGCGACCCGGGACGCCCTCGAGTTGCTCGGCGGTCGGCTCGACCAAATCGCCGAGGCGCCCCACCCCCGCTGGCCGCCTGCCGACGAACGGCAGGTCCGGCCGTCTACGGCCTTTGCCGTGCTGCCTGCACAACCACGGACCGCGGCCTGAGCTGAGAGACCCGGGCGCTACGTTGCGGTTCCGACGCCCGCCGCATCCGCAGCAATCTGTGCCAGATCAGACGCGACCCTATCCCAGTTGTAGTAGCGCTCGATCTCCCGTCGACCGGCCGTACCGAGCTTTCGAGCCAGCGTCCGATCCCGTAGCAGCCGTCGTAGGGCATCGGCCAACTCTGACGGGCGGTGGGGGTCGACCAGCAAACCGGTTTGTCCATCGCGCACGGCTTCCGGAACACCTCCCGCCCGAGCGGCGATTACCGGTCTGCCGGCGCTCGAGGCCTCCGCCAGTGCGAGTCCAAACCCCTCCCCGACGAGCGGGGCTCGGCGGGCAGGGGCGACATAGACCTCAGCCAGGTTGTAGAGCCCGGGAAGGTCACCCTCGGCAACGCCGCCCAGAAAGCGGACGCGGCGATCCAGGCCAAGCTCCGCGGCGAGCTGCTCCAGCTCACGGCGGGCATCGCCGGTACCGGCGACAGCGTACCGCACATCGGCTTCGCGGTCGTCGAGGAGCGCCAGTGCGCGCAGCACGACATCGATGCCCCGATGAGCCGCGAGTCGCGATACCGACACGATCCAACGGCCCTCTTCGAGCCCGTACCGCTCCTGAACACCAGCGGTGGACTCGCCCGGCCGGAAGAAGGCGGGATCAGTCCCGAGCGGAACCACACGGATTCGATCTCCAGCGGGCTCGAGCTCGAGCTCGCGCAGCAGCGACTGGGCCAGGCCTCGAGTCCACTCGCTGTTGGCTACCAGGACGGCAGCCGCTCCCAGCAACGCACTGGCGCTCCGGCGCTTCATTGCTGATCGATGTACCTGATGTTGCAGCACCAGGAGATCGGGCCCATGAAGCAGGATGCCCAATGGAGTTCCTACCCGTTCAAGGGTCCATTTGGCGGGATAGCCTGCGGGATGTATATCGCCGCACCAGGTAAACCGGGCTCGGTGGGAGCGGGCCAGCACCGCCGAGCGACGGGCCCAGAGCATGAGTCCTTGAAGGGTCTTGAGGCGCTTGGCAGAGATCGGTAGACGATCCACCGGCTGCGGAAGCGTTCCGTCGACGTCCGCGGCATCGGGGTGCGACGCGGTCGAGACGACTAAACCGGGGGCGGGGTAGCGCCGAGCGATCTCATACATCCATCTCGCCACCCCACCGCCCATCGGCGGAAATGCCAACGTCAGCAGCAGGTCGGAGGGCACGAGAGATGGCGAGTCGAGCCGTCAGCGCTGCAGTGTATAGGGTGAAGTTTCTGGGGTGTCGATAACCGTCGGCTGGCGGTCCCGTGCACCGCGCACTACCTGGAGCAAAACTGCCAACCGATGCATCAACGTGTGTTCCGTAAGAGCACGGCGCCGTCCGGCGGCCGCGATAGCCTCGGCGGTCGTCCCGTCGTGAAGCGAGGCCCGGACCAATTCCTTCAGCTCCCGCTCGTCCCGCCCAACCATCACCTCCCGATCAGGGATGAAGTGCAGCGCGAGGTCAGCGCACTGCTCGGCGACCTGGGGCACGCCGATGGCCGCGATTTCGAAAAGGCGCCGATTGCAGCCTTCGCCTGCGATGGCCGGGTCTTCCCGATGCAGGTTCATCGCGACGGTAGAGCCGGCATAGGCGCGGACGTAGTCACCGATTCCGAGCCGCTCGCCCCGGCAATAATCGCGGAGCTGAGTCCGGCGCCACCCAGGCCCCCACACCGCGAGACCGAACTCCGCCAGCCCCGCGAGCAACCGCTCCCGATGCGGCGTCGCCCGACCCGCGAACACGACGTTGGCCCGGAACTGGTCCCGCGAACGCATCGGTCGGCATACCGACGGATCGCACCCATCGGGCAGGTAGATAACCGGCGCTCCACCGTTCGAGCCAAGATCGGTCCGGGCAACGGTCGATGCAACGAAGAGGGCGTCGAAACAGGAACTCACCTGCTCCAAGCGGTGCCGCCGGGACGGCGGCGTTTCTCCGGTGGCCCAGAGTGCCCAACGCGCGCCCGAAACTCGTCGCAGAGCCGCGATCACCTCGGGCTGGAGCGGAAGCTCGTCCAGGACTACCACCAGCTCCGGTTCCTGGCGGGCCAGCGCTCTCCGCAGGCGTGGGGCCAGCGTGGGCAAACCGAGCAACCGACCCCAGCCGTGCCCATAGTCCAGGTCGATCAACTCGACCTCACACCCCAGCCGTTCGAGCGCGCGGCGGTGGAGCGGGGCGTGAGGGAAGCAGTCGGCGCCGGCGGCGGCAACCAGGAGCACCCGGGCGTTGAAGCTGGGCGTCACTATCCGCGCCTCGGCGTCAGCAATGCGATAGGCAGCACGACTTCCTCCGGGGAAACACCGCCGTGAAGAAAAGCGCCGCGATATCTGGCCTGGTACTCGCGAAGCTTGGTGGGATACACGAAGAACCGGTCACCCGTGGCAAGCAAGAGGCGGGTCCCCGGCGCCCGGGCGGGAAGGCCAAAGCTGGGCAGGTCCTCCACGGTGAGGGCGGCCTCCGGGTCCTGGGCCTTCAGATCGTCGCCGAATTTGTAGCGAAGGTTCGACGTAGTGTCGCGTTTGGCGTACACGGTGGCGGGGGTATGGCAGTGGATTGAGCCGTGGTCGGTCGTGAGCAGGACCGGGACACCGCGCCGCTCGGCTTCCCTGAGCGCGTCCCACAGTGGAGAGCGCTCGAACCAGGTTCGCGTCAGGCTTCGCAACGATGAGGCATCGCGGGCGACTTCATAGAGCGTCAAGTTCTCGGTTCGTCCGTGGGTCA
>Ga0209382_10011620_pt1 | contig 10927 bp, 10 predicted proteins | sample SoiMetdeltSBSDD5_FD_187599 | JGI IMG/M metagenome (GOLD analysis project Ga0209382, IMG submission 187599) | Bulk soil microbial communities from a Populus tree surrounding site in Tennessee, USA - Soil MetaG P. deltoides SBSDD5 (SPAdes) (version 2) | ecosystem: Environmental > Terrestrial >...
CAGTAATGCGCTGCGGAAAGACCAGGGGTTCACCCTCGTCGAGGTGATGATCTGTACGCTCATCCTGACGACGGGGTTGATCGCCATCGCTGCGATGCTGGCGTTCACGGTGCAGCAGCAGATCGGCGCCCGCGAGGCGGCGCGATCCATGCGGCTGGCTCAAGCGAAGATCGATGAGCTGATGAAGGCGGATTTCGCCACCAGTCCCGCGATGGCGATTTGCGCGAATATCCAGACCTGTCTGACGACGAATTTCGCCAATCACTTCGAAACCTCTCCAGACGGACTCAATGGCATCACTCTGCGATGGGCTGTGGCGGCGGGGCCTGCGGCTGACACCCGGATCGTGTCGATTCGCGTGATCAATCTGCGCGCGCAACAGCAGCGCGAATTGAACCTGGCCACCATCGTCAGGGACTGGTAACGATGCCGAAGAAGAACCTGAACGGCGACGGCGGCTTCACGCTGATCGAATTCCTCATCGCGATGGCGATCACGACGGTCGTGCTCGGCGCGACGGTCGGGCTCGCGGCGTCGATTCAGCAGGCGTATACCGCCGATCTCGATGATGTCGCCGTGGAGCAGGAGGTGCGTTACGCGCTCGACTGGGTCGCACGGTATGTGCGATCAGCCGGGAGTAATCCCTACTCCTGCGCCGTGTTCCAGCCGATCTGGCTCGATCCGAATGGCAACGGCGCTGACGACGACGTGCGCGTCCAGGCTGACATCAATCCTCCCGATGGCGACTGCACCGACAGCGAAGAGGACGTCACCATTGCACTCGATCCCGTCGCCAGTGTCATCACGCTCGATACCGGCGCCGGAGCAGTAGCGATGACGGATCCCGTCATCACCAATCTTCAGTTCACGTATCTCAACGATTCGCACAATCCGACGGCATCGGAGGCGCAGATTGCCTACGTCGTGATCGCAGTCACCGGGCGATCCAAAGGTCGAGACACCAACACTGGGTTTACTCAGTTCACCCTGTCAACCGAAGTCCGCATACGAGTGCGATGATTATGAGATTCCTTACTTCGCGTCCACGCAGATCCGCGCACGGCGAACGCGGCGCGGCGCTCATCGGCGTGCTGCTGCTGCTGATGATGATGTCGGCGCTGGTCGCAGCGCTGACCGTCAACAGCCAGACCGAAACTTTTGTCGCGCGCAACACGATGTCCGCGACTCAGGCCCAGCTCTCTTCCGAGGCAGGCCTGAACCATGTGGTGCAGCTGGCGGTCAACTACATTTTCGAGTGGAAGTCGCACAACTGCGGCGGCGGCGGCGGCGTCGACGCGGGAGTGGCGGCCGCGGTCAACACGTTCCTGGCGGGTCCCGGCGCGACGACGTGCGATACACCCGTTGGCGCTGCCGACGACAGCGTGACTGCGTTCCTGACCGTGCTGGGTGCTCCTCCCAACACGCCGATGGCGGTTTCATCGACGATCATCAGTGCCGGCATGAGTGCCGTCGATTACCAAACCTCGATCTTCGATGACGAGGGCGTCCCCGGCGAAGACGGCAATGCTGCGAATGACGCCAACGGCATCCTCGTCATTCGATCGACGGGACGCGCAGCCGACGGGACGAAAGTGGTGCTGGAAGCGCTGATCTCGCCGCTGAAGCTCCCCGCTGTCGTGACCGAGGGTGATCTCCTGATTGACGGTAACGTCACCGTCACAGGCCCCGTCGGGCAACCCGCTGTCCATTCGAACGCCGATCTCACGTTCGATGGCGGCAGTTCTGAAATTACCGGCAACGTCAGCGCGTCCGGGACTGTGGATTGCGATGACCCGTGCAGCAACGTCAATCCTCCGGGCACGGTTACCGGGGGGGCCACACGGGTTCCGCTTCCGGAAGTGCATGCCAGCGACTACCTTGTGTGGGCGGATTTCATCCTCCAGTCAGACGGGACGATGACCAATTCCGCGGGTGCAGTTCTGTGTACCTCCGACGGCAAGACCACCTGCAACGACTGGGCGTACACCGCTGGAGACGGCTGGTCGCTCAATGGCAGTACGGTTCCCCAGGGCACGTACTATGTCGAAGGCAACGCCACCATATCCGGCAGCCCTGGAACCGCCAAGACGCCGGCGATATTGAGCATCGTCGCCGAAGGTTCCATCAGCATTACCGGCAGCCCGAAACTCGCGCCAGATACGACCGAGCTGTTATTCGTCACCGACCAGGATCTGAAGATTCTCGGCACGATCGACCTGATTGGCGAATCGGTAAACGTCGAGGGGCAGATGCTCGTGCGGGGACAGGTCGACATCGGCGGGAATGCGACGCTTGACGGTCAGCTGATTGTCAACGACGAGCCGGTTGGCAGCCTGGTCACCAGCAACTCGCTCCACGGGAACGCGTCGATCACATACAGCGGAACGCTGGGAACTGGCACCTATACCGTGTCGTCCTGGAGGGACGTACGAGATGCGGACTGACCGCTGGATTCGCGCCACTTCGGTCGCGGCGGTCCTGATCCTCGTCGCGTTCGAAGCGGGCGCCGCCTCCGCCCAGTCGCTCGGCGACGTGGCGCGGCAGGAAGCCGAGCGACGCAATCAGCAGGCCCAGACGGGTAAGACCTACACCAACGAGGATCTCGACGCAGTCGCTCCGCCGGAGACGCCAGCAACGCCGGCGCCGCCGACCGAAACTGCACCCCTGGTTACGACCACCAAGCCTTCAGGGGTCGTGATCCAGGAGAACCCTACCAAAGGGACGCTCAACATCAATGCCCCTCCGGCGGCCAGCAACCGCGACGAGCAGTACTGGCGAAGGCGATCCAAAGACCTCCGCGCACGGCTTGCCGCCCTGAGGGCGAACATCGCGGCAACCCAAAAGCGCCTCGCTGCGCTCGAGGCGGGGCCACAGACGCCAGCGGCTGCGCGCGAACGCACGCTGACTGCTGCAACACTCTCGTCGCTTCAGAGCGACCTGAAGTTGCGCAACGACGACATCGCCCAGCTTCGAACGTTCGCGGAGTCGCAGAAGGTGCCACCGGCGTGGCTCGAGCTGGAGTAACCACTCCCGCAGCGGCGGGAAGGTTCTAGCCCAACGGGAAGGTCATTTCGATTCGGGCACCGCCCGGCGGCGACGCCCCTGCGGCCACCCGACCGTTGTGAGTCACGACGATCTTCTGAACAATAGCCAGCCCAAGGCCGGTGCCGCGAGACCGGGTCGTGAAAAAAGGCTGAAACACCCGCTCCCGCGCTGACTCGGGAATGCCGGGTCCGTTGTCGCCAACCGACACGCGGCAGATGCCGCGCTTCGCATCGACAGAACCCTCGATTTGGATCGCGGGAGTGATGCGGGCGCTCTCGCACGCTTCGGCCGCGTTGCGGACCAGGTTGGCGAACACCTGCCGCAGCAGGACCTCGTCCCCCTGGATCTGCCCGAAGTCACCGTTCACATTGACCGTGGTGCCCTCCGGCAATTCATGCCGCAGTTCCTCGGCTGCCCGGCGCGCCAGCGGCTCGAGGCTGACGGCCGTCAGAGACATCGTCTCGGGACGCGCGAAGTTCAGAAAGTTCGTCACGATTTGTCCGAGCGCCTCGGTCTCCTGACGAATGCCCTCCAGGTACGGGCGGTAGTGGACAGGGAGCGCATCAGGAACCAGCAGCCGGCTGTAGCCGTGAATGGTCGCGAGGCCGTTGCGGAATTCATGAGCGATCCCGGCTGTCAGCTCGCCTACCCGCGCCAGCGCTTCCTTGAGCCGCAGCTGCTCCTCCAGTTCGACGACGTTCGTCAGGTCAGCAAAGAGGCAGATCGCGCCTCCGCCGCCCGGGGCCTCAAGCGGAGAAACAGTGATGCCAAAATGTAAAATGCGGCCGAAGCCCGGGATCTCGACCGATCGGCGGACGATCGCGTGTCCGGTCGCCAGACATTCGGCAATCGCATCGCTCAGCGGCGGAGCGCTCGCGAGCAGTTCACGATAATCGCGCCCGACAACCTCCCCCATCGCCTCGAGCATCCGGCGGCCCGCGGGGTTCAGAATTTCGACGCGGCCGCTGCCGTCGACGACGAGCAGGCCCGCGGTAATGCCGTCGACGATCTGGCTGCTCAATTGCTCGGACGCCACGGCCCTCGCGCTCATCGCGCGCTCCTGCTCCTGCAGGCGCGTCATCGCATCCTGCAGCGCCGCCGAGAGCAGCGTCGCATCCCTGCCCTCGTTCTGGCGCCGACGCGAACGGCGTGCGCCGACGACGAGCTTGAGCGCGGCAAATGCCAGCACGGCGGCCATCATGACGATGATGCCCATCAGCCCGAGAACGGCGATGCCGTACTGATTCATCGATAGAACGAGAGATACCAGGTGAGGATCGGATCGCCGGCGACAGCCGCCACTAGGGCGCCCAGCGCGAGAAACGTCCCGAACGGAAGTGCCGCCTGCATGCCGCCGCGGCCCGACGCCATCAGTCCGACGCCGACCAGCGACCCGGCGAATGAGGCAAAGATCAGCGTCAGCAGCATGAGCGGCCATCCGAGCACCGCGCCGATCATCGCGAGCATCTTCACGTCTCCCATTCCCAGCCCTTCAATCCCGCGCAGGCGATAGTAAGCCTCGGCGATTGCGAAAAGAATGCCCCCGCCCGCGACGATGCCGATGAGAGACGACAGCCATCCAGGGGGCAGAAACAGGCTGGCGGCGAAACCCGCGGCGATACCCGGCAGCGTGATGACGTTCGGTAGGATGCGATGCTGTAGATCGATGACAAAGAGCACGATCAGGGCGGATGCGAAGGCGAGCCGCACAAAGAGCAGCGGCGACAGGCCGTAGACCAGCGCCCCGCCCGCGAACACGACGCCTGTCGTCAGCTCGACGAGCGGGTAGATCGCGGAGATGCGCGAGCCGCAGGTCCGGCACCGGCCGCGCAGCGCCAGCCAGCCGATGACGGGCACGTTCTCGAACCAGGCGAGCGGGCGATTGCATGAGGTGCAGTGCGACGCCGGCCAGACGATCGACTCGCGCCGCGGCAGCCTGTAGATACAGACGTTGAGAAAGCTGCCGATCATCAGGCCGGCGAGCGCGAACACCAGGACGACGAGCGGCGTCATTGTGCGTGCGGCGGCTGCACGGGCAACGGATACAGGCGTGACGCGGTATCGAGGGTGACGCGGCCCGACTCGATTCTGTAGGGCGCCCCGGTTGGATCCTGCGGTGAGCCGCGCAGGTAGCCGGCCCGCCGCAGGTCGTCCCAGTCCGCTACTGGTCGGCCAAGCTGTCGCTCGAAGGCATCGGCAGCCGCCTGAAGCTGGTCGATCTGATCCATCGCATCAAGCTGCAGCAGGCGGCGCTGCCCTTCGTTTCGAATCCACTCCAATTCCGATCGCGAGAGCTCCTGCCAGAGCTGACGCGAGGAGTCGCGGCGGCCGCCTTCAGCCAGCGTCACGGCTGCCATCGACTTCAACCAGAAGGGTCCGCCCGGCATGTCGGCGGCGCGCTGAAACCACGCGGCTGCCTCCGGATAATCCTGCCGCCACCAGTAATGGACGAAGCCGATCGCCTGGGCGAACTCCCATTTCTCCGGCTGCGCCCGAAGGCCTTTTTCGAGGAGCGCGATCGCACGATCCGGCCGCCCGGGACCGCCGGGTGGAGGCCCGGCCAGGAACAGCGAGCCGAACAGGTAGGCAACGTTGAACCGGGGATCGAGCGAGGTCGTCAGGTCGAGGAGTGGATAGAGAAGGTCATAGCTGGCATTCGGATCATTCGACAACCGCGTGCCGCCGTAATGCTGCACGGCGCGGATCCAGTAAACGTCGGCCAGCAGCGATTGGTATGAGAGCGCCAGGCGCCTCATCGCTTCGGGCGACCGAACGTACAGCATATCGGGCGTATCGACTGCGGGAACACCGCCGAGCCGCTCGTGCACGGCCTGGAGTCCGATCACCCCACCCAGCAGCAGGATGACGATGGCAGCCGGCAGCCTCACTTGAAATCGCGCCTCGAAAACACCATGACGGCAGCTGTGAGCAGCAACGACACGTAGACGGCGCCATAGGCTGCCGTCGTCGCCACGTACGACGCCCCGACCGGCAGCGCGTGCACCACCTGCGACTTGACGTCGAACGCCGCAAAATTCGGGAGCACGTAGTACAGGCCACGTGCGACATAGGCAGCCGACGGCGATTCGACCACCGCCTCGAAATTCCGCAGGTCAGTGTTGAAGTGGCCGATGACCCAGAGTCCGAAGGTGAGCGCGGCAGAGAGGAACGGGCTCGAAAATGTGGACAGGAAAAGCGCTACGGCCGTGACCAGCATCAGTTCGACGAAGATCAGCGCGATGGCCTTCAGCATCCCCGGGTCGGTGGCAGGCGCCGGCCAGCTCGCCCGGACCGTGTCTGTGAACTGCGTATCGAGATAGGCCAGGACGGCGTAGAACGCGGCCGTCATGATCGCCACATTGACCAGCAGCGTCAGCACCAGGCCGGCGTACTTGCCAAGGATGAACTCGGATCGGCGAATCGGCTTCGACAGCAGGCTGTAGATGCTGCGGCGTTCCACTTCCTTCCAGACCAGCCCGATCCCGATGAATACCGCGATGAAGAGACCAAACGTGGCGATCGCCGCCAGCCCGAGGTCCTTGATGATCTTGACGTCCTGCCCGGCCGTGAGCTGCCCGAGGAGGTAGGAGACCGCGATGAGCAGCACCGCGAACGCGACCAGGTTGTAGAGCACCTTGTCGCGGACTGATTCCTTGAAGACGTTCACGGCGACGTGGCCGATCATTCTCATCGCGCCACCGGCTCCAGGCCGCGATGGGCCGGCGCTGCTGCGATCTGCCGGACAAAGAAGTCCTCGAGCGTTTCACGGACCGGATTCAGGGAGACGAGCTGGCCGCCGTGCGCGCCAAAGGCGGCCATGACGCGGGCTGGATCGGCCGATAGCGGCACTTCCAGCGCAAAGCGCTGTCCGCCCAGTGGCGTGATGCGCGTTACGTCGCCCGCGGCCCGGGCCTGCTGAAGCAGCGTATCTGACACGCTGGCGACGACCAGTTCCCAGGCGCGAACTTGAAACGCGAGGAGTTCCGAGAGATCGCCTGCGGCCGCGAGACGTCCACCAGCGACGATCGCGACGCGGTTGCACAGCGTCTCGGCGTCAGAGAGCACGTGCGAGCTGAAGAACACCGTGCAGCCGCGATCGCGCAGCCGCAGGATCAGCTCGCGGATCTCGCGGCGGCCCAGCGGATCGAGCCCCGACATCGGTTCGTCGAAGAAAACCACGTCCGGCTCGTTGATGAGCGCCTGGGCAATGCCCACGCGCTGCAGCATGCCCTTCGAGAACTTGCGAAGCTGGAACCGCCGCTCGGCGCCGATGCCGACTTCATCGAGCAGCGCCGCCACACGACGGCGGCGCTCGGCCGCCGGGTAGCCGAAGAGACCGGCGAAATACCCGAGAAGTTCCTCCGCGGTCAGGTAATCGTAAAAGTAGGGATTCTCCGGCAGGTAGCCGATCCGGCGCTTGACGCCGACATCGCCGACCGGCCGCCCGAGGATCTCGGCGCGCCCGGCTGTCGGATAGATCAGCTGCATCAGCAGCTTGAGTGTGGTGGTCTTGCCCGCGCCGTTCGGCCCGAGAAATCCGAAGACTTCGCCCTGCCCGACCGAGAGCGTCAGCCCATCGAGCGCGAGGTACGGGCGCGGGCGCCAGAATCCGACGTGATAGTGCTTGGTAAGACCCTCAGTTCGAATGGCGTCCATTGCGTCATTGAGTAGCGGCCTGCGCCCGCTTGAGCTCGTGCTCGATGGCAGCTTCCATGTAAGCGGGCCGCAGGGTCGAACCTATCCGGATACCGTTGATGAAGAACGTGGGCGTGCCAGTGATCTGCACCTTCTGCCCGAGCTGGGCGTCGGCGCGGACCGCGTTCAGAACCTCGGAATACCGCTGGTCGAAGTCGGTCACCTGCGCCACGTCGTTGAGCGCCTGTTTCACGCGGTCGCGCGTCAGCCCTTCCTGGTTCGAAAACAGCCATTCCTCCATCTCGGGGCCGCGGTTCTTCGCCTTGGCCAGTCGCACGGCGACCGCCGCTTCACAGGCCGACCCATGGACGCCGCCCTGGTTGCATTCCGACTCGAGCGGGTAATCCACGTTCACGAACGCCACCTGTCCGGGGTACTTCATTTCCATCGACTGCTGAAGACTGCGGTAGGCCAGATAGGCCTGACGGCAGGCCGGGCACTGGTAGTCGTTGAACTTGACGACGAGGACTTTCGCGCCGTTGGCCGGGACCCCGAGATTCTCGCGCGGCTGCGCATCCATCCACGCCTCGAACTGGCCGATCTCGTCGGCCCCGAGTGTTTCCGTCGGCACGGCGGCGGGCTCGGAGGCAATGTCGGCGACAGGCGCTTCCCGCGGAAAGAACGCCACGAGTGAAACCGACGCCACCAGCCACACAATTGCGAGCGTGGCCGCAACCGGGCTGCTGAGGGCCACTTTCAGATCGCGTCCGATCCTCGCCGGCAGCGCGCCGAGGCCTGAGGCTGCCGCGCCGGACACGACGAACAGACCAATGACCGACACGTACATCGTCATGCAGATGGGGCACATCTGGCGCAGAATGAAGAACGACGCGTAGCCGAGATACAGCACGCCGGCGAGGCCGATCGTGGACAGGATGAAGATGTAGCCGGCGACAGCTTCGGCTTTCTCCGACCGTGCCGGTGTCATGCCGAACACCGCCAGCAGCAATATGAGGGCGGACCAGATCGCGCCTCCGGCCGCCACCGGCACGCCCGCCACGCTGCCGTACTGGCTGGTGAGGACCGCCTCGCAGCTGACCGTTTCATTTATGTTGCAGGCGCTCGTATACGTCGGGTCCGCGAGCATCCGGTAATGCACGTAGAGTGCGTAGGTGGACGCGGCCAGCGCCAGGACGGCCAGCGCAACAATGAGGGTGCGGGCGTGTGTTTTCATAGGATGATCCTGCCGCATCCTACAACAAAACAAAGGCCTCAGGCCTCAGAGCCCAAGCCCCGGTGCGATCGGGAACCTGACCTGAAACCTGAAGCCTGAACTGCCCTGTGGCCTGGGCCCTAAGGTCCTGGACCCCGAGGCCTGGTCTACTGTAGCGGCACACCGCCGGCGATGGTCGCGATTGCCGCGTTATCCTGACGAATCTGCCCCGAGTGATCGGTCGCGAAGAAGCGCGTGCCGGTCGTGCCGAGTGTCGCCGGCGCGGCCGTGACGAAGTATTGGGTCGAGGTCGCCACCATGCTCGCACAGATGTCCGCGGCAAGGATCTGCACGCCGGCAGGACCGGGGCCATTGACGAAGCTGTAGCCGCTCTTCGGCGTTGCCGCGGTAAACGCGGCCGCCAGATCGGCGGGAATGAACGTGGGGGCACCGGCGACCGGAGGTGTAATCAACCCCGTCGCCGCGGCGCTGATGTCGTAGCCGCCTCCACCGCAGGCCGACGCGAAGGTCGCCTGCGCACTGCTGATCGTGCGCACGGAGCCGATGGCCGACGCCTCATTTCCCGACATGCGGGCGCGCAACAACCCGGGAATCGCGATAGCTGCGATGATGCCGATGATCGCAACGACGATCAACAACTCGATCAGCGTGAATCCCTTGTTGCCCTGAATCTTCTGCATCTCCTGTCTCCTCAATCTGTCTTCGTCCGACCAGGCCCGCCGAATGCCGTTGAGCCGAAGCGAACGTACCCTTCCCGTCCGCGATGCCGTGCGCGTCCGATACCTCTAAATTGTTCGGGGGGAAGCGGCTGGTCGCCTCGCCCGCATGGCGCCCTTGGGGATCGGGCTTTACGTCTCAGGCCCCAACGCCATACGCGTTGGGACCTGAGCCGGTCATGTGCTTACTGAAGCGGCACGCCGCCGGCGATCGTCGCGATCGCCGCGTTGTCCTGACGAATCTGGCCCGAGTGATCGGTCGCGAAGAAACGCGTGCCGGTCGTGCCGAGCGTCGCCGGCGCAGCCGTCACGAAGAACTGAGTCGACGTCGCAACCATGCTCGCGCAGATGTCGGCGGCAAGCACCTGCACGCCCGCGGGACCGGGGCCGTTGACGAAGCTATAGCCGCTCTTCGGCGTTGCTGCCGTGAACGCGGCGGCCAGGTCGGCCGGGACGAAAGCAGGGGCACCCGCAACCGGCGGTGTGATTAACCCTGTCGCAGCAGCGCTGATATCGTAGCCGCCGCCGCCGCAGCTCGAAGCGAACGTCGCCTGCGCACTGCTGATCGTGCGCACCGACCCGATGGCCGACGCCTCGTTACCCGACATGCGGGCGCGCAGCAACCCGGGAATGGCGATGGCCGCGATGATGCCGATGATCGCGACGACGATCAGCAGCTCGATAAGGGTGAAACCCTTGTTGTCCTGAATGCTCTTCATCCTGTGTGCTCCTCAGTGAATGCTCGGTAAAACCGGGCCGCCGAATTGCCGCTGAGGCACCGGCAGCGAACGTTCTTGGCTGAGCCTTGAGCAACGGCTATGCCGCCTCAGGTGTGCGAACTGAGCGCATCTAAACTGTTGCAGTTAAGTAACTTATAGGGATGAGCCGCACGCTAGTGCGCCTTGGTCCACTGCCAGTATCGGGCACCCTGACAATTAGTGTCAACCTGAACTGCCGCGATTTGTCAGGGGGCGAAACCTACCGAAGGTTGTATTTCTTCACGTAGTACCGGAAGGACCGGAAGCTCATACCCAGAAGCTCCGCGGCCTTGACCTGTACGCCGCCGGCTCGTTCCAGGGCCAGCGCCAGGTAGTGGCGGTAGAACTCCTCTCCGCGAGCTTCCAGGTCGAACCCGTCCCCCAGCGCGGGCAGACCGGGCAGACCGGGAAGCGCCTCGGGCGACGCCGGAGCGATCGACGATCGCCCCTGACGAACGTCGTTCGGGAGGCTTTCGGGCAGGATCGCTTCGGTCCGCTCGAGCGCCACCGCCCGCTCCATAGCGTTCTGCAGCTCCCGG
>Ga0209382_10011621_pt1 | contig 10927 bp, 5 predicted proteins | sample SoiMetdeltSBSDD5_FD_187599 | JGI IMG/M metagenome (GOLD analysis project Ga0209382, IMG submission 187599) | Bulk soil microbial communities from a Populus tree surrounding site in Tennessee, USA - Soil MetaG P. deltoides SBSDD5 (SPAdes) (version 2) | ecosystem: Environmental > Terrestrial >...
AGTCGGGCCGTTCACGATCCAGCATGTCCTTCCAGTCCTGATAGCAGCGGCCGATGCCGTACTGCGCCATCAGGGACCGGGCGCGCTCTTCGGTCCGGTTGTAAATCCCGACGATGTCGACCTCCGGAATGCGGGTCCAGGCTTCGTATTGGAACGGCGCGAAATACCCCGCGCCGATTCCAACGCCCCGCAGCTTTCGTGATTCCGCCATTGCGCGTATCCGAGACTCTGTGAATTCATCCGCCGGGTGGCTTCCGCCTTTAGGCGGAAGCTCAGCGCCGGCCGCTGCCTTCCGGCCCTTCGACGAGCTCAGGGCCGTCCCGAGCTTGTCGAGGGACGGCTGAAGCCGGACGCCACAAGTTGATCGGTTCACACTCGCTATCGACGGACGACCACGAGCCAGTCTTCCTGCGGGCTCGCAGGGGCCGCGCCGATCGACACTTTCCTGCCACCAGCCACCGACGCGACCGAGCCGCGCTTCAGCGCCCCGCCGCTACGAGGATCGAACCAGCTGACAGTGAACTGGCCGGTCGCACCGGTCAGGTCGAGGTCGGCAGATCCGCCGGATGGCAGGTAGACGAGATACACGTCGCCAGGTTTCGCGAAGCAGAAGACACTGTTGTCGTTCGTGTGGTTGCCGACCAACCCGTCGGCGTTCGTCATGTCCCAGAACGGAATCTTTTCGGTGCGGAAGAATGTCAGCGCGATGCGCGCGTAGTCCCAGGACTTGTCACGGCTGCGGAAGTTCTCGAGCGTCAGGTCGTTGTCGGGCAGGACGTAGCCGAAGTAGTACTCGACCCCGGCGCCGCCGGCCGTCAGGTTGCCCCACAACGTCAGCTTTCGAATGTCGTCGAGCGACTGAACCTGGTTTCCCTGATTGTCCTTGCCGGTGAATCCTGGATAACCAGGATCGGGCGGAACGCCGGTGCTGGCCGACCCCTGCTCATCGTTCGCAACCACCCACGGGACGCCCGCGGCGGCCGATCCCCGGACCCAGCGCGCTGTTTGCTGGTGCGCGGCGTTCCACGCATTCTGCAGCGACAGACCCTGAAGCGTGGTCTGGCCCAGGTGAGGCTGGTAGACATCCTCCTGCTGATTGGGGAACGTGTGCACCACGACGATGTGGTCGTACGGATCGACGTCGTGGATGTACTGCGCCATCGCGCGCTGCTGCACCGTCGTCTGGGTGTTTTCCTCTCCCATGTTCCAGTTGAGCGCGAGCTCGTAGCCGAACCGCGCAACGAGCTCGCGGATGTAAAGACGACGCTCCGGTCCGGTGTTACCGCAATCGAGCGCCGCCTGTACCGCACAAGGGCCTGACGCCATCATGCCGCCGCGCCCCGGTCCACCACGGCCTTCAGCGGGCGCGGCTGGCGCCGCGGCAGGGGACGCAGCCGCTGGTGGCGTGCCGGCTGCAGCCGGGGCCGGTGCTCCGCCGCGCCCACCCGGCGCGCCACCCGCCGCCCCGCCGGGTGCTCCACCACGGCCGCCGCGGCCGCCGCCGCCACCACCACCGCCAGCGGTACCGTCGTCGTTCTCCTGCTCCTGGAGCTTGAAGTGCAGGTAGATCCCCTTCGCCTGCGCGTGGTCGAACACGACTTGCCACTGATCCAGCTTCGAGACGTCGTAGTGGAACTTGTCGTCGCGATCGACGAAGGGCCACACGTTGTCGCCGTCTCCCCCGGCGTTGTAAGGCATCAGCGACATCGCGTTCACGCCTTTCGACGCCAGGTAGTTGACGGCGCCGATCAGCGCCTTGCCTTTGGCCTTGCCCCAGGTGGGATCGCCGGTCTTCCAGTCCTGCGCGTGCGGCGCGTAGGTGTGGATCGCGGTCTTGAGCGTGCGGGTGTTGTCGAAATCCTCGTATGCGAGGAGCGTTTCCGGCGAGTCGGGGCCCGCCTTCAGGAAGTACTCACCCGATCCCGCGAATCGCAGGTAGTGCTTGCCGACATACTGCAGCCGGCCTTTGGCGCGGAAGTCGGGAGCGGTCTTGTTCGACGCGGCGACATCGAACGAGCCGGTGGCGCCGTCGACCGGTGCAACCGCCTGGCCGCTGGCGGTCGGCGTCGTCGCCACGCCGGACCCGGAGACAAACGACGCCCGCCAGTTCCACTTGCCGACCTTGTCCGGCGACACATGCGCGCGCCACTTGTTGCCGGAGGTGGCGGATGTGTTCGCGGCATCGCCATCGGCGGCGAAGTATCCGGGCACTTCGTAACGCGGCGCTCCGGATTCATGCGTGAACACCACGGTCATCCGGTAGTCCGTGAACGGGTTCGGGTTGGTGTCGGTCTCGCTGGCCTGTGGCCCGTTGAACGTCAGCGTGACCTTGTGCCACTGCCGCAGCTCACCTGAAGCCACGGCGGCCGCAGACCCGCCGGCCTGCCGTGCCCCTCCAGTTGAAGCTCCCGCAACGACGAACATCACCGCGCCTACGAGTGCTGCTCTCATCATTTTTCCTCCGGAGGGCTTCGCCCCGCCGGGCCCCCCAACGCGCTCGCTCGCGGGGACCCCTGCGATCCCCACTCCGCTCGCGCGGCTCACTTCCGCCTTCGCTGGCGGCTCCGGCGAGACCTCGCCGTAGCGCCTCCGGCGCGGAGGCGGGCGCTCCGCTCGTTCGTCGCGTTTTCGAGCCGCACTTACTGGCTGCGCATCGAACTCTTGGAGTCTCTCAGTCACACCGCTATCGGCCGATCGGGACGCGCCGCGATCCAGAGGATCGCGGCACCGGCATTGAGCGTGGCGCCGACGACAAAGAACGGCGACGGCGAGCCGGTCCAGATCAACAAATAAGGAAACGCCAGGCTGGTCACGAACGACCCGATGTTGCCAGCCATGTTCATGGTTCCCGACACCGTGCCGGCGTGACTGCGCCCGATGTCGATGCAGAACGCCCAGGACGGCGGCAGCGTCATGTCGGCTCCGAAGACGGCGAGCGTCAGGCAGGCGACCTTCGCATACATGTCGTCGGCTGCGAGGCTGCCGAGCAGCCCGGCAGCGGCGAGCAGGAATCCAGTCACCGCCGGAAGCTGCCGTGAAATTCGCAGGTGACCGCGGCGATAGAGCATGTCGACCAGTGCGCCCCCGACCCAGTTCCCCACGGCCCCCCCGACGAGCGGAGCGGAGGAGAGCAGGCCGGCCTGGGTCGCTTGCAGGCCGTAGGTCCGCTGCAGAAAGGGAAACAACCACGTGAGACAGAAGAAGAACGTGAAATTCGAGGCAAAGTACTGCCCCATGGCGATCCACACGTTTGCCGAGCCCACGATCGTGGCAAATCGGAGTGGTGATGCAGACGGGGTGGTCGCTCCTGCGGGGCGACTGTTGGCGATCAACGACCGTTCCCCGGCCGTGACCGATCCATGCTCCTCGGGTGAGTCCCGGAACCACCACCACCAGATCGCCGCGTAAACGAAACCGATCGCGCCGAGGGCGAAGAACGCCAATCGCCACCCGGCAGTGCTGACCAGCCACGCAATCGCCGGAAGCGCGAATGCCGCGCCCAGCCTCGCGCCCGAGAAATTGATCCCTTGCGCGAGGCCACGCTCGGCCACGGGCAGCCAGTTGTAGAAGGCTCGCGCGCAGGTGGGATAGGCCCCCGCCTCACCCGCCCCGAACAGGAAGCGATAGACCAGAAGCGTGACAAACGTTCGCGCCACTCCGGTCAGCGCCGTGAACACCGACCACAGCGCCACGACCGACGTCAGCGCCAGACGAGCCCCGAACCGATCCGCGATCAGCCCACCGGGCGTCTGAAAGAGCGCGTATCCCAGCGCGAACGCCGACAGCACCCAGCCGAATTGCGTGTCGCTCAGTCCGAGCTCGGACGTGATCGGGCCGCGTGCGGTCGAGATCGCCACCCGGTCGACGTACAGCAGCATCGACAGCGCAAATGTCAGCCCGATGAGCTGATATCGCACGGGCCACAGCCGTGGCGATCTTGCGAGGGATGCCGGAGCGGCCGGCGATGCGTGCTCACGGACGGGCATGTAGTTTTTTCTGCTCGCTTTCAGATCGCGGTCCGCTGCCCGCGGCCGGCGGCCCGGACTGCGGACTGCGGGCTGCGGGCTGCGGTTCTTCGATACACATGAATCGCGTCGCCCCGCTGGTGGGATCCAAGCCGGTCGAACGCGACGGACATGATGAACAGTGGCGACAGACCCCACGCGTCGGGCAACGGGACCGGCTGATTCGTCAGCAGCAGTCCGCCCGCGCGAAGCATGCCCGCCATGTTGCTTACTGCCAGCGCCTGCTCGAACGGCTCGTAGTAGACGAGGACGTTCGTCGCCACGACGAGATCGAATCGACTGTCAGCGTCCGGCGCAGGGACTCGCTCAAAGACGATGTTGGAATCGACGCCCTCGACCGCGAGGACGGCCCCGGGGCGGACGTCAATCGCACGCGCCTGCACGTCGTTCGTCGGCGCGGTTCCTTCGACGGCAGCGGCGGTGCCGATTCGTTCACCAGCACGGCGCCAATACGCGACAAATTCCGGATCGATCTCCAGTCCCGGGCGGTTTCGCTCGAGCACCAGGTTCCACCGGTAGGCCTTGCCCTGACGCGCGCGCTGCCGCGCATCGCGCAGGTGATCGAGCACACGGGCGCTGATGTCGAGAGCTGCGATCGACGGCCGCATGGCGAGGCCAGCGCGCACCAGCGAGTCGGCAAGCGCGAACGGCTGAATCATCTGAACGGGATAGAAATCATGCCCCTGGGCCTTGTCGATGAAGTCGAGACCAGGTCCGACAACGGCAACGCGCTCCGCGCGGCCGCTGAGCGCGCGGCGTTCCTGAACAGCCGCCAGGGTTCGGTCGAGGGCGAAATCGACCCGGAGTGACGAGTCGGTCGAGAGACCGCGGTCGCGGTAGAGCGTGGCATGCGCTGCTCGACGCTCGGACTCGCCTCCCGCATCAGCGGCGGCTGCCCGCCGTGCATATTGCTCGTTGTCCGCGAGCACGCGCGAGCGGAGCGCCAGCAGATACGCGCGGCTCGACTCGCGCGAGCGTGGTCCGACAGCGAGCCCCTGCCGCTCGATCACGTGGCGCACGAAGGCGACCCGCGCGTCACCTGCCGGTGCCTCGACCGCGTCGAGGAGATCCTGCAGTCGTCCATCCATCACGTCGGCGAGCGGCATCTCGCTACGCGCGGCCGCAATCGCCTCCGGCGTCGCGCGAGGACGCCGGGTGAAGGTCGTGCCGTACAACATCAGATTGACGACAGAGTCCTCATCGCCCCGGACGATTCGGGCCCGGATCGCTGCGGCTCGCTGCGCGACCCAGTCGCCCCAGACTGCCTCGGAGGCTGCCAAGAGACGACGAAGCTCCGGTGGAGCGCTCTCCCCGAGGGCAGCGATCACCGGCCGCGCTTCGGCCAGCGTCATGCGTCGGCTGGCAGGGCGTGAGGAGGCGGTCGAATCGCGCTGCCCGCCCCCGGCGACAACGGCGGCGAGGCACATCAGTGCGATGCGCGCTCTGCGCCGGCGTCGATCAGCGTTGAATGCTGAATGCATAGAGCGTGTCGCCGGCGCCGACCAACAGGTACTGCACGCCGTCCAGCATGTACGTGATAGGCGTGTTGCTCATCTGCTGGACCAGTCCCGAGTGCCACAGGATCTTTCCGGTACTGGCGTCCATCGCCATCACGTGCCCGGACGATCCGCCGGCGAACAGCAGGCCCCCGGCCGTCGTCAGCAGGCCGCCGAACGCCTCGGGACGCGGGGCCGTGCCGTCCGACGCGGGATACTTGTGCACCCATCGTTCCTTCCCCGTCAGCGGATCGATCGCGCGGAGCGCCGCACCATGACCGCCGACCGCCTGCTCGACTCCGCCGCCATACCCGTTCGGAACCGTATCCGGGCCGATGATCCGGTAGTGAACGACGTAGCCCTCGACGGTGTTGACGTAGAGGAGGCCGGTCTGTGGACTGTAGGAAGGTGGAGCCCAGTTGGTCGCGCCGCCATTGTGCGGCGACACGAGCGCACCGCCGACTTGCGGCTCCTTCTTCGGATCTGGAATGGGTTCGCCGGTCGGCTTGAAGCCGAGGGACCAGTTCGCGGACGGCAGGTACTGACTCGACAACACCTTCTCGCCGGTCACGCGATCCAGCAGGAAGAACATGCCGTTGCGGTTCGCCTGCGCGAGCAATTTGCGGCGCTGGCCATTGACGGTGGCGTCGATGAGCACCGGCGTCTGTGTCGCGTCCCAGTCGTGCGTGTCGTGCGGCGACGCCTGGAAGTACCACGCCATCTTTCCCGTGTCGGGATTCAACGCGACGATGGAGCAGGTCCAGAGGTTGTCGCCCGGTCTGCTGTCGCCGATGAGGACCGGCTGGGGATTGCCAGTGCCCACGTAGATCAGGTTGAGCTCGGGATCGTAGGTGACCGGCTGCCACGGCGCGGCGCCGCCGCGTTCCGCCGCAAACGGGTTCGGCCAGCTCTCGATTCCCGGTTCTCCCGCGCGCGGCGTGGCATACCACTTCCACTGCAGCGCGCCGGTTTCCGGATCCCTCGATTCGAGCCAGCCAGGCACATCCGTGTAGTCGCCCCCGGCCGGCGTCAGGACGCGATTGCCGAGGATCGTCGGCGCGGTCGTCGCATAGAGATCCCCCCGATGATCGGCCTTCTGCTGGTTCCAGCGTTCCTTCCCGGTTGCGGCGTCGAGCGAGACCAGATGCTGATCCGGTGTATCGAGGAACAGGTAGTTTCCCCACATGCCGAGGCCGCGATTGCCGATCGTCGATCCCCCCAGGCTCTTCCAGTAGTAGTGCCAGACCTGCCGACCCGTCCTCGCGTCGAGGGCGTACGCGTTGTTGGGCGTGGCGAGATACAGCATGCCGTCGTGGAGCAACGGCGTGGCCTTGATGTTGGCGTTGAGCACGGCACCCGGTGCCGGCTCGGGCCCTTTTCCACCGATGATGGCGCCCTGGAGCGACGTGTTCAGCCGGGCCGTCCACGCGAGCGAGAGACCCTTCACGTTGCTCTTGTTGATTTGATCGAGCGCGCTGTAGTGACGTCCCGAGTAGTCGCCGTGAAACGTCGGCCAGGATTCAGGGGAGGGCTTCAGGATCTGCGTCGGCGTGAGCCCTGGGCCCGGACTCTGTTGGCCGCCAACGACGACACTCAACCCGACACAGCCAATTGATGCAAGCAGTGCGCGAACGAGCGCAGCGCCCGCCTCCGCGCCGGAGGCGCTACGGCGAGGTCTCGCCGGAGCTTTCAGCGAAGGCGGAAGTGAGCCACCGGAGCGGAGCGGGGATCGTGGGGCCCCCGCGAGCGACGGTGTAGGGGGGTCCGGCGGGGCGAAGCCCCCCGGAGAAAAAATTCGCATCATTTGAGTGTCCACAGGTAAGCGGTCAGATCCTGCATGTCCTTGTCGCGGAACGTGCGGAGCATGTCGAAATGCGCCTGGAGCGGATCGGTGATGACGACCTTCGGAACATCGCCGTCCCGCTTGAACGTCCTCCGCGTGCCGGACTTTTCAATGAGGGTGACCGCGAACTCCGAGATGTAGTCGAGCGTGCCCGAGACCGTCTGTCCGTTTCCGAGCGCGACCGTCACGGTGCGGGCGGCCCGCGGGGACACCGCCGCGGGCTGACCGCGTCCGCCGCCGCCTGGCCGCGGGTTCACCAGCCGGCCCTGAAGGGCCGGGGGATCGTATTTCGCACCGATCCCGGCGAGGTCGCCCGAGATCGAGTGGCACGTGGTGCAGCGGCCCGGTCCGTTGAAGTACGCGGCTCCGGCCTTGGCGTCACCAACGAGCGAGGCCATCGTATCGGTCGCCGCGCGACTTCTCGCGGCTTCGAGCCGCTCGTGCAAGAACTCTGCGATGTCGGTGATCTGCTGATCGGTCAGGTTGGGAAATGCCGGCATCCCCCGCTCCGGACGTCCAGCCCGCAAGAAGCCGGCGAGTTCCTTGCCCCCGGTATCGGCGAGGACGACCAGCGACCTCGCCAGATCCGGTCCGCCCGCACGCCCGCGCGCGTCGTTTCCGTGACAGAACCCGCACTGGGGCTCGTACACCGGTTTCGCCCGGGCAATGGCCTCCGCGTCAAACCCCCGGCCGCGACCGCGGCCCGCCGCGGGCGGAGCGCCGGCGCCCCGTCCGCGCCCGCCGCCGGGTCCCGTTCCCGCGGGTTCCTGCGCCACGATCATCGCGCCCAGGAGCGCGACGGCACTCAACGAAAGAGCCAGCGATGCACGCTGCACGAGGTCTCCTTGATCAAGGACCGGGTTCTCCTGTTTCTCAGAACGAATACTTCAGTGACAGCTCGATCTGCCGCGCTTCGTCGGTCGGAAGCGCCAGCCGCCCGAAGTCCGAGTTGATCTGTCTGCCCTGTGGATCGAACTGAGCGGTCGTGTTGGTCGTCGCGGTGGCCGTGTTGAGGGTCCGCATGCTGACACCGAGCGCGTTGTAGGCGTCGGCCCTGAACATCAGCCTGTGCCCGTGACCGAGGACGAAGGTCTTCGACATCGACAGGTCCAGATTGTAATTGCCCGGCTGCCGGATGTTGTTGACCGGGGAGTCTCCGTAGCTGCCGACCGGCGTGCGGATAAAACAGCCGGTGTCGAACCACCGGTCTTCGCTGCGTTCTCCGCGTGACAGGATCGGATCGCATCCAGCGACCATGGATATCCGGACCGGGTCGCCACCGCCAATGGTGTCGGTTCCACCGGCGTCAGTCGTCGTGTAGGTGGCCGTCACTGGTGTGCCGGTGCGCCAGAAGCCGACGCCGGCGAGCTGCCAACCGTCGAGGAGGGCGCGTCCGACCGCGCTGTTCCAGAGGGTGGTGCTGCCGTTCGGCACGTTCCACGATCCCTGGTACGAGAGGATGTGGCGGCGGTCATTGTTGTCGTAGGCGTAGAGCCGCTCGCGAGGATCGAGGTACACCGTGAGCGCGTTGATCATGCTCTTCGTCTTGGAGAGCGTGTAGGCGGTACCGAACGCGAATCCGCCGCTGAGGCGATGGTTCGCGGTGACCTGCATCGAGTCGTAGTCGGTGACGCCTTCTCTCGTTCGCTCGGTGACGGTCGTGAACTGCGGGATCGGCCGCAGGAACGCATCCGGCAGCGACGCCCCGGTCGCACTGGTCGGATCCGCGTTCTTCGGGTCGAAGCGCGCCCCCTCGGGCACCAGGTTCTTATCTCGCGTGGTGACCAGGCCGCGCTGGCGATTCGCAACGTAGGCCGCAGTCACGACCGTATTGAACCCGACGTTCTGCTGCACTTCGACCGAGAAGTTGTGGGTCAGCCGGGTACGGCTGCCGTCCTGCGTCCAGCCGGTGACGGGCGATGGTGAGAACACCTGCGGCACGCTGGCGAGATCCGACAGCGATCCGTAGTACAGCGTCGGCTGAAGCCTGACCGGCACGGACGATGGGAAGGTGCCAGCGAAGTTGCCGGAGGCGTCGAAGAGCTGTTCGGTAATGCCGTATCCGCCGCGGATCGCCGTCTGCCGCGTGCCGGTCGGATCCCACGAGAAACCGAGCCGGGGCTGGGCGCGAATACCGGGATTGGGCTGGAACGTGCCGCCATTCGACCGCGCGTCGTTGTCGAGAATCAGCCCGTTGTAGAAGTCGCCGCTGTTCGGGACGAGCTGTCCGATCAGCGCCACGGAATTCGGCAGCACCACTCCCGTGATCGGGTTCTTGGCGAGCCGCGCCGTGGCGGCGCAGGTCGTCGCCGACCCCGGGCAGACGGGCACGTAGAGCAGCGGATTCCGCGCGCCATTGTAGGACTCGGCGAGCCACCCTGCGGCCCGTTCTCCCGGCGGCGGGTTGTAGTCCTTCCAGCCGTCGTCGCGCAGGTGCCACGGTGTACCGGAAGCGAAGCGCACGCCGAGCTCCAGCGTCAGGTTCGATCGGACCTTCCACGAATCCTGGGTGAACCACTCGAGATTCCATTGCTGGCCGCCGCGGAACGGACGCGTGTTGCTCTCCATATACGTCGTGTAGTACCCCAGCAGGGCGTTGGCGTATGGATGATTCGTGTTGAAGGGATTCTGCGCCGCGGTCGTGTTGTTCGAGGTGAAATCGAGGCAGCCAGAGAAGCACGTCGCGCTGAAACCCTCACTGTTGACGTTATGTTCGTAGTAGATCCCCGCTTTCACGAGATGGCGCCCCGCCGTCCACGTCAGGTTGTTCTGGAGGCTCCAGCGCAGGTCGATGGCGTCGATGGGAAACCGCGCATCCCACGCGACGTTCGGCGCCATTCCCGGCACCCCGGTGAACGTCAACTGCGGATAGAGATCGAGTTGATTGAGTGTCGGCGTGTGATACAGCGAACCCAGCGCTCCGAACCCGTTGGGGTCGCGCTGCAGCTTCGAGATCGGATCGGGCATGCTGTCGACCGGCGCGACCTCCGGCGTGTTCCGGTACCCGAACGACATCTCGTTCACGAGCTGCCCGGTCATCGTCCTGGTGTAGTTCGCGGTCACCGCGTCTTCTTTCTGGGCGTATTGACCGCGGAAATGGTTCCAGTTGGAGTTGATGCCGAACGTCCCGGTCGTCGCCTCGCGATTCGGCCGCCAGTGGCGATACTTGACCGAGACCCGATCGTTGTCGGTGAAGTTGTGATCGACGGTCACCTGGTCGAGCGTTCGGTACACCTTCGGGACATCGGTGTCAGCGAAGTTGTACTGCCGCGCGCTGACGCTGATGTCGGAGAAGTTCGGCGCCGGGAAGATGTTCAGGAAGGCGAGACCGAGCGGGTTGATGCGATTGGCGGGAATGACGTTGCCGGGGAAGCAGCCCGGGCCGCCCGCCGTCGGGCTGCACGCGCCGCTGAGGAGCGGGTCCTTGATGAAAAACGGGGTGCCGTTGGTCTGCGTGGTCTGTGAGAAATCGCCGTTGCGCTCCGCGGCGGTCGGCATCTGCTTGGTGTTCGGGGTGGCCGCCTGCTTCGTGTTCCACATCTCACGCGTGTAGAAGAAGAAGG
>Ga0209382_10011624_pt1 | contig 10925 bp, 7 predicted proteins | sample SoiMetdeltSBSDD5_FD_187599 | JGI IMG/M metagenome (GOLD analysis project Ga0209382, IMG submission 187599) | Bulk soil microbial communities from a Populus tree surrounding site in Tennessee, USA - Soil MetaG P. deltoides SBSDD5 (SPAdes) (version 2) | ecosystem: Environmental > Terrestrial >...
CGCGCCGCCCCGCCGTCATTTGCGGTACTCGACTGTCACCACCCTCGAATCTTCAGGACCATCGCGGGAAGCGTTTTCGCCATGATGACCAGATCCTCGGCCATGCTCTGACAGCGGAGGTACTCGAGATCGTACCTCACCTTCGCGCGCACGTCCTCGAGACACGAGTCGTACTGCTGGTTGATCTGCGCGAGGCCGGTGATGCCTGGCTTCACGCGCTGCCGCAGCGGGTATTCCCTGATGTCCTCGCGCAGTCGCGCGACAATGCTCGGCCGCTCGGGGCGCGGGCCGACGAGGTTCATGTCGCCGTTCACGACGTTGATCAGCTGCGGCCACTCGTCGATCCTGAACTTCCGCATGAACCGGCCGAGCGGCGTAACACGCGGGTCGTTCACGGTTGCCCAGACCGCACCCGACTTGCCCTCGGCGTTCACGTACATCGAGCGGAACTTGTAGATCGTGAACGCGGCGCCGCCGAGGTCCTGCAGGCGTCGCTCGCGAATGGCGAGCTCGCGGCGCGTGCGACGATCGATGCCGACGCGTGTTTGGGTGTAGAAGATCGGCCCGCGCGACGTGAGCTTGATCGCGATCGCAATGAGGATGAACAGCGGCGAGAGCAGCGCGAGGCCGATGAGACCGAGTGTCAGGTTCACGGCGCGGTTCAAGCGGTCCGAGCGCTCGCGGGGCACCACATCGATGAGCGGCTCACCTACGTCGAATTCCCGAACGGTCTCGATCTGTCGCGCGCGCTCGATTGTCCGACCATCAGACGTCTCGGGTCTACGGGAGCGCCGCGTCCCGGTCCCGGGGACGCGAACGCTGACGTGATCCGCAAGGTGCGTGTAGGACTCCATATCCTCTCGGAATTACCGCAGGTTGCGTTCGACGAACGACGGATGCCGTGTTGCGCTGGTGTTGCGTTGGTCGGCGCCTAACGCTCGCTCGCCACCCACACCACCGACCAGATAATGCCACTCACGGCGGCAATGAACCCGGCGACTCTCATCAGCTTGCTGCCGTCGGGCTTCGCCGGGACGTACAGCTCATCGCCAGGACGCGCTCCGATGTCACTCATCGTAAGCTCAGACCGGAACGCCTCCCGGATCCCTTCACGCTCTACAACAATCGCCTTACCACGCCGCAACTCTGCTTTGTTCAAATCGGCCGACCCAGACGGCCCGCCAGCGTTCATGATCACGTCACTGAGCGGCGTATCCGTCGCAACCGAGTAGAACCCTGGGTTGGTCACATCTCCGCTGACCGACACGCGCAACAGTGCCTGAGCGCGCACCGAGGGGTTCCGAATGTACTGGCCGATGCTGGTCTGCAGATAGTCCTGCAGCTCGGAATCCAAAACACCGGTGAGCGTCAACTCTGGCAAGGTCGGCAGTTGCAACTTCTGATCCGCACGCACCGTGAAAGTATCCGAAAGCGCGCTATCGCCCGTGACAAACAACAGGATGCGATGGCCTGGCTGGAAGTCGCCCTCGGCGAGCCGGCGTCGGAGGAGCGACGCGTCTCGGCGACACTTCGCCCGACGATCGTCATCTTTGTCGGCTCGCGCGCATTGCTCGAGGGTGGCGGCCGCGGTTTCCAGCTCGGCGCGCTTCGGCTTCCGCCGCGTTGGTTCGGCGGCTGGCGCCACCTGAGCGGGAGCTGCCGTCGAGGTCGACTGAGCCGGAAGGTCCGCGCTCACGGCGGACAGGCCAACGAGCGCGAAAAGCATCGGCGACTGACCTATCGGACGAAGGCGCCGGCTGAGGCTGAGGAAAGTGGATAGCATGAGCAAAAGCCCCGTTGCAGCCTTCGTGCTAGTAAGCACCAGGACGCAAATCCGCGTAAGTGAATGCTGGACAGCGCGTTCGAGGAGCTGAACCGAGCGGGCACCCGGAGCGCGTCCGCGGGAATGTCGACTCCGCACCACAGCGACTGGCGGGCGTCCTACACTTTTCGGATCCGCGGGTTGGGCGAAAAGGGGCGCAAGTAAAACCATCGACGAGCTACCGAGGGTCACGAGTTCATCATACTTAGTGATAGCCCGTAGTGAGCGAAAGCCGTCGGCTGTGACGCCCTACTGGTGTGGCTTCCGTGACGCACATCCATCGAAAGTTGTGGCAAGCGAACACCAGCATCCGCCGGCGAGCAGGGGCGGAAACTCCTAAATTGCATCTTCGAAAAGGGTTAGCAATTGGACACTAGCTGCACGAGTCCTGCATTGGCGTCCGCAGGCTGTGACCTCGCTCACAGTCGGCCGACCGCAATCATAACGCTGAAGAGCAGCTCACCGGACGCCTTGAGGGCGCATGCTCGACTCTGAAAAAACCGCGCCGCCGCCACTCATCCTGATCGCGAACGATCAGGAGTGGTCGGCGCGGTCGCTGGAGAGCATTCTCGGACCGCAGGGATATGCCGTCGTCCGTGCGCACACCGGTCGACAGGCGCTCGATCTCGCGCAACGGACACGCCCCGATGCCATCGTCATCGACTCGGGAATGCCCGACATCGGCGGGCTCGAAGTCTGTCGCATCCTCCGGCGTGACGCGCGATTCTCACCGAGTACGCCGATCATCATTACGACCGCGGGCCCGGCGGCGCGCTCGGAGCGGCTCGAAGCATACCGCGCTGGGGCTTGGGAGTACAGTACGGATCCGATCGACGCCGAAGCGCTGCTTCTCAAGCTCGAGACGTTCATCGCATCGAAGCGGGAGCTCGATCAGTGTCGCGACGACAGTCTGCTCGATCGCGACACCGGGCTGTACAACGTTCGTGGGTTGACCAGGCGTGCCCAGGAGCTTGGCGCGGATGCGTCGAGGCGGCAGGCACCGCTCGCATGCGTCGCGGTGTCGGCCACGCCTAACGCGACGCTGGAGGACGAGGTGCGGAACGGCGCGGCGGAACGCATCACCGCATACCTCAGCGACGTTTTCCGGCATACCGCGCGCGTCTCCGACGTCATCGGCCACCTCGGCCGATCCGAGTTCGGCATCATCGCCCCGTCGACTGCCGCGAGCGGAGCGGTACGCCTCGTCGAACGCATCCAGGCGAACGTCGAGTCGGCGCCACTCGTGATCGATGCCGAGGGGTCCGCGCTGCAGCTGAAGGCGGGGTACTGTGCGGTCCCGAACTTCGCCGAGTCGTCGGTGGATGCGGTCGAGTTGCTGCTCCGTGCCGCCACCGCCCTCCGCCACGTGAAGGGGAGTGAGAACCTCGGCATCACGGCATTCGAAGACGTGCCGCTGCGGTTCGTCCACTGAAAACCGAGCGTCACCGACGCTCGGCCCATCGTCATCCCTGCTTGCACGACGCATCCGAATGGCACAGCAGTACGCCGTCCGGCATGCAGGGTGGCAGTCAGTGAGTCGACCGGCAACACGCCCACCCGAGCGAGCCTGCGCGTGAGGCTCGAGGCGGGCAGATGCGCCGAGGGATCAGCGCTTGCCCCATCCGCGCTCAGCTCAGTTGCGGCGTGCCGGGAGCGACGATCCGCCGGCGGCCTGTGCGAGCCGGGGCTCCTCGCCTTCGTCGAGTGTGCCGTAGCCGTCGAGGTATGCGTAGTACTTGTACATCCCCTCGGCTTGAATGTCGTTGAGCACAGCGCCGATGAGGCGCACCGGGAGACGGTCGAGCGTCGTGAGCTTGGCCTGCGCGAGCTTCCGGTCGGTCTGGCCGGTGCGCAGGACAAGCAACATGGTGCCGGCGGCCGCACCTAACGCGTACGGGTCGATCCCCGCGCCCAGCGGAGCCGTGTCGATGATGATCGCGTCGAACCGCGACCTGAGCGACTTGACCATCTTGACCGTCGTGTCGGCCGCGAGCAGCTCCGGACCGCGGTGCCGCCGCGTGCCGCACGGCACGAGGAACAGGTTTGCGTGTGACGTATCGCGAATCACGTCCTCGATCACGACGTCGCCGGCGAGGTGATCGACCAGACCGGGTCGCTGTGAGGTTCCGAAGGTGGAATGGAGCTGTCCGCGCCGGATATCACCGTCGATGAGCAGCGTACGATAGCCCGCTTCGGCGAACGCGAGCGCGAGGTTCGACGAGACGAGGGACTTGCCGTCACCTGGCCCGGGACTCGAGATGGCGAGCGTGACCGGCCCGCTTCCGTTCGCCGCGTTGCGCACGTTCAGTCGAAGTCCGCGGAACGCCTCCACGAGCTGCGCCTCGTCCTCCATGCGCGTCGCGCCACTCTTGCCGCGGCGGATCGTCGGGATGGTGCCGAGGATGTCGAGGCCGAGCTCGTGCGTTGCCTGCTCGGGATACCGGAATCGCTTGTCGAGCAGGTCGAGAATGATCGCCAGCACGATCCCGAATCCGAGCGCACCGCCGATGACCATCAGAAGGATCATGGGCGCGGTGTTGCTGGACGGTCTGAGCGGCGCGACGGCCGAGTCGAGAACACTGACGTCGGGAATCGCGCTGGCCTCGGCGAGCTTGGCGAGGTTGTATCGACCTTGAATGTCCGCGTACAGGTTCGCGGCGAGGTCGCGGTCACGCGTCAGGCGTCCTTCTTCGATCGCCGACGCCGGAATCTGCCGCATGTCGGTCGACGCGGCGTTGATGCGTCGATCGAGCTCTGCTTCCTCGCGGCGAATCTGATCGAGCGTGAGACGGGTGATCGACGGGAGCGTTTGCGTCTTGATTCGCTCGACCTCAGCCAACTTCGAGATCACGAGCGGCGCCGCATCCGTGTACTTCGAGCGAAGCGTCCGCAGCTCCGCCTCCGCCTTCGTCAGCTCCTCCATCGCGAGCTTGAGATCGGGCGACTTGTCCAGCACACCGGGAATGCTCAGCAGCTGCTCAGGTGTGACGCGCGGGCTCGCGCCTGATCCGAGCAGCGTTTGGACGGCCTCACGATCACGGCGTGCTGCCTCCGCCTCGACCTTGAGCTCGAAGAAACTCTTCGTACCGGGGTCCATGATGCTCACCCCACCCGGCGCGATCGGCAGTCCCTTCGGACGGCGAAGCGCTTCGTCGACCTGGAAATCGCGCAACTGGCGTTCGATGCTCTGGAGATTTCCGGCGGACTGCTCGAGTTGTTCTTCGAGCGCGATGCGCTGATCGGTGAGGTTCTTCTTCTTGAGGGTGGCCGCCTCGGCGATGAACTCGCGCAGAATCGAGTTCATGGTGACCGCGAGCTCCTGCGAGCGCTTCCCGGTCAGCGTGACCTTCAGAAACTTGCTCTCGGGCGGCATCCAGACTGAGAGCCGGGTGCGCAAGTCGGTCGCCGCCTCACGTGGCGTGCGGACTTCGAACTTGACCTCACCACGCGAGGCGACGCTTTCCGCGTTAGGGACCCATGCAAACCCAACCGTCCGCCCAACGGAATCGCCGAGCGTCCCGCTCTCGACGACGGCCGTGGCGCGGCCGCGTTTGACCGCGAGGTCGTAGCGCTTCGTCGCGCGATCGGCGGTGAGCGTGTACGCTCCCGGTTGCATTTCCGACGTCGGCTGAAAGCCGCGGAAGATGAGCGAGTCCGCTTCGTTCTTCGGCGTCAGGTACGTGCCCGTCTCCCGGGCCACCGGGTCGAGGATGGCGAAGCTCAGGAGCAGCTCGCGCCACGCTTCCACCCGCAGCACCGCTTGCGGGCGGATCGGGCCGTTGGGATCAGGCGATTCGCCAATGACAATAGTGGTATCGACCTGGTAGACCGGCTTGATGAACTGGGTTGCCACGACGCCGCCGATGACGCCCAGGAGCGTGATGACGGCAATGAGCCACTTGTATCGCTTGAGCGCGGAGACGTAGCGTCCGAGGTTGGCCGACCCTGCCGGCGCCGGTGCAGGGGGGGCAGGCGGCCCCCATGTCTGTACCGCATTCGCCGATCCGTCGGGGGCCAGCTCGAGGCTGGACGGCGACGAGGGGACGAGGGATCCGGATCCGGACATTCGAGACCGTGAGGGAGCTGAGGGAGGCCTAGCCGAAGTCTAGCACAAAGTAACTCGACGCCATGTAACGTGGGTCGCACGTCTTGGCATCAGGACGCAGCGTTGGTGCGCTCCGCAAAATCAGGCCCAAGAGCCTGTGCCGCCCAAGCAACGTGGGCCACGGTTCCGGCTGGCCAACCGCGCTCGTCGGTAGCGTTGTTGGCCTGGTTGTCGATGTGATGCACCACACGGTGTCGATTGTGATACACACCCACTGTGGCCAACCCGCTATGGTGTAGCTTCGTGGCAGCATTTTTTCGTTGTGAAGTCGAGTCCTGCGTCGTCCATCCTTAGCCGGGCTCAACCACTACTAACATCGTCCGTTTGCGGCGACGCGCAACGGTGATCTGGTCTTGATGAATCGGTGCGACGGTCATGAAGACCGGAAGCGCCACTCTCCTAAGGAGTCTGTCGATGTCCTCTTCGGCCGCGGTTCTTGGGGATTCGGGACGCTCACTCGCCGCAAGCGGCGGGGGCGAGACCGCACGGGACCCGCTTTCGATCTCGGCAGAGGTGAAGTCCAGTCTGAGTCTCCTGATCGTGGACGACGATCGCACGCTACGCGAGGGATGTGCGTCGGTTCTTCAGATGGACGGCTTCAACGTCACCACCCTCGGTCGAGGTGACGAAGCCCTCGAGATGGTGCGGAGACGGAAGTTCGATATCGTCCTCGTCGATCTCTATATGACCCCGGTCTCCGGGATGGAGATCCTGCGTGCCACGCTCTCGGCGCACAAGGAGACGATCGTCGTCGTGATGACAGGGAACCCAAGTGTCACGACGAGCATCGAGGCGCTGCGAGCCGGGGCGTGGGATTACTTGCCGAAGCCGTTCTCGGCGACCCACCTGCAGGTTCTCATCGGCCGTGCGTCGCACGCCGTCATGGTCGCGCGGGAGACGCGCGATCTGCGGATTCAACTGCTCAAGCAGAGCGGGAACAGCGACAAGATCACGCTGCTCGGCGTCTCACCGGCCTTCCGCAAGGCGGTGGAGCTGGCGCGACGAGTCGCGAGCACGGACGCGTCAGTCATGATCATGGGCGAGAGCGGAACTGGTAAGGAGCTCATTGCCCAGTTCATTCACCAGCATAGCCGGCGTGCGAGTCGGCAGCTTGTCCCCATCAACTGCGCCGCGCTGCCGGAAGGACTGCTCGAGAGTGAGCTGTTCGGCCACCGGAAAGGGTCCTTTACCGGCGCCGACCGTGACAAGCCCGGGCTTCTGGAGATCGCGAACGGCGGCACGCTGTTTCTCGACGAGCTGACCGAGATGTCGCTTCCGCTGCAGGCGAAGCTGCTGCGCGTCCTTCAGGACGGCGTGGTGCGCCGCGTCGGAAGCGAGCAGCAGGACGCGGTGGTGGACGTCCGGTTCATCTCCGCGACGAACAGGGATCCGGCCGAGTGCGTTGCGAAGGGCACGCTCCGCGAGGATCTCCTCTATCGACTCCGTGTCGTGCCGATCAAGCTGCCGCCGCTGCGTAAGCGGCTGGAAGATATCCCGCTTCTCGCGAACCACTTCCTGACGCACTTCTGGGAGCGGCACCGCCAGCCGGGCGAACCGACCCCTCGGCTGACGGAGGCTGCCATCGATTTCCTGCGATCGCGCCCGTGGCGCGGGAACGTGCGCGAGTTGCAGAACGTCGTGGAACAGCTGGCCGTATTGGCGGAGGCGGGGCAGGGGGTGCAGCCCGACGACGTCCCCCTCTACGATGACGCCGCCGCCGCACCGTCCACCGCGACCGGTGGGCTTCCCACGAACATCATGACCGAGAGCTTCCACCTCGCGAAGGAGAAGCTTGTCGCGCACTTCGAGAAGGAGTATCTCACTCAGTTGATCGCGCGCGCCGGCTCCAACATGTCGAAGGCGGCGCGCCTGGCCAGCATCGATCGCACCACGCTGTACCGGCTCATGGAGAAGCACGGGTTCCGCCGTGACGAGTTCGGCAGCGCGGGCGACGAGTGAGCCACCGTCTCGAGTAGAAACTGTTTTGCCGCAACCGCGACCACAGAAATCGGCATTACGACACACCGCGAGGACGTCGTCTGCGGTCATCGAGACCGGCGCCCGCGACCCGGAGTCGGTGCTCTCGAGCGCGACATGGCGCGCGCTCGCGGACGCCGCCAGCGACGTGTGCACCGAGTGGCCCCACACGGAGCACGCCGCCACGTCACCGTCCGACGTGCGAAGCACGGTGACCGCGCTGACCGAGAGCATTCGGCGGGCGCTGAGCGGTGAATCCGTCGCCCTCGTCGCGTTCCCTCCGTTCGTGCCAGTGCGGCGCGCCCTGGAGCTCATGCGGCGCGCGTTCCTGGAGCGCGTGGACTCGAGCGACCTCGAGCCCGGCAGCGAGGCAACGGTCCTCGACGTGATCAAGGCGATCGAGCGGGTGCAGCTGGCGATCGACCAGGATTCCGCGCACCGGTTCGCGTCGCGGCTTTCAGGCCAGGACGCGCAACAGCTGGTGGTCGAGATGGCGCACGATATGCGCTCACCGCTCGGCTCGATCCTGATCCTTGCGGAGCGGTTGCGGTATGGGTCGGGAGGGAGCCTAACGCCAATCCACGAACGGCAGCTCGGCCTCGTCTACTCGGCGGCGTTCGGCCTGAGCGCGCTAGCGGGTGATGTCATCGAGCTCGCGCGCGGTGGAACGACGCTGATGGATCAGCCGCCGATGCCGTTCCTTGTGTCCGACGTGCTGCAGTCGATCTTCGACATCCTCCGGCCGATGGCCGAGGAGAAGCGGCTGACGATGCGATACACGGGTCCCGAAGCGGACCTTCGCGTCGGGTACCAGGCGGCGCTGAATCGCGTGCTGTTGAACCTGGCGACGAATGCGATCAAGTTCACGAACGTCGGCTCGGTGGAAGTGATGTGCCGTCAGCTCGACCGCAGCCGCGTGGAGTTCTCGGTCAAGGACACGGGGCGTGGGATACCACCGCACGTGATGTCGAACCTGTTCGAGGCGTTCCGCCAGCGGCAGATCACGGGCGACTACGCGTTCTCGAGTGCGGGGCTCGGGCTCTCGATCTGCAAGAAGCTGATCGCTGCCATGGGCGGGGAGCTCGGCGTCGAAACGGAGCTGGAGAAAGGCACGCGCTTCCACTTCGTTCTCGATCTTCCGCAGGGTTCGCGGCTGTAGGGGTCGGGAACAGGGCAGGTGCCCGCCGAAGGCCCGGGGAATCGGAGTCGACGATCTGAGTCCGATTGGCGCCGCGATCCGAAGACTGGACGGTGCACGGGGTGCTGTTGCAGCTTCCGACAAGGTTTCGGACGTCCGATTCCCGATGCCCGATTTCCCTATTTCCGGTGCCTGATCATGCAGACCCGTCGCGCCTTCGTTTCATCGCTGACTCGCGCTGGTCTCGCGGCGCCCGTGTTCAAGTCCACGGCTCTCGCGTCGGTGCTTCGCGCGCAGGAGATCGCGGGCGCGCAGGCGCCGCCGTCGCTCGCCGAGGACGAGGCCTACTGGGGTGAAATACAGCGGGCATTCGACACCGACCGCACGCTCATCAACCTCAACAACGGCGGCGTCAGCCCGACGCCATCCCACGTGCTCGAGGCGATGATCCGCGACCTTCGGTTCTCGAACGAAGTGCCAGTCGAGCACATGTGGGGCGTGCTCGAGCCGCGGATCGAGAGCGTGCGCCGCGAGCTGGCGAAGGAGTTCGGATGCGATACCGAGGAAATGGCGATCACGCGAAACGCCTCGGAGTCCAACGAGACGATGATCTTCGGGCTTGATCTCAAGCGCGGCGACGAAGTCATCGTGACGACCCAGAATTATCCCCGCATGATCACGGCGTGGGACCAGCGCGTGCGGCGCGACGGGATCGTGCGGAAGGAAATCAAGTTCACCGTACCGCCACCGTCGGACGAGTACATCGTCGAGCGATTTCGTGAGGCCATCACGCCGCGCACCCGCGTCATCGAGATTACGCACATCACCAACCTCACCGGGCAGATCCTCCCGGTCGCGAAGGTCGTCGCGATGGCGCGGCCGCGTGGGATCGAGGTGTTCGTTGACGGGGCGCACGCCTTCGCGCACTTCCCGTTCACGCGTGATGAGCTCGGGTGCGACTACTACGGGACGAGCCTCCACAAGTGGCTGCTGGCACCCATCGGGACCGGGTTCCTCTACGTTCGAAGGACCAAGCAGAAATCGCTCTGGCCGTTGATGGCGGCGCCGGCGAGTATGGACGAGAACGTGCGCAAGTACGAGGAGATCGGCACACACCCGGCCGCGAACCACAATGCCATCGCCGTGGCGCTCGCGTTTCACCGGTCGATTGGCGGGCAGCGGAAGGTGGCGCGGCTGCGATACCTGCGTGACCGCTGGGCGAAGCGGCTCCTCGCCGAAAGTTCGCGCGTCCGCGTTCTGACGCCGCTGAATGCCACTCACGCCGGAGGGCTCGCGCTCTTCAATGTCGACGGGATCGACAGCGCGAAGTTGCAGAGCTGGCTCTGGGCGAAGCACCGCATCATCACGACCCCCATCATCCACGACGAGTTCCACGGGCTGCGCATCACACCTAACGTTTACACGACGCTGGACGAAGTGGACCGCTTCGGCGACAAGGTGCTCGAGGCCGTCGCGAAGGGCGTGAGCGCCTAGCGAGCGGCCAGACCGCGCCGTGAGCCGGTCAGGGCCTCGTTACGAGCCACGCGGCGCTCGCGAAGCCGATGACGATGATGGCCTGACGAACCCGCGCCTGAGGTACGCGTTGGGCGAGGCGTGAGCCACCGTACCCGCCGGCCGCGGCGCCGAGGGCCATGGCGATGGCGACCGGCCAGCTCACGATCCCACTGAACGCGAACGTGGCTGCCGCGACGGCGTTCGCGCAGAGGCCGCCCCAGTTTTTCAGGCCGTTCATGCGATGAATGTTGCGGAACCCCATGAAGCCGAGGGCGGCAAGCATCAGAATGCCGATGCCGGCGCCGAAATACCCGCCGTAGACGGCGACGCCGAACTGGTACAAAAGGAGCTGGGCGCTCGGCGGCACT
>Ga0209382_10011627_pt1 | contig 10923 bp, 9 predicted proteins | sample SoiMetdeltSBSDD5_FD_187599 | JGI IMG/M metagenome (GOLD analysis project Ga0209382, IMG submission 187599) | Bulk soil microbial communities from a Populus tree surrounding site in Tennessee, USA - Soil MetaG P. deltoides SBSDD5 (SPAdes) (version 2) | ecosystem: Environmental > Terrestrial >...
CTGGGGCGCACCGACGACGAGATGAGCGCCTTCCGCGGCAAGAAGATCGCCATGATCTTCCAGGATCCGCTGGCGTCGCTGAACCCGGTCTACACCGTCGGCAACCAGATCACCGAGGCCGTGGTGGCGCACAACGACGTGGGCAAGGATGTGGCGCGCAAGCGAGCCCTGGACCTGCTGGAGATCGTGGGGATACCGCATGCGTCGGAACGGATGCACAGCTACCCGCACGAGCTGTCGGGCGGGATGAAGCAGCGGGTGGTGATCGCGATCGCGATGGCGAACAACCCCGATGTCATCATCGCCGATGAGCCGACGACGGCGCTGGACGTGACGGTGCAGGCGCAGGTGCTGGAGGCGCTTGAGGCGGCGCGGGAGGCGACCGGTGCGGCGCTGGTGCTGATCACGCACGATCTCGGGGTGATCGCCGGGCACGCGGACCGGGTCGGGGTGATGTATGCCGGGCGGCTGGTGGAGACCGGTTCCGTCGACGATGTCTTCTACAGCCCGAGGATGCCTTACACGCTGGGGCTTCTGGGCAGCCTGCCGCGCATCGACGCCAAGACGCACGAGCGCCTGACCCCGATCAGCGGTTCCCCGCCGTCGCTGCTGAGCCTGCCGTCGGGCTGCCCGTTCCGGCCGCGGTGTCCACTCGCGACGGAGCTGTGCGCCGCCGAGGAGCCGCCACTTTTCGGTGTGGGGCAAGGTCATTCGGCGGCCTGCCACTTCCACGAGCGACTCATCGACACGCAGCCGAGGGAGATCTTCCGATGACCGTTGTCCTCGAGGTGCGCGATCTGGTCAAGCACTTCCCAGTGCGCTCCCGCGGCGTGTTCCGGCGCAAGACCGGTGACGTGCACGCGGTCTGCGGCGTGTCCTTCTCGCTCAACGAGCGCGAGACCCTGGGTCTGGTGGGCGAGTCGGGCTGCGGTAAGACAACGACCGCGCGTCTCGTGCTCAACCTGGTGCCCGCCACCGCCGGTACTGTCCACTATGGACAGAAGGACCTGTTGGGGCTAAGCCGCTCGAAGATGCGCCCGCTGCGGCGCGAGCTGCAGATCGTGTTCCAGGACCCGCTGGCCTCGCTCGACCCGCGCATGACCGTGGCCGAACTGATCGCCGAACCGCTGCGGATCCACGGGCTGTACGAGGCGGACAAGGTGCGCAGCCTCATGCGCCAGGTCGGGCTCAACCCCGAGCACGCCAACCGGTTCGCGCACGAGTTCTCCGGCGGGCAGCGCCAGCGCATCGGCATCGCCCGCGCGCTGGCGCTCGAACCCAAGGTCCTGCTGCTGGACGAGCCGGTGTCCGCATTGGACGTTTCGATCCGGGCGGGTGTCATCAACCTGCTCGCCGATCTGCAGGTGATGCTGGGCCTGTCGTATATCTTCGTCTCGCACGACCTTTCGGTGATCCGCCACGTCGCCGACCGGGTCGCCGTGATGTACCTGGGCCGCATCGTCGAGATCGCCCCCACGGACGCGCTGTTCAACCGCGCCGCCCACCCTTACACGCAGGCGCTCATCTCCGCGATCCCGGTGCCGGATCCGCGCAAGGAGCGGGAGCGGCGCCGCATCATCCTCGCCGGTGACGTACCCAGCCCGGTCCACCCGCCCTCGGGCTGCCGTTTCCGCACCCGCTGCCAGAAGTTCGCGGGCCTCACCGAGGACGAGCGGCGGCTCTGCATCGACGAGGTGCCCGAGCTGAAGGACCGCGGCCACGGTCACCCTTCGGCCTGCCACTATGCCGAGGCGGTCAAGATGCTCTGAGGAGCGCCTTCTGGGAGGGGCACGGGTGAGGCATCATGACCCGGTGACGGTTCACCGTGGAGGGTTTCGAGTCGGCACCCGTTATACGGCCATATCCGTACTTGGCAGGGGCGGGTTTGGCACGGTTTGGCGAGGCGAGGGGCCCGATGGGGAGCTCGTGGCGATCAAGCTGCTGCATCCACATCTCATCGCCGACGCCGCCGTCGTGGCGCGGCTGGTGCGCGAAAGGCTGGCGTTGACCCGCCTGAGCCATCCACACGTGGTTCAAGCGCGGGATCTGGTGGTCGACGGCGATGTCGTGGCGCTGGTGATGGACCTTGTCGAGGGCCCTTCCCTGCGCATGATGCTGGATCGGCAGGGCAGCCTGCCGCCCGGGGAGACGATCCGCCTGGGTGCGCAGATCTCGTCGGCCTTGACCGCCGCCCACGCCGCGGGAATCGTGCATCGGGACCTGAAGCCGGCCAACATCTTGCTCGACACCACCTCGGGCTTGCCGTCGGTTCGCGTGGCCGATCTGGGTATCGCGGCGGTGGCCGGGGACAGGACCGTCACGGCTACCGGCGAGGTGCTGGGCACATCCAGCTATGTCGCTCCCGAGGCGATCCGTGGCCAGGCGGTCACCCCCGCCGCCGACATCTATGCGCTCGGGGTGATGGTCTACGAGATGTGCACCGGGCGGCCGCCTTTCGCCGCCGAGACGGTGGAAGCCGTGCTGCACCAGCATCTGAACACCCCGCCACGGCGGCCCGACGAGATCCCGTCCTCGCTGTGGACGATCGTGGCGCAGTGCCTGGACAAGTCGCCCGAGAGGCGACCGGCCGCCGCCCAACTGGCTCAGCGCCTGTCCGCTTTGCATGACGGCCGGGTGCTGGCCGTTGCCTCGCCGGGCGGCGAGATCCCCCATCCGCGCCGGGGCATGACCCGGCGCCTGCTGCACCCCGACAGCCCGCCCGACACCCCGACGACCGCACCCCGCCCCTTGGTGCGACGGTGGAGGCCCTTGGCGTTGGCGGCCCTCGTGACCGCGGTCGCTACGATCGCCTTCGCGGCCGCCCAAGTGCTTCCGCTCACCAAGGCGGGGCGGCAGTCCCCGGACGCGTCGGCGCCATCCGAGCAGGCCACGGCCTCGCTGGCGACGGCTTCACCGGCGACTTGGCACGTGGACGTGTGGCCATATGACGTCATCGCCAACGGCCTCGGCCCGGTGGAGCGCGGCATGTCCGCGGGGGGCCAGGACCCGTCCGACGGCGGCCGGATCAGCATCGGTGGCACGGCATACGTCCATGGGATCGGCGTGCACGCCTACAGCCATGTGCGCGTCAGCGTTTATGGCGCCTGCCAACGCTTCTACGCCAAGGTCGGGGTGGACGACCAGGCCGCGGCGGCGCAGGCGGGCTCGGTGGTCATCACCATCCTGGCGGACGGGGAGACCCAGCTGGAGGAGGCGCTCACCTGGCAGTCCGGCGTCCGCGAGATCGACCTCGTCATCACCGGCCGGCAGATCATCGACCTTGTCGTCAGCGACGCTTCGGACGGCGCCGAAGGGGACGTGGTGAGCTGGGCCGACGCGCGATTCGAAGGCTGCTCGGGCTGACGGCGAAGGCGACGCTACGAAAGGCGCATGTGCGGGCGGCGGCGCAGCCGGATCGCCGAAACCGTTGCCACCAAAGCGGTCAGGAGAAGAGCGGCGGCCAGCCCGTGCGCCAGGCCCCGCCCGAGATAGCCCGCGTCGGTGTGATCGACGGCGTAGGTGCCGATCTCGCGGCTGAACCAGAACGGCAGCAGGCGCGTCGTGTTGTCCGCCGGATCCATCATCATCTGCAGGCCCACGACGATGAGCAGCAGGAGCGTGCCCTCCAGCTCCCGCGGCAGCACCGCGCTGAGCGCCAGCCCGAAAGGCGCGCTCACCACCACGGTCAGCGCCATGACGAGCGCGATCGCGGCATGGCGCACGCCGTGCTGGTCGAGGCGGATCAGCACCCAGTACGGGAGGCAGAGCGCCAGCCCCACCGTCCACAATGCGCAGAGACGTCCGATCATCAAATGCGTCATGTGGTACCCGGAAAGCCGTAACCTCGGTTCGATGCTTCGCGCCGCACCGCCCGCGAAGAGGGCCCCCGTGCTCAGCGCCCACCCCAACCCTTGCCGCTGCCGTTGGCGCCGACCACCGCCGCGATCTGCCCGGCCCGCACGGTCAGGTCCACATCGGACAGGATCACCCGCCGCCGGTATCGCTTGGTAATCCCTTTCGCCTCAAGCCGTGTCTCCGGGTCCATGGCGCCGCACGCTAGCACACCGACCGCTCCGAGGCGCAACGCCGGACTTTACACACGCTGAGACCCGTTGCGTCGCAACGGGTCTCAGCAGGGCTTATCAGGCGGCGTAGGCGGACAGGCGCGAGGCGCGCTCGCCGTGGCGCAGCTTGAGCAGCGTCGTCTTCTCGATCTGGCGGATGCGCTCACGCGAGAGGCCGAACTCCTTGCCGACCTCGTCGAGCGTGCGCGCCCGGCCGTCGTCGAAGCCGAAGCGCAGCCGGATCACGGCCTGCTCCCGCTGCGACAGCGTCGAGAGCACCACCTCGACCTCCTCGCGCAGCTGGCCCTGCACCACGGCCTCCACCTGCGAGTCGGCGGCGACGAAGTCACCGAGGCAGCTTTCGCCGTCCTCGCCGACGGACTGGTCGAGGCTGACCGGCTCCCGATCGTAGGAGATGAGCTCGATGACCTGATACTCGGGGATCTCCAGGGCTTTGGCGATCTGCTTGATGGACGGCTCACGGCCCAGCGCGGCGGCGAGGTCGCGACGGACCCGGACCATGCGGTTGACCTGTTCCACCATGTGCACGGGGATGCGGATGGTGCGGGCCTGGTCGGCCATGGCGCGCGTGATCGCCTGCCGGATCCACCAGGTGGCATAGGTGGAGAACTTGTAACCCTTGGTGTAGTCGAACTTCTCGACCGCGCGGATCAGGCCGAGGTTGCCCTCCTGGATCAGGTCGAGGAACGCCATGCCGCGCCCGGTGTAGCGCTTGGCGATCGAGACCACGAGCCGCAGGTTCGCCTCGAGAAGGTGGTCCTTGGCGGCCTTGCCCTCCTTGGCGACGATCACGAGGCCGGGATCGGTCGAGCCGTTCTCGATCAGGTGAGCGGCCATGAGTCCGGCCTCGATACGCTTGGCCAGCTCCACTTCTTGCTCGGCGGTGAGAAGCTTGGTGCGGCCGATGAGGTTGAGGTAGGCCCGAACCAGATCGGTCGCGACACCAGGCTGGTCAAGCTCGTCCAGATCCAATTCGTATGTCATCGCCATCTCCCCGTTCGCCAGTATGTGTAACACGTATGTCTTAGAGTGACGGTCACCGCGTTAAACGGCGGTGAGCTGCAGGAGTGGGCAAAGTGGTGATAAAGCGTCTAATTCGCACCATCGGGGGTGCCGGTGGGCCCATGGTACAGACCGAATTGACCGTCGCGCAGGCGCTTCCCGGCGGCGTTTTCGAGGGCATGGTGGAGGTGAGCGGCGGTGCCCACCGGGCGCGGGTAGGTTACGTCGCCCTCATCCTCTGCGCCAAGGTGCACGGGTCCTATCTGGACTTCCATCGGGTCGACGCCGTCACCGGCTTCACGCTCAATCCCGGTACCCACCACACCTTCGCCGTCACCTGCGACGTGCCTTGGGAGGCTCCGCCCACGCTGGAGGGCACCGAGATCGGCCTTCGGACCGAGCTGGAGATCGCTTTCGCGGTCGATCGCAGCGATCTCGATCCGGTCCACATCAGCCCGACACCCGCCCAGCGGCACATCCTGGACTGCATGGGCGCCATGGGTTTCCAGATGGTCACCGCGAAACTTGAGAGAGGCACTCTTCAGGGGGTACCGCAAAGCCTGCCCTTCTATCAGGAGATCGAGTATCTTCCGGGGCCCGCACACGAACGCCAGTTGCGCAAGCTCTCGGTGACGTTCGTCGGTTCGGACGAGCGCCTGCACGTGGTCGTGGAGCTTGACCGCAAGGTGACGCCGCTCGCCGATCGCGACGTATTCGGCCATTTCGCCGTCAATCCGGCAAGCCTGGAAAAGTATGACTGGTCGGCGCTGCTGGAGAGCTGGCTAGCCGGGCTCGCCTGACAGGACGCGCTCGCGCAGGCGCAGCATCGGCTCCTCCACGAGATCGACGAAGTGTTGGTGGGCGACCTCGCCTGCCCGCTGCGGGTCGCCGTCGATGATTAGCCGCGCCAGGTGGTCGTGGTCGTCGAGCGCCCGCCTGCGGATCTTCTGATCGAACGGCAGCGACCCGGTACCGAAGGTCAGCTGCGAACGCAGCTGGCTGTCAAGGCTTGTGTAGTAAGGGTTGTGGGTCGCCGCGGCGATGGCGGCGTGCACGGCGTTGTCGGCGGCGCGCATCGCCTCGCGGTCGGTGGCGTGGGTGTAGGCATCGACGGCGGCCTTGATGGCCGCGATGTCGTGCTCGTTGCGCCGCTGCGCCGCGGTGCGGGCGATCAGCGGCAGGATCTCCTTGGCCAGGTCGAAAAGCCATTGCAGCTGTTGCCATCGGGGCAGCAGCATGTCGCGCACGTGCGCCGGCGACTGCGGCCCCCACGCCGAGTTGATCCACACACCGCCGGATCGTCCGCGTCGGATCGTCACATAACCCATCGACGCGAGCTGGTGCAGCGCGTCGCGCAGCGTGGCCCGGCTGACCTCCAGCCGGGCGGCGAAGTCGCGCTCCGGCAACAGCTTCTGGCCGGGCAGCAGCACGCCCAGCGCGATCGCCGTCACCAGGCGGTCGACCAGCTGCTCGGCGGCGGTCTTGGCCTTGAAATGCGCCGGCTCCGTCGCGAGTGCCAGCTGGAGGTCGTTCATAGATTCAGCTTGACATGATTGCCTAGCTCCGGCGAGTAGCCCACTTGACCTGAAGCCGACTTGAACTTCTACGGTGAGAACACACATGAGAAGAAGGGCCGGCGGTGCTGGGTAAGCCGCGCCGCTGGCGGGCACGTGGACCTGGCAGTACCTCGAGGGTGGTGCCGTGTGGGGCGCGGGTGCGCTGGGAGGACTTCATCGGCGACACCGCCTTCTAGAGGTGACGCGGGCCGGTGTCCGGACGCGGCGCCGGGGCTTCCAGCGAACCCTTGGCGTGCAAGACGGTCAGCCCCTTCACATGCAGCAGCACCGGATTGAGTTCGAGGCGGTGCACGTGCGGCACCTGATCCATCATCTGTCCGATGTGGACGAGCAGTTCCTCCAGCGCCGCCAGATCCATCCCCTGCAGCAGGGGCGCCGCTTTGGGCGCGCGCACCAGCGCGGCGGCGTCGCGGTCGGTCAGCGGCACCGCCCGCCACGCCCGGTCGCCGACCAGCTCGGTGACCGGTCCGCCCAGCCCGAAGCCGACGACCGGCCCGAACGCGGGATCATCGAACGCCAGCACCACGCAAGACACACCCGGCGGCGCCATGCCCTGCACCACCACCTCCGGCTCCGGCCCGAAAAGCTCCTCAAAGTCAGCGTATGCCTTACGCACCAACGCCTCATCGGAGAGGTTCAGCCGCACAGCGCCGAGGTCTATCCGGTGTGGACGGTCAGCCAACTTCAGCGCCACCGGAAAACCAAGCTCGGCCGCCGCGGCCACGGCCAGGTCCGCGTCTCTTGCTCTTCGTGACGGCTTTGTGGGTACCCCGTAGGCCCTCAAAAGATCTTCAAGTTCGCCACCACTCGGCGCGGGCCTGGCCGGGGGCAGCCGCCCCGACGGCTCGCGCAGCCAGGCCGCGCGCCGCACGACATGTGCGAGGGCACGGATCGCCTCCTCCACGCTGCGAAACGTCGGCACGCCGGCCGGACCGTCACCCGCCAGAATCGTTGCCACAATGGGTTTGTCGGCGCCTTCCACAGCCGCTTCCAGCGCCCGCGCAAACGGGGCGAACAGCTCGGCCTCGGCGGTCATGGCCCCGGTGGGCAGCGGCGGGGCGACCGCCACGACGACCGCGTCCGCGTCCTCACTGTCCAATGTGGCGGTCACCGCGGCGGCGAGCTCCTCGGGACCGGCCGCCGGGCCGACGGAACCGATCCGGCCGACGCTCAGCCCCGCCATGCGAGCCCGCGCGCTTGCCAAGGCCGCCAATGCGAACGCGTTGCTGACGACGCCGACCCGATCCCCGGCCGGAAGCGGCTGGCTGTCAAGGATCGCGGCCACGTCCAACAGCTCCGGCACCGTGCCGACCTCGATGACGCCGGAGTGTGCCCGCAACGCCTCCATCGCCGAGATGTCCAGATTGGACCCCACCAGCCCGGTCTCCCCCGCGATCATGATGATCGGCTTGCGGCGGCCGACGGCGCGGGCGATCCTTGAAAACTTGCGCGGGTTGCCGAACGTCTCCAGGTACATGGCGATGACGTCGGTCTCGGGGTCGTCCGCCCAGAATTGGAGCAGGTCGTTGCCGGAGACGTCGGCACGGCGCCCGACGCTGACGAAGCCGGAGACTCCCAGCCCGCGCCGGCTGGCCTCGGCGAGCAGCTGCAGCCCGAGCTGTCCCGACTGGCAGAACAGCGCCACCCGTCCCATGGGCGGCAACCAGGGCACGAGCGTGGCGTTGAGCGGCACGGAGAGATCGGCCAGGCCGAGGCTGCCGGGTCCGATCACGCGCATGCCCGCGGCTCTCGCCTTGCCGACCAACTCCTGTCGCGCCGGCGGATCCAGCTCGGTCACCACCAGCAGCCCGTGCACCCCCGCCGCGGCGGCGTCGCTGACCACCTCGTCAATGGCCCGCGGCGGCACCGCCACCACCGCCAGATCCACCGCTTCCCGAAGATGCCCCCCGCCCTCTCCCGCCGCGGCCTGCCTGGCGCCCGCACCCGCCGCCGCACGCGCCGCGGCCTGCCCGGCGCCCGCACCCGGATCGGCCGGCCGCCCGCCCTTGCGCACGGCGTGGATGGGGCCGGGGAAACCGCTGGCCCGCAGGTGTTGCAGCAGCGCCGCCCCCACCCCACGCCCGGAGCGGCTGGCGCCGTAGACCGCGACGCTCGCCGGCCGCATCAGCCTGGCCACCGACCGCGCCTCGGTCCGGTGCTCCCGATCCCATTGCACCGCAAGCGAACGCTCCGTCTGCGCGACCGGAAACACGAGGTGCACCACACCATCGGCATAACGCCTGTCCACCTCGTAGCCCGCGTCGGCGAAAACGTTGAGCATCGCGGAGTTGGCGGGCAGCACCTCGGCCACGAACCGCTCCATGCCCACCTCACGCGCGGCCGCGGCGAGGTGCTCAAGCAGCATCGAGCCGATGCCGCGCCCCTGGTACTCATCGGCCACCACGAAGGCGACCTCCGCCTCGGGCGCGTTCTCGCCCAGCCGCTCGTAGCGCCCAACCGCGATGAGATCTTCTCCGGTGGAGACGACAAGCGCCTCCCGGTCATGGTGGTCGACGTTGACGAACCGCGCCAGGTCGCGCGGCGGGATCCGCGGATAGGGCGAGAAGTATCGCAGGTAGCGCGTGCGCTCCGAGAACTTCGAATGCATCACGACCACCGCATCGGCATCCGACGGCGCGATCGGTCGCAAGTGGACGGTGGTGCCGTCGGAGAGCAGGACATCCGCCTCGCGTGCGGCCATCATCAATCCCGCACGTCCTGCGGATCCAAGCCGTAGTAAGGAAAGACGGCTTGGCGGGTGGCCAGGATCGCGCGGTCGAGCGGGTCGGCGCTCACGCCGGGCTGCCAGGGTTCGAAAGCCACGACCTCGTCGTCGGTCAGCCGCAGCGGCACGTCCTCGTGCGGGAAACGCTTGTGCGCCAGGGAACGCCAGCCCGGCGGGGTGAGCGTGGCCGGGTTGAGCGGCTCGCCGGTGACCATCGCCAGCAGGTGCGTCCACGTCCTCGGGACGACTTGCATCAGGGCATATCCCCCGCCCCCGGTTGCCACGAGCTTGCCACCGCACAGCTCATCCGCGAGCGCCCGCACCGCGAGCTGCGCCGCCCGCTGCCCGTCGACGCTCAAGCGCAGGTTGGCCAGCGGGTCGCGGCGGTGGCTGTCGGCTCCCGCTTGCAGCACGACGATCTCAGGCCGGAAGGCGCGCAGCACACTGGGCACGACAGCGTGGAAGGCGCGCATCCAGCCAGGGTCGCCCGTGCCAGCGGGCAGGGCCACGTTGACCGCGGAGCCGAACGCATCGGGCCCTCCCACCTCCTGAGCGAAACCTGTCCCCGGGAAAAGGGAGAGCGGGCTCTCATGGAGGCTGACCGTGAGCACGCGGGCGTCGTTGGCGAAGATCTCCTGCACCCCATCGCCGTGATGCACGTCGATATCCACGTACCCGATCCGCGTCGCGCCCGACTCGAGCAGGTCGGCGATGGCCACCGCCGGGTCGTTGTAGACGCAGAAGCCGGAGGCACGGGCGGCCATCGCGTGGTGTAGCCCACCGGAGACGTTGACCGCGCGCAGGGCCTCACCGCTCCACACCGCCCGCGCGGCGGCCAGGGTCGCCCCGGCCACCAGCGCGGAGATCTCGTGCATGTGGTCGAAGACCGGGTTGTCGGGGGTGTTGAGCCCGTAGCCGCGGAAGAACGGGTCGTCGGGCGCGACGCGCACGGCGTCAAGGTAGTCACGGCGGTGCACACGCAGCAGCTCGGCGTCGGTCGCCGGGACCGGGGGCCGCACCGAGACACCGGGCCGCGACAGCAGGCCGAGCTCGCGCGCGAGCGCGATGGTCAGCTCCACCCGCACCGGGTCGAGCGGATGGTCGCCCAGGTCATATTTGAGCAGCTCGTCGCTCCACATCACCACCGATGCCGTCATGACTGCCCTATCGCGATCGGCCGGCTCGAATCGGTGATCCACTCGCTCCAGGACCCGACGTAAAGCGCGGCGTCCTCGCGCCCCGCATGATGCAGCACCAGCACCGTGTGCGCGGCCGTGATCCCCGAACCGCAGTACGCCCCGATCTCCCCCTCGGGGAAGTCGACCCGGTCACGCAGCCTGCCATCGGGCTGGACGAGCTCGGCGTAGGGAAGGTTGCGCGCGCCGGGGATGTGCCCGGCCACGGCATCGATCGGCTCGGTCTCGCCCCGGAACCGCTCCGGCGTGCGGGCGTCGAGCAGCACTCCCCGCTTGGCCAGGGCGGCCGCGGCCTCGGCGTCGAGCACCGGCATGCCGCCGGGCCGCGCCACGAAGTC
>Ga0209382_10011628_pt1 | contig 10920 bp, 11 predicted proteins | sample SoiMetdeltSBSDD5_FD_187599 | JGI IMG/M metagenome (GOLD analysis project Ga0209382, IMG submission 187599) | Bulk soil microbial communities from a Populus tree surrounding site in Tennessee, USA - Soil MetaG P. deltoides SBSDD5 (SPAdes) (version 2) | ecosystem: Environmental > Terrestrial >...
GAGACTTCATGCGCTATGACGTCATTGTGGTGGGGGCTGGGTCAGCAGGAAACGTGCTGGCGACACGACTGTCCGAAGATCATGCACGCTCGGTATTGCTGCTGGAAGCCGGTCCAGACTATCCGGAGTTTGCGCATCTTCCCGCCGATTTGAAATACGGTTACAATACTGCCGCTGCTCTCGTTGGCCCTCATAACTGGGCCTTTACTGGCATAGCCAATGCCCATCAAACGGAACCCATGCTGGTGCCGCGTGGCAAAACTGTCGGTGGCACCAGTGCGATCAACGGTCAGGTCGTCTTGCGTGGCACCCCGGAGGACTACGACGAGTGGGCGGAGTGGGGCAACGACGAGTGGGCCTACACGAAGATCCTGCCTTACTTTCGCAAGATGGAAACCGACCTGGATCTCGGGGGCAGCAGCATGCATGGTGGTGACGGCCCCCTGCCCGTGCGGCGCCATTCGCGCGACGCCTGGCAACCCACGCAGGGCGCCTTCTATCAGGCCTGCCTCGATGCCGACTTCCCGCATGATCCGGACATGAACCACCCGGAGTCCACCGGGGTGGGACCGTTCCCCATGAACAACCCTGACGGCATTCGCGTCAGCACAGCCCTGGCCTACTTGCGCACGGCGCGCCATCGCCTCAACTTGACCGTGAAAGCCAATATCCACGCCCTGCGCCTGGTGTTTCAGGGCACCCGGGCAACCGGGGTGGTGGTCGAGAGCGGCAGGGAGCAGTTTATCGTAGAAGGCGACCAGATCATCCTGAGTGCCGGGGCGATTGCTTCCCCTCAACTGCTCATGCTGTCAGGCGTTGGCCCTGCAGCGCACCTGCGGAGCCTGGGTCTCCCCGTGGTCTACGACCTCCCCGGCGTTGGCCAGAACTTCCGTGATCATGCGCTCGTCCCCATCCTCTTCCACATCGACGAGCAGTTTATTGACGATGCGCAGGGGCCGCGACTGCAAATCGGTCTGCGGTATACGGTGCCGGGCTCCAGTATCCGCAACGACATGCAGCTCACACCCTCTTGGTTCACCGATCCACGGGGCTATACCTACGAGGATGCGGACCCTCTCGGCATCCGTTTTACGGTGATCTTAGAAAAGGCGCTGAGCGCTGGGGAGATTCGCCTGGCATCCGCCGACCCGCACGTGCAGCCGGCGCTGGATTACCGCCTCCTGTCGCATCCCTTTGACGTCGAGCGCATGCGCCATGCGGTGCGGCTGGCTGTGCAACTGGCCCAGCATGCTGCCTTCCAGGGTCTGATCACCGCGCGCCTCTCGCCCACTGATGCTGATCTTGCCACTGATGCGGCCTTGGACCGCTGGCTCCTGGCAAATGTCTCTACCACGCATCATCTCGCTGGGACGTGCAAAATGGGGCCAGCGTCAGATCCCATGGCGGTCGTGGACCAGTACGGTCGGGTGCACGGTCTACAGGGCCTGCGCGTGGTCGATGCCTCGGTCATGCCCGATGTGGTGCGTGCCAATACGAACGCCACGACAATCATGATCGCCGAGCGTGTGGCGGATTGGATCAAAGAGGGAAGGTAGCCCCGCGCTCTCAGGGACGAGCGAGCAGGCAGCTGAACTCACAACGGTAAAAAGTGCTTTGAAGCTTCTATACGCTTGTATGCCCAGACATGTACGAACTTGTTCAGCCCGCCGACCTCACTATACCAGCAGGTAGCCAGCGGCGAGTACTTTTCTCGGGTGGGAATGGCCTTGGCCCACCCCTCCAGCACCTTCGGGATCTCGCCCAGGGCAAAGGTGTAGATGCGCATCTTATACACGTTATACACGTTCCCAGTGCCGTAGCTCTGGCTGCCCAGCGAGCGCATAAATGACACCGGGATCAGGATCTCAGATCAGGCGGGGTCAAGGGTGGTGATTGTCAGACCGGAGACCCGAAATAAGGGACTAGTGCTGCGTTCCGTAGTAATGAACTCTGTGGCGCCACCGGCGCGTGCTGCCACGATGTGTAAGGCGTCCAAGGCCGCTAAGCCCGTGGTACAGGCTTCCGTGTACGCCTGCCTCATTAGAGGCTCGGAGTACCGCACGAGGTGCGCAGCTCTCGCAAAGAATCGCTCATAAAACGCAACTTCTGCCTGCCTTTTGTAGTAGATTGCCTTGGGGAGCACTTCCAGACGGACAAAATCACTCGTCACAAAGACCCGCTCTGCCTCATTGAACAGGGCCAGGGCTTTAACGCCCATCGCTCCCGTCATGCGGGTTGCTGCAATGAGTACGCCCGCATCCAGAAAGGTCCGGATCACGCCTCGTCTCCGCGGTCGCGTTCTCCCCTCCGCTCACGCACTTCTTGTCTGACTTCTTCCCAACTCTGAAGGAGTGGTTCTCCGCGTTCGAGCGCCTCCTTAATCGCGGCCTGGCGGAGTTCCCAGAGTTCTTTGGCCAGAGGTGTCTGTGGCACAAAGGCTCCCAGCGCTTCGTTCAACGAGATCAAAGAAGGCTTGCTTGCATCGCTATGGATTTTCTCGGCAGCAAAGGCAAAGGCTGCCAGGATGGACTCGCGGGAAAGCTCCGGGTGTGCCGTCAGTACATGATCGACAGTCTCCCCTGTCGCAAGTTCTCGTAAGATCGCCTCAACGGTGATCTGCGTCCCGGCGATGACAGGGCTGCCTCCCCTCTGTGAATCAATGAGATGCTCATGCATCACGTGGCTTCCTATAAGACACCATGCCTGTGGCGCGGGGAAAATAGCTGCATCTGTCGTGAGACAGCCAACCCGCCATACGGTCGATGTTTAACGCATATTCACATTGAACCCTAGCAGATTTTCCGTCTGTTGCCAATCTCAGCTTCTGGCACTGGCACCCGGCAACGATGGTGCCGGGTTGCCTATAACAAGGCATGCGAGGCGCGGAGGCTAGCGGCCATGGAGGGTGGCAGGGCTCCGGACGGAAGTATGCTTCAATTTTTGCCAGCCATGTGCTGATAAGGTTACACAAAGCCCTATCTCATAAGCGCGAACTTCGCCTTAGTCCGACGCTTCATCTGTGACATGGCCCCACAAAGCGGACTTATACAGGCTAGGTGCTTAGGCATGGCAACATGCCAGTCGAAGGAGGGCTCAAGGAACGAGCCGGACATCAACCGAGAGTATTGGCGGTATGAGAGCGGACCACCCTCATCACCACGGGCATCGACAGCCACTCCGGGCGAGATTCATGAAGCACGGCCTGGCAGGGTTTGCCGATTATGAAGTGATTGAGCTCCTGCTGACGCTTGCCATCCCCAGGTCCGACGTGAAACAACCGGCCAAGGCTTTGCTGGCCCATTTTGGCAACCTGCGCAGCATCCTGGATGCGCCGCTAGAGGAACTCCAGGCAGTCGAGGGCATAGGCGCGGTCACACCGGTGGCGCTGCGCATCATCCAGGAGGCCGCGAGCCTCTATCTCCAGCAGGCGGCCGAGCAGTACGACTCCTTTACCAATCCTAGTGCGCTGGCGCGCTTTTGGCGTATAAAAATCGGCTCGCTCTCGCATGAGGTCTTCGAGGTGGGGTATCTGGACACCGCCTATCGCCTCTTGCGAGATGGCGTCGAGACCCTGGAGGAAGGCACCATGGACCGGGCGGCCGTTTATCCCCGGCGCGTCATCGAGGCGGCGCTGCGGCGTGGCGCCGCCACCCTGGTGTTTGCCCACAACCATCCCAATGGCAACGTGCAGCCAACCGAGCAGGATAAAGTACTGACCCGGGCCTTGGTGTTGGCAGCAGCGACAGTGCAGATCCAGGTACTCGACCACCTGATCGTCTCCACTGATACCGTCTTCAGCTTTCGCCAGGAGGGCCTGCTGTGAATATTGCTCCAGCCCTCCCGCAGGCATACCTCGCCTTGAACGATACGCAGCAGGCCATTGTCGGCCATAGCGCAGGGCCGCTGCTGGTCATTGCCGGGCCAGGTTCGGGCAAGACTTTTAGTCTGGTACTGCGGACCATGAACCTCCTCCTGCTCAGCAAGGCGACGCCACGCGAACTGGTCGTCTGTACCTTCAAGGAGAAGGCTGCCTTTGAACTCCGGGATCGCATAAGCGCTGCGGCCCGTAGAGTTGGGTATACAGGTGACCTCTCTGAACTGCAGGTCTGCACCATCCACGAACTGTGCAACCGTCTGCTCATGACACACCGGCACCGCACACCGCTTGGCAACGATTATGAAACGCTTGATGAGCTGACCCAACTCCTCTTCATCTTTGAGCACTTTACCCAGATTGTCGGGCCGCAGATTGATGGCCGCTATCTGCATAAGTGGACGACCAAGTGGACCGCGATTAAAGGCGTACGCGGCCATTTTGACAAGATCACCGAAGAACTCGTCGATGCCGCGCAGCTCCTGCACGCTGCAGACTCTTTCCTGCGCTGTATTGGCACGGCCTACAACGCCTATCGAAACCTTCTGTACAGCACGAACCACCTGGATTTTGCGCATCAGCAACGGCTGGCGTACGACCTGTTGCTTGACCCGAACACTGCCGCAATCATCACGCGTGGCGTCAAGTATGTCATGGTGGATGAATATCAAGATACCAACTTTATCCAGGAACAGCTCATCCTCAAGCTAACGGAGGCAACGCGCAACCTGTGTGTCGTGGGTGATGAGGATCAGAGTCTATACCGGTTCCGCGGCGCCACGGTCCGTAACATCCTGGGGTTCACCACGCGGGTTCCGGGTTGTACTGTCGTCAAGCTCACCACAAACTATCGCTCGCACCGACGGATTGTCGCGGCCTATGACCGCTGGATCGCCTCGGTGGACTGGTCGAACCCACGCGGCCTACCCTTTCGCTACGACAAGACAATTCAGCCCGACCCTAACGCCAGTACCCCGACTACCCGGCCATCTTCTCGATCTGGGGCAGCCACGAGCGTGATGAGGCGGAACGCTTTGCTGACCTGGTGGCCTTCCTGAAGCAGAGTGAGGTCATTGCCGACTATAGCCAGGTAGCGCTGCTCCTGCATAGCGTGCGCCAGGAGTATAGCGGGCCTTACCTCATTGCCCTTGCAGGCAAAGGGCATCCCGGCCTTTTGTCCGCGGGCACGCGCCTACTTCGACAACGATGAGGTACGGCTGATGGTTGCCTGCTTCGCCGTGCTCTTCGGCTACTACGGGGAGGGGCGGGGACAGGTGCATGGTAGCGCCGGTGAGGACCTCGCGCAATACGTAGACGCCGGCATCATGGAACTGGGCCGGCGCTACAGTGGTACTCATCCCCTGGCCGCAGCGCTGCGGGGTTTTGTCGCAGAGATAGCAGGGTTGTAAAAGGGTGAGGCCCTCGACCTCCGCCCTGCTGACTACTTCTACCGCTTGCTGGCGCTGGCACCATTTGCTGGCCTGGTCAAGAACGAGAACCGCGCCCGCAACCTGGCAATCCTGTCGCAGCTCCTCAATACGTTTCAGAACTACTACCACTACCCCGTGGTCACCTACCGCAACCGTGAGATCCTCCGTTGGCACCTCTTCAACAGCTTTCTGCACCTGCTCTACGCAGGCGGCATGAATGAGTATGAGGACCCGGACCAGCCCTTCCCCAAGGGGTATGTGCAGGTGATGACCATCCATCAGGCCAAGGGGCTGGAGTTCCCAGTGGTTGTCGTTGGCTCACTTGATAAGCAGCTCTCGACCACCAAGTCCATCGACCGTGATCTGCTGCCGTACTACCAACGGCCGCCCTTCGAGCCTGAGAGCCGCGTCACCATATTCGACCGTATGCGGCTGCACTATGTGGCGTTCTCCCGTCCCGAAAAGGTGCTGGTGCTCACTTCGCACACCCAGCCCAGGGAGCACTTTGCCCGGATCTGGCAGGGCCTGCCGCAGTGTCCATATGTCCAGCAGGAGCTCCTTGCGGCCCAGCGCTTTGCGCTAAAAGATCGCCTACTCGTGAAACGTGCTTTCAGCTTCACTGGTGACCTCAAGGTGTACGAGACCTGTCCGCGGCAATACCAGTTCTTTCGTGAATACGACGTCACTCCCTCGCGCTCGGCCATGATCTTCTTTGGCTTGCTGGTGCATCAGACGCTTGAGGAAATGCACCGGATTGTCCTGGACGGCCAATTCTTGACGCTGAACGAAGCGCGTATCCGGGCCCTGTTTGAGCGCACCTTCTCTTTTCTCACCATGGCCGATGTCCGCCCGGTGGGACAGACCGTGAAAGAATCCGCCTTCACTCAGGTAATGAACTACTTCCGCCAGAATCAAGAGGAGATGCAGCGGGTCATCGAGACCGAGGTGGACGTATCGGTCGAGAAAGACGGCTACATCCTGACCGGCAAGGTGGATCTATTGCTGGGGAGTGACGACCGCCTGGAACTGCTCGATTTCAAGACCTCACCTAAGCCCGTGGACTCCCCCGAACTCCTCGCCACATACGAGCGTCAGCTTTGCATCTACGCCCATATCCTCGAGCAGCGCTACGGCAAGCGGCCTGACTGCCTCCTCCTGTACTGGACTGCCGAACCGCGCAAGCAAGACGCACTGATGGAGTTCCCGTACCGGCCAGAGTTGATCGAGGAGGCGGGGCGTCACTTCGATGCCGTCGTTGCCAAGGTCACAGCCAAGGATTTCCAGGTCATCACTCCGCCGGAGCCAGGCATCTGCAAGGAGTGCGATCTCAGGGCTTACTGCCTGAAGGAAGGGACAATTCAATGACAATGCATCCACGTGCTTTCAAACAAAATCGAGGCGTTATAGAAACACGTCAGCCAAGGAGACCAAGCTTATGCATGACAAAACGTTCTCACGGGTGTCCGAGGAGCCCGGCCAGCGGTCCGATACGCCACACGCGAAGCGCGTGACCAGGGTCGAGCTTGTCTGGCCAGGAAAGTACAACGAAGACGGCACACGCAAGGAAGTACCACGGGTGAGCCTGCCCTTCCAGGTCATTGAGACCATCAACGGACACCGCGCCTTGCGGAAGGCAGAGGAACGATAGTATGAGCATTGCTACGCGGGGGAAGGCTCCAAGGCAGTCTACGCTCTTCGATATTTGGGAACCCAAGGAGGGCAACACTTTCGAAGAGGGCTGGAAGAACAAGCTCATCTGGGGTGACAACCTCCTGGTGATGGGGTCGTTGTTAGAACAATTTGCTGGCAAGATTGACCTTATCTACATCGACCCGCCATTTGCGACAGGGGCAGATTTTTCCTTCACGACGCAGATAGGTGATGACGACATTGATGTGACCAAGCAGCAATCTACCATTGAAGAAAAAGCATATCGGGATACGTGGGGCAAGGGTATCGATTCTTATCTCCAGATGATGTATGAACGGTTGCTACTAATGCGAGAATTGCTGACGGAAGACGGAAGCATATATGTTCATATAGGGCCACGCATTGGCTGTCGGATCAAAGTGCTGCTTGAAGACATTTTTGGAATGGGGAGCCCATCGACCGAAATCTGTTGGAAACGCGTAACTGGTCATGGAGATAGCCAGCGCTGGGGAGTCATTCACGATCTCATTATTTGGCATACAAAATCCGACAACTTTGCCTGGAACCCCCAATATGAACCCTATAGCTCTGAATATCTTGCTTCAAAGTACCGCTATCAGACCATAAATGGTCGAAGGTACCGACTTGATAATCTTACCAGCCCCAATCCTCGCCCAAATATGACGTACGAATGGCGTGGTCACAAGCCTCCACAGTTCGGTTGGCGCTATAAGTATGAGACAATGGAAAAACTATATACTGAGGGACGAATCGAACTCCCTAAAAAGGAAGGTGGCAGACCACAGTTCCGTCGCTTCCTTGACGAAATGCCAGGAGTCCCTGTGGGGACCATATGGGCTGATATCTCTCCGGTTAACTCACAGGCTATTGAAGATACACGCTACGATACGCAAAAACCCGAAACTCTTCTCGAACGCATCATCAAGGCCTCCTCAAATGAGGGTAATCTCGTCGCCGACTTCCTCTGCGGCTCTGGCACCACACTAGCCGTTGCTGAGAAACTCGGCCGTCGCTGGATTGGCTGCGATCTCGGTCGCTTCGCCATCCACACTACCCGTAAGCGCCTCCTCGACATCGAAGGCTGCAAGCCCTTCGAGATCCTCAACCTCGGCAAGTACGAGCGACAGTACTGGCAGGGCGTGACCTTTGGCGAGCAGGGCACACACGTTACAGAACAGACCCTCTACGAATACCTGGCCTTTATGCTGAAACTCTATGGCGCGCAGCCAGTGCCAGGGTTGACGCACCTGCATGGCAAGAAAGGCAAAGCCATGGTCCACATTGGCGCTGTGGATGCCCCAGTTACTATTGACGAGATCGATACCGCCATTGCTGAGTGCGTTCAATGCCGGCAGACGGAGTTGCACGTCCTGGGCTGGGAGTGGGAGATAGGTCTGTACGATCTGATGATCCCCGAGGCGAAGAAGCGGGGCGTGAAGCTACTCTTGCTGCAGATTCCGCGCGAGGTCATGGAACGGCAGGCCGTGGACAAAGGGGATATTCAGTTCTTCGAGCTGGCCTATCTGGAGGTGAATATCCTGACACCCCGGAAGCTTGCTGCCACAGTCACCCTCAAAGACTTCGTGATTCCGAATACCGAGCTGATTCCTGAAGAGGTACGTACCAAGGTCAAAAAATGGTCCGATTACATTGATTACTGGGCCGTAGACTGGGACTTCCAGGATGACACCTTCATGCAGGGATGGGTGACCTACCGCACCCGCAAGGATCGGACCCTAGCGCTCACCTCTGATCCGCATACCTATGAGGAACCAGGTAGGTACCGGGTATTTGTCAAGGTGGTAGATATCTTTGGTAACGACACCTCGCAGGTCTTTGATGTGGAGGTACAGTAGCCATGGGAAAAAAGCATCATTGCCTACGATAAGGACCTGCCAGAGATCCCAGGGCGCTGCCCATGGGAGAAACCGACCTCCTTTCTGGTCAAGGACGCAGCAGCTCCGAACGGCTGGCGCGAAGACACGTCCGGCAGGCGGCCGAGCAGGCTGCTGCTCATCCAAAAGCTCCGTGCTGCGGTGGATCACTGGCGTGACGCAGGCTATCCGGGGGGCGTCTGACGCCACGCGGCGGCTCTTCGCTTACTGGTTTGAAGAAGATCACGCAGTCGCGGGCTTTCCTGTCCCCTTCCGCTATCACTTTTGCCAGCGTGAAGCTATTGAGACCCTGGCCTATGTGGTGGAGGTCGCCAGGCACCGGGATGCCAAGGCCCTAATAGACACATATGCAGAGGTGTTCCAGAAGGACCTGCTGTCGCGGTCCATCGAATTCCAGACGACTATGGACGGGCGGCGCCAGATACGCCGCTATGTCCCCGAGCTCAATGCCGAGGGGGTGCAGGATCTGCCGCCGGAAAGTTTGCAGCGCTACGCCTTTAAGATGGCCACGGGCTCAGGCAAGACCTGGGTCATGGCCATGGCGATTGTCTGGTCACACTTCCATAAGCAGCAAGTGTCTGGTTTGGAGCTCTCCACAAACTTCCTCATTGTTGCTCCCAACATCATTGTCTATGAGCGGCTGAAGAAGGATTTCGACAGCAACCACATCTTCCACGCATGGCCACTCATCCCGCCAGAGTGGCGCGGCACCTGGAGTCAAAGAGTTATTCTGCGCGGCGAGAGCACAGAACCTGATCCGGCTGGCACCCTGTTCCTCACCAACATCCAACAACTGTACGAGACACGCGAGCAGCACTGGACGCCACAGAATGCCATCGAAGCCATCCTGGGACCCAAGCCACGGCCGGATCTCGCGTCCTACCAGCGTTCCATGCTCGAACACCTCAAGGAACTCCCAGACCTGGTGGTGCTCAACGACGAAGCCCATCACGTCCATGACGAAGATCTAGCCTGGAGCCAATCCCTCTTTGGCCTCCACCGAGATCTGCCCAAGGGGCTGGCCCTGTGGCTCGACTTCTCCGCCACTCCCAAGGATCAGCACGGCATGTACTTCCCCTGGACGGTGTGCGATTACCCGCTGGCCCAGGTGGTCGGGACCGGATTGTCAAGGCTCCCATCATTGTGACCAATGAAGACGATGCCAAACAGCCGATACAGGACCCCGACGACGTCACCAGGGAAGATGTCTGCGACAAGTACGACTACTGGATCCGTGCCGCGGTGCAGCGCTGGCAGAAGCACTCCCAGACATTGCAGCCACTCGGGAAACAACCTGTGCTGTTCATTATGGCAGAAAAGAACGCCTATGCAGATGCACTCGGCGCAGGTCTCTGCAAGGGCTTTGGCTTCAAAGAATCTGAGGTACTTGTCATCCATACGGATCAGGCTGGCGAAGTCACGCAGAAGGACCTCGACAAAGCCCGCCAGGCAGCACGCGATATTGACAAGCCGGGGAGCCCGATCAAGGCCATCGTGAGTGTGATGATGCTGCGTGAAGGGTGGGATGTGCGCAACGTCTCTGTCGTCCTCGGGCTCCGCCCCTTCACTGCCAAGGCGGAGATCCTGCCTGAGCAAGTGATTGGGCGTGGGCTACGCTTGATGACGGACATAGGCCCAGATCGCACCCAGACGCTGGAGGTGCTCGGCACCCGCAACTTACTGAACGTCCTGCGCGAGCAGCTCGAAGCCGAAGGCGTGGGAGTCGCAACGACCGCGAGCGAGCCGCCACGGCCAGTGATTATCGCGCCAATGCAGAATCGCCTGGCCTACGATATTGCAATCCCCCTCACCAAACCGCACCTCATCCACAACGACCGCAAGCTCTCGACGCTCGACCCTGCCGCGTTCGAGGCGATCTACGACCAAGCGGAACTCGAAGAGACGTTTCGGATTAACCTGAAGCTGGAGTTTGCCACCACCGAGACAGAGGTGCATCAGGCTGACCTGGCGGCGGGAACCGTGCCCATGGCACAGGAACTGCTGCGCTCCATCACCAATAAAGTGCTGCAGCGGGCCAAACTGCCCACCG
>Ga0209382_10011630_pt1 | contig 10915 bp, 9 predicted proteins | sample SoiMetdeltSBSDD5_FD_187599 | JGI IMG/M metagenome (GOLD analysis project Ga0209382, IMG submission 187599) | Bulk soil microbial communities from a Populus tree surrounding site in Tennessee, USA - Soil MetaG P. deltoides SBSDD5 (SPAdes) (version 2) | ecosystem: Environmental > Terrestrial >...
ACTAGTGACACCCTGAGCCGTCGAGGAGCGGGTCACACCGCCGACCGCGTCAGCGTACGTGCACTCCGACGCGGCGGTGGGTGGCGGAACCGCACAAGGCCGCGGATATCCTCGCGTGGGCAGGAAGAAACGACCACCCGAAGCGGAGAATCCGACACCCCCATGGCCGTCGCCACCGAGCCGTTTGCGAAGACCGACGAGCAGAAGGCCATCACCGAGATGGTCCACCAGTTCGTGGACGAGCAGATCATCCCCAACGCCGAGCACTACGACCACGAGGACGCGTTCCCCGAGCCGATAGTCGAGCAGATGAAGGAGCTCGGGCTCTTCGGCGTGACGATCCCCGAGGAGTACGGGGGCATGGGCCTCGACCTGACGACCTACGCCATGATCGTCGAGGAGCTCTCGCGCGGCTGGATCTCGATCTCCGGCATCGTCAACACCCACTTCATCGGTTCCTACCTGCTCATGAAGTTCGGCACCAACGAGCAGAAGGAGCGCTGGCTGCCCAGGATGGCCACCGGCGAGGTGCGCGCCGCCTTCAGCCTGTCCGAGCCCGAGCTCGGCTCCGACGTCCAGGCGATCAAGACCCGCGGCGAGAAGACCGCCGACGGGGATTACGAGATCAACGGAACCAAGATGTGGGTCACCAACGGCCTGTTGGCCGGGCTGGTGTTCACACTGGTCAAGACCGATCCCAAGGCCGACCCGCCCTACAAGGGCATGACCTGCTTCCTCTGCGAGAAGGAGCCGGGGGTCAGCGAGAACACCGGCAGGTTCGAGGGCTTCGACGTCCCGCCCAAGATCAAGAAGATGGGCTACAAGGGCGTCGAGTCGACGGAGCTCGTCTTCGACGGCTACCGCACCCCCGCTGACAGCATCCTGGGGGGCGAGGAGGCGGGGCTCGGCAAGGGCTTCACGCAGATGATGGACGCGCTCGAGGTCGGCCGCGTCAATGTCGCGGCCCGCGGCGTGGGCATCGCGCAGCGCGCGCTCGAGCTCGGCCTCCGCTACTCCCAGGAGCGCAAGACGTTCGGCAAGCAGATCGCCCAGCACCAAGCGATCCAGTTCAAGCTAGCCGACATGGCGACCAAGGTCGATGCCGCCCGCCTGCTGACGCTGCGCGCCGCGCGGCTGAAGGACGCCGGCGAGCGCTCGGACCTCGAGGCGGGCATGGCCAAGCTGTTCGCGTCCGAGACCGGCAAGGAGGTCGTCGAGGACGCCTTCCGCATCCACGGCGGCTACGGCTACTCCAAGGAGTACGAGATCGAGCGCCTCTACCGCGACGCGCCGCTGCTGTTGATCGGCGAGGGCACGTCCGAGATCCAGCGCATGGTCATCGGCCGCAAGCTCCTCCAGCGCCACAAGATCTAGAAACCCTCAACCACCCTCAACGGGGTCAGACCCCTCTCTCAACGGGGTCAGACCCCGGTGTCGCGGCAGCCGCTCAGCGGCCTTTCTGGCGGATGCTCGTCTTCGTCACGGTCGACGGCGCGTCGGCCGGCGTCGCGCGCACCGAGACGCTCGCTGTCACGCGGCGCTTGCCGCGAACGGCGGATCGCACCGCGCGCAGGCCGCGCGCGGTCAGCCCGAGCTTCAGGGTGGTTGCGCGGCCGGCGACACCGCTGCCCTTGGCTGCCTTGAGCTTCAGCCGGGCCCCGGCGACCGCTTTGCTGCCGATCGCGAGCGTGCCAGTCGCGGACAGAGCCGAGTCGCGATCGACGGTCGCTTTGACCACGACCGCCTTGGCGCGCAGGAAGTTCTGGGCGCGGGCGCTCGACAGGCGCAGCGTGGCAGCGGTTGGCGCGCCGACGGGCAGGAGCGGCGGTGCCACCGGGGTCGTCGGCGTTGAAGTGGTGGTCGTCGGCGTCGAAGTGGAGGGCCCGCCGCCGCCCGCGGGCGCCTGAGTGGGGTCGATCGAGATGCGTCCGCGTGAGACGTCGTAGAAGACGTTGCCGACGGCCTCGATGCGGATGCGCCCCGTGGTGGTCTTGATGCCCAGGGGCAGGTCCACCGTCTCGCTGCCGTCGTTCGGGGTGGCGGCCGCGAGCACGGCCGGGAAGCTCGCGCCGTCGTCGGTCGACAGGAGAATCCGGACGTTCGAGGTGCTGACCGGAGCCGCGTCCGTGCCCGCCACGTTCCAAGTCACGGGCAGCGTGGCCGCGGTGCCGTTGTCGGTGTTCGTCGCCTGGGAGGTCAGGCGGAACGGGCCGGCCCCAGCGCTGACCGTGAGCGCCGTGTCCGCGAAACCGGTGCCGCCGGCCTCGGGATTGCCGTCCCGGGCCGTGACCCGGAAGGTCAGCGTCCGGTTGACCTTGGGCAGGTACTCCGACCAGCAGTCGTTGCCCGCGTCGGTGGTCACGGATCCGCACGCGTTGACGGCGTCGGTGTTGTCGGCCATGACCTGGGCGACGTCGGGGAAGTCGCGCGCTGGGTTGGTGGTCGTCGCGTTCTTGGGCGTCGAGTTGTACACCGCGCCGGTGTCGGTGCGCTGGGCGACGCCGAAGACGCGAAACAGCGGGCCGATCGCCTCGGGCTCAGTGCCAAGCGCCCGGCCGGTGCCGGGGTCGTTCTCCTCCCATAGGTAGGTCAGGGTGTCAGCGTTGGCGTCCGTTCCCGTCGCGGTCAGCGTGAACGGCGTCCGCGCGGGGATCGTGAACCCGGGCGCGGTCTCGACCGTCGGCGCCTTGTTGGTCGTCTGGGTCACCGCGCCGCTGTTGTTCCTCGGGCCGCCGACGACCGCATCGCGGACGAAGCCGCTCGCACCGCTGAAGTTGGAAGCGGCGAGCGTCGGCTCATCGACGTTGGAGTCGAAGGTCACCGTAAAGCCGTTCTGATCGAGCGCGCCGCCCTGTTCGTCCTCCCAGTTCGTGACGGTGACGTCGGCGCCGCCGCCGATCGCGGCGTCGACCGCCGCCTTGATCCCGGCCAGCGTGTAGTTCGTGCCGTTGGTGATCTTCCCGGTCGCCCCGCCGTTGAAGGAGATGTCGAAGCTGTCGGTGCCGTCGAAGTTCCTTAGCGACACGCGCTGCACCGCCGTGAGCGGTGGGTTCTCTCGGTCGACGGCCGGTGCGTCGACCCAACCGTAGATCTGGGTCTGCGACGCCTGGGAGAAGTACGGGTCCGAGTGGGGCTGGAGGTTGTCGTCGTCGCAGATGCCCGCGTAGGCCATGATCGTCGAGCCCGAGCCCGGCTCGTCCGCGGTGGCGTTGACCCGGTTGCCGGCGGTGCAGTCGCGCTCCGTCCCGTTGAAGGTGTGCGAGGCGCCGAACTGGTGCCCCATCTCGTGGGCGACGAAGTCGACCCCCCAGGCGTCGCCGGTCGGATTCGAGCTCCCGGTGCACCCGCTGGCCTTGATGGCACCTCCGACGCCGGCGGCCGCGAGCCCGCCGCCGCCGGAGCCCAGCATCAGGTGCCCGATGTCGTAGTTGCGTGCGCCGAGGATCTGGCCGGCCACGATGTCGGTCCGCGTCAGGGTCGCGCCGGTGCAGCGCTGGAGCTGCGCGGTGGTGTAGCAAGCCGCCCCGCCGCATGGCCCGTTGGGATTGATCGCCTTGGCGTCGGTGTTCAGGTTCAGCGCGTCGGTCTGGGGCACCAGCGTCATCGTGATGCCCATGTCCTGCCGGTAGATCTGGTTGACGCGGGCCATCAGCGCCGTCTTGGCCGTCAGGACCTGGGCGTTGCTGCCGCCGAAGAAGTTTGCGTAGGCCCGGTCGTTGATCAGCGCGAGCCGGAATGTGCGCAGGGGCACCGTCTCGCCCGGGCCCGGCCGCAGGGCGGAGCTCGGCACGTCGGTCACGAGCTGCTGGGCCGTCGCGTCGTTCTCGTGCAGGGGGTTGCGGTTCGGCAGATCCTGGCGCGCGAAGGCTACGTGCGCGGTGGCATCGTCGCGGTAGCGCGGCTCGACGTAGCTCGTCCCGTCCGGGCCGCGGATCGCTGCGTAGGCACCCTCGGGGGAGGTCACCAGGCTCAGGCTGTCCGCCGGGTCGTCGACGCCGACGCCGACGTAGTCCCGGATCTCGGGGTGCTCGGCCGCCAGCTCCGGCGACAGCGTGGTGCCACGGGTGACGTCGAAGCGCTCGAAGCGCCCGTCGGGCCTTGGGATCGAGAGGACGACGGGCGACCCGCCCTCCGTCGCGGGGGCCTGCTGCGCCTGGTCGGCGAGCTGCTGCCGTTCGAGGCTGTACGAGGTGAAGGCGGTCGGGTCGACGGCCACCGGGCGTCCCGAGGCCGGTCCGCGCTCGGCAGTGCGATGCCATGCGTCGCGCGACCGAGCCGCGGAGTCCTGGGCCTGAGCCGCGGCCGGCACCCCCAGCACCACGATCGCCAGGGCAACCACGCCACCCCCGAAACGGCGCGACCTTCTGCCGCCAGACCCTCGCATGCCGTACCTCCCGTCGTCCTCCCACCGCAGGTCGCGCGACACCGCGCGATGCTCTCCTCAGAGCGTGGGCAACCCTACGCCTCCCCTTCGTTGGAATTCGGTGTTGATGTCCAGCATGGGTGAACAGTCACGTACTGGGCGCACCGGAGGGCTGTGCGCTCGGCAGTGGGTGGCCGAGCGCGACGCGTGCCGTCGCGCCGGCGCCGACGATGAGCGCGAGCGCCGCCACGTAGCACGTCACCAGCACGCCGATGAGGACCAGGAAGACGCCGATCGCGCTCGAGCCGGCGACCTCGGCCATGTAGTAGCGCACCACGGTCGGGGTGAGCAGGAGCACGAGCCCGGCGGGCACCCCGCCCGCGAACGCGGCCCGCCACGGCACGTCGCCGCGCGGGGCGAGGCGGTACAGGCCCGCGCAGATCACCACCGTGATGATGCCGATTGCGGGCAGGCCGATCGCGCTCGCGACCCCACCGTCGAGCCCGAGCTGGTGCCGCAACTGCGTGGTCTCCGTCACCACGACCACCATGGCGGCAATCACGACGACCAGCCCGGCCGCGAGCCCGAGGTGGCGCACCTTGCGCCGGACCGCGTTGCCGCGGTCGCGGTCGAGGAGGCGCGAGAGGGCGCGCTCGATCACGCCGATCGCGCCCGAGCCCGTCCACACCATCACCACGATCGCGAGCGTGATCAGCAGCGGCGTGTGGCGGCGCGTGTCGATCACGAGCGACACGACGTCGTGCTGGACCTCCTTGGGGAACACGTCCGCCGCCTTCTCCGCGAAGTCCCGCACGGCGCCCTTGCTGAAGATCACCGTGGCCAACGCTCCGAGGCCGAGCGCCAGCGGCACAAGCGTGATCACGAGCGTCCACGCGAGTGCGGGGACGTCGTCGCAAAGACCGGAGCCCCAGTAGAAGCGGCCGATCTCGCGGCCGACCCGGCGCAGGCGTCGCACTCCGTGGACGCTACTGGGCGGGCGCACGCCCGAAGGCGGCGCGCCCGAGCGCCGCGACGGCGTCGCGGCTGTTGGTGGGCATCTCCGCCGAGGGCGAGCGGCCGGGGTGGTGCGGCGCCAACCGGACGCGCAACGCGCCCGGGTGGGTCACGAAGCGCAGCGGCGGAGCGAGCGTGAGCGCCTCGCCGTCGACCCCCGCGGGCACCGGTTTGTCGGCCTCCACCACGAACTCGGCGGCCGTCCACGTGTTCCAACCCTCGAAGCGGGCGCCCTGGCCGGCGCCCTCGAGGGCGATGAACTCCGCCGCCTCACCGGCTCCGTCGATCGCGACCGACACGATCCCGAGTACGCCCGAGTCCATCCGAGGCCGCGTCCCCATCCCGAACATGCGGTCGAGCCGGTAGGGCCCGTTGGAGACCATGAGCAGGTCCGCGGTGGCGTGGTCGTCGCCGTCCGGGACCGCGAAGCTGAGGTCGAAGGGCTCGGCGTCGGGGCCGAGCATGTCGGGCAGCATGCGCAGCGTGGTGCCGAGCTTGTCGTCGCGATACTCGTCGGACTGCACGATCTTGGCGTACACGCCGAGCGAGACGTTGTTGACGAACACCGCGCCGTTGATCGTGGCGAGGTCGATCCGGCGCTCGAGCCCGTCGGCGCCGTAGGCGTCGAGCGCGCCCACGACGTCGTCGCGGTCGACCCCGAGGTCAAGCGCGAGGTGGTTGCGCGTGCCTGCCGGCACGCAGACGTGTGGGAGCCCGCGCTCCATCGCCACCTGGGCCACGATGGCCTGTGACCCGTCCCCGCCGGCCATGCCGAGCACGCCCGCGCCCGCGTCGGCGGCGTTGACCGCCAGCGTCCGGAGGTCGTCTCCCTTCTTGAGCACGATCGGCTCGATCCCGCGCTTCCGGCACTCGTCCGGGAGGTTGAACCGCTCCACCTTCCCGCCGCCCGACCACGGGTTCATGATCAGCACCGGGCGGCCCGGCGCCGGCAGTTGCTCCCAGCCCGGCGCGCGCCCGGTCGGCTTGAGTGCCAGCGTCGTCGCGCCCGAGGCGAGCGCGACCGCGACGAGGTAGATGGCCAGGGTCAGGAGCGCGCCCTCGCCGGCGAGGACCACCACGGCCGCGGCCACGGCGAGGATGGCGACGACGCCGCCGAGCACGCGTGCGAACCCCCGGTGGGTGAGCGCGACCCACCCCGCTGCCACCGCGATCCCGGTGGCGAGGAACGCGATCAGGGCCTCGAGCGCATGATTGACCGCCAGCACCACCAGCACCGCCACGGTGCCGGCCCACGCAAGCAGGGCGATGATGGCAAGGACGCGCTTCATCTGGTCCGGGTAGCGTGGCAGAGGTGTTCGAACGCGCGACTGCCACCGTCCGCGAGGCCAGTGGCCTCGACCACGCCATCTACGGCGCCATCGCGCGGACGCCGACGCCCTCGCTCGACCGCGAGCTCGCCGCCCTTTCGCGGCTCGCCGACCACTCCAAGCTGTGGATCGGGTGCGCGGCCGGCCTCGCGCTGCTCGGCGGCGAGCGCGGCCGCCGCTCGGCGGTCCGTGGGCTCGCGGCGATCGCCGTCGCGTCCGGGGGCGTGAACCTCGGCGTGAAGCTGCTCAGCCGCCGCCGGCGTCCCGACCGCGTCGACGTGCCCGAGGCGCGCCACGTGCCGATGCCGATCTCGTCCTCGTTCCCCTCCGGCCACTCCGCCTCGGCCTTCGCCTTCGCGACCGCGGTCGGCGACTCGAACCTCGCGGTCGACCTGCCGCTCCGCTTCCTTGCGGCCCTGGTCGCCTACTCGCGCGTCCACACCGGGGTCCATTACCCGGGCGACGTCGTCGTCGGCGCGCTCATCGGCGGTGCGGCGGGGAACGCTGTCGCGGCCATCCGGCGCTGACGCTAACCGCTCACTAGGATCAGTGGAAGTGGCATCCGCCGATACGAAGTCGCTCATCGAGACCGGCGTCCGGCGCTTCCAGGACCAGGTGCCTGCGCTTCAGCAGCTCAAGCTCGTGGTCGGGCTGGAGTTGCGTGGGCGCGGCGACGTGCAGCTCTACCGCGTCGAAGTGCCGGGGCCGAAGGTGGCCCGCGACGTGGCCGCGGACGCGCGCGTGCGCCTTTCGCTGCCCCGCGCGAGCTTCAACGAGCTCGCCCGCGACGGCGACATCGGCGACTGGCGCGAGGCCTTCCTGCACGGGCAGGCCAAGGCCACCGGCCCGCCCGAGATCCTGCAGCTCATCGAGCGCGTAGTCGACCGCCAGGAGGAGCGCGCCCGCACGAAGAAGGCGCACCGCTGAGCGAGGCGGTCCGCTTCCGCATGCCCGCGGAGTGGGCGACGCACGAGCGCACGCTGATGGCGTGGCCGGTGCGGGAGGAGCTGTGGGGGGAGCAGCTCGACGACGCCAAGCACGACTACGCCGAGATCGCGCGCGCCATCGCCGGCTACGAGCCGGTCCTGATGGTGGCGAGCGACGGGTTCGACGCCCGCCGGCACCTGGGCTCCGAGGTCGAGGTGGTCGAGCTGCCGCACGACGACTCGTGGATGCGCGACTCCGGGCCGATCTTCGTGACCGGGGGCCAGAACCGCCTGGGCATCGACTTCGCGTTCAACGGCTGGGGCGGGAAGTTCACCCCCTACGACGCCGACGATGCCCTGCCCGAGAGGCTCTGCGAGTACCTGGGCATCCCCCGCGAGCGAGCCGAGATCGTGCTCGAAGGGGGCTCGATCTCGGTCGACGGCGCGGGCACGCTCGTCACCACCGAGCAGTGCCTGCTGGACCCGTCGCGCAATCCTCACCTGTCGCGTGAAGACCTGGAAGAGGCGCTGCAGCGCCTGCTCGGCGTGGAGCGGATCGTGTGGCTGGACCAGGGGCTGGTCGAGGACGAGGACACCGACGGCCACGTCGACAACGTGTGCCAGTTCGTCGCGCCCGGCCGCGTGCTGCTCCAGACCGTGTCCGATCCGGCCAATCCCAACTACGACAACGTCCAGGAGAACCTGCGCCGAGCCCGCGCTGCCGGGCTCGACGTAGTCGAGCTCGACCTCCTCCCCTACCTCGAGGGGGGCGACCGCCCCCGCGTCGTGCCATACACGAACTTCTACGTCATCAACGGCGCGGTGGTCGTGCCGGTCACCGGTCGGCCCGCCGACGCCGAGGCGCTCGACCGGATCGGCGCCTGCTTCCCCGACCGCGACGTCGTCTCCGTCCCCGGCGCCGTGCTCGCCCAGGGCGGCGGCGGCGTGCACTGCATCACGCAGCAGGTGCCGGCGGAAGGCTGAACCGAAAGACGCTTCCGCCGCCGGGGCGCTCCTCGACCCAGATGCGCCCGCCATGGCGCTCGAGCACGCGCGCCGCGATGGCCAGGCCGATGCCGCTGCCCGGCACGCCGGACTCGGCGTCGAGGCGGGAGAACATGCCGAAGATCTCGTCCGCGTGCTCCGGCGGAATGCCGGGCCCGTCGTCGGTCACGCTGATCACCCACGCGCCGTTCTCGCGCGCCGCCGATACCTCGACCCGCGTCGCCCCGAACTTGGCGGCGTTGCCGATCAGGTTCTGCAGCACCTGGCCGAGCTGTCCACCGTCCCCGCGCACCGTGGGCAGGTCATCGCACACCACCTCGACGCCGCGCTCCGAGAGGCTCGGCTGCAGCGTGCCCAGCACCGCGGCGGCCAGTGCGCCGAGGTCGACGTCGTCCATGTCCTGGGCGCCCGCGCCCACGCGCGACCACGCCCGTACGCCGTCGAGCATCTCGCGCATGCGCAGGCCGGCCCGCGCGATCCGCTCCACGAGCTCGCGGCTCTCAGGATCGGTTCTGGTCATGCGCTCGAGCAGGATCTCGGCGAAAGCGGTGATGAGCTGCAGCGGCTCGCGCAGGTCATGACTGACGACGCCCGCGAACACCTCGAGGTCGGCGTTCGAGCGCGCGAGCTCGTCCTCGTAGGCCTTGTTCTCGGAGCGGTCGCGCGTGACCTTGGCGAAGCCCACGAGGTCGCCGTCCGTGTCGCGCAGCGCGGTCAGGACGACCGCGGCCCAGAACCGCGACCCGTCCTTGCGCACGCGCCAGCCCTCGGCTTCGGTGTGCCCATGCTCGGCGGCCGCGCGCAGGAGGCGCTGCGGCTCGCCCGCCGCTACGTCCTCGGCCGTGTAGAAGGTCGAGAGCGGGCGCCCGAGGACCTCGGCGGCGGTATAGCCCTTGATCCGCGCCGCGCCGCGGTTCCAGCTCGCGACGCGCCCGTCGGGGTCGAGCATGAAGATCGCGTACTCCTGGACCGCGTCGACCAGCAGGTCGAAAGGCACCCCGCGCGTGCCGGGGGTCCTAGGGTATTCAGGATGAGGGTTCTCGCTGCGATTGACCACGTTCCGGAGTCATATGCCCGCGTGAGCGATTCCTCACGCCCCCCGTTCCGCATAGCGGCAGTACAGCAGAGCTGGCATCCCGACCCCGCCGATCACGAGGTGGCGCTGGCCGAGGGGATCGCCGCGGCCGTGCAGCGCGGGGCAAGCCTCGTCTGCCTGCAGGAGCTCACGCTCTCGCCGTACTTCGCCATCACGGCCGACGGCGCGGCGGCCGCGCGGGAGCGCGCGGAGGACATCCCGGATGGGCCCACCACCCGCTTCGCCGCCCGGATGGCCGCCGAGACCGGCGTCCACATCCACGCCTCGCTGTACGAACGCCCCGACGACGGCGGCGAGCTCGGCTACAACACCGCGATCTGCGTGGCGCCAGACGGTGCGGTGGTCGCGCGCACGCGCAAGCTCCACATCCCCGTCACCGCCGGCTATTACGAGGACCGCTACTTCCGCCCCGGACCGCCGGGCGAGGACGCGTTCCCGGTCGTCGGCGTCGGTGACGCCCGGCTCGGCTTCCCGACCTGCTGGGACCAGTGGTTCCCCGAGCTCGCGCGCGCCTACTCGCTGGCGGGGGCCGAGGTCATCGTCTACCCGACCGCAATCGGGTCCGAGCCCGACCACCCCGACTTCGACACCGAGCCCCTGTGGGAGAAGGTGATCGTCGCCAACGGGATCGCGAACGGGACGTTCATGGTGGCGGTCAACCGCATCGGCTCCGAGCCGCCGCTGACCTTCTACGGCTCGTCCTTCATCTCGGACCCGTACGGGCGCAAGCTCGTGCAGGCGCCGCGCGACGAGCCCGCGGTGCTCGTGGCCGATCTCGACCTCGACCAGCGCCGCGACTGGCTCGAGCTGTTCCCGTTCCTGCGCACGCGGCGGCCGGACGCGTACGCCTCGCTGACGTGATCGTCGCCCTCCTCGCGGCGGCGGCGCTGCCGGCCAAGCCCCCGATCGAGCACAACCCGATCCCGTTCGGCGCCAGGCGCAAGGCGGAGATGCGCCGCTACGCCGAGCGCCACTACGGCCTGAACACCGACCAGCTCCGCGACCCCAAGGTCATCGTCATCCACTACACGGACAACGACTCGTTCTCGGCCACCTTCAACACGTTCGCGCCCGACCACCCCGATCCCGAGCTCCACGAGCTCCCGAACGTCTGCAGCCACTTCGTGATCGACCAGTCGGGCACGATCCATCAGCTCGTCTCGCTGGGGCTGATGTGCCGGCA
>Ga0209382_10011633_pt1 | contig 10914 bp, 8 predicted proteins | sample SoiMetdeltSBSDD5_FD_187599 | JGI IMG/M metagenome (GOLD analysis project Ga0209382, IMG submission 187599) | Bulk soil microbial communities from a Populus tree surrounding site in Tennessee, USA - Soil MetaG P. deltoides SBSDD5 (SPAdes) (version 2) | ecosystem: Environmental > Terrestrial >...
CGTCTCCTTTCCGCATGCCGTCATCCTTTCGCTGCCCAATTACTCGTGCGCAATGATCGCGGTGCTGCCGTCGCACGTGCTGCAGCGCGTCGGACGCCGGTTGCGAGAAGCGCAGGAGCTGGGCAGCTATAAGCTCGTCGAGCTCCTGGGGACCGGCGGCATGGGTCAGGTCTGGCGGGCCGAGCACAACCTCCTGGCGCGCGACGCCGCCATCAAGCTTGTCCGCCCCGAGGTCCTCGGCGCGCGTAACGATGCCGAGGCAAAGCTGGTCCTTCGCCGGTTCGAACGGGAAGCACAAGCCACAGCGCAACTCAGCTCGCCGCACACGATTCAGCTATACGACTTCGGGATGACGCAGGACGGCACGTTCTACTACGTCATGGAGCTTCTGGCCGGCCGCGATCTCGAATCGTTCGTTCGCGAATTCGGCCCGGTGCCGGCGAATCGGGCGATTTTCGTTTTACGGCAGGTATGCCACTCGCTGGCCGATGCCCACGCGCGCGGCCTCGTTCATCGGGACATCAAGCCGGCGAACATTTACATCTGCCGCATGGGACTCGAATATGATTTCGTCAAGGTGCTGGACTTCGGGCTCGTAAAGGCGAACCGGGGCGCCGGCGCTGAAACCCTCATGACCATGGATCACACGACCACGGGGACGCCGGCCTACATGGCGCCGGAGGTCATTCTTGGGGAGGCCGAAGTTGACCGTCGCGCCGACGTCTACGCGCTCGGATGTGTCGCGTATTTTCTGCTCACCGGACAGCTGGTGTTCGAGGCCGACACACCGATGAAGATGCTCCTGCAGCACCTTCACGCACAGCCGCTGCCCCCGTCGCAGCGTACCGAAGTGCCGATTCCGCGCGAGCTCGACGAGCTGGTGATGGCATGTCTCGACAAGAATCCTGACAAACGGCCCCAAAACGCCGAGGAGCTCTTTCACATGGCGTGCGGATGCCGGACGTGCGACGGCTGGAACCAGGCGCAGGCCGCCGAATGGTGGAAGGTCCATCTGCCGGAGCTCACGGGGCCATTGACGCTCGACACATCTATGCCGGCACGCGCGGCAGGCCTTGCTACGGTATAAACTCCGATCCAGCTCGACAACGCCGAATCTATGAACGGCCGCGAAGGCTCGATTTCAACCTGGAATTTGCCATTCAGAGACTGAGACCATGACTGACGTCCTTGAGTACCCGGGCGCCACCCGCCAGAAAAGCTGGATCGACCGCGCGCTCCGTCCGTTCGGCGACGTACGCTCCGGCGAAGGCATCACCACTCTTCTGATGCTGGTGAATATCTTCCTGATTCTCGTGTGTTATTCGGTCATCAAGATCGTGCGCGAGCCATTGATTCTGCTCGGCGGTGGCGCCGAAATGCGGTCCTACGCCGCTGCGGGTCAGGCGCTGCTCTTGATGGGCTTCGTGCCGTTCTTCAGCTGGTTTGCATCACGTGTCGACCGTCTCAAGCTCCTCGTTGGCGTCACGTTGTTCTTCATCGTCAATATCCAGCTGTTCGCGCTCGCGGTCGCGGCAAACGTACCGTATATCGGGATCCTGTTCTTCGTCTGGGTCGGCATCTTCAGTATTTCCCTCATCGCCCAATTCTGGTCGTATGCGAACGACATCTGCACGAAGGAGGCAGGTAATCGCCTGTTTCCGATCATTACGATCGGGATGACGGCGGGGGCACCGCTTGGATCGATCGTGGCGGGACGTCTGTTTGGCGCAGGAGTCGAGCCGCAATTGATTCTTCAGGTTTCGGCCGCGCTGCTCTCGGCGAGCCTGGTCCTGTACCTGCTCGTCAACCGACGGGAGACGAGCCGCACCCCCACCCCTCAACCGGTGCTGGCAGCAGGCAACGGGTTTCAGCTCGTTTTCAAGAGCCGTTATCTCCAGCTGATCGCGGTCCTCATAGTCCTTCTCAACGTGGTGAACACCACCGGTGAGTACTTGATTGCGAATCTTGTGTCCGCCCGAGCAGACGTGCTCGCCGCAGGTAATCCGGGCTTTGATAAGAGCACCTTCATCGGCGCGTACTATGGCGACTATCAGTTCTGGGTCAACATCGTCGCACTTGTTCTCCAGGCTTTCGTCACGTCGCGCCTCGTGAAGTACCAAGGCATGCGGGGAGCCCTCTTGGCCTTGCCGTTCATCGCGCTGGGTGGATACGCAATCATCGCCGCAGGCGTAGGCTTTGCGGTGGTCCGTTGGGTGAAAACGGCGGAAAACGCCACCGACTATTCGATCATGAACACCGCGCGCCAGCTGCTATGGCTGCCGACAACACGCGAGGAGAAATACAAGGCAAAACAGGCCATCGATACTTTTTTCATGCGTGGCGGCGATCTGCTCTCGGCGGGGTTCGTCTTTGTCGGCACGAGCGTCGTGCAGTTGACCCTGGCAGGTTTCGCCATGGTGAATGTGCTGCTGACGCTTGTCTGGCTTGGTATTGCCTTCGCCATCCTGAAGCAGCATCGAGCTATCGCACAGCAGCAAGCGAAGGCGGCCTAGCACGTGGCAAACCACCGCGGAGTGAACCCGCACGTCGCATGGCTCGTCGGCGCAGCGCTCGGCGCGCTGCTCGCGGCGCCGCTGCCCTCAGAGGCGCAGGAACCTCAATCCCGCCAGGAAGCCCTCAGGCAGCAGCGAGAAGAAAAGTCGCGCAGCTTGTCGCCCCCCGAACGGTCCGGACTCGAGCGCACGCTCCTCGACCTCGAAAGCGGACGGCTGCTCGAGCGTGTGCTCAATCCACCCGAAGGCTTTTATCCGAAGATTGGCAATATCACGGCGGGGAGTGGATTTTCGTTCGGGCCTGCCTACCGGAAGCCTGGGCTTTTTGGCGGCAACGCGGATTTCAGCGCGTTCGCGGCCGCTTCTTTTCAGCGCTACTGGATGATCGACACACGGCTGACGCTGCCGCGGCTTGCCAACGAGCGGGTCTCTGTCGACCTTCACGCCCAGCGCTACGAATTCCCTGACGAGGACTTCTTCGGACTCGGCCCGGACTCTCAGCGCGTGGACCAGGTCACTTATGGCGTGGCCAGCTCGGTGTTCGGGGGAACTGGCGCCGTTCGCCCGAGGCAATGGCTCACGGTTGGTGCAGGCCTGGACTATCTCACCCCACATGTGAGCACGCTGGGCGAAGGCCGGCGGATTGACACGCTCTTCAACGAACGAACGGCGCCCGGGCTGGCGACGCAGCCCGATTTCCTCCGTTATGCGCTCTTTGCCGACCTGAACTACCGGGAGCCGCGAGGCAATCCGCGCCGCGGCGGCCGATACGCCGTGGAGCTCGAGCAGTTCGACGATCGCGACGGCGATCGCTATTCCTTCCGGCGCGTGGAAGCGGACCTTCAGCAGTACCTTTCCATGCTGAATGATCGACGCGTCCTGGCGCTCCATGCCCTGGTGTCAACTTCTGATGTAGAGCCGGGGCGCGAAGTGCCGTTTTACTTTCAGCGAACACTCGGCGGGCCGGACGATCTCCGCGGCTTCAGACGGTACCGGTTTCGCGACCGTCACATGCTGCTGCTCCAGGCGGAATACCGCTGGGAGATCTTCACGGCCGTTGACGGCGCGATCTTTTACGACGCCGGCAAGGTGGCACCACGTCTCGAAGATCTGACCTTCCGCGACCTGGAGACCGACTATGGGATCGGGTTCCGGTTCGGGACGGACAACGGCGTATTTCTGCGCGTGGAAGGCGCCTTCGGCAGCCGCGATGGCAAGCATTTCATCCTCAGGTTCGGTCATGTCTTCTAATCACGGGCCACAGAGACACAGACACACGGCGAAATTTTGGGTTTGCGTCCTCCTTGTGCTGGCGGCAGGACTCGCTGGCATATCGGGAGGCCGCGCGGCGGCTCCGAAGTTCTTTCCCGACGATCCGATCCAGATTGACGACGACCGCGCGTTCGACGCCCGAGAGGCGCAGCCAATCGAGGGAAGCAACGCGTACGACTTCACCGAGCACACCTTCCTCAAGCCGGGCGATCGCCGTGACATCCGTGCAGTGAACGTCAACACGCTCGACGAGGTACCCGACTCGACCTGGTTCATCAATCGGATCGGCCGGGGCCCAATGTCGATCGACGCGCTCGTCCGCGGACCGAACCAGTCCGACACGTTGAACGTGGACGACTGGCCAATCGTCCAGGAGAAGAGCAGCGGAATCACGCCAGGCTACCGGCTGACGGATCCATCCGGGCATTTGTATCAGGTGAAGTTCGACCCGCCGAATCATCCCGAGATGGCCAGCGGCGCGGAGGTCATTGGTGCTGCGATCTATCACGCCATCGGCTACAACGTCGTCCAGGGCTACATCGTCGAGATCGACCCCGCGCGTATCGTGATCAGTCCGAAGGCAACGACCGTGGACATGTCTGGGCGCAGACGCCAAATGCGCCGCGAGGACGTCGACCGGATCCTTTCACGCGCCGCGCGGCTGCCAAACGGCAAGTATCGTGCGACGCTGAGCCGCTTTGCCGAGGGGCGACCGGTCGGGTACTTCAAGTACTACGGCACACGTCCCGACGATCCCAACGACATTCACGCGCACGAGCACCGTCGAGAGCTGCGCGCCAACCGAGTGTTCTCCGCGTGGCTGAACCATGACGACTCCCGCGGGATCAACAGCCTCGACATGCTCGAGACGGCAGAGGATCGGCGGTACATCCGGCATTTCATGTTCGACTTCGGGTCGATCATGGGAAGCGGCAGCACCGTGGCTCAGGTGCCTCGCGCGGGCAACGAATACATCCTGGAGTGGGGGCCCGCGTTGAAGACGCTTGCAACCCTCGGCCTGTACGTTCGACCGTGGATCACGGTCAATTATTGGCAGGGCGCCCGATCGGTCGGACGGTTCGAGGCCGACTTCTTCGATCCGGTCAAATGGCGTCCGGAATACCCAAATCCTGCGTTCGACAACATGCGACCGGATGACGCTTTCTGGGCGGCGCGTCTCGTTGCTCGTTTCAACGACGAGGTAATCCGGGCCATCGTCGCCAAAGGCCGGTACAGCGAGCCTGGTGCTGCCGAACACCTCGCCACCACTCTGATAAAGCGGCGCGACAAGGTATTGCGCGCGTGGCTGACCGGCGTGAATCCGATCGCCGAGCCGCGGTTGACGGCCGATGGCGTCCTCACATTCGAAAACGCTGCAGTGACCGCCCGTGTCGGCAGTGCACCGACTGCGTACGCGTTGACATGGTCACGCTTTGATAACGCGGCAGGCGCAAATACCGGTGAAAGTGTGGAAATGCGGGTTACGGAGCCTCAGGCGCAGGCGCCGAAACAACTGCTGCAAGGTGCCGATTTCGTGGCCGTGGCCATCCAGACGATCCACTCCGACTATCCCGTGTGGCGTTCGCCGGTGATTTTGACCTTCCGGCGGACTGCGTCTGGTTGGCAAGCCGTTGGCCTGGAACGAACCGTCGCATCGCGGACGGAATAACGCGGGCGAACTGACGTCGCTGTTTACTGAGGAGGACTGCTCAATGCGACGCGCGGCTCGCGGCCGAACTCTTCGATCTGCTGCTGCAGTCCCTTATACCAAGACCGCATCCCGATCTCGCGGGCTTCGGCGTACGCGCGGACGCTATCCCAGTTATAGCGCACGATGCGATAGAAGCTCACGAGCGCACCGGTCCGGTCGGCGCCGCGGTGACAGTGCACGAACACCGGGCCTGAGTCAGAGGCATCAATTGTTTGAAAGAACGATTGAATCGCTTCCGGCGGGATGCGGCGCGACCGTGTGAAGAAATTGCCGTCTTTGACTGGGATGTTCACGTATTTCATTCCAAGCGACTCGACGATCGCTCGCTCATTGAGCCGCTCCGCATCCTTGGCCTCTCGGAGATTGATGACTGTTCGGACCCCAAGATCACGCAGGTACTTGAACCCCGCCAAATCAGGCTGTGCACCTCGGAACAGCCGGTCGTCCACCTTGAAGAAGCGCTCGATTGGAGCAGTCGCATCATCCGCTCTCGCCGGGACCGGCACCAAAATCGACGTGACGAGCATCAGCGAAAAGAGTCGAGCAGCGCAGGACATATTGTGTCTCCGGGAGTCTCTTCGGGGCCGCAATCGAACCTACCACGTTCGGGCAGGTAGGCTACCTCCTATAAGCGTACACGAATTCCCGAAATGTCCGTGTCGGAAGGCCCCCACGCCGTGAGGTCTCACGCTGCCGTGCGCGACAAATGGGGTGTTGCCGTGCTAGTCGTAGGCCTGTGCTGTCTGTCGCGGAGTATCGCGGCGGCTGAACCAGACCTCGGTTCAATTTCCCAAGAGGTAGCTGGCGCCGGGCGTGTGGTTGCGACTGTGACCGGCCTTGAAGGCACCGTGCGAGTCGCCAGCGTTGATGTCGAGTTGCTGGCCCTCGATCGCAACGTCACCCTCGCCAGGACCATCACAGACGGTGCGGGTCAGGTGACGTTTGCGGACGTGCCGCCGGGCCGCTACATGCTCACAGCGTCGCGTCCGGGATTCGCTCCTACGAGCTCGGCGCCTTTTGACGTTCGTGCCGGCGGCGTTGCGCAGGTGCTGCTCGACGTCCAACTGACGTTCGTCGCGCCTGCGGTGGAAGTGCGAGCGCCGACTTCGCCAACGCAGAGCGTGCAACCGGTCTCCTCCAGTGACATGCTGTCGGGCTCCGTCCTCGATATCGCGCCGTTGGAAGGGGACGATTTCCAGAGCTTGCTTCCTCTGTTGCCTGGCGTCCTGCGAGGCCCGGATGGACGGCTGCGCGCCAAAGGCGGCCAGGCTACACAAGGCGCACTCCAGATCAGCAGCACAAGCCTGGTCGATCCATCGTCTGGTGACTTCGATCTGGAGTTGCCTGGTCAGAGTCTCGAGTCGATCGAAATGCTCACCAACCCGTTCGCCGCGGAGCATGGTAGGTTTTCGACGAGCCTGACGCAGATTCGCACCAGGCGCGGAACCAACGATTGGGAGATCAAACCGGGCAACATGTTCCCTCGGCTCAGCAAACGCCTCGGCCATGTTCGCGGTTTCGAGCCGCGCTTCTCAGTACGCGGACCGCTCAAAAGAGACCGGCTGTTCCTGGCGCAAGATTTCCAGTTCCGGTACGTCAACGATCCGGTGAGGAGTTTGCCGGGCGAGCCGGAGATTGGCCTCAGAAGCTTTGATTCGTTTACGCGTATCGATAGTGTGCTCTCGACGCGACATACGTTGGGCGGCCTGGTGGTGATGTTCCCTCGCAGGATCGAACGTCTCACCATGAACACCTTCCGACCGCCGGAGGTCACGCCGGCGTTCAATCAGAGCGGTGTGTCAGTCGGCGCACAGGATCGTTTTGCGATCTCGCCAACGATCGTCCTCGAAAGTACCCTGGCGAGCCGCCTGTTTGAGATCAATGTGAACGCTGACGGCCGCCAGCCGATGATTTACACGCCGGAGACGCAGCAGGGCACCTTCTTCAATGATCAGGAGCGGGAAGTGAGGAGCGTGCAGTGGGTCGAAGCGCTCTCCCTCGTGCTCGACAAGTGGCGGGGATCGCACCTGTTCAAATTCGGCCTCGATTTTCAGGGCTCGCAGTACAACGGCTCGAGTATGAGCCGGCCCGTAGAAATCCGTCGCAGTGATGGTTCACTCGCCGAGCGGATCGTCCACGGCGGGTCCACGGCACAGGAAGCGGGCGCCGCCGAACTCGCGCTTTTCGCGCAGGATCAGTGGAGACTGGGTTCGCGCGTCACGTTGGAGCTTGGCGTTCGCATGGATCGCGAAACCCTGATCGAACGCGTGAACTGGTCACCGCGCGGCGGCATATCGATCGGGGTGCTGCCCGAGGGACGGGGCATTCTGCGAGGCGGCGTGGGCCGATTCAGACAGCGGACCCCCCTCAACGTTGGCGCGTTCGATCAATTCGAATCCCGAATCGTGACCCGGTTTGGGCCAGGCGGGGACACGGTCGGAGCGCCAGTCACGCTCGTCAACATTCCGGCGCCCGACCTGCGGACGCCCGAGGCGATCGCGGGCAACATTGAGTGGAACCAACGGCTCGGACGCCGAGTGTTGCTCAAAGCCAATTACCTCGGACGGACGGGATCCCACGAGTACATTCTCGAACCGAATCAAGAGCGCGGCGAAGTGCGCCTGATGAGTACCGGCAAATCGCGGTATTGGGAGTTCGAAGTTACTGGCCGGTATCTCGGGGGCGAGCGCCAAGACCTGACGGTTTCATATGTACGGTCACGAGGGTTTGCCGATCTGAATAATTACGATCAGTTCTACGGCAATTTCCGCAACCCGATCATTCGCGCCAACGAAAACAGTCTGATTCCCACTGATGTGCCGCATCGGCTGCTGGTTCGCGGCACAATCGGGCTGCTTGGCGAATGGGACATCGCTCCGGTCATCGAGATCCGATCCGGATTTCCGTGGTCGGCTATCGACGAGTACCAGGACTTCGTGGAGCAGCGGAACCGGACCGGACGTCTCCCGCGAGTGCACACATTGGATGTGTCGTTGTCACGCCCGTGGCACGTATGGCGGTACCGATTCCGCGGTGGAATCAAGGTGTACAACCTCCTCGGAACATCGGCTGCACGCGAAGTCCAGAACAACGTCGCAGCATCGGACTTCGGGCGTTTCTTCAATCCAATCGAGCGCTCGATTGGATTCGTGCTGGGGTCGGTCAACTGAAGTCAGAACCCAGTCCGGGTCGCCCCATCAAGGAGAACCATGAGCGAAGATGCACACGCCCGGTCGACAGGCAACGCGCCGGAGCCGCTGTACAACGCAGATGTTCCAACGCCCACGCACGCGGAGCGCGCACGAACACTGGTCGCTCAGATCTCGACCGGGACCCTGTGCACCCTTGCCCTTGAGCCGCAGGGGTATCCCTACGGTTCATTCGTGACCGTCGCCTTTGACAACGGAGACCCGATCTTCCTCATCAGCCGACTCGCCGAGCACACCAAGAACTTGGAGCGGGATCCTCGCGCGTCGCTGCTGGTGGCCGAGGGCGGCTCTGCAGATCCGCTCGCCAACGGCCGTGTCACGATGCTCGGACCGTGCACGCGCATCGAAGGCGATGGCGGCAGCGCGCGTGCCGCATTCTTCGCCGCCCATCCGAACTCCACCTACTACGCTGACTTCCGCGATTTCGCATTCTGGACGCTGCAGGTGGAGTATGTCCGCTACATTGGGGGCTATGGCCGAATGTCGTGGATCAGCAAGGCTGACTGGCAATCGGCCGAACCGGATCCCCTAGGTCCCTCGGCCGCCGGCATCATTGCTCATATGAACGGCGACCACACCGATGCCATGGTGCTTTACTGCAAGGCCTTCTCAAAAGCGACCGAGCTCACCTCCGCCAGTATGACGGGCGTCGATAGGTACGGCTTCGAGATGTCGGCGATGACTCCGCAGGGACCACGTCCCGTCCGTTTGGCGTTCGCCCGGCCAGTCAGGACGCCGGAGGAGGTGCGCGCCGCTCTGATCTCGATGGTGAAAGACGCCAAGTCCAAGCTGGGCTGAAGTGACGACCACGCTGTCCGCGCACTACTTGGCTTCTTCTGCTTCTTCTGCAGCTCTGTTCAAGCGTTCGAGCTCCTCGAGCTCGCGCATCACGCGCTGGTGGATGCGGCGCGCCTGCCAGTCGCGCCAGGCATTTCTGATGCTCTGATAGATCGAGCCCGGATCGACGGACCCGCCGATCATCGGAGTCGAGTATTCCTGCGGAGTCATCATTCTGACCATCTCCTGATGGGAAATGGCCCCGCGCGACGGGGTGGGCGCGGTGTCAGGAGTCGGCGGCCACGGCGGGGGCAGGGTCGTGACCGTAATGCCCGATCGAAAACGCGGGCGGCCATCCTCGTCGATCGTGGAGGTGGCCACGTCGGTCGGCCACAACTCGCGCGCGATGCGTTCGGCCGACTTACTGATCGGCCGCTCTGCAGGCCACACCGTCGTTTCCTGTGCGTGGAGAGCCGGCGATGCGCACAGTGCCAGGGCCGCGAGCAGAGCCAAGCGCCTCATGGACGTTCCTCCGTGGTGTCTCTTCGGCCCGTTTTGTCCAAGTAAGCGTAGAAACCGAGATCTTTTCCACTGAAGCGTTTTGTCAGGAGAATGATCTGATAGGTGTGCCCGGAAAAATGTTCAACAACGTGGAAGATGGCCGAGAGCACTGTAGTGTCGTAGCCCTGAATGGAGACCTCTTCCGCGAGCCGCCGGTGCGGCAGAATGCGGATTAGATCCAGGGCCTCACCCACTGTGCCGTGCAGCTTTGCAAATAACTCCGAGGCACTTGCGCCGGCGCGCGCCGAAAATTCGCTGGCGCGGTCGCGTGTGTCGGGTCCAGCTCCAACACCGGACAGAATCCACTGTCGCACGTTGCCTTCCAGATGCAGCAGCAAGTTGCCGACCGCATTCTCGTTTTCCGAATCGCGTGCCCACAAGGCGCGCTGCGGCAGTTCGGTCAGACAGGTTTCTATGCGGTCCAAATTCTCAGCCAGTTTGTCGGCTGCGGTCGTCAGGAAATCTGCCTCTAGAGTCATCCATCTCTCCGTCGAAGCTCGCACGTACGTCCTAGAGGGTAACCGACGATAAACGCCGCACCGATGACGAATCGCTTTCCTCAGTTTTCGCTCTCCCCTTGGCGACAAGGAAAGAGCATTCCGCTATCCCAGTGTTGATGAGCTGGAGTGGAAACGGGCGGCCCGGGCATACTGGAGCAATAGCGACCATGCCCCATGTGACGATGTTGCGCGGCGCACTCCACAAGACGCGCACCCGAAGCCGTCGGGCGCGTCGCTCGGCGGCATGGCGCCTGGCCGGACGCGCGTTTCTAGCCTTGCGGGTCGCCCCATTGGCCATCCGAATCGTCCTTGGCACGGTCCTCGTGGTGGCGGTCTGGGCGGCAGTGAACTGGATGGTGCAGGTGGCCCGC
>Ga0209382_10011635_pt1 | contig 10914 bp, 14 predicted proteins | sample SoiMetdeltSBSDD5_FD_187599 | JGI IMG/M metagenome (GOLD analysis project Ga0209382, IMG submission 187599) | Bulk soil microbial communities from a Populus tree surrounding site in Tennessee, USA - Soil MetaG P. deltoides SBSDD5 (SPAdes) (version 2) | ecosystem: Environmental > Terrestrial >...
TCTTTTGATCTCTATCTGCAGTTTTTTCGAAAAGTTTCAAGAGAAACTTGTCAAATGCCTCATTAGACATGATTATTCAAAAATTAGGGTTAGGAAAAACAGACTCTTTCACCAAATGCATTTTTACGCATTAGGAATATTCCCTATGGGCATAGCACCATCTCCATTGTTTGTTAGGTAAAGCCACCATTACAGGATGATTAGTTTCTTTATAGTGCTTTGTAGCATGAAGGCCAACAGAAGAATCACAACAACCTACGTGACCACAAACTAAGCACATACGAAGTGCAACCCAATCAGTTCCTTCTACTTGACATTCTTCACATCCAGAGGTTTTTGGAACCTGGTTTTCATTTGCACCAACAAAATGTTCACATCTATTTTCCCTACTCATATTGGTAAATGGAAGCAAATGCTATAAAAAGTAATCATACATTGAGATAATCTTTAACCTCTCGTTGATTACAGAAGCCAAATTCCTTATACACAATTTTATGCTCTAAAAAGCCTAACTATTTCATCTCAATCAATAAACTCACAAATACTTTGCACAACTACTTAAAAAAATATGGTAAATAAAAATCAAGTAGGGAGAATTGAAGTTGCATATTTTACGACCAAGTCGTGCTCTAACGTTACTGGTAGAATGAATATTGCATTGAAGAGGAACCTGAGCAGGACCACAATAATGATGATCACGATTATGACCAATGCGATATAGACTAGTGTGCTTAAGACCATATCAGTTTAAGGGCATAAAAATATAAATAACTGTAATTCTGCTATTGATGCTCGTTTTGCGATGTTAACTGATTTAAAGAATATTGTGCAATAATACGGCGACATGGGCGACGAAAAAAAGAAGGAAACTTATGAAGAAAAAAAAGACGAATTTGGTAACGTAACTGAAAAGAAAACGATAGAAGAAAAAGAAGAAGACGACTAAATTTTTCTCTCTCGAAGTAACTGTATATTCAAATTTGCATAATTTAAGTACCCACTCATATCACTACGTAAAAATTCTTTCGTTACCCTCTTGTGACACTCATTGCATAGAGTTCTCAAATTATTATGATTATGGAGAAATTCGGTAATCATCTTTATCTTATTTTCAAGCGAATCGAATCTGTAACCTAATTTCTTATAAAGTGACCTTGGAATTATATGATCGCATTCAAGTCCACGTGATCTTACAAATTTTTTTCTATATGAATAGGGATATTTTTTTCCACAGATTTGACATGTGTAGTTATCTCGTTTAAATATATCAGAACGAACTCTGTCCCAGTAAAAATTATGGTAATACCATTTCTCAAATTGTTTATTGCATTCTCTTGAACAATATTTCCTAAATGGATATTTAATCAAATTTTGACATCCAGTATTTCTGCAGATGGTATTTCCGATGTTGTCAAATCTATCAAACTCTCTTATGTATACAATATTCCTAGACGACATACAAGAATGACAGAGTCAGATTACTTTATTTTCTAATCGAAGAAAAAAAATTCACATAGGAATTAATTTGGTTGGCCTTATTTGGTTTCCGGAACATCAAATTTTCCCCTCAAAGCTGCGACCAATTGGTCCTATCAAAATCAGCTCATGTCATAGTTTATGGCATATGCTTTCATTCATTCAGTATTCCATTTCTTTGTCTAAATCAGAGTAGCCTGGAAGTAAGTTCTGGAAAAATCAATACAATCTGATTTGGTTGATATGAAAAGTAGAAATCGGTGTTTTTCATTCCAGAAAATCTCTTCAATTTGAACCCAAAAATAATGTTTAATTGAGATATCCGAGATAATCTCTCTAATGATAAATCTAAGTATGCCACTTTTTTGCAAGTTTCTAATTTGCAAGAATCTTAAAGTATGTATCAACTTACAAATGGTATGACTCAGGGGGACGTCCCAAAAATAGTGGTAATATTTCCAACCAAAAATGAAGAAGCTACTATTGAACACGTCATTAGGACTGCAAAAAAAAGTCATTACGATCCAGGAGTGATAGTAATTGACGCATACTCGTCAGACAGGACAGTGATTATAGCTCACGATATTGGAGCAAGAGTGATTGAACAAGGTAACAGAATGTTTCCTGCAAAGGGAATTGCAATGAAAAAGGGAATTAAGGAAGCAATCAGTTCTAATGCAAGTATCGCCCTATTTCTCGATGCAGATATAAAAAATTTAACTCCAGAGTGGATAGACAAGCTGATAGACGGATGTATTAATTGTGACATGGTAAGAGGTTACTACCAAAGACATTCTCGAGATGCTCCTGTAACTAAACTTATTGCTAAACCAATGATAAGCGCCTTCTTCCCTGAGCTTTCACATTTTGAGCAACCTCTAAGCGGTGAGGTCTGTGCACGGACCGAGGTCTGGAAAAGACTATTGAATCAAAACCCTCCTGATGGGTGGGGAATTGATGTCTGGTTTTTGATTGAAGCTGCCATGGCAGGTTACCAGATAAAGGAAATATTCCTTGGTACTAAAGAGCACACGTCATTTGAAGACTATCGTGAAGATGTTGGAAAATTGGCCAAGATGGCAGAACAAGTAGAATTTACTATAATTAAAGAGGCAATTAAGTATGGAAGAATTGATTTGCATAAGGATGTCAAAACATAATATCAAGGGAATTTTTTTCTCAACTCAACCTTGAAAGTACTATACAGTCCCGAGTTACTGTTTACATATACTCAAATTGAAATGATTACAAGATAACATAACACGTGCAACCAAAATCAAGATGACAATCACTAGGCAAATCTCAGTATTTTTAAAGAGACCTAGGAGACTCACAGTAGCCAGCAAGCTTATCCAATGCTTCTGTCCAACCTTGAATATGGCTTTCTACCGAAAAGTTTCCCTTTTCTTTTCCTGAAAATCCTACATGGGATAGCTTTACGAGCGTTTTATTAGGATTAATCTGCTCCAATTCCCACGTCACTAGAGTTGCAGGAAAATTTGGTGTATCTTTAAATTTCCAACTATATGATAATCGTTTATTAGGAACAATTTCCATGATAGTCCCTTCCATATAGTAATCCCTATCCAAATTCCACTCAGGATGTTTTTCTTTAAGAGTAACCAGTCTGATCTGTCCTCCAACTCTGACATCCAAATTTGCGTCATCTTGAAACCATTCAGCCAATTTTTCTGGTTCAGTTAAAGCACTGAAAACAACTTTTAGCGATCCCTCAATAATCTTTGTTTTTCTTACTTCAATATCATGCTTCCTTTCCATCTTGACAACAATTAATCTTCATTAATCTATTTTATTAAGGATCGGAGAAGGAAGGAATCCAACCACAACTAGTTTAATATAAGAGTTTTAATCTGGAAGGATAATAGATATTAATATTTAAGAGATTCTAAATGCATATTAACGATCAAGTCCTATTAACTGTATGCCATATCGTAGTAGAGAAGAAATTTTTGCATCTATTCTTGATACTACCGGGTCTGAAGCAGGAATCACTCGCAGTAAAATAATGTTTGGATCTTACCTCACATATGCCCAGGTTGTAGAATATTCAAAGATCTTGATTCAACGTGGATTGCTTGAATATGACCCTATTGATAGGACATATAAGACAACTCCTAGCGGATTTACCTTTCTACAATTGCAAAATGAATTGAATCAAATGATAAAGATTTCAAATCCATCTAGAATCTGAAAGTTTGAAGAGCAAACAATATTATGATTTTGTTCTCAAAAAAAGATTTAGACTCCTCTACATAATTACTTATCTACTTATACTTTCTCACCAGAGGGATGTTTATGGTAACGATTTCTACCCTCTTTCCAGGAAGTGATAGATAACAAGTGGTAGGTCAAGGAGTGTCATGACGTCCACGCAGGAAGATAATTTGCGACTCGTGAAATATGCTATGGATGCGCTTAATACAGGAGATACATCTAGAGTCTCAGAATTTATCAGTCTCACATATTTTAATCATGAATCACAAATGGATCCAGTTAGATCAAAAATGAGGGGACCGCAGGAATTTATTGACACTGTAGTCAATCTACGGAAGGCCATTTCGGATTTGCATTATGAACTACTAGAAAGTGTAGCATCAGATGAAAAGGTAGTTTCAATAGTATCTGTTAGAGGTAAACATACTGGTAGCTTCTTTGGATTCATTCCGCCATCAGGGAACAAAATTTCTTATCAAGCTGTGCACATATTTACAATTGGTGATGATAGAAAAATAACTGAACATAAAGCGATCCGAGATGATTTGGCATTGATGTATCAGCTTGGAGTCGTGAAGGGTACAGGTCTACAATATGAAAACTTACTAAAAGAGTGGAAACGAGTGGAATGGTGATGAATATACAAAGTGTTTTAAAAGTGTGAAATTCGACAATCTACAATTAGAAACTGTCTTCAAACTTAATTTAGCGTAGCAATATGGTATGGGCAGACGGGTGCGCTACTGCACATCCGACCTTAATTTCTCTTCATCCACATATTTCAAACATGGACAAGCATCTGACTTTGAGATGTGGTTTACGCATCTTCTTTGATGATGCATGTCCATCCAATGCCACTTTATATCGTGGCCACAAATACACGTTGACATAATTCTTTCTTCATTTAATAATATAGGCTACGGGACTTATCTAATTTTCGGAACTTTGTTAATCCGTTAATCTCCAAACTCGAGCGTGTACGCGCCATTACGCTAGGATGAAAAGTGAGGGAATTGGAGACCCAGAAATGAACAGCTAATCGATAGTGATGGGCAAGTTAAACTCATATACATCAATTGAATTAAGAGTAAGTATGTCATATGATTCAAGAAACATTATAAACAGGTTTTTGCAGCTGAATAGATTGAATTCCTCAATAAACCATTTGCCGACTGTAATTGAGCCCTTCCAAATGTATCCTCCTAGTCTAATTCAAAAGAATAGAAATAGATTGGCTTCAGGGGGTATTGTCAACAAAATTCCGGATCTTCCAAGTACCTCTTCTATGGGAACTGAATTGTTGGATGATTTGGGTATACGTCAGGAGGAATTCCTTAAAAAAATAAGAAAACATCCTCAAAACCTGAGAATGTACAATTCACAATATGAAACTGAAAAATAAGGCTTAGGCAAGCTGTATTTCCTACAATTGAAATTTTATTTTGATTCTTTTTGCGATCGAACTCGATATGAGATAGAATTATCCGACAGAATTGAAAATGCATATTCCTAGATTAACTAAACCTTATTCTAGAAACTATCCTCAGAAGAATAACGGTGGTTAAAAAAATGATGTCTTCTTTCTCAAGCCAGTTCGGTCATTTCATGTAACATTGATTTATTTGATGAACTTCTCACAGAATTTTGAATTATTTTCGCGGTTTCAAAATCACATTCTAGTACAGACGCAAGGTCATCTACCTTCATATTAATAATTTGTTTTCTATTGAGCGAATGCTTCGTAATTAAATCCTTCAGAACATCAGGAATAGCTAAAGATTTTATGCTATTTCTAAATAACATGGATAATAATAGTATCTATCTTATATAAGATTTTTCTAATGAATTACTTTAGTCAATATAACTTAGGTTACAATAAATTTGATCAATTATTGAATTTTTTTATCAAGATTTTCATAAAAAATTAATAAATTGGGCATCAAGATTAGAATAATTTACGCTTAGCCTCATATCTACTTAAATTAGGCTGCATATTCATTAATTTCTATAATCGCTACGAAAATCTAAATTCAAAAATAACTTTTTCCCTCATATCTCTTCAGATACTTCGTTTATACTTGCTGAAAACGGATGTTGTACTCCAAAAGATATATGCTGAAAGTTTCTTTCTGGCGCCAAAACTCTCTTACCAGTTTTTGTAGTAATACACTATAATAGACTATGATAAACTATATAGAATTCCTGCACTAATATCCGGCTTAGTTTTCTATGCGTCCAGCATACGTAGCAACAAATCCACCACCAAGAAGAGTTATGTATTTTTAGGACTACTTGGAGACTCGGAGTCCAAGTTATTCATATTTCCTGGATCATTGAAGTAGTATTCGAAAGTCTTTTCAAATCTAATTTCGTAGAAATTCCTTACGTCCTATCATGGATTGCCATACTCATAGATTATCTCATAATAAAAAGTTAATCGAATAGAATAGTATTTACCAACTTATAGTAATCTACTATTGTCATCATGACTCTACAAAGAGTTTGGAGAGTATCTTGAAGTATTGTTATTACTCTATTACAAAAGTAGATTATGAGACTTTAGATCTCATATTTATTTACTAATTAGAGTATCAATATTTTATCAACCCGAGAGTTTTCACTCCGATTTCTTATCTAGTACATTTTTCAGTAGAAAAATCATAGACTAATTTTCTAGTCGATGCTATTGGAATTCATTAATTTAATATAGTGCAAGGATCAAGTGTATTTAGGTGGAATTATGAGAACTACGATTACGTTGATTGTAGGGCTAAGTACTGTATTTCTTTTCCTTAGCATCTATGGGACACCATATGTAAATGGTCAATCTTCCACTCTAAATGAAACAAGCAGTACAAATTCTGTACCCCAAACTGAGAATTCAGATCCTTTTGTGCTTAAAGGCTCATCTAACGCCGCGAATACTGACAATAGTAATGATCCAACACAAGCTGATGATGGATCATCTGCCAATAGCAACAATGACGATACTTCCATTGCAAATGATGAATCATCTGCCAATAGCAACAATGACGGTGATGAATCATCTGCCAATAGCAACAATGACGATACTTCCATTGCAAATGATGAATCATCTGCCAATAGCAACAATGACGGTGATGAATCATCTGCCAATAGCAACAATGACGGTGATGAATCATCTGCCAATAGCAACAATGACGACAGTGAAAAGGATGGATCAGACGATGACAAATCTTCAAAAGATGACAAAGAATCTGAAGATGATAAAAAGTTCGAATTACCATTCCCATAAGTTATTATTCTATCCAGCAGCGCATTTTCATTTTTGGGCAATATAGAACTTCACTATTCTATTATAGACATATCTCCAGTCCTTACACCCATAATTGTGATCCATATCACATGTATTACACATTGAATATCTTGCACACAGTGAGTACCTTTGCCCATTCTTCAAGTGATTCAACAACTGACCTAGCTTCATCAAGATTTTTTCCGATCGCTACCACCCCATGATTTTTTATTATGACTGCCCTCACTCTGTTATCTTTGAAGCATCTTGATACGCTGGATGCCAGTTCGGCAGTACCCGATGGAACATTCTCTATAATAATAGGATCGCCAACAATTATTTTAGCCTCCTCAATTACCTCCACAAACTTGGATGCTATAGAAATTCCAAGAGTGTATGGACTATGACAGTGAACAATAGCGTTAGCATTCGTATTCTCATAAATCTCTCTATGCATAACCCATTCTCTGCTAGGCTTGCATTTACCAATTATTTCCTTAGATTTAATGTTGATTTTAACTAGATCTGTGGTTTTAATTTTATATCTTGGTATCTCACTTGGAGTGATCCACATCCATATTCTTTCAAACCTTGCGCTATGATTGCCAGATACTGCTGTGTTTAATCCTGAGGTGTAAAGATCCTTAACGCAATTTAGTAGCTCTGTCTTTAAATTCAATAGCTTAAAGTAACTATAGTTACAGTGATGTTATTTATCGTTTCGTAGCGCTATTAGGCAAACTTGCTCACATCGATTCGACTAGATATTTCCTTACCATGACATGGTAACATATGATATTGAAGTTTATATTATAGTCTAGCAAATTACTAGATAGGGTTGCTTTGTTCTTGGTGGTCATTATCTCGCAAAGTCTTTTCATCCATGTATATAATTTCCCAAAGATGAAAGTAAATTGAATTTTCCTATCGTAGGATTGATATGTATTCAGTTCGTCAAATATTTAGAGTATAGCAACCAAACTGATGTCGTGATAATAGAACCTGATATTAGAACTAGAATTTGCAATCGTTACTGACTTTTATGAACGATTTCATCCCAGAACAATAACTTTTGAGAGACACGAGAAATTAGGGTATCTATTTTACGCATTGAGTATGAAAATTTGACCACGACTGCAACCTGACTCTATGCGAAAAATAGAAGCCATTTGAACTAGTGATTAAATTGTAATATTTATATGAATGTGTGTAAAAACTGCCAAATTTTATAAATTTGATAGGACGTTTATTTTTTTTTGAGTGAATTACTTTCATCTTGACAAATGATATGTGTCATTAAAAAGGAAATTAATTTATAGTGTCAAAATACACCTAAGACTGAATGATGAACAAGAAAACTTTACTAGGTATAGATCCAAAAATACTCACGAATATCAGCGTTTCAATCCTGGCGATACTTGTCCTATCAGTAACTTCTGGTGTATACGCACAAGATTATGATTTTAAAAATAAATTACCAGGAGATAATCACGGAGATAACAATCCATCAGAAAAAAATTGTAAGAAATCTGACACCTTGGAAGAAATATCCATAAAAATAGATGAAGAAAAATGTGAAATCGATGATATTAAAGATTACAAGGAATGGAATTTCTACAAACTAGAAGATCCAGAAACTAAGCAGTGCTTGACTTTCTTCGAGGATTTGGGAGGCTCTTTGGTAGATTATGAAGTAGTCTACTGTTTTGCATATCCTGAAAAATACGATGAAAAGAACAACTAACTGAGAACCTATTGTGATTGACAATGCCTCTCCAGGGGCATGCAATGGCACTTTTGTTTAAATGAAAATCATAATTACTATTGCTCTCACACCCTGAATTGAAATGCACCACGGAATTTAGAATCCGTATTAGTCTTCCCTGTCACTCCGATGTTCCTTTATTTGTGAGGCCGAACCCGGGCCGCTAGAATTTACAATCCGTTTTTTATTCGACGCATATGCATACCCAAAAGACGCTATAATTATTATTGCTGCTAATACTGGTCCAGTCATTTCGGGTAATATTTCTGAATTAGTTATTGTCTCATACGAAAGGAGAGCAGCTACGGCTAGTGCTGATATACTTAAAGAGTAGGCCATATATCTAAAACCCCTCATGTCAAAAATTCTAGAAAAGGCAGATCTCAGTAGGATGCTGTCTAAAGTATCTACTGGAATCATCCCTATAGCGAAGAAACCTGCAAGTGCCAGGGCTACTTGAATACCGACAGTTGCTGAGGCTATTGCTGATAGGGTAATAGCAGAAATCTGAGTAGCTGTATCAAATCCTAAACCAAAGACTATTCCTGTAATTAGTGCGGAACTAAACGGCTTCATAATTCCTATCCTAGATAGTACTTGGCTTGCGAGGATCGCTGAGCCAGTTTTACCCCATTTCTTCATTGAGTAAATGTTTACGGCTCCAATAACTCCTAAAGCAATGGCACCTATCACTCCTCCCCAGAATGAAATTTGATCAACACTCGTTATGCTGCCAATAACAAATATGATGAGTATCATTTGTGCGAGAACGGATACCATGTGACCTAGACTAAATCCTGCGCCAACCCACTTTGAATTTCTTGAAGCATTATGTAATCTCACCAAGTTATCTATAGCAGTTATATGATCAGCATCAAGCGCATGACGTAAGCCTAACAGAATCATTGTGGGAATCGAAATTAAAACAAATGTTAGTGGATCGACCAATTTACGACTTGTAAGTATCAACGAAGGATGCTTATATTTCTTAATTTTCTCCACAGATTCCAGAAAGAATTCAGAGTTATCAAATTAGCAATAAATTTGACCTTACATACGTTCTATGCTGAAGTTATAAAATGATGTCTTAAACTTTTGTTCCCTATTTCTGGATTTTTTTCGATCAGGAATATAAGAAAATGATAAAGTCTTCTAAACACAGATTAGACATTAATGCTTTTGTAAATTTAAAATCGCTTAGGGTATCAGGTCTGGTATGATATGTAGATTGTATTTGTATTGTTTCCCTGTTTTAGCTAGCTTGGTATACCTTGAATAAGCTCTATTCATTTTACACTGCTGTCAGCGGCGACTGTGTTTTCAGGTCGACGAAGAGTATAATTTTCGATGGTAATTAGAGAAAACTTCAAACTTTAAGACATTTGACTGTGCATAGAAGATAGACGTGGTGAGAAAGGTATAGTGATAAAGAAAAAACATAACTATCAGCAAGCGATTGTATGACTAGGGTCATTTGTAAGACTATGATTCTTATTGATAAGATAATGGGGAACATCAATTCTGATGCGCATCTTAAAGAAAAGTATCGTGATATGTTGAAAAGTGATCATGTTGAGAAAATTGAAATCACTCGACTTGAATCTGAAAGAGCTAGGATAAGGAAAGTATCTAATAAGGGAACGGATTTAGCTCTTACCATGACACATGGTTCCCATATTAAGGACGGCGACGTAGTACTATTGACAGATGACAAAATGGTAATAGCAAAACGGGTTCCCGAACATGTTGCTAAGATTTCTTTAAAAGGTAACATATCAGCCGAACAAATATTGGAAACAGCAATCAAACTTGGTCATACTATAGGGAATATGCATAGAGCCATAAAGATTACAAACAATAAAATATATTTTCCTATTCAATCCGAATCTGAAATTGAATTGTTCCAAAAGCTACTTTCTAATTTAATAGATAATATTGATATTAAGAGTGATAACATAATTTTTGAGCCCGAATCAGGTTATGATATTCATGGACACTGATATAGATAGGGTTGACATCAGTTTATTGCAGATGTCTGACTCTTTTTTCCCAACAGGACTATACGCAACATCCAACGGGCTGGAATCATTGTCACAAATAAAGAAATTAAAGAGGAAGGATATTTCTAGATTTATTACTATTCACTTAAGACAGGTAATAGGAC
>Ga0209382_10011637_pt1 | contig 10913 bp, 14 predicted proteins | sample SoiMetdeltSBSDD5_FD_187599 | JGI IMG/M metagenome (GOLD analysis project Ga0209382, IMG submission 187599) | Bulk soil microbial communities from a Populus tree surrounding site in Tennessee, USA - Soil MetaG P. deltoides SBSDD5 (SPAdes) (version 2) | ecosystem: Environmental > Terrestrial >...
ATTTTGGCAACGCCGCGCTGCTGGTCAAGGAGCCCAAGCAGTTGCCCACCGACAAGTCCGGGAAGACGGTGGCGGGCGTCCACTGGGATTCGTCGAAGCGGAAGTACGTCGACAAGGACGGCGTCGAGGTGTTCGACACCAACAACGCCGATCCGAGCAAGCCCTACTACTGGGACGCCAACCAAGGAACGTGGGTCGATCTCAACACGCGCCAGCCGTTCTCCAAGCTGCAGAGGCCGGTGCCGTGACGGTCGTCATCGACGACACGCTCGATCTCGATCGGATCGACGTCGCTGCCGCACGAGAATTCGAAGCGCGGCTCGGCGCGTGGATCGAGCGCCTCGAGGCCGATCCGAACGATCTCGCCGCGGCCGCCGCCGTCGGTGCGGCGATCGAGTCGCTCGAACTCGCCGGGCTCGCGCCGCTCGCGCGGGCGGTGCGTGGCCACCTGGCCGACGTCGAGCTCCGCCGACGTCGGGAGGAGCCAAGCCGATGCAAATAGCCGAGCTCTTCGCCAGCCTAGGCATCCGAGCGAACCAGGGCGAGTGGAGCCGCGCCGACCGACTCATCAAACGCACGAGCGAGTCGGTGGATCGATTCTCCGCGCGCGCGGTTTCGTCGCTGAGTCGCATCGGCGCCGGCATCGTCGCGTACCTCGGGTTTCGATCGGCGAAGGAGTCGCTGATCGACTTCAACTCGTCGATCGAGGACACCAAGAATCAGATCGCGGGCATGCTCGCGCTGTCGAAGAAGACGAGCCTCACCGACGAGCTGGCCAACGCGGACGCGCTCTACGCGAGCCTGCAGAAGCGCGCCGCGTCGCTGCCGGGAACCACCGCCGAGTACGCAAGGATGGCCGGCATGATCGCCCAGCCGCTGATCGACGCGAAGCTGTCGATGCAGGACCTGGAAGATCTGACGGTGTCGGCCGTGGTCGCGGCGAAAGCGCTCGGGGTGAACGCAGAGGTCGCCGCGCGCGACATCGATCAGGCTCTGCGCGGCCAGTTCCACGGCGTCGACCAGCTGACCGGAAAGCTCCTCGGTTCGACGGGCTTCAAGGGCGAGGCCGGTCGCGCGAAGTTCAACGCCTTGCCGGAGGCGCAACGGGCGCAACGGCTCAAGGCCGCGCTCACCCAACCGCAGATCGCACAACTCGCCGCCGCGCAGGGGAACACGTTCTCCGGCGTGACGTCGACGCTGCAGGACACCGTCCAGCAGTTCTTCGGCAAGGTCGGGCTTCCGTTGTTCCGGGCGTTGACGGAACAGGTGAAACAGCTCAACGCGTGGTTCGACAAGAACCGCGAGACGATCGGCCGCGTGGCCGCCGTCGTCGGCGGCGTGCTGGCCAAGGCGTTCGCGGTCGCGCAACTCGTCGTCGGCAAGGTCGTCGAGGCGTTCCAGGCGATCTTCGCGGACAAGGACATCCGGGCCGCGATCGGGCTGATCGCCGGCGCGATCGAGACCGTGGTCGCGGTGTTCGTGCTGCTGCTACAGAAGTTCGGGCCGGCCAAGTATCTCTTGCTCGGGCCGATCCTCGCGGTCGTCGGCGCCTTCAAGGCGTTCGGTTTCGTGATCAACCACATCGGCGACGCGTTCGCGTTCTTGCGCGACGTCGCGCTCGCGGTGATCCACGCGATCGAGCACGCGTTCACCGCCGTCGCGGGCGCGGTGTCCGCGGTGTGGCAGGGCGTGGTCGGAGTGTTCCGGACGGTCGCCGAGACGATCATGGGGATCGTCGACAAGGTCGAGTCGGTCGGCAACCGGATCGCCGGCCTGCTGCCCGGTCGTACCAAGGTCGTGAACGTCGCGAAGAAAATCCTCGGCGGGGGTGCGTTGGAAACGCTCGGGGCCGGCGCGAGCCACACCGCGTCCGGCGCCTCGACGAGCGCCCCGACGCGAACGCCGATCGCGGCGGGCGGCGGTGGCACCAACGTCAACATCACGGGCAACCCGACGACGATCAACGTGCAGTCCAACGCCTCCGATCCGCGAGCGGTCGCCACTGAGGTCCGCAAGGCGATCGACGACCACTGGTCGACCCAGATGGGCGCGGCGTACGCCGGCACCGGCGGTACGGAGGGCGGATGAGCGGCAGGCCGTCTCTCTCCGCCGTCCTCAACACGGCGATGCGCGAACGCCTTCGCGCCGTGCGCGTCGCGCTTCCGGCTCGCGTCGAGTCGTACGACGCGACGACGCAACAGATCGTGGCCCAGCCGCTCGTGATGGAGGGCTACATCGACGAGACCGGTGACCGGCTGGCGGATCGTCTGCCCGCGATCGCCGGCGTGCCCGTCGTATTCCCCGGCGCGGGCGGTTTCCGGGTCACGTTCCCGATCGCGATCGGCGACACGGTGCTGCTCGTGTTCGCGAGCTCGTCGATCGACCGCTGGCTCGCGCTCGGCGGCGAGGTCGATCCGGCGGACGATCGTCGTCACGCCCTGTCGGACGCGATCGCTATCCCGGGCCTGCGCGACTTCGCGCACGCGCTCGGCAACGCGCCGAGCTCGACGATGTCGATCGGCAAGGACGGCGGCCCGACGATCGAGATCTCCGGGACGGACGTTCAGATCGGCGGCTCGAACAACCTCGTGACCAAGGCCGAGTTCATGGCGCACGTGCATGCGACCGCCGGGACCGGGACGCCGAGCCCGCCGACCGTGACGATCGTCGGCACGCAGGTGCTGAAGGGCGGATGACCGTGACGGTTCGCGATCACACCGTTCGTGAGCAGATGGCCGATCTCGCCGGCGTTCCGATCGAGGAGCTCGACGATCTCGACCCGGTCGTCTGGGTCTCGACGTTCGAGCTATGGTTCGAGCGGGCGCTCGAGCGCGTGCGGACACAGCCCGACGACTTCGAGTCGCGCCGGCGAATTCGCGCCGTCGTCGACAAGATCGCGGCCGACGGCGGCGAACCGTTCGCCGGGATGCTCCGCGGCGCGCTCGACGAGGCCGAGTGGGCCGCCGACAACCCGAGGGCGTCGTGACGGTGCCCGAGATCCTGGTCGAGCTGGCCGGCATGGGCTGGTCGGACGTGCCCGCGTCGCACGCCGCGATCGTCCGCTGGATCGCGCGCGAGCTCGAGATCGTAGAGGCCTTCCCCGGGAATCTCGCGCAGCGCCGGCGCGCGCGCGAGGCGATCGCCTCGCTGGCCGCTTCGGTCGAGGTCGCGCCGATCGCGGCCAAGCTGCTGACCAAGCTCGACGATCTCGAGCGGCGGCACGACGCCGACAACGCGAGGTGCTCGTGATGTCAGACGCTCGTGCTGCGATCGCCGCACGAAACATAGATGCCCTAGCGCGGGGCCGAATCCGCGCGACGGGCTCGATTGATCGAGAGAGGAACTCGACCGACCGATGCAGAACCAGATATCACGGCCCCATGACACCAGCTCCAGGTTAGCCCCGACGCCCGGCGAGTTGGCCGAGGGTCACGCGTACGCCGAGTCACATCCCGAGGAAGCCGCGATGTACGGGGTCACCATTGCCCAATTCGCGGTCTGGAAGGCCGACCAGCTCGCGGAGGCCCGCGTTAGTCGCGAGGATCCGGCGACGATTGAGCGGAGCCGAATGACACCGTGGGAGCGCCACATGGACGACGTCGAGCGCGGCCTCGTGCACTACTCGTCGCCGCGTTCGAAGGCGCTCCACGAGCGTTGGCTGCGAGAACACCGGGGCGCGCTCGACAAGATGCGTCGCGTCTGGGCGTGGCGGCCCACGGCGCAGCCGCGCGCTCGAGCTCGGCGCCGGCGGGTTCGACGATCGCTCGGCAGAGGTTCGCCGCCCTCGGACGGCGAACCGCCACCTGGATCGCGTCGCGGCTCGCGCGGAGGCGAGCCGTGATCGCCGTCGATCGGCGCGCGATGGCGCGCGAGCTGCTCGAGGCGATCCGCGAGGACGAGAAGCTGCGCCTCGAGCTAGCGGCGGCGCTCGTCGCCGAGCCGTCGCCGGCCCTGATCACGATCGCCGAGTACGCTCGACGGCGATCGATCTCGCAGAGCACCGTGCGCGCGGCGATCCGCGACGGCCGGCTGCCCTCGAGCCGCATCGGCCGGGCGATTCGCATTGACACTCGCGCCGAGATCGCCGAACCCGGGCACGTGCGCCCGAGAATCAAACGCACAGAGGATCGCGCCGCACGCGCCCTCGGTCTGCGCGGGGGGCGGCCGTGAGCGCGGTCGCGGATCCCGCCGCCGTCGCGATCGACGGAGGGCTCGGCGCCGCGGCGGTGGCCGCGATCGCGGCGCGACCCGACGGCCCGCAGCGCGACCTCGAGATCGCTACGTGGACGCGCGCGATCGTCCGGGCGATCCGTGCCGGCAATGCGACGATCGTGTTCTCGATCTCCAACGATCGCGAAGAGCGCGCGATGCACGACTTGAACGCTTCAATCCATCGCGCGGGCATGACCGGAAGCGGGCTCCGCGACGTGACGGAAGGCGAGGTGGCGACGTGACGGCCGCCGGTCGCGCTCTGCGCGAGGCCCTCAGGTCTACGCTCGCGCGGCTCGACGAGCACGCGAAGCGCCACCCCGGCGAGGTCGACGCGATCGTCGCGACGCTGGTCGCGCACCTGCGCGGCTGGCGACCGGAAAGCGTGTCGCCGCTGGGGACGCTGCCCCCGCCCACGGAGCGGATCTGCGATCCGCGAGGTGACCGGTGACGGCCGACGCGCTCGCGTGGAGCCGCCTGTACGCCAGCGCGCGCTGGCACGTGTTCCCGGTGGAACCGCGCGGCAAGCGACCGCTGCAAGGCCTCGAGCACGGGCAGAAGCACGCCACCGACGACGACGCGGTGATCGAGCGGTGGTTCTCGAACGGCGCCGGCGATCGCAACGTCGGGATCGCCTGCGGACCATCGGGGCTCGTGGTGATCGACGCGGACACGCCGAAGGAGAAGAACGGCTGGATCGACGGCCGCGCGGAGCTGGCCGACCTGGTCGCGAAGCTCGGCCCGCTGCCGTCGACGCCGACTGCCGACACGGGATCGGGCGGCGTCCACATGCTGTTCCGCGCGCCCGCCGGCGTGGCGATCGTCGGCCATCTTGGCCGCTCGATCGACGTCAAGCGCGAGGGCTACATCGTCGCGCCTCCGAGCGTGCACGAGAACGGGACCGCGTACCGCTGGCGCGACGGGCTCGCGCCCGACGAGGTCGCGCTCGCCGAGCTGCCGGCGGCGTGGCTCGACCGAATGCGGCGACGGCCGCCGCCGGCCGCGACGTCGCGCGATCCGGGATGCTCCGACGAGCGCCGCGTGCGGCGAGCCCGTGCGTACCTCGCGACGATGCCGCCGGCGATCGCGGGAAGCCGAGGCCACGACGCGCTGTGGGCCGCGACGTGCCGTGCGATGCACGGCTTCGATCTCGACGACACCACGACGCGCGAGCTCCTGATAGCCGATTACAACCCGCGCTGCGATCCGCCGTGGAGCGACCGCGAGATCGACCACAAGATCCGGCAGGCGCGCGACCAGGCGGACGTCGGGCGCTGGCGCGTCGACGATCGCGAGCCGGAGCGCGATCCGTCGACGCACGATCGGAACGGCGAGAGGATCGAGAAGACGGCCGGCTCGGCCGAATCGCCCGCGCGGTCGCCTTGGATCCTGCCGCTCGACGCGTTCCTCGGTGATCGGGAGCCGTCCGACGACGATCGCGAGGACTGGAACGTCCGCGACGTCGTCCCGCGCGGCGAGGCGACGCTGCTCGCGGGGCCGCCGAAGTGCGGCAAGACGTGGGCGATGCTCGACCTCGGGATCGCCGCAGCGCTGGGCGATCCTTGGCTGACGCACGAGAACTGCGTCGGCGCGCCGGTGCGCGTGCTCGTGCTCGCGTTCGAGGACGGCCTGCGGCGCCTGCGCAAGCGCGTGTGGGAGCTGTGCCGTCGCCGTGGCCTCACGCCGAACGACGCGACGTTGCGCGAGCACCTGGCGATCTCGCGCGAGCCGCTGCGGCTCCCCGGGCAAGAGACCGAATTCGCCGCCGAGCTGCGCGCGTGGAAGCCCGAGATCGTGCTGATCGACAACCTCACGCGCGTGATGGTCGGCGATCCGAACGCCACGAAGGACGCGGCGCGGTTCGGCAACCTGTGGACGAAGCTGTGCACGGACGTCGGCGCCTCGGTCGTGTTCCTGCACCACACGGCGAAGATCGGTCCGGTCGCGTTCAACAAGCGCGGCGACGGCGATCCGTTCGAGCTGGTGAAGGGCAACGGCGACTTCGTCGCGGTCGCGCGCCACGTGGTGCTGATGCGACCCATCGACGCCCCCGACGAGAAGCTCTCGGACGTGCGCATGCGCGGCAACCTCGATCTGCGCCGTGAGAGTTTCGTGCTCGGCTTCGATCGTGCCGAGCGCGGCGGCAAATGGTCGGCGGGCCTGTCCGACCTGGGCGACGGCGACGAGGTGCGCGCGCGGCTCGCGAGCGAGCGCAAGGCGAAGGCCGAGGCCGACAAGAAGGCGGACCTGGCCGCGGAGTTCGAGCGCCGGCGCACGCTCGCGCTCGAGGTCATGCGGCGCGAGGGCGCGTGTTCGACGCGGCGACTCGCCGACGCGCTGGGGCTCAAGTCGCCGAGGTCCGTCCAGTCGGTGTTCGACGCGCTCGTGACCGCCGACGTGGCGCGGCGAGACGGAAATCGCGGTTACGTTCTGGTCGACGCCGAGGTGCGCAGTGAGGGTGCGCAGTGAGGGTGCGCAGTCCGCAGTCTGGTCCGCAACGGGTGCGCAGTCGGGGTGCGCAAAAAAACCCCCCGTACCCCCCAAGCTGCGCATTGCGCACCACAAGGGTGCGCAGTCTCGGGTGCGCAGCCCCGGGCGCCGGGAGGCTGGGCTGCGCACGTCGACGGCATGCGAGCTCGGGGGACGGTACGGCGTGCAAAGACGGTGACGCGCCCGTGCCCTCGTCGAGGCTCATAAACAGTATGGACGATCAGCAACGTGACCAGCCCAAGGTGAAGCGCCCGCGAACCGCGGCCGCGATCGCCGCACGCCGAGGCGCCGGCCCCACGGCGGGCAGCTGGCGCAAGGGCGTGAGCGGCAATCCGGCCGGGCGGCCGCGATCGCCGTCGGCGTTCGCCGAGCGCGTTCGCGAGCGCGTCGATCCCGATCTCGTGATCGAGCTCGCCCTTCGCGTCGCGACGGACGAGTCGCTGGCGCCGGCCGAGCGCCTGCGCGAGCTGTGGCCGCTCGTGCAGCAAGGCTGGACGAAGCCACCGGCCGGCCTCGCGGTACACGTGGACGCGAGCGTGGCGCGCCGCGACTGGTCCGCGCTGTCGGACGCGGACATGCGCGAGCTGCTCGCGCGCATCCGGTCCGTGCCGCTGCTGGCCGGCGCCGACGCGGGTACACAACCATCGAGTCTCGAGGACGAGCGCCCGTGACTACAACCGTTTGCGGGACGATTGCACCAAGGTTCCGCTTGGTGCACGACGCGAGGACGACGGACAAGGCTACGGAAACACACGACCGCGCGAGCGCGTGCGACAGGCTCGCTCAGGAACGCGCGCTCGGGGACCCCACCCAACGTCACGTCCGACACGAGAAACGCGCGCCACGGGGCGCTCACGCAGCCGCAGCGCGGATACACGTGCACTCGGGATACACCAGCATCCCGACTGCAGGAGCGTGGAGCCCGTGAACGAGGACCTCGCCGTGCTCGAGCGCGAGCTCGAGGCCGAGCTGTGCCGGCGCTCGTTCGCCGACTTCTTCCGCGCGGCCTGGCCGATCCACGAGCCGGCCACACCGCTCAAGTGGGGCTGGGCGCTCGACGCCGTGTGCGCGCACCTGCAGGCGCTGATCGAAGACTGGGGCCGGCGACAGCGGGATCCCGCCTTCGAACAGCGCATGCGCGACCTGCTCGTGACGATGCCGCCGGGATCGGCGAAGAGCCGTCTGCTCGCGTACCTGATGCCGTGGGCGTGGCTGCGATGGCCGACGATGCGGGCGATCGCGCTGTGCTGCAATCCCCGCGTGGCGCTGCGCGACTCGATGTTCGCGCGCGACCTGATCGCGTCGCGTTGGTACCAGCGCTCGTTCGCGCCGGCGTGGAGCGTTCGCCAGGACGTCGACGCGAAGGGACTGTTCTCGAACACGGTCGGCGGATTCCGCGCCGCGATGGGCTTCGACGCGCGCATCGTCGGCGAGCGCGGCGACCTGATCATCGTCGACGATCCGCACGATCCCGACGAGGCCGAGTCGGACGCCAAGCGCGACGGCGTGCACGACCGCTGGGACAACTCGATCTCGAACCGCGTCAACGATCTCGGCTCGTCGATCCGCGTCGGCATCGCGCAGCGCACGCACGAGGACGACTGGAGCGCGCGCCGCATCGCGGAGCATTGGACGCACCTCGATCTGCCGATGCTGTTCGAGCCGGATCGAGGCTGCGAGACGCCGCTCGGCAAGCCCGATCGTCGCACGACCGAGGGCGAGTGCCTGCACCCGGAGCGATTCCCGTCCGAGGTGATCGCGGCCGAGCGCGGCAAGGGAGAGCGCCGTTGGTCGACGCTGTACCAGGGGCGCCCGACGCCGGCGGGCGGCGCGCTGGTCAAGCTCGAATGGCTGCGGTTCTGGCGACGCAAGGGCATGCCGAGCGCGCCGACCGCGCGACCGCGGGGCTGTTGGCAGGGGCCGAGCGTCGAGCTCGATCCCGCCGAGCTGCACGGCGTCGTGATCGCGGCCGATCTCGCGATGGGCAAGGCGACGCGCGCCGGCGACTACAACGCGATCGTCGCCGTCGGCCGCAAGGGCTCCGCGTTCGTCGTGCTCGACGTGTGGCGCCGCCGCGCCGAGTTCCCCGAGGTTCAGCGCGCGTTCCGCGGCTTCGCGTCGCGATGGCCGAGCGCGAAGAAGGTCATCGAGCGGGCGGCCGCGGGCGGGTCGCTCGAGTCGTCGCTCGCCGCCGAGATCCCGGGCATCGTCGGCGTCCCGCCGCAGGGCTCGAAGGAGCAGCGCGTGCACGCCGTGTTGGCGTTCTTCGAGGCCGGCAACGTGCACCTCGACGAGCACGCGACGTACCTCGAGGCCGTCGTCGCCGAGCTGACGCAGTTCCCGAGCGCGCCGCACGACGACGTCGTGGACGCGCTCTCGCTCGCGCTCGGGCAAATGCTCGGCGCGGCGCCGCTCGAGCGCTGGCGGATCCTGGCCGACATGGCGGGCGCGCCGCCTACCCGCGCCGAGCTCGCGACCGCCGCCGTTCGCGCCGCGCGCGAGGCCGCGCTGGTTGCGAGCGACCGCGATCTCGCCGCGCGAGTGCTCGTCGAGGCGCCGCGGGAGATCGGCGCGCTGCGCGTCGTGCTCAGCATCCCCGGCGAACCGTCGTGGGCCGAGCGTCTGGCGCGCATCGACGCGCTCGAGGAGCGGTCGCTCACCGCGCGCCGCGTCCTGGCCAACGTGGCCACGCCGATCGAGCGCGAGGCGTGGCGAGGGCGGATCGCGCTGGACGAGCGGGAGATGTCCGAGGGATTTCGCGGGCGAGCGTAAGGTCGGCGTTCGCGATTGACAGTACGGAAGTTTGTACGTACAGTTTACCGTATGCCGAACACCGAAGACTCCATCCCGCTCGTGTCGTCCCGCCCCAAGGCCCGCATGCTGCTCGCGCTCGCGCGGAAGCTCGGATTCCTCGTCGAGGTGGCCGAATGAGCCGCGTCGTGCACTTCACCCATCACCAGTGCGTCGTGGGCGGTTTGTCCGCGCCCTTTCCGCCCACGCCCTGGGCGCCGGGGCCCGGACGCGCGGCGACGATGCACGGGCGTCTGCCAGATTGGGGGTGTCCCCGTCCGAACGGCTCTGCGCGCTCGTCGCTAAGGGGCGGCGTTCACACGCTCGACGTTCGTCGCGTGACGTGTCGTTGGTGCACGCGTCGCCTCGAGCGGCACGCGCGGCCCGCTGACGGTTGGCGTTCGAACGACGAGCTCGTCGAGCTCGCGTGGTTCCACTGCTGTCGCAATCGCGGCGTGGCGTCGCCCGTGTCGTTTGCGAGGACCGCCGAGCTGATCGCGCAGGCTGACGCCGCGAAGAACGCCGCGGCGGCAGATGAGTTCCTTCAGCGCTTCTCGATCGCGGGCGTCCTCATGGCGGCCGTGATGAAACCGGAATCCGCTCGCGCGGAGTTCGACGATCTCGTGCGCTCGCTGCTCGGCGACGCGCGGGTGCGGCTCCAGCCGGCGATCGACGAGGTGACGATGGCGCTCGATCTGCTCGTCGAGGTGTCGACGATGTGCAAGCGTGCGGAGTCGATCAGCGCCGACTTCGCGAACGCGATCCGCGGCGGTGAGATCGCGGCCCCGGCGATGTCGCGTCCGCGCGGCGCGGTTCGGCTCGCGGCGTTGACCGTTGGAGACGTGGAGTCGCTGAACGTGCGGGACTCGGAGCGTGCCGCGTGACGTCCGGCTCGATGTCCGTACAACCGTCAGGGTCCCGGGGTACGCTCGCGGCGGACATGGTCAAGGTCACGCGCGAGGCTCGGGTGGAGATCAGGCTCACCGAGCAGGAGCTCGAGTCGTGGAAGACGGCGGCCGACGCCGCCGGCCTCGCGCTCAGCGAGTGGATCCGCCGGCGCTGCAGCGGCGAGCGGCTGATTGAACCGCCGCCGGCGCCGAGCGCGCCGAAGCGGAAGCGGAGGTAGGACCATGGGGTCGCTGTTCGCACGCGGATCGAAGCTGTACGCGAAGGTCAAGGCCGTCGACGGCGCATGGAAACAGCTGGCCACGGGCTTCGACGTCGGGCGCGAGCGCGAGGCCGAGGAGTGGATGGCCAAGCTCGAGGCGAAGGTCGCCGCGGAGCGCGCCGCGCTCGTTAACGCCGCCGACGCCGAGGCGAGCGCGCCGCTGACCGTTCGGCGATGGGCCCGGCGCTGGAGCCGGGATCGCGCGACGCTTGGAAAGAACGCGAAGGCCGAGCTCGCGCAGGTCGAGCAGCACGTG
>Ga0209382_10011638_pt1 | contig 10913 bp, 8 predicted proteins | sample SoiMetdeltSBSDD5_FD_187599 | JGI IMG/M metagenome (GOLD analysis project Ga0209382, IMG submission 187599) | Bulk soil microbial communities from a Populus tree surrounding site in Tennessee, USA - Soil MetaG P. deltoides SBSDD5 (SPAdes) (version 2) | ecosystem: Environmental > Terrestrial >...
GCCCCAAGGGTCGGCCGCTCCACGACGTCGCCGCTCGCCGTTGGCTCGCGGCTCTGGTTCACCGCCACAGTCATTGGAACGGGCAAGTGGGGCCCCAGGCCGTGCTCAGGGGCCGCGGCGAACTCCCCAACCGGCCGAGACGAGCCTGATCGAACGACCGCCGGATTTCGGAGTGGTGCACAACTGGTTTGCGGGAAGACGCAGGCAGCCAGTCGTACATACCCCTGCGTGTTTCTGTTCCGGTCTTCTCCGGTTCTCGTGCGGCGCTCCAGTAGGCGAATGGGGCCGGTGGGGGTGTCGCCGCGGCCCCTGAGCACGGCCTGGGGACCCACTTGGTCGACGGCGAGATCCGCGGCGGTGAACGCGCCGGCGCTTGCCTAAGGCCCCTGATAGGGCGGCCGCTGACATTCACTCTGCGTACTTCGGTTTCACGCCCGGGGGCCTTAGGCCGGCTCGCGCTGCGCGAGTCGTTCGCCGGCGCCCGACGCGGATCTCGACGGCGACCTAGTGGGTCAGGCCGCGCGCACCGGGGCCGCGGCGACACCCCCACTGGCCCCACCGAGCCGTACCACAACCGCCGCGCCACAAGTTCGACTCCGTGCCGACTATCCCGAGCTAGCAGAGCCAGTGAGCTGCCCGCTCGACGACTAGCTCGCGATGACTTGGCGTGTTACCGACGACGTGGGCGAAGCAACCGGCGCGGGCCAGATCGTTGCGAGCGCGCGGCGGAAGTTGCCGCCGAGGACGCCTTCGACTTCGGCCGTGGTCCAGCCGCGGCGAAGGAGGCCGTCGACGACCTCGAACGTGCGGCGGGCGGGGTCCATGCCGCGGATGCTGTAGGCCGGGCGCACGTTGCCTGTGCGCGGGTCGCGTGAGTCGACGTCGGTGTCGCTGCCGAGGCCCACGTGCTCGGGACCGGCGACGCGGGCGACGTGGTCGAAGTGGTCGAGGAGGTCCTCGAGCGACGGCGGGTCGGGCTGCCGCACGAAGGCGCGGACGGCGGTGACGCCCATGACGCCGCCGCGGCTCGCCATCGCGCGCAGGACCGCGTCGGACTTGCAGCGCGGGTGGCCGACGAGCGCGCGGCAGTTCGAGTGCGTGATCAGCACCGGCTGTCGCGAGACGGCGATGGCGTCGAGGCTCGTGCGCTCGCCGCAGTGCGAGACGTCGACCACCATGCCGACGCGGTTCATCGCCGAGACCACGTCGGCGCCGAACGAGGTCAGCCCGTCGTCGAGCGCCTGGCATCCGCTGCCGAGCCGGTTGCGCGCGTTGTAGGTGAGCTGCGAGACGCGCTGGCCGAGGCGGTGGAACTCCGCGACGTCGGCGACGGTCGCGAAGTGGTCGGAGTTCTGGAAGCCGAGGATGAGCCCGAGCTTGCCGCTCGCCTTGGCGCGCACGGCATCGGCGATCGAGTCGACGCGCACGAAGTACTCGGGGCAGGCGGCGAGCAGCCGGTCCCAGCCGCCGAGCCAGCGGCGCACCGCCGCCGGCGCGTCGGGCTGGTTCGGGTCGACCGCCGGGTGGAAGACGTCGACGCCCGACGCGCGCAGCCGCGCGAAGTCGGCGGGGCCGAAGCTGCCGGGCTCGCGCTGCCAGCGGGCGAGCCGCGGCCAGTCGAGGGTGAGCAGCCCGAGCATGTCGATCACCGTCGCCCGCTGGATGAGGTCGACGGCGCGGATCGAACGGAGGGGCCCCCCACCGGGGAGCCCGTCTTCGGCGAAGACGCGGCAACGCCCCAGGTTCAGCATCGGCGCGGCGAGCACACCCACCCCACCCATCACCACGCCCCGGAGGAAGCGGCGGCGGTTCATCGGCTTGTCGGAACACGGAAATGATCGCATGCCGATTCGCGCTCCGCCAGGGCATGGCCGTGCGACCATGCGCGGGTGTTCCACGCTCGCGGCCCGACGCTCGCGGAGCTCCTGCACCAGGCCCTGGCGTCGACGCGGCGTGGTTACGACCTGCTGGCGCCCAAGTTCGACTGGACACCTTTCCGCACACCTGTATGGCTGCTCGACGCCGTGGCGCCGCACCTGGGCGCGCCGGGCAGCCTCGCGCGCGCCGTCGACCTCTGCTGCGGCACGGGCGCTGCCATCCCGCTCCTCCGTCCCCTCTGCCGTGAGCTCGTCGTCGGCGCCGACTTCAGCCTCGGCATGCTCGCCGAGGCGCGACGGCGGCTCGTGGCGAGCGACGGCGCCGCGCTGCGGTCGGCCCCGGTGCAACTGGTGCAGCAGGACGCGCTCGCTCTCGGCTTCCGCGAAGCGTTCGACCTGGCGACGATCTTCGGCGCTCTCGGCCACGTGCGGCCGGCCGAGCAGCGGCCGTTCCTCGCCCAGGTGCGCGCCTGCCTCGCTCCCGGCGGAGCCCTGGCCTTCGTCACCGCGCCGTTGCCACCGCCCTGGTCGCCGGCGCTCTGGCTCGCGGCCGCCTTCGACGCGTCGATGTGGGTGCGCAACCGGTTGTGGCGGCCGCCGTTCGTCATGTATTACCTCGCCTGGCCACTGCCGCGCGCCGTCCGCCTCCTCCGCGAGGCCCGCTTCGCCGTCGAGCTGCGCGAGCTGGCGGTTCCGGCGCCGCTCTCGCGACTGCGGCTCGTGCTCGCGCGCCGGGAGTAGAGTCGGGCGCGACGGACCTGGATCGGAGGCATCTGGATCGGGAACGTTCCTCGCATGACGCACGCGACTCGCCGCCGCCTCCTCGCCGCCACCGCCTTCCTTGTCGCCCTGTCGTTGGGTGCGGCGGCTCCGCGCCGGCGCCCGACTCCCCCACCTCCGTTCGAACAGAGCATCGAGGTCGTCGAGACCTCGATCCTGGTGGCGCCCCCCGTCGGCTTGCGCCGCATGGCCGACCGCGACTGGGAGGTGATCGAGGACGGCAACTCGCACCGCGCCCACCGCGTCGAGCTGCTCGCCGGCGAGCCGTGGGAGCTCGTCATCTGGGTCGACGGCCCCCTCTGCGCGCAACCCGCTCTCGCGCGCACGATGCTCGCGCTCGCCCACCAGGGCGAGGCGTTGACCGCCCTCGGCACCGTGCGCGTCGTGGTCGCCGACCCGGCGCCGCGCACGGTGCTCGCCGCCACACGCGAGCCCGCAGTCGTGGTGCAGGCTCTCGCTACACTTTCGTCGCAGGAGCTCTGCAGCGGCGAGCCAGACGCGCTCTTCTGGCAGGCGCGGGGGATGCCGCGCGGCGCGCCGGCGAACCCGGCGCTCGCCACCGCCGCCGGAGCGGCGGAGGCGCTTTCGTCGCTGCGCACTCTCGTCGAGCGCCGAGCCGCGATGCTGGCAGAGGCGTCGACTCCCTGCTCGGCCTCGGCAGGCTGCGCGCTGCTCCTCGTCTCGCACGGCTTCCCTCTCGACGCCGACCTCAGGTTGCCGCCGGAGCTGCGACCCGCCGACTCGAGCCAGCTCGCCGCCGCGCTCGCCGCCGCGACCGAAGGGCTCGCCCGCCGCCTCGCCGTCTCCCGCTGGCTGCTGGTGGCGCTGCCCTTCGCGCCCCCGCCACCCGAGGGCGAGGCCCCGGAGTCCGAGCGCACCGTCCCCAAGGGTGCGCGCCCGGGGCCCGAGCCCTTCCCCGACATGGGCGACACCGGGCCGCCGGGAGCGCCGGCGCCGATCCGGCGACTTCCCAAGATCGCGCCGCCGGCGGCAGCCACCGACGTCTACATCCTCCCGGAGCTCGCGCCGTTACGCCGCGTCGCGAACCTGACTGCGGGCGCGGTGCTTCGTGTGCCGGAGCAGCTCCCACCGCTGTTCGAGGCGCTCGCCGGTCGCCGCCGCCTCTGGTACCGCACGACGCCCTTCGCGCCGGGCGAGTCGCGTTCCGTCGAGGTGCGGGTGCGCGACCGCCACGCCGAAGCGCCGGCGTGGATCGGGCGCGCACCGTAGTCGTCGACCCTCCTTCGCCGGGCCGTCTCGGTGCGCGAACGAATCGATGCAGACGCTTCGAGAGCGCATGCTACGATCGCGTTCGTGCCTTCCACCGGCGGCGCTACCGGCCCCGCCGTCGCCACGCCGCTCCCCGCGCGCGACGAGCTCCTCGAACAGGTCCTGCCGGAGCGACAGAAGCTCTACCGCCTCGTGCGTCGGGTGCTCGACGAGCTGGACGAGGCGGCGCCGTGGGATCACCTCTACTACCCGCCCGACGACGGCGACGCGTTCCTCGCCTTGGCCTCGGCCCTCGTCGGGGTCGTCGAGCAGATCCCGCAGCGCACGCACGAGCTCGTGCGGTTGCTGTCGGTCGCCGCGCCCGACGACGAGACCCGGCTGACGCTCGAGGAGGCCGAGTTCTACTTCGCCGGCATCCACAGCATGTGCGCCCGCGACCTCGCGCGCCTGCGGGAGCTCCTCGAGCCGCACGCCGTTCCCGGCGCGCCTCCGCTCCGTCCCGGGGACCGCAACTTCCTCTGCGAGGTGGCCGCCGACCTCAAGGGAAAATACGCCAGCGCGCTGATGGGCGCGACGGCGAGCATCGTCGGCGAAGGGACGTGGAGCGGCGTCGACGTCGAGCCGGTGCTCTTCCCCGAGAAGGTGGAGGAGTTCCGCCGCAACGGCGAGCTCGCCACGGCGCTGCGGCGCACGCTCGACGCGATCCGCGAGGTGCAAGAGGCGGTGCCGTTCGTCGAGCTGCTCGAGCGCTGGCGCGCGGGCGCGCGAGTCGACCCCTACGCGCTCGCCGACCTCGCCACGTTCCGCGGCATCCTCGGCCGGCTGCTCAAGCGCGAGCTGCGGCGCGCGTTCTACTCCGGCGACTTCCACCAGATCCGCCGCCGCGAGGCGAGCCTCACGCTGCGCATCGCGGCGCTCGAGGCGCTCCACCACCGCACGTGGTCCGAGCTTGCCGACACGCCGGGCGCCGCCGACGCGTATGCCGAGCTCGAGGCGTTGACCCTCGAGGTGGCGGCCATCCTCGACGTGAATCTCCTCGAGCGCCTGGTGGGTGGGCGGGTGCTCAAGGACCTCCGCATGGCGGTCGCCAGCGAGAGCGCCGACGTGGAGGAGGGACGCTCTCGCCGCAAGCGGCTGCCGGACCGGCTCGAGCGCCTGGTGCCGCTGCTCGGCGGCGAGGACATCGCGAGCTTCCTCGGCATGCTGCTCGGGTCGGTGCTCAAGCGGGCCTCGCTGGTGTCGGCAAAGTCTGGAGCCCCTGAGATGCACGCTCCGGAGAGGTCTTCGGAGAGGGCTCCGGAGAGCGCCGAGGCTGCGCGTCCGGCAGCCGCTGCCAAGAGCGGCGGAGGACGCACGGCGGGCGGGCGGAAGAGCGGCTCGACGGGGAAGGTCGCGCTGCCTCGGACCGACGAGGACGAGCTTCCCTCGATCGGCGGGGTCCTGCCTTCGATCGGTGAGGTGGATGCGCCGGCCGACTCCGCTGCCAAGAGTGCCGGGGGGCGCACGGGTGGGCGGAAGAGCGGCTCGACGGGGAAGACGCAGTTGCCCCGACTCGACGAGGACGAGCTCCCCTCGATCGGCGGGTCCCTGCCTTCGATCGGTGAGGTGGTCGCGCCGGCGGCCGCGTTGCGGCCGCTCCCGTCCGCGACGACGCAGTCGGCCACTGCTGCAACGCCTCCCGCCGCGCGGCGCGAGACGATCGCCCAGCTCCACGAGCTCCTGCAGTCGTTGCAGTCGAACGCCAACCCACACTGGAGCGCGTTCCGCATGCTGCAGCGCCTGCTCGAGCGCCACGCCCGCATCCCGCCCTCCATCGTGCAGGGCGCGCACCCGTTCGTCTACGACGTGATGAACGGGCTCGTGCCGCAGCTCGAGGTCGCGGCGTCGTTCCAGGCCGTCCCGCAGGAGGCCCGCCGCCGCCTCGTCGAGTGTTGCCTCGCCATCACCGACGACGCGCTGAGCCCCCAGCAGATGATCGACGAGGTGCCAGCCAACCTCTCGCGGCTTCACCGGTTGCTCGAGGCGTTGACGGCGGCCACCGCGGCGCAGCTCCGGACGATGCCGACGGCATAACGCGTCCCGCGCGCGCGTACCTCCTTCGAGGGCGCAAACGCGGCGCTGCTACAGTCGGGACGCCGCAACAAGGCTCGGCGCCGAGAGCCGCCTGCTCTCCGCGGGCCGCTCGAGCCCGGAGGTCGCATGGAGTCGGATCTGCTGGTGGAGTCGCCTCCCCGTTCGTCGCCGGCTGCGAGCGGCGGCGCCCCGCCGCCGCCGTCATCGGCCCCGTCGCCACGGTCGCGCCGCACGCGCTGGCTGCGGGTCGCCGTGGCCCTCGCGGCGCTCGTCGGTGTCTGGCTCATCCTGCGCGCCACGGTGTTCGCCCCCGAGCCCTTGCGCGTCGCCGTCGCAGGCGTCTCCCGCGGCGAGGTCGAGGAGACGGTCACCAACTCGAGGGCGGGCACCGTCAAGGCGCGCAGGAGGGCCCAGCTCTCCCCCGACGTCGGGGGCCGCGTGGTGGAGCTCCCCTACCAGGCCGGTGATCGCGTGCGCGCCGGCGCCGTCGTGCTCCGGCTCGACGACTCCGTGCCGCGCGCGCAGCTCGGTGTGGCCGAACGCGAGCTCGCCACCGCGCAGGCCCAGGCGCGGCAGGCCTGCCTCGCCGCCGAGCAGGCGCGCCGCGAGCTCGAGCGCAACCGCGCCCTCGCCGCGCAGGGGATGATCTCCGCCGACGGGCTCGACCGCCTCGTCACCGCGGCCGCGACGCAGGGCGCCGGCTGCGAGGCCGCGCAGCGCGGCGCCGACCGGGCCCGCGCCTCCGTCGGGCTCGTGCGTGCGGAGCTCGCGCGCACGGTGCTTCGCGCGCCCTTCGACGCCGTCGTCGCCGAGGCCTCGACGCACGTCGGCGAGTTCGTCACGCCGGCGCCGCCGGGCGTTCCGATGCCGCCCGTGATGGACCTCCTCGACCCCGCCACGGTCTACGTCAGCGCGCCGATGGACGAGGTCGACGCGGCGCGGCTGCGAGCGGGGCTGCCGGTGCGCGTCTCGCTCGACCCGCTGCCGGGCCGGCGGCTCGAGGGCACCGTCCTCCGCGTCGCCCCGTACGTGCTCGACGTCGAGCAGCAGAACCGCACCGTGGAGATCGAGATCGAGCTCGCCGACCGCGCCCTCGCCGCCACGCTGCTACCCGGCACCTCCGCCGACGTCGAGGTCATCCTCGACGTGCGCCACGGAGCTCTCCGCATCCCCACGCCGGCGCTCGAGGAGGAGCGGAAGGTGCTCGTGCTGGAGGGCGGCCGCCTCGTCGAGAGGCCGGTGACGATCGGCCTGCGCAACTGGGACTTCACCGAGGTCCGCGACGGGCTGCGCGAGGGGGAGTCGGTGGTGCTCTCGCTCGACCGCGAAGGCGTCGAGCCGGGCGCCGAGGCCGTCGCGGAGCCGGCAACGGCCGCGAGGCCGGAGGCACAGTGAAGCCGCTGGCCGCGGATGAGGATGGTGCGCACGGCGCACCCTACGGAACCGACGTCCTACGCATTCGCGAGCCAACCATCGCCCTCCGGCGTAGGGTGCGCCGCGCGCACCATCCGGGATCCGCTCGGTGATCCGCCTCGACCGCGTCTCGCGCACCTTCGTCGTCGGCGATCAGCCGGTGCACGCGCTCGTCGACGTCACGGAGCGCATCGAGGCCGGCGAATACGTCAGCCTGATGGGCCCGTCTGGCTCGGGCAAGTCGACGCTGCTGAACGTCCTCGGCTGCCTCGACCGGCCGACGAGCGGTACCTACTCGCTCGACGGCCGCGAGGTGCAGCTCCTGCCGGACGAAGAGCTCACCGAGATCCGTCGTCACACCATCGGCTTCGTCTTCCAGTTCTTCCACCTCGTGCCGCGGCTGACGGCGGCCGGCAACGTCGAGCTGCCGATGGTGTTCGCCGGCGTGCCGCGGGCGGAACGCGCGCGGCGGGTGGCGGAGGCGCTCGCCGCGGTTGGCCTCACCGACCGCGCGCACCACCGCCCCGAGCAGCTCTCGGGCGGCCAGCGCCAGCGCGTCGCCATGGCGCGCGCCATCATCATGCGCCCGCGCCTGCTGCTCGCCGACGAGCCCACCGGCAACCTCGACTCGGTCTCCGGCCAACACGTCATCGAGCTCCTCGAGGAGCTCAACCGCCACGGCCTGACCCTGATCGTCGTCACCCACGACCCCAACGTCGCGCGGCGCGCGCAGCGGGTGCTGGTGCTCGCCGACGGCCGCATCGTCGAGCGCGTGCGCGGGACCGAGCTGGCGCGCTCGCTGGCGCACGCGCGATGAACGGCCGCAGCGGAGGTCACCACCACGGTGGTCTGGGCGCGCTGGATGCCCTGGGCTTCAGCCTGCAGGCACTCCTGTCGCATCGGCTCCGCTCGACGCTCTCGCTGCTCGGCATGGCGATCGGCGTCGCCGCGGTCGTCGTGCTCACCGCACTCGGCGAAGGCGCGCGCCAATACGTCGTGGGCGAGTTCGCGAGCATCGGCACCAACCTCGTCATCGTCGTTCCCGGCCGCACGCAGACACAGGGGGCTCTGCCCGGCGTCGGCGGCGCCCCGCACGACCTGACCCTCGACGACGCCGCGGCCGTGGCGCGCCTCCCCGGGGTCCTTCGTGTCGCACCCCTGGTCATGGGCACCGAGACGGTCTCGCACGGCGAGCGGCACCGGCAGGTGGCAATCATGGGTGCCACGGCCGAGATGGCGCCGGCGCGCCGTCTCGAGATAGCGCGCGGCCGCTTCCTCCCCGCCGGCGAGGCGAGCCGCGGCACGCCGGTGGCCGTGCTCGGCCAGGCGGTGGCGCGCGAGCTCTTTCCGGGCGAGGACCCGCTCGGCAAGGTCGTCCGGGTGGGCGGCAGCCGGATGAAGGTGATCGGTATCCTCGCCCACCGCGGCGTGCAGCTCGCCATCGACATGGACGAAGTGGTGATGGTGCCGGTGGCGACGGCGATGCGGCTCTTCGACCGCAGCTCGCTCTTTCGCCTGATCGTCGAGGCGCGCGGGCGAGCCGACCTGCCGGCGCTCGAGCCGAAGGTGCGCGAGGTGATCACCGACCGCCACGGCGAGGAGGACGTCACCGTGCTCACCGAGCAGGCGGTGCTCGCCTCGTTCGACCGCATCCTGCGCGCGCTCACCCTGGCGATGGGGACGATCGCCGCCATCTCGCTCGGCGTCGCCGGCATCCTGATCATGAACGTGATGCTGGTCTCGGTCTCCGAGCGCACTTCCGAGGTGGGGTTGCTCAAGGCCCTCGGCGCCGGCGGCGGCCAGGTCCAGGGCGTCTTCCTGCTCGAGGCGGCGCTGCTTTCCGCGCTCGGGGCCGTCGTCGGGCTGGTCCTGGGGTGGGTCGGCGTCGTCATCCTCGGCCGGATGTTCCCGGCGCTGCCCGCGGCGACGCCGGCCTGGGCGCAGGTGGCGAGCCTCTCCACCGCCCTCCTCGCCGGCGTGCTCTTCGGCGTGCTGCCCGCGCGGCGGGCGAGCCGCCTCGAACCGATCCAGGCCCTGGCGAGGCGATGATGGCCTCCCGGCATTCCTCGGATGAGGATGGCGCGCGGTGCGCACCCTACGAAGATCCTCGTACGTTCTCGACGGTTGCGCTCCGGCGTAGGGTGCGCATCGCGCACCGTCGGGTCACCGGCGCACCACGGACGCCATGAACCGCGAGCTGATCCGTCTGGCCCTCGGCGCTCTGACCGCCCACCGGCTGCGCACGCTGCTGTCGATGCTTGGCATCGCCATCGGCATCGCCGCCGTCATCCTCCTCACCTCGATCGGCGAGGGGACGCGCCGGTTCATGCTCGGGCAGTTCACGCAGTTCGGCACCAACATCCTCTCCGTCATGCCGGGGAAGTCGAAGACGATCGGCCTGCCGGGCGTCCTCGGCGGCACGACCCACAAGCTCTCGATCGACGACGCGATCGCGCTGCGCCGGCTGCCCGGCATCGAGGAGGTGGCGCCGCTCGCCTTCGGCACCGGCCGCGTCGAACACGGCGACCGCAGCCGTTCGGTGAACGTCTATGGCGTGACTCCGGCGGTCGTGGCGGTCTGGAAGTTCCGCCCGCAGCTCGGTGCTTTCTGGCCCGGCGACGACCCGCACCACCCGTACCCGATGACGGTCCTCGGCAAGAAGCTCCGCCGCGAGCTCTTCGGCGACGCCAACCCGCTCGGCGAGTTCGTGTGCATCGGCGGCACGCGCTTCCGAGTCGTGGGGGTGATGGAGCCCAAGGGGCAGTTCCTGGGCATCGACCTCGACGACATCGCCTTCATCCCCGTCGCCTCGGCGATGCGCACGTTCAACCAGGCGGAGCTGCTCGAGGTCGACGTGCTCTACACGCAGGACGAGGCGTCGACGGTCGAGCAGGTGCGCCGGCTGCTGCAGGCGCGGCACGGCGGGCAGGACGACTTCACCATCCTCACGCAGGAGGCGATGCTCGAGGTGCTCGGCAACGTGATGGACATCGTCACCATGGCGGTCGGCGCCATCGGCGGCATTTCACTCGTCGTCGGCGCCATCGGCATCCTCACCATGATGTGGATCGCGGTCGGCGAGCGCACCCGCGAGATCGGCCTCATGCGCGCGATCGGCGCGACGCGGCGGCAGGTGCGGCTGCTCTTCCTCGCCGAGTCGGCGGCGCTCGCCGCGCTGGGCGGCATCGCCGGGCTGCTCGGCGGGCTCGGCATGGGGCAGGCGCTGCGGCTCGCCATCCCCGGCCTGCCGGTGTCGACGCCGCTCGCCTTCGTGGCGGCCGCCATCGCCGTCGCCGCCGCCACCGGGCTCGCCGCCGGGGCGATGCCGGCGCAGCGCGCCGCCGGCCTCGACCCCATCGTCGCGTTGCAGGCGGAGTAGCGCGGCCGCCGCGCGAGGCGGGTCCAGCATCGTGACCAGCATCGTGACCAGCATCGTGACCAGCATCGTGACGCGGGTGTAGCATCGCCTCGCTGATGAGCAGCGAGGTCCTCGCCGGCGATCCGATCCCCACTCCGGCTCAAGGGAGCCCGGCGCCGGGC
>Ga0209382_10011641_pt1 | contig 10911 bp, 7 predicted proteins | sample SoiMetdeltSBSDD5_FD_187599 | JGI IMG/M metagenome (GOLD analysis project Ga0209382, IMG submission 187599) | Bulk soil microbial communities from a Populus tree surrounding site in Tennessee, USA - Soil MetaG P. deltoides SBSDD5 (SPAdes) (version 2) | ecosystem: Environmental > Terrestrial >...
GAACTTGAATGTGAAAAAACATTTTATAATTCTCCATATTTATTATCTAAAGGAATAGGAGTTTCAGAAAATAATTTATGGTTTCCTGAATGGATCAGGTTTCTTGACTATGAATAATAATAATAATAAAAGAGTTAATTTGGACCTTGAAATTACAAAATTATTACAAAACTCTCCTAACAATTCCAAAATAATTTTAAGTAATATTATATATGATGGTATATATTTGATAAAAAAACTGGAATTATCGATATATATTACAAACCATCATAAATTACTTGGCGATTATTCAATTTTAGTTATACTTCTTGAAACAAATAAGGGAACTGTGATGATAAAATATGATGAAGGATATCGTGGTAAAGATGCTTTTGCAAATGCGATAGAGATGTTAACACAGTATAATGGGCTCTCATCAGTAATTAATAGAGCATTAATAGAATTAGATAACATTTAATTTTTTTTCAACAATAATTCTTCTAAAATTCAGTAGAGACAATAGAACAAATCTGATAACCGGTTAATTCTAATTGGCCACTTAAAACTTCTATTCCAAGGCTGATCAAATAAAATCCCTTTTTTTGGATATTTTATATCCACAATATTTTGAGGAGCATCATCAATTAAAATATCAAATGGATAAATACTTTTTGGATTAGAATCAAAAACGCATATTAGATCATCATAGTCTATATGATTAGTTTCTAACCAATTATATACATAAGGAATAGTTTTTCTATCCCTTCTTGTTAAAATAGATATTCTATAATTTTGCATTTTGAGTCTTTGTATTATTTTTTCAATGCTATTTTGCGTAGGGGGAATATCTTTCCATCTAGATATCCAAATTTCTGAAAATAATGAATTACTTTCAGTTTCAGTTATTGGTAAAAGAGTATGAATATCCCAAGCAACGATATCTTCTTTTACTATATTAGAATCTTTTAGTCTATTATATTCATTAACCCATGTCACTACAACATCTGCTAAAACTGAGTCTAAATCAATAGCAAGAGTTTTTTTCAATTTAATATTATCAGTGTGAAGATGCTTATATGTAAAAGTAATTGTATTTTTTTTGTCATTTAGTAATTACATTCGTTTATTCATATTAATCAAAATATAAATAACTTGAATATATATTTCAGTGTATGAGTTGTTCAGATGAATATGTATATCATAATACACAAAATAATTTGATAAATATTACTCCAAGTTTACAAGCAAAACTTCGTAAGGCAAAGTACGGTGTATTTAATCATTCTGCCGTAGAATTATGCCATTGGACCAAAAAATCGTTTTATGATGAAGGTAATTGTTATAAACACAAATTCTATGGTATATCTACTCATAGGTGTATGGAAATGACACCTACTGCAATGAATTGTGAAAATAGGTGTATATATTGTTGGCGTCCAACAGAATTCTATGATACATTACAAATGCCTGAGCATTTAGTTGATGAACCTGATGCAATTATACATCAATTATTGAAAGAAAGAGAAAGATTAATTATGGGATTTTACGGGAATTCTAAATCTAACAAGAAAAAACTCGACGAGTCATTATTTCCAGCTCATTATGCAATCTCTTTATCGGGTGAACCAACAATGTATCCTAAACTGCCAAATTTAATTAAATATCTTAAATCATTAAAGAATACCAAGTCTATATTTTTGGTAACAAATGGACAGGAACCCGAAATGATTAATCGTCTAATTAAGGAAGATGCTTTACCAACTCAGTTATATTTGTCTACAAATGCATCAAATAGAAAAATGTTTTATCAAATAAATAGACCTAAATATAAAGATGCTTGGGATAGATGGCTGAATACCTTAAATATTCTTGCTGAAATTAATACGAGAACTGTTTTAAGAATGACCCTTATACGTAACTATAACTCTGATCTAAGTAATATGCCTGAATTTGTAAATTTAATCAATAAAGCTAATCCACATTTTATTGAGGTTAAATCATATATGCACATAGGAATGTCAACTAATAGACTAGAGCATAATAATATGCTTGAAGTGAATGAGGTGAAAGAATTTACTAATAATCTTCAAAAGTATTTGCAACATTATAATATAATGGATGAAAGTGAAGTTTCTCGAATAGTGGTTCTCCAAAATCAAAACAGATTTACTAACAGGTGGATAAAAGAATATTTCGAACCTACTATAGTTTAAGAACAAATGTTGACTTAATAGTCTCTGCTAGGTCACATTATATTAATTGAGTTATATTCTTATTTTCGCTCACAATTTATATAAACTGTATAATTAATTAGGTTTTTTTTCTTTTTCTTTTTTTATGATTCTTTTTAAAAGATCATAAATTACGGGCAATTCTAGATAATCTATTAGAATAGCAATCCAAGCAAAATACTCTGGCATATGGATCAGATCGGATCCTACAAAAGTTGTATAAACAACGTCATCAGTAATCCAAAAGATATGAATTGATTGGATTGCCAATAGAATTAATAAGACGGTATTTTTAATCTTTTTTTCTTTTTCTTTTTTATCATAAATTATAGTAAAGAGGTAATATATTAAACCAGAAACTAAAGCTGGAATTTCTATATAATCAATTATAATAAATAATAAAATAAAATCAGATAATTCTCCAAAATAATCTATTCCTGTAAGACGATATAATACAACGTCAGTTGTAAGCCAATAAAGATGTAATAATTGTAAGGAGATTAAGATGAAAGAGATTTTTAAATTAATATTTTGGTATCGAAGATAAAAATTCATAATTTTTTTAAACATAATAAATCAATTTTTCATAGTTTTTATTATTATTATTTTTACCTATAACTACATAATACATTATCTAATCTTAACCGCAAATTAATTATAATTTAAAAAAAACGTAAGGGATATAGTTAAAAGTAAATATTCTACAATAATGCTAATTTTATAGTATATTGGACGGATTGAATACAGAGGAATTAATGAAAATTGGACTCGATTTAGCTGGATGGAAAAAACTACCATCTGATAGTGCAGTTCATGTAAAGGGTACGAATATCAAAAAAGTTTTTGTTTCCATTGATGTGAGCCCCTTTGATATTTATTTCGCTAAAACTCTAGGTTGTGATTGTGTATTAACACATCATCCTATAGGAAAGTCAGCGGTTTCATTTCATAAAGTTTTTGATAGACATATGACTTATATGTTAGAAAAAGGGGTCAAAAAAAAATTAGCAATTTCATTGGTTAAAGATTTAAAATATAAGGCTTATTTAAAATCTCACTCTTTAATTTACAATGATGTGATTAGTACCGCAGAAATTCTCAAAATGCCATTATTGAATATACATCAGCCTCTTGATGAATATATGAGAAAAATAATTTTATTCAAACTTGCTAAATCTAAATTGAAAACTATCTCTGATTTAATAGAAGCAATAGAAGAGATAACAGAATTCAAAAAAGCCTTAACACGCGTAATAATTTGTAATGGAAAGGCAAGTAATGAAATAGGTAACTGGGTACTTGTTATAGCAGCTGGATCAAATGGAGGGTATGATATTGCACGCACATATTATGAAAATAATGTTTCCACAGTAATATATCTTCATATTGATTATAATGAACTAAATAAAGTGAAAAAAGATAAGACATGTAAGAATCTTGTTATCCTAGGACATTTAGCAGGAGATTCAATCGGAATGAACAAAATTTGTAAAGAATTAGAAAAAAGAGAAATAGTAGTATTTAAGCGTGGTTTAATTGATGATGGTCATTGTTGATTTTTATTTTCATTCACTCCTCTAAAGAATAAATATTACAGAATTTCATAAAATATTAGTGGCCTTCGTAGTATAGCCTGGTTAGTATAGGCGGCTGTGGTCTTTTAATATAACGAATAAAGATAGAAACCGCTTGAGGAGGGTTCAAATCCCTCCGAAGGCCTAAGTAAATGTCAAATATTATGTTATGACTTCAAATATTTGTAATAAACTACATATATGTCCGTCCCCAAGAATGTTACTGATTTTGTATTGCGCGAAGCTATTTTATCTAGATTTATTTATCTAATGATAAATATAACGGGGGTTTGTTAATTTGTCAGCAGATAAAAAAATTGTCAAAGTAAAAAATCACATCTATCAACCTAAACACGAAATTCTTCCAAAAGAAGAAGCGGAAGTAATTCTAAAAAAATTTAACGTAAGAACTAATCAACTACCATACATCATGTCAAGCGATAAAGGATTAGAAGACTTGGATATTCGACCAGGAGATATAATTAAAATTACACGAAAAAGTCCAACTGCAGGTGAAAGTGTATATTACAGATATGTAGTACAAGGCTAAGGAGATACAAGTTATTTGGTTAGTAATTTTGTTGATATATGGCCTATTATTAATGATATTTTAAGACGAGAAGGTATTGCACGACAGCATCTGAATTCTTACAATGAGTTTATGGAATCTGGATTACAAAGTATAATAGATGAAGTGAATGAAGTAGAAATAGAAACAGCTGAATTTCCATATAAGTTGAAGTTAGGTAAAATAAAACTTCAACGTCCACGTATAATGGAGCTAGATGGGTCGATTACTCATGTGGCTCCTGTGGAGGCTAGACTACGGAATCTTACATATGCTTCTCCAATAATGCTTGAATGCAGTATAGTTGAAGATGGACGTATAATAGAATCTCGATTCATTCATGTAGGTGATATGCCTGTCATGGTTAAATCTAATGTTTGTATCCTTCATAATCTTCCAGAATCTAAATTAATTGAATTAGGGGAAGACCCTCGAGATCCTGGGGGGTATTTTGTTATAAATGGATCAGAAAGAGTGATAGTAGGATTAGAAGATTTATCATATAATAAAATTATTGTTGATGCAGAAGAAACTGCTGGAACACTGACCTTTAAAGCAAAAGTTTATTCTTCCATTGTTGGATATCGTGCAAAATTAGAACTCATTATGAAACCTGATGGTTCAATAGTAGCGAAGATTCCCGGTTCGCCTGTTGATATTCCATTAGTAACATTGATTCGTGCTTTGGGATTAGAATCTGATAGAGATATAGCCAATGCTGTTTCCTTTAAAGAAAAAATACAGGATGAATTAGAGCCTTCATTTGAAAAAGTTGGAGATATCATTTCAAGCAGAGATGCCATTGTTTATATCAGTAAAAGAATTGCCCCAGGTATGCTCGAAGAATTTCAAATAAAACGAGCTGAAACATTATTAGATTGGGGACTGCTACCTCATTTGGGAAAAAATCCAGAGAACCGTGGGGAAAAAGCGCTTTTTCTCGGGGAAGCTGCTAGTAAATTAGTGGAACTTAAACTTGGATGGGTTGATAATGATGATAAAGATCATTATGGCAATAAGGTTATAAAATTTGCCGGACAAATGCTTGCTGATCTTTTTAGGACTGCATTTAGAAATTTAATAAGAGATATGAAATATCAACTTGAACGCTCTGGACAGAAAAGAGGAATTAATGCCGTTGCAGCAGCAGTTAGGCCTGGTATCATATCTGACAAATTGAATAATGCAATTGCTACGGGTAATTGGGGAAGAGGTAGGGTAGGAGTAACACAATTACTCGATAGAACTAATTATATGTCTACTATCAGTCATTTGCGTAGAATACAATCTCCTCTTAGTAGAAGTCAACCTAATTTTGAAGCGAGAGATTTACATACTACCCATTTCGGCAGAATCTGCCCAGCAGAGACTCCTGAAGGTTCAAATTGTGGACTCGTAAAAAATCTTGCTCTTTCTGCTATCATCTCAGTGAGTGTCCAATCCTCAGAAATTATAGAAAAGCTCTATGAATTGAGGGTTCAACATATTGATGATGCAGATGAAAGTTTAAGATATAATGGTTGTAGGATATTTGTAGATGGAAAATTAATAGGATATATTGAAGATGGCTTACAACTCGCAAATACGCTGAAAAACCTTCGTAGAAATGGCAAAATTCATCCACATATTGGGATTTATTTTTACTCTTCCTTAAATTCAAATGCAACAAAAAGATTGTACATATCTTGTAACTCCGGACGGGTCCTAAGACCACTTGCAATTGTTAAAGAGGGCAAATCTCTCATGACATCAGAAGTAGTCGAGAAGATCAACAAAAAGTTTCTCTCATGGATAGATCTTATATACATGGGAATAATTGAATTGGTAGATGCTAATGAAGAAGAAAATTGTTTCATCTCTATTGATCTAAATGCAATAGACTCTAATACAACTCATATTGAAATATATCCGCCATCCATTCTCGGAATTGGTGCATCTGTTATACCCTATCCTGAACATAATCAGTCTCCACGAAACACATATGAAAGTGCAATGGCTAAACAAAGCCTTGGCTTTTCCACACCCCTAATGAACGCAAGTACATATGTTAGACAACATTTTATGTTGTATCCACAAATTCCTATCGTTAGTACTAAAGCAATAAACCTCCTTGGGCTTGATGAACGTCCTACTGGACAGAATTGTATCGTAGCAGTACTACCTTTTGAGGGTTATAATATCGAGGATGCGGTTGTTTTTAATAAGTCATCAGTGGAGCGAGGGTTAGCACGAACATTTTTTTATAGAGTGTATGAAGCTGAAGCAAAACAATATCCAGGAGGAATGAAAGATACTTTTGAATTACCTTCAGCCGATGAAAATATTCGTGGGTTTAGAGGAGAAAAAGCCTATCGTTTGTTAGAACAAGATGGTGCAGTTATGCATGAAGCGATTGTTACAGGGGGGGATATACTAATTGGCAGAACCTCTCCTCCAAGATTTATTGAAGAATACAAAGAATTTGAAGTTAAAGGACCCTATAGACGCGATACATCGATAGGGGTAAGACCTTCAGAGAATGGTGTTGTAGATAGTGTAATAATGACTCAGTCAGTCGAAGGCGGGAAAATGTACAAGATTCGGGTAAGGGATATGAGAATTCCAGAAATAGGTGATAAATTCGCTTCTAGGCATGGTCAAAAAGGAATTCTTGGAATGTTAGTCAACCAGGAAGATTTACCCTATACTCAAGATGGAATAGTACCAGATATCATGATAAATCCACATGCATTTCCATCCCGGATGACTGTAGGTCAATTTATGGAATCATTGGGTGGGAAAGCAGCCGCTTTAAGAGGAAAAGTGGTCGACGGTTCTGCTTTTCTTGGGGAAAAATTAAACGATATTAAAGGGTTTATGGAAAAATACGGATTCAAATATAGTGGAAAAGAGGAGATGTATGATGGTCGGACTGGATTAAAATTTCCTGTTGAAGTTTATATTGGAGTTGTATACTATCAGAAACTTCATCACATGGTAGCTGATAAGATTCATAGTCGAGCTCGAGGACAAGTTCAAATGTTAACCAAACAACCTACAGAAGGTAGAGCACGAGGAGGTGGTCTACGATTTGGAGAAATGGAAAGAGATTGCCTTATTGCATATGGGGCATCAATGATGTTAAAAGATCGATTACTAGAAGAGTCAGATAAAGCAGAAGTTAATGTATGTGAACGGTGTGGTCTATTATCATACTATGATATAAAGCAACGAAGATACATTTGCAGAGTTTGTGGAGACAAGGCAAAAATTTCTACCGTTGTTATTGCATATGCATTTAAACTACTACTTCAAGAAATGATGAGTCTGAATATAGCTCCAAGACTTATTCCAAAAGACAAATTGTAGGTAATAAGGTGAAGAGATATGGAAGAATCAATTAAAAATTTAGGGGCTATAAAATTTAGTGTTTGGTCTCCAGTAGAAATTAGAAAATTTAGTGTTGCTGAAATCACCGCTCCTGAGACATATGATGAAGATGGAATGCCTGTTCAGGGAGGATTAATGGATAATCGGTTAGGAACTCTTGAACCTGGACAAAAATGCATAACATGTGGCAATACTTCCGTAAAATGCCCTGGTCACTTTGGTCACATAGAATTAGCAGAACCTGTTTTACATATAGCATTTGTAGATGACATTCATAAATTATTACTTACAACCTGTAGATCTTGTAACAGAATTAAGTTAGAAAACTCAGAACTTGATTCTTATAGAGATATTAGAAATGCCAAAGCTTCCTATGCTGTCATAACATTAGATAATATCAAAGATGAAATAATTGAAAAATCTAAAAAAATTAAAATTTGTCCTCATTGTCAAAAGGAGCAATATGATCTTATCTTTACCAAACCTACTATTTTTGTAGAAAAGACAGATGCTGGGGAAAATCGACTATTACCAATAACTATTCGAGAAAGATTATCAAATATTAGTGATGATGATTTAAAACTGCTTGGATATGATCCTTCTACTGCTCGTCCGGAATGGTTTGTACTCCAGGTTCTACCAGTTCCACCAGTCACTGTTAGACCATCTATTATTCTTGAGACAGGAATTCGATCTGAAGACGATTTAACTCACAAGCTTGTAGATATTATCCGTGTAAATCAACGACTAAAAGAAAGCAAAGAAGCAGGCACCCCTCCATTAATTGTCCAGGATTTGGTAGATTTATTGCAATATCATGTTACAACATATTTTGATAATGAAGTCTCTGGAATTCCACAGGCTCATCATCGATCAGGAAGACCATTAAAAACTCTAACTCAAAGATTAAAAGGTAAAGAAGGTAGATTTAGGGGTTCTTTGTCTGGAAAAAGAGTTGACTTTTCAAGTCGAACCGTTATCTCACCGGATCCAAATATTGCAATTTCAGAGGTAGGTATTCCATTTGAAGTAGCAAAAAAATTGACCATCCCTGAAACAGTATCAAATTGGAATATAGACAAATTAAAAACATTAGTATTTAATGGACCAAATAATTACCCTGGAGCTAATTATATCATCAGACCAGATGGAGTCAAAATACGACTTGATTATGTAAATGATCGACAAATGGTTGCTGATTCAATCGTACCAGGTTACATTATTGAACGACATTTATCTGATTCTGATATAGTTATTTTCAACAGACAACCTTCATTACATAGAATGTCAATTATGGCACATTATGTCAGAGTTCTCCCTTATAGAACCTTTAGACTGCATCCAGCTGTATGCCCACCATATAATGCAGATTTTGATGGTGATGAAATGAATCTTCATGTTCCACAAAGCGAAGAGGCAAGATCGGAGGCTGCTTTATTGATGAGTGTTCAAGATCAGTTAATATCTCCAAGGTATGGAGGGCCTATAATTGGAGGTATTCGTGACTTCATTACTGGAGCTTATATTTTAACCAAGGACGAAAGCTTTCTATCAAAGGAGGAATTCTTTAATCTAGCATTATTGGGAGGCTATGTAGGGGTTCTTCCAGAGCCTAAAGGAGAGAAAGATGGTACAAAATTATACACTGGTAAACAACTATTTTCGTTATTTCTTCCAAAGGACTTTAATTTCATTATTACTTCAAAGTGGAACAAGTCTCTTAAGGGAGAAGGAAAAGATGTCGTCATCAAAAATGGAGAATTGATTAGTGGTGTCATAGATAAAGCATCAATTGGCGCTGAAGAACCTGACAGTGTTTTACACCGAATAGCCAAGGATTATGGAAATGATGTAGCACAGCAATTCCTTAATTCTATTTTAGTAATGTTAAAAACCTTCATTACTCATAGAGGTTTCACATATGGTTATTCAGATCTATGGTTATCAGAAGATACACATAAAGAAATTACCGAAGTAATTAAGAAAGCATACGATAAGATCGGTGAGTTAATTCAACAATACAAAGAGGGTACATTACCATTGACTAGAGGATTATCTCCAGAAGAAGCCTTAGAATTATACCTTGTGAATGAACTTTCCAGAGCTAGAGATAGAGCGGGTAGAATTGCTGATAGATCATTTCCAAATAATAACGCAGGTGTTATAATGGCTTCTACAGGTGCAAGAGGTTCAACATTAAATATTGGACAAATGACAGCAGTTTTAGGTCAACAATCCATACGAGGAAAAAGGATCCACAAAGGTTATCATAATAGATCATTACCACATTTTAAAATAAATGATACTAATCCTGATGCAAAAGGTTTTGTTAAATCCAATTACCGTGACGGGCTCACTCCACTTGAATTCTTTTTCCATGCAATGGGAGGAAGGGAAGGCTTAGTGGACACTGCTGTCAGAACCCAGCAATCAGGATATATGCAAAGAAGACTAATCAATGCTCTTGAACATTTGAAACTCGAATATGATAGTACTGTTAGAGACCCTCATGGTAATATTATTCAATATCTATATGGCGAGGATGGAATTGATCCTGCAAAAAGTGACCATGGTGAAGCAGTTAATATTTCAAGAATAATTGAGAGTGAATCCGTGGTTGATGAGGGAACAAAAGCAACGGAGGAAGAGATTATACATATATTAAATCAAAATATTTCAAATTTGAATCTAAAGTTAAAAAGTAATATTGAAAATATATTACTCCAAAATAAACTTAGCAAACAAGGAATAGAAAAGGTTATTAAAAAAATTATTGATTTGATAGAAAGAGCCATGGTTGAGCCTGGAGAGGCAGTAGGAGTAGTTACTGCTCAATCTATTGGAGAACCTGGGACACAGATGACTTTGAGAACATTTCATTACGCAGGAGTTAAAGAACGAAATGTAACACTAGGACTTCCCCGTTTGATTGAGTTAGTAGATGCAAGAAAAAAGCCTATAACTCCTACCATGGATATTTACTTAGATGAAGAACATCGGATTTCTAGAGAAAAAGCCTTAAGTGTTGCAAAAGAGATTATACATACGAAGGTTATTGATGTAGTAGAAAAGACAGATATTGATTATAGTGGAATTATAAAACTCACCTTTTCTGAGAATAAATTAAATGATAGAGGTTGCATTTTAACAGATATTTTTGAAATTTTAAAGGGCTCTAAAAAGAAGTATG
>Ga0209382_10011644_pt1 | contig 10909 bp, 10 predicted proteins | sample SoiMetdeltSBSDD5_FD_187599 | JGI IMG/M metagenome (GOLD analysis project Ga0209382, IMG submission 187599) | Bulk soil microbial communities from a Populus tree surrounding site in Tennessee, USA - Soil MetaG P. deltoides SBSDD5 (SPAdes) (version 2) | ecosystem: Environmental > Terrestrial >...
GGCGGCAGCTCGCTATCCGTCCCACGCCGGACCGCCGAGGTCATGATGCCGAGCCGAGTCAGTCGGGACCGGTCCGCGGTGCCGGCGAGGCGGAACAGGATCGCCCGGACCTGATAGCTCGTCCAGCGCCGATCGGGCTCGATATTCAGCTCGTCGGCCTCGACGGTCGCGCCGTCGGCCGTCTGGCCCGGCACCGTCGTCGGGTGGATCTCGTCGTCGGTCGCCGCCCAGCGGGTGACGACGAACCAGCGTGACCAGGGCGTGTCGTCGTCGGGCCGACCGCGGACACCGACTCCGACCCAGGACGTTCCGGGTGTCTCGGCTGCCCACGACACGACGATCGACGTGACCGGGAACGTCGACGACTGTGGTGGCGACACCCACAGGCCGTAGTCGTAGCCGCGGGGACCGCTGTCGCCGAACGGGTCGTGGTAGTCGCGTCGACCCGCCGGCGTGCCGAGGGCGAGACCGCTGCCGTCGACGACGACCCCGTCGCGGTCGTCGGACGGGCCGGCCAGGTCGAGCCAGCCGAACCGGACGTGGCGTGCCGTGGTGTCCGGGGCCGCGCTCGGGCCGCTGGGCGCACTGGCGCTGTCAGGCGTCCGCGGGCGGCCGGGCGGACTCACGAGGCACCGGGCCGCTGGAGTACGTAGACGGTGCCGCCGGTCGTCGGGAGCCAGGCGTTCTCGAACTGCCGCCGCTGGTAGACCCGGCGCACGCCGCGCGCGTGATCCGCGGCCGGATCGTTGGCGATCACGCGGCCGTCGCGAGTGAAGCCGCGGATCACGAGCAGGTGCCCGGGCGTCGATCCGAGTGGCGCCCCGTCCAGCTCACCGGCGCCGAAGGCGATCGAGGCGACCAGCGGGACGCCGCGACGGATGAAGCGCTCGGCCGCGCGCAGCGAGGGGAGTCGGGTGACGTAGGCGTCGAGGCCGAGCGTGCCGGCGTACGCCGTGTTGAAAGGCCAGTTGCCGGCACCCTCGTAGCGGTAGTCGTACGAATAGCGAGCGCCGTGGTCCACCCACCGGGCCGGATGCGGCTTCTTGACCCAGGCGTACTGCTTCGGCGTCGGCAGCCGACGCCAGTAACCGAGCACCATCGCCACCGACGTCGGCGAGCACCAGGCGCGGCCGCCGCCGTCGTACTGCGGATAGTCGCCGCGATGCACCATCTGCGACCAGCGCGGGATGTCGAGCTCGACCGTGCGCCGCATCGTCGTGGCGCTGGCCTGGACCGAGCCGCCGCGGGGGACGCGCGACGCGACGGCGCCGGCCGACTGGACCGCCGGCGAGCCGCTGGTGCCGATCCGTCGGAGCAGGGTGACCCGCAGTTGCCAGGCGGAGTAGCGGTGTCCGCGATCGAGGACGAGGGTGTCGACGTTGACGCTGCTGCGATCGTCCGGCTGGCGGCTCGGCGATGTCCGGTGGAAGCCCCGATCGCCGTTGGCCCAGCGCCCCATCACGTCCCAGGAGCCGACCGCCCCGCCGCCGCGGCCGCGGACCGCGATCTCGATCCAGCTGCCGCGCGCCGTGTTGGCGTTCCACGACGGGATCAGCTCGGTGAGTCCGAAGCCGGGCTGCACCCAGGGCGAGGTCCAGTGGGCGAAGCCGTAGCGCCGCGGTCCGTCGCCGCCGAAGGGATCGGCGTACGTACGGATGCCGATGCGATGGTCGATCCGGATCGCGCCGTTGCGTACCCCTACTCCGGCGCGGGTGCCGTTGCGCCAGGCGGCGTCGGTCGACCAGCGCCGCAGGTCGATGTTGCGGGTCGCGGCCCGGTCGCTGTCACCGTCGGAACGGTTCGCGGTGGTGGCGCCCGCCGCCGTGTCGATCGCGACAGAGCCGAGACCGGTCGCAGCCAGGGCCAGGGCCAGACCGGCGGTCACCGTCCGTCGCGGTCGCATCACAGGCGACACGCTAGCCCGCCGACCCGCGGGAGGGGCGAGCGACTGCCCGGCAATGTGCGAAAAATGTCCGCCTTCTCGCGACGCGCTGTACGGACGTCGTCGCCCGCGGTTCGCAACCGGCCGGTGACACCGGGTCGTCAGATGACTTCCGTGCTCCCGCAGTCGTTCGGGTCGACGCGTTCGGTGCCCGGATTTCGTTCGATCAACCGGGACGCCTAGCGGCATCTTCTCCGCACGGCGACCGGGCAACAGCGATCAAGTCGGCGTCGCCGGTCCGTGCGAGCATGACGCCTGTGGGGAGCGAACCGGCGATCCAGCTCGACGACGTCGTCGTGATCCGCGACGGTCGTCACGTGCTCGATCACGTGAGCACGTCCTTCGCCGACGGTCGGATCACGGCCGTCGCCGGGCCGTCCGGGAGCGGCAAGACGACGCTGCTGCGCTTGATCAACCGGCTGTCGGTGCCGGACTCCGGCGTCGTCCGCTATCGCGGGACCGACGTGGCCGAGCTCGATCCGCTCGCCCTGCGGCGACAGGTCGGCATGGTGTTCCAGCGGCCGACGGCGTTCCCGGGTACGGTGCGCGACAACCTCGCCGCGGCGGCGGCCGACCGCGACGGCACGTACACCGCCGCGCTGAAGCAGGCCGCCCTGGATCCCGAGATCATCGACCGCGACACCGCGCAGCTGTCCGGTGGCGAACTGCAGCGGGTGTGTCTGGCCCGGACGCTGGTGACCGAGCCCGAGGCGTTGCTGCTCGACGAGCCGACGTCGAACGTGGACGACGACGCCGCCGAGGTGTTCGAGTCGGCGGCCCGGTCACTGGCCGACGGCGGCACGACGATCGTGTGGGTCACCCACAACCGGGCGCAGCTCGAACGGGTGGCCGACGACGTGTTCGACCTCAGGAGGCAGCCATGATCACGTGGGTAGGCCTGGCGGCTTCGGTGCTGCTGGTCGGCGTCGCCGTCGGAGTGTCACTGCTGTTGCGGCTCCGACTCGAGCGGGAGCTGATCGTCGCGTCGGTACGGATGTCGATCCAGCTCGCGTTGGTCGGCGGCGTACTCGCACTGGTCATCGACGCCGACCGCTCGATCTGGTGGTCGTGGCTGTGGGTGGCCGCGATGGTGGGGTACGCCTCGGACGTCGCGGCTCGACGAGCGCCGCAGGTGCCGGGACTGCGCTGGCTGGCGCTCGCGGCCTTCAGCGTGGCGGCCGTCGTGACGATGGGGGTGCTCTTCGGACTCGACGTGTTCCCGGTCGACGGACGCACCGTGGTGCCGCTCGCCGGCATGATGGTCGGCAACTCGATGACCGCGACGGTGCTCGCCGGACGACGGGTTCTCGAGGAGATCGGGGACAAGCGGGACGAGGTCGAGGCGCGACTCGCACTCGGCCAGGACGCGCGGACCGCCGCGCGGCCCTACGTCCGGTCGGCCCTGCGCTCGGCGCTGACACCGCAGATCGAGACGACGAAGGCGACCGGTCTGGTGTTCCTCCCCGGCGCGATGACAGGGCTGATCCTCGCCGGTGTCGATCCGGCCGACGCGGTCAAGGTGCAGGCCGTCGTGATGTTCCTCGTCCTCGGCGCGGCCGCGACGACGACGACACTGGTCGCGCTCGGTGCCGCCAGCCGCCTCTTCACCCCCGACCACCGCCTCCGCCTCGCCGACGCCGACCCGTCCACGTGAGTCTTGGAGTTGTGGTCGCCATGGCAGCCACAACTGCAAGATTCTCGTCCGAGCCCGCCCCGATACGCTGGCGCCCGTGAGCATTCGGCTGTACGACACCGCCACGCGTGAGATCCGCGACTTCGAGCCCCTGCGGCCCGGCCAGGTCGGGATCTACCACTGTGGCCTGACCGTGCAGGGGCCGCCGCACATCGGCCACATTCGCAAGGAAGTCGTGTTCGACGTGCTCCGGCGGTGGTTCGAATACCGCGGCTACGAGGTGACGCTGGTCGCCAACATCACTGACATCGACGACCGCGTGCTCGCCAAGGAGACCGAGGAGCACCGCCCGTGGTGGGGCATCGCGTACGCGAACGAGCGGGCACTGCACGACGCGTACGCCGCCCTCGGCTGCCTGCCGCCGACGTACGAGCCACGCGCGACCGGCCACATCCCCGAGATGATCGAGATGATCAGCGAGCTGATCGTCAAGGGACATGCCTACGTGGCGCCCGACGGCTCCGGCGACGTCTACTTCGACGTGCGGTCGTGGCCGGACTACGGCGAGCTGTCCAACCAGCGCCTCGACGACATGGCGCCGGCCGCCGATTCCGGTTTGAGGGGCAAGCGCGACCCTCGCGACTTCGCGCTGTGGAAGGGCTTCAAGAAGGGCGAGGAGCCTGAGACGGCGGCGTGGCCCGCGCCGTGGGGACTCGGCCGGCCGGGCTGGCATCTCGAGTGCTCGGCGATGTCCGGCAAGTACCTCGGCGACGAGTTCGACGTCCACGGCGGCGGCCTCGACCTGCGATTCCCGCATCACGAGAACGAGCAGGCGCAGTCGCGCGCTGCCGGGCGGCCGTTCGCGCGGCTGTGGATGCACAACGCGATGGTCAACCTGACCGGCGAGAAGATGAGCAAGTCGGTCGGTAACTTCATGCTCGTCCACGAGATGGTGAAACGGGTACGGCCGATCGTGTTGCGCTACTACCTGGTCGCGCCGCACTATCGCTCGATCATCGAGTACTCCGACGAAGCGATCGCCGAGGCCGCGACGGCGTTCGGCCGGATCGAGGGGTACGTCCAGCGCGCCAGCGAGATCACCGGTGGTGTCGACCCGGCCGACGGTCACATGTGCGCCGATTTCGAGACCGCGATGGACGACGACCTCGGTGTCCCAGCCGCCCTGGCGGCGTTGCATGACGTCGTACGCGAGGGCAACAAGCTGCTCGCCGACGGCGACTCACCGGCACTGCGTGGCAATCTCGCCTCGGTACGCCGGATGCTCGGTGTGCTCGGACTCGACCCGCTGGCCGAGCCGTGGGCCTCGGAGCGATCCGGCGACTCCGGCCTGCGAGGCACGGTCGACGCCCTCGTGGCGGGGCTGGTCGCGCAGCGTGGCGAGGCGCGGGAGCGGAAGGACTTCGCGACGGCCGACGCGATCCGCGACGTGCTCCGGGACGCTGGCGTCGAGGTCGAGGACACTCCGTCGGGTCCGCGCTGGACGGTCGCTTCCCGAGGCGAGGGCTGAGCCATTCCGGGGAGCAGTCGTCGTCGCGGAGCGGTTCGCAAGACCGGCAAGGGCAACCCGACCGCGGGCTCGGGAGGTCGCCGGCGCAGAGGTCTCGAAGGCAAGGGGCCGACGCCGAAGGCCAAGGACCGGACCGGCCATCCCGCGCAGCGGCGGGCCAAGGCCGCCGATCGCGACGGTGACCGGCGCCCACGACGGGGCAGCTCCGACGACGGTGACGAGTGGGTCGCCGGACGCAACGCGGTCGTCGAGGCGTTGCGGTCGCGGGTGCCGGCCAAGACGGTCTACGTGGCCGAAGGCGCCGAGCGCGACGACCGGCTCCGCGAGGTCTTCCGCGTCACAGCCGATCGGGGCCTGCCGATCACCGAGGTGACGCGGGCCGAGCTGGATCGGATGACGTCGCGAGCCGTGCACCAGGGCATCGCGATGCGGGTGCCGGCCTATGAGTACGCCCACCCCGACGACCTGATCCAGGCAGCCGTGGACGCCGACGAGCCCGCCCTGATCGTCGCGCTGGACAGTGTCACCGATCCGCGCAACCTGGGCGCCGTCGTACGCTCGGCCGCCGGATTCGGCGCCCACGGTGTCGTCGTACCCGAACGCCGGGCCGCCGGCATGACCACCGCCGCGTGGAAGAGCTCGGCCGGTGCCGCGGCGCGAATCCCCGTGGCGCGGGCGACCAACCTCACCAGGCAACTCAAGGCGTACGCAGAAGCCGGCCTGATGGTCGCGGGCCTCACCGCCGACGGTGAAGTGGCGCTGCCCGAACTCGATCTGGCCGACGGACCACTCGTGCTCGTCGTCGGCTCCGAAGGCAAGGGCTTGTCGCGGCTGGTCGCGCAGACCTGCGACGTCCGGGTCGCGATCCCGATGGCCGACGAGCTCGAGTCCCTCAACGCCGGTGTCGCCGCCGGCATCGCCCTCTACGAGGTGGCCCGGCGTCGCGCGACGACCGCCCCTTAGCGCCGAGATTGCGCATCTGTCCCACCCCGCCGTGACGACGCGCAAGGTCGACGCGACGAAGTGGGGCAGATGCGCAATCTCGGCGGGAGAGTGGGGCTGCCCGTCAGGCCGTGCCGCCGGCCGCCAACCGCATCAGGTCGGACTCGAGGTCGATCGACAGCTCGGTGCCGCCGGCGCTGCCGTACTCGTGCGGGTAGCTGTGCCAGGACTCGTCCTTGACCCGGTGGGCGAACCCGCTCTCCATGAGCAGCAGCAGCTCGAGCGCCGCGCGGTCGATCCGCTTGTTCAGGGCCGGGTCGTTCCAGTCCTCGGTCGCGGCGAACAGCGACGTCGGCACCGAGGTGGCCCGGAGGTACGCGAACAGCGACCGCAGCTGCTCGTCGACCACCAGCGCGTGCCGGGTGGTTCCCGCGGTGGCGGCGAGCACGGTCGGCTTGGCGATGAGCAGGTCGTTGTCGAGCACCTGGAGGAACGAGGTGAACAGGCCGCTGGCTCCGGCCTTGTAGACCGGCGTGCTGACGATGATGCCGTCGGCCTCGCCGAGGGTCGTGATCGCTTGCTGCAGCTTCGGGCCGACGAGGCGTGAGACCATCGCGCCGGTGATCTCGGTGGCCAGCTCCCGCAGGTCGATGACGCGCGTCGTCACCTGGCTCCCGCGCCGGCTCGCCAGCTCGGCGACGCGCTGCGCGGTCCGATCGGCCAGCAGCCGGGTCGTCGAGGGGTCGCTGGTGCCGGCCGTGACGACGACCAGGGCATAGGGGCTGTCGGTCGTGCTCATGCGCGGGCTACCTCCTTCACGTCACTTCTCAGTGTCCCGGTGGCCGGCTGACCCGCCAACTTCCAGCAGATCCCGGCCAGTTGCCGCAGCTCGTCCGGGTCCAGCTCCGTGCTGACCGCGCGAGCGACGGACCGGGCGTGCTGCCGCCCGATCTGGCGCTGCCTGGCCCGGCCGTCCTCGGTCAGCGACAGGCGTACGCCGCGGCGGTCCGCCGGGTCGGTCTGCCGCTCGACATAACCCCGCTCGACGAGTCGGTCCACCAGGCGGGACAGGGCCGGCTGGCTGAGCAGGACGTGTCCGTGCAGCTCGCCGATGCGGACGGGCTCCGGGCACTTCGACAGGGTGTAGAGCACGTCGTACTCCCGCATGGACAGGCCGTGCCAGATGTCGTCGGCCGCGAGTTGCTTCATCAGCCGCGCATGGGCGGACAGCAACGCCTCCCACGCGTTGTTGGCGAGTCGGGCCTGGCTCGCCATCACGGCCTCGGGTAGCTGGCCTCGAGGGCCGGGTCGGTGTCCTGGTAGGGCGAGGCGCCGGTGACGTTGTCGCCGCGGTTGGCGTTCGGCCGCGGCTGGCGCGGTGGCTCGTCGCCGTACTTCGCCTCGACCAGGCTGGCGTGCGTGGGCGCGTCGGGGGCCTCGGGATCGCGCTTGGCGGCGAACTCCTTGCGCAGGGTCGGTACGACCTCGCCGCCAAGCAGTTCGAGCTGGTCGAGCACGGTCTTCAGCGGCAGACCGGCGTGGTCGATCAGGAACAGCTGGCGCTGGTAGTCGCCGAAGTGCTCGCGGAAGGTCAGGGTCTTGTCGATGACCTCCTCCGGGCTGCCGACCGACAGCGGAGTCATCCGCTGGAAGTCCTCGAGCGACGGGCCGTGGCCGTAGACCGGCGCCTCGTTGAAGTACGGGCGGAACTCGCGGATCGCGTCTTGTGAGTTCCGGGCGATGTACGCCTGGCCACCCAGTCCGACGATGGCCTGCTTCTCGCTGCCGTGGCCGTAGTGGGCGAAGCGCTGCCGATAGAACTCGATCAGGCGCATGTAGTGCTCCTTCGGCCAGAAGATGTTGTTGGCGAAGAAGCCGTCGCCGTAGAACGCGGCCTGCTCGGCGATCTCCGGAGTACGGATCGAGCCGTGCCACACGAACGGCGGCACGTCGTCCAGCGGCCGGGGAATCGAGGTGAAGCCCTGCAGTGGGGTGCGGAACTTCCCCTCCCAGTCGACCACGTCCTCGCGCCACAGCCGGTGCAGCAGGTTGTAGTTCTCGAGCGCGAGCGGCAGGCCATGGCGGATGTCTTGGCCGAACCACGGATAGACCGGCGCCGTGTTGCCACGCCCGAGCATCAGGTCCACGCGGCCCTGCGACAGGTGCTGCAGCATCGCGTACTCCTCGGCGATCCGCACCGGGTCGTTCGTCGTGATCAGCGTCGTCGCCGTGGTCACGATCAGCCGCTTGGTGGTCGCCGCGATGAAGGACAGCAGCGTCGTCGGGCTGGAGGAGAAGAACGGCGGGTTGTGATGCTCGCCGATGGCGAACACATCGAGCCCGACCTCCTCGGTCTTCTGCGCGATCTGGACGATCGCGTCGATCCGCTCGGCCTCGCTCGGGGTGTCGCCGGACACCGGGTCCCGAGTGATGTCGCTGACCGAGAACACTCCGATCTGCATGACGCTCCTCTTGGTCGCTCTCGCCGCTGCTTCGCGAGTGGCGAGTTATATGCGTTTGCATCGACTGTAACGCCGGGCGCTGGGCGCGTATTCCGGCCCCGCGCTGGTGCCGGCGTCAGCCGCGGAGCGTGTGGTCGACCAGCGCTCGCAGTTCCGCGTACGCACGCGAGTCGCTGATGCCGATCCGGCCGGTGATGCCGCCGCGCTGGATGTCGAGCATCGTCTGCGTGACGACATCGGCGACGAACCGGGCGTGGACCTTGCGGAATCGGCCCGCGCGTCCGCCCTCGCTGATCAATGCCCGCACCCGCTCGGCCGCAAGCTCGGTGTTGCGCTCGTAGACCTCGCGAGCCGGTGCGAACTCCGCGACGTCGTGGAGGAACTGCCGGCTCACCGGTGACAACGCGTCGGCGACGGCGTCGAGATAGGCGACGACGCGATCACCGGCCGATGCCGCCGCGACCGCGGTCTCGACCTGGTTGGTCGCGGCCCGGAAGTAGTGCCGGACGGCCAGCACGACGAGCTCGGCCTTGCTGGGCGCGAGCTGATAGAGCGTCGACTTGGAGCAGCGCAGTTCGCGGGCCAGGTCCTCGAGGGTGAGGTGGGCGAAGCCGTGATCGAGGATATAGGCGACGAGCCGATCCCTGAGGTGGATCTGGCGGTCGGGCGGTGCGGTCCGAGTGCCGTCGAGTACCATGTCGAGTACCAGAGTACGCCACACAGTACTCATCCTCATCCGGTTCCGGATCCGCTGCCGATGGAGATCCCATGCCCGTGGACCGACTGTTGCCGACGCCCGAGGCCTACGACCTGCTCGACCTGACCCGCGAGCTCGCCGCCAATGAGCTGGCGCCACGCGCCTCCGACGACGAGGCCGCCGGGCGCTTCCCGCGCGACGCGTTCCGCACGATCGGGGCCGCCGGGTTGCTCGCGCTGCCCTACCCCGAGGAGTACGGCGGTGGCGACCAGCCGTACGAGGTCTATCTCCAGATGCTCGAGGAGATCGCCACCGCCTGGCTCACGGTCGGCGTCGGCACCAGCGTCCACACCTTGGCGTGTTTCGGCATCGCCTCCGGAACCGAGGAGCAGCGCAAGCGCCTGCTGCCCGACGCGCTCGGCGGCGGTCTGCTCGGCGCCTATTGCCTGTCCGAGCCGCAGGCCGGCTCCGACGTCGCGGGCATGACCACCAAGGCGGTGCGCGACGGCGACGACTACGTCGTCAACGGCGTCAAGTCCTGGATCAGTCACGGCGGCGAGGCCGAGTTCTATCTGCTCTTCGCCCGGACCGGCGCGGATCGGACCAAGGGCATCAGTGCGTTCTACGTCCCGCTCGACACGCCCGGTGTGTCGTTCGGGGCGCCCGAGCACAAGATGGGCATGACCGGGTCGACGACGACGCAGATGATCCTCGAGGACGTGCGGTTGCCGGCGGCGAACCGGCTCGGCGACGAGGGCACGGGCATCCGCCTCGCGCTGTCGGCACTCGACTCCGGACGGCTCGGCATCGCCGCCTGTGCGATCGGGCTGGCGCAGGCGGCGCTGGACGTCGCGGTGGACTACGCCGACGAGCGGCGGCAGTTCGGCCGAGCGATCGGGGAGTTCCAGGGGCTGCAGTTCCTGCTCGCCGACATGGCGGCGGCCGTCGAGTCAGCGCGGGCGACCTATCTCCATGCGGCCCGGCTGCGCGACGCCGGTCGACCCTTCGGCCGCCAGGCGTCGATCGCCAAGCTCACCTGCACCGACGCCGCGATGCGGGTCACCACCGACGCCGTGCAGGTGCTCGGTGGCTACGGCTACACCCGCGACTTCCCGGTCGAGCGCTACATGCGCGAAGCCAAGGTGACACAGATCTTCGAGGGCACCAACCAGATCCAGCGCCTCGTCATCGCCCGCGACCTCCTGCGTACGTAGAAGTTGTCAGCATCTATTCGGCTTGGAGCCCGAGTAGTTGCTGACAACTCGCACGGTCCCGCGACGGGGTGGGCGGCGTTTGCCCGACATGCCGGGTTCGGGACCTTCGGCAGTCGAGATCGGGACCGACGGCCGACCCGAAACTGACGCTCCGTGTCCAACATGGGAGCTTCTCGTAAAGTCCTGTGTGGGGGAGACATCACCATGCCCGTAACGCCGCACACTGTCCTGTCCATCGACGGCTCCGACCGAGCCGCGTAAGTGTCCGCCGAGGAAACCGGCCGGGGCCAGGTCACCCGGCGAGTGCTGCTGCGTGGGGCCGCAACGTCCACTGTCATCGGTGCCGCCGCGTGGAGTCAGCTCCCGGCGCAGGCGTTGCTGCCGCCCGGATCCACGCCCTGGCTGGGACGCGACTACTGGGCCAACCGCCTGCAGGATTGGGCCCGGCGGAACGGCCGCTTCGAGTGCATCGCCCAGCCGGGCAATCGTCT
>Ga0209382_10011645_pt1 | contig 10908 bp, 8 predicted proteins | sample SoiMetdeltSBSDD5_FD_187599 | JGI IMG/M metagenome (GOLD analysis project Ga0209382, IMG submission 187599) | Bulk soil microbial communities from a Populus tree surrounding site in Tennessee, USA - Soil MetaG P. deltoides SBSDD5 (SPAdes) (version 2) | ecosystem: Environmental > Terrestrial >...
TATTTCTCGTGCTATGCGATACCGCAGCACGAACAATCATCGCCCCTGCCGAACTACCCGTGGGGATAGTGACTTCATTGGTTGGGGTGCCGATATTTCTTTATCTCATTCGGAAGGAAGCCGGCGATTACGGTTTGTAACATGGAGCCAAAGATCGCCATCGAAACGCGCGGCCTTTCCTTCCAATATGAGAATGGGCTTGCGCTGTCAGATATCACATTCCGGGCCGCAGAAAGTGAACTGGTTGCGCTGGTCGGCCCCAATGGCTCGGGCAAAACAACCCTATTGAAAATCTTGCTCGGCTTGCTGCGACCCGGTGCCGGTACGGTAGCGCTCTACAACCAACCGTTGTCGTCATACGCGCCGAAAGAACGGGCGAAAAACATAGCTTATGTTTCGCAGCAGCCGGCGTTGAGCTTCCCGCTCACCGTGTCTGAACTGGTCGCCCTGGGGCGCTACCCGCACTCCTTACGGTTCCAATCGTCAAGCCAAGATGCAACAGCCGTCGATCATGCCCTGAACCAGACCGATGCCATGCATCTCGCTCACCGAAATTTCGATACGCTGAGCGGCGGCGAACAGCAGAAGGTTCTGATCGCGCGGGCATTGGCCCAGTCCGCGCGGATTCTTTTGCTGGACGAACCGACCTTACACCTCGATCTTTACTATCAACTGCAAATACTCGCTGCTTTGAAAAGATTATGCACCGAACAGCGAATCACCGTGATCACCGTCTTGCATGATGTAAACCTTGTTTCATTATTTGCCGATAAGGCGCTGCTGCTGAGCTCCGGTCAGCTTCGCGCCTTTGGACCTGTCGAAGTAGTTATCAACGAAGCCGCTATCAAAGATTTATTAGGCGTAGCTATGAAAGCAACCAAAGATGGCGAAACGGGTGCGCGTTATTTTGTTCCGCGCGATCCGTTCAAAACGCAGCAACGACCAAGCTAAAGCACGGCGTCCAGGATTGGCGTACCCCCCATGCCCGCTAAAACTTTGATGATCCAAGGGACCGGGTCATCCGTGGGAAAGAGCGTTCTAGTCACCGCGCTGTGCCGGATTTTCAAGCGACGCGGACTGAGAGTCGCGCCGTTCAAGGCACAGAACATGTCGCTCAACTCTTACGTCACCGCTGATGGCGGAGAAATTGGCCGCGCGCAGGCAGTCCAGGCGGAGGCCGCGGGTATCCCGCCGGCGATCGAAATGAATCCGGTTTTACTCAAACCGGAAGCCGATAACTGTTCCCAGGTGATTGTCAGAGGCAAAGCTTTGACAAGAATATCGGCCGCTGCGTTTCCGGAACTCCGGACCGAACTGTGGAGCGCTATCACAGAATCCATGGATCGCCTTCGCAGCTGTTTCGATTTGCTTGTGATCGAGGGCGCCGGCAGCCCGGCCGAGATCAACCTGAAAGACCGCGACCTCGTGAACATGAAGGTTGCGCTCTATTGCAACTCACCTGTCCTTCTCGCTGCCGACATCGACCGCGGCGGTATCTTCGCATCTCTCGTAGGGACTTTGGAATTGCTAGAGCCGGCGGAGAAAGCCTTGGTCAAGGCATTTGTCATCAACAAATTTCGCGGCGATGTTACACTGTTGACGCCCGGCTTGGATTGGCTAGAAAAACGGACCGGCGTGCCGGTCGCCGGGGTCATTCCCTATTTCCACAATATCTACATTGCCGAGGAAGACTCCATGCCGCCTGAGAAACGCCGGGCGATGAAGAAGCGGAGCGATTTCGATCTCGACATTGCCGTCATTGGGTTTCCGCATATTGCCAACTTCGACGATTTCGATCCTTTGGACCGCGAACCCGGCGTCCGACTCCGCTACGTTGAGGCCAATGACAAACTCGGTGAGCCCGATCTGATCATGTTGCCCGGAACGAAAAGCACCGTCGCCGATCTCGTTTATCTTAAAAAGACAGGCCTCGACCAAAAAATCCTTCGCCAAGTCGCTCGCGGCACACCGATCATCGGCATCTGCGGCGGTTACCAAATGTTGGGCGTGACAATTCACGATTCCGATGGGATCGAATCCGTCGCATCGATAACTGCGGGGCTATCCCTCTTGCCCGTAACCAGCCGATTCTTGCCGGAAAAATCGACTCACCAAATTAAAGCGCAGGTCTCGCTCGGCTGCGGCATCCTCGCGAAGGCAAAGGGAGCAGCGCTCCGCGGCTACGAAATACACATGGGACAAACCGAAGGCGCAAACATTTCCCAACCGTTTCAATTGATGGAGCGATCCTCTGAATCCTGCGCGGGCTTTGATGGCTGCATTAGCTCCGATGGCAATGTGCTGGGCACATACCTTCACGGGCTCTTTCACAATGACGAATTCCGCCATGCGATCTTGCATGAACTCGCCGGAAGAAAAGGCAAGATTTTTTCGCCCAACGCTTCTTCATTTTCCGTCGAGGAGCAGTACGACCGTTTAGCGGATCACGTCCATGAAAGCCTGAATATGGACCTGATTTTGAGGCTTATCGATCGGCACTAAGACGTGCGATTCGCCTTCCTGTATCCCAGCGCGTCCTGCGCGATAATCATCTTCTGCACATTCGAGGAGCCCTCGACAATCTGGTAGGACTTCGCGTCGCGGTAGTAGCGTTCGACCGGAAACTCCGTGGAATAACCGTAGGCGCCGAGAATTTTCATCGCCGCGTCGGCGGCGAAGTTAGCGGCTTCCGCCGCGGCGTATTTGCCGATGGAAGTTTCCAAATTGTTGGGTTTCTTCTGATCGGCCAACCACGCAGCGCGGTAAACTAGCAGTCGCGCCGCTTCCTCATGCGCGATCATCTGCGCGATCAGATCCTGGTTCATCTGAAACTCACCGATCTTCTGGCCGAACTGCGCACGCTGGTTGCAATAATCGAGCGCGGCTTCTTTAGCCGCGCGCGCAACGCCCAACGCGCCGGCTGCGCAGTTGAGCCGCGTTTGGTTGAGCTGCCACATGCAGATTTTGAACCCGTCGCCTTCACTGCCCAGGCGATTCGCCACCGGAATGCGAAAGTTATCGAAGGTCAATTCCCCAAGTGGGGAGCAGTGCGCGCCCATGGTTTCGAGCGGCTTTCGGGTCAAACCCGGCGCGTTCCAATCAGCAAAAAAAGCGCTCATGCCGCGATGTTTTTGCGCCTTGTCGGTGTAAGCGTAAACTAGGCCGCCGGTGGTCACCGGGCCGTTAGAAATCCAAAGCTTGCCGCCGCTGAGCAGATAGTGATCGCCGCTTTGTGTTGCCGTCGTACGCATCGCCGCGACATCGGAGCCGGCGTCCGCCTCCGTGATCGCAAAGCAGCCGATGGTCTCGCCCGACACGAGCCCTGGAATAAAATTCTTCTTCTGTTCCTCGTTGCCGAATTGAAGCAGAGTCAAAGCCGGACCGACCTGCATGTTGATCGCCACGCGCATGGCGCTGTGCACCCGGGCGATCTCTTCGGTAATCAGTACCATCGCGAGAAAACCCAGCCCGTTGCCACCGTATTTTTCAGGAATCATCGTGCCGTAGAAACCTAACTCTCCCATTTTTCTTACGAGATCGACGCGGAAAGTTTTTTCCCTGTCGTCTTTCGCCGACGTCGGCGCGATTTCCTTTTCGGCAAACTCGCGCGCCAGGTGGCGCACCTGGATCAATTCTTCGGATAAATCAAAATCCATTCTTCCTCCTCACCGATGCGAAGACAGAGGATGGAGGATATGATCGATCCTCAATCCTCAATTCTCGATCCTCAAGATTTATTCAGTAGCTTGCGCGCGATGATCACTTTCTGAATTTCCGATGTGCCTTCATAAATGCGCAACGCCCGCACGTCGCGATAAAGCCGCTCGATGATACTGCCGGCGATCAAGCCGCTGCCACCGTGAATTTGCAGCGCTTGATCGACGATGCGCTGCGCGGCCTCCGTCGCATAGAATTTGGCCATCGATGATTTCAGCTTCGAATCGTCACCGGCGCAATCATGGACCCATGCCGCCTGGTCAACGAGTAGCCGTGCGGCTTCGAGCTCCGTCGCCATCTCGGCGAGCTTGAACTCGATGCCCTGAAACTCGGCGATCGCGCGGCCGAATTGCCGCCGGGATTTGCTGTACTGAATAGCTTCCTCAATTGCGCGCTGGGCCAAACCGACCGCCGCCGCTCCCACGGTGCATCTTAAGAAATCAAGAGTCGCAAAGGCGATTTGCAGCCCTTCGCCCGCTTTGCCGAGCAGCGCATCCTCGCCCGCGACGCAGTTGTCAAATTCGATGACGCCAATCGGGTGCGGTGAAAGCAGCTCGATCTTTTCTTTGACGGCCAATCCGGCTGCAGCCGCATCGACAACAAACGCGCTCACGCCCTTGCCCTTCTTCTCAGGAGCCGTCGATGCGAAAACCACGTAGAAATTTGCGATTCCCGCGTTGGAAATAAAGCTTTTGGTTCCGCTGATTGAAAAGTTGTTGCCGCGCCGGATCGCTCTCGTTTGCATGGAGGCCACGTCGGATCCCGCCTCGGGTTCTGTGATCGCAAACGCCGCGATCGCCGCGCCGCTCGCCACCTTGGGAAGGTAATGGCGTTTCTGCAATTCACTTCCTGCAAGTGCAATCGGGTAACTACCCAACGCTTGCATGGCGAACATCGTATCGGCCAACGCATCGCCGCGCGCGAGCTCTTCACGCAAGACACAAAGATCACGCGCCCCAACGGAATTTCGCATGCCGCCGAATGGCTGTGTCACCGTGTACTTCAAAAAGCCGTCGGCGCCGAGATCTCGCGCTATTTGAACCGCGCGTTGCTCTACGCCGCTCGCTGGCCCGGGAGGCAAAAACAGTTTCCCGTCAACCCACTCGCGCGCGCGCTCACGGAGCGCCGCATGATCTTGGTCAAAAAAAGGCAGGAAGTGCTTGACCATCTAGGATCGATTGAATCTTGGCGGGCGTTTTTCGATGAAGGCCCGATAACCTTCTTTAAAATCCGCCGACTGCATTAGGCGCGCTTGCTCGGCGGCTTCCAATTCCAGCGCCTCGTTTAGATTCATGCCTGCTTCGCGATCGAGCAGGTCCTTCGTAACCGCCAGCGCCTCCAGCGGCCCTTCCTTCAGTCTGCGCGCGAGGTTGTATGTTTCGTCACCGAGTTTCTCATGTGGCACAATCCGATTGGCTAAACCGATTCGCAAACATTCCATCGCGTCAATCACATCGCCGCTGAAGAGCAATTCCGCGGCTCGGCCTTGACCAACAACCCGCGGCAGCAGATAACAGGCGCCCATGTCGGCGCCGGAGAGTCCTACCTTGGTAAACAAAAAAGCGAACTTGGCGCGATCCGAAAGGACGCGGATATCACTGGCGAGCGCGAGCACGGCGCCGGCGCCGGCAGCGATACCGTTGACCGCGGCGATAATCGGTTTCTTCAGGCTGCGCATGTTTTTGACCACATCGCAGGTGAGGCGCGTGAAGCGACGCTGCTCTTCAGCATTCATCTCAAGCAATTTGGCGATGATGTCATGCACGCTGCCGCCGGAACAAAATCCTTTTCCGGTCCCGGTCAAGACGACGACGTTGACACGGGAATCATGCGTCACCGCGGCAAACACCTGCTCCAACTCCGCGTACGTTTCAAAAGTCAACGCATTCAAACGATCGGGATCATTGAGCCGGATCGTCGCAGCACCATCAGACACTTCATAAATAAAACTTTCGTACGCCATCAAACAACCTTTGAGTTACTTGAAATCGTCGGGCAAGGGTCGACTGGCATACTCCGAATTAAACCATCACTCCAATACTCCATCACTCCAATTTCCTTCACGCCATCACCGCACCGCCATCGACGTTGATAGCCTGCCCGGTCATGCCGCTCAGTCTCTCGGATGCCATCAAAAGCGCGAGCGACGCCACCTCCTCAGGTGCGATTAGACGATTTTGCGGCGCGCTGGCGCAGAACAACTTTAGAACATCGCTGGGACTTTTACCGGTTTTCTCCGCCATGATCTTGGCGTTCTCGCGCGTGCGCTCGTCGTCGATGTAACCCGGACAGATCGCATTCACGGTCACACCCGCTCGCGCAGTTTCCAACGCCAATGAACGCGTGAGTCCCAGCAGCCCATGTTTTGACGCGGTGTAGGCTGTAACGTGACTAAAGCCGACCTTTGCCGTGGTCGACGCAATGTTGATGATCCTCCCCCACTTCGCTTGAACCATCGGCGCCAAGAAAACTTTGCAGCAATTATAAGCGCCCGTCAGATTAGTCTCCAGAGTGTCGTCCCAAAGCTCATCAGGCATGTCAGAAAAGTTTACAGCCCGCGCGATTCCCGCGTTGTTAATGAGAATCTGCACGTCGCCCCAGCGTGTTCTTATCTCGTTGCCGAGACTTTGTACTTGATCCCGCCGAGAGATGTCACAAGACAAGGCGAGAACCTGCGTGCCGTTTTGCGCCATCTTTTCAGCTACCGTATTAAGTCTGTCGCGATTGCGAGCCGCGATTACGACGCGGGTTTCTTCCCTCGCGAAGGCTTCCGCGAGCGCTTGACCGAGGCCACCGCTCCCGCCGGTGATCAGTACAATTTTGTACTGCAAATCGCTCATCGCGAAAAGAATATCCTATCCTGAGCGCCAAAACGCAATCGCATAGGCAAAGCGCTTGCTTACGGAAAAGTTTTTCGATAAAGGCAGTGCAGCTTTTTCCTGGAGGCTTTATCGTGAAGTTTTCAGCGACCTTGGTAACCAGCTTTCTGGCCCTTTCGTTCGCGCCGCTGCCCGCTCAAGAAAAACCGGTTGCGGCATCTTCTTTTACCTGGCGCGACGCCCAACCGAACGCGGTGGATTCTGAGCTCGATCGACTCAATCGAGCTTTCGTCCAACTTGCCAGCGATGCGCGGCCGGCGATCGTGCAGATTCGCACCACGGGACAAGAATTGAAAAGCGCTGCGGCGCCGGCGTCCGGCAGCCGCGGCTCCGGCTTCGTCATCGACCCGCGGGGCTATGTCCTGACGGCGCACCACGTCATCGACAAAGCCAAAGAGATTGAAATCAGACTCGCCGACACACAGCGTTTGTCGGCGCGCTTGGTCGCCGCCGACGCGCAGATCGATCTGGCAATTCTTAAAATTCAATCGGAACGTGAGCTGCCGATCTTATCGTTGGGCGACTCCGACGCCATCCGCGTCGGCGATCTGGCATTGGTTTTCGGCTATCCCTTCGGACGCGAAAGCTCGATGAATTTGGGGATCGTTAGCCGCGCCGGCCGGTCGTTCCCGGACTCGGCAAGTTTTGAATTCATTCAAACCGACGCCGGCGGCTATCCCGGTGGCAGCGGCGGTCCATTACTCAACAGCAAGGGTCATGTGATCGGCATGATCACCATGGCATCGGAGCGCGGCAATATGGGATTTGCAACGCCGATCAACGTGATCAAGCGAATCGTGCCTCGTCTGGCAAATGGCGAAAAATTTGCCTGGGGATGGCTCGGTGTGCAGATGTCCGATATTTCGCTTGAACAGGCAGCCAGCCTCGGAATCTTTCCGGCCAAGGGCGTCGTCGTCAGTTCGGTTTTGCCGGGACAGCCCGCCGCCCGAGGCGGCGTGCAAAAACAGGATGTCATCCTGTCGGTCAACGACACTCAAGTCGACAGCCCGCGCGACGTCACGCGCATGATCGGCGGCCTTGAAGCCGGCAAAGTGGTGCAGCTGACAATTCTCCGAAAAGGCAAAACGGTCCAGCTTTCGGTGCCGCTCGGCGCCAGGCCGGAGTTGACCAAAGCGCGCGAAGGTTAAAGCATTCGGTCCGGCGCGTTCGAGGGTCTTTGATCGGCACTCGCGGCGATTTTTTTCTGCTGCTCGGTAAATTGTCGCAGTTTTTGCTCCACCCGTTCATTGACGGATCCTTCGGGATATTTTCCCGCCTCATCACGCTTGCCGGCCGGAACGCCGGTCAAGATTTCAATCCCTTCATCGATCGTGGCGACAGCGTAAACGCTAAACTTCCCGGCCTTGACGGCTTCGACGACGTCCGGGCGCAACATGAGATTTCGCACATTGGCGCGCGGAATCATCACGCCCTGCGCACCGGTCAAGCCTTTGAGCCGGCAGACATCGTAATGCCCTTCGATCTTTTGGTTGACACCGCCGATTGCTTGGACCTCGCCGTTCTGATTGACCGAACCGGTAACAGCGATGCCTTGTTTGATCGGAATCTCGGATAAACTCGATAGAATCGCGTAAAGCTCAGTCGAGGATGCGCTATCACCGTCCACACCGTCGTAGGACTGCTCGAAGCAGACGGTGCTCGACACCGAAAGCGGGCTCTCCTGGGCATATTTGCCGCCCAAATAGCCGCCAAGAATCAACACGCCTTTGTCGTGCGTGTTGCCGCTGAGCTTTGACTCCCGTTCGATGTTGATGATACCACCGCGCCCCATGAAGGTTTTTGCGGTGATGCGCGAGGGTTTGCCGAAACTGAAATCACCCATTTGATAAACCGCCAAGCCGTTCAGCTGCCCGACCACCGGGCCGTCCACGTCCAACAGCAAGGTGCCCTCCGCGATCAGCTCCTGCAAATGTTTTTCGATCAAATTGAGACGAAACGTTTTTTCCACGACCGCGCGCTCGACGTGCCGCCCCGAAACCAATTCGGCTTTTTCTTTCTCGGCCCAGTAATTCGATTCGATCAACAAATCGACCATATCGCTGAAACGAGCAGAAAGTTTGTTTTGATCCTCGACCTTCCTGGCGCACTGCTCGATGACGCGAGCGACAGCTTCGGTATCGAAGTGGCGCATTCCTTCGCGATTGCAGTAGTCGCTGATAAAACAAGCCATCGCCGTAATGTTTTCTTGGGTCCGGTCGATTTCGAAATTGAAATCGGCTTTGACTTTGAACGTCTCGCGGAAATCCGGATCAGCCGAAGCCAGCGTGCGATACAAGTAGGGATCGCCGATCATGATGACTTTAGTGTCGGTAGGGATCGGCTCGGGACGAAGCCCTTGAGGCGGCATGAACCCGAAAAACGTGCCGGGCTCTTCGATGCGCACTTCACGATTTTTGATGACGCGCTGTAGCGCCTCCCACACTCCCGAATTCGACAGCACGTCGCGATCGTAAAGAACCAGGTAACCGCCGTTGGCGCGGCTGATCGAACCCGCCTTAATCAGGGTAAAGTCGGTAAAGTAACCGCCCGCGATGGGTTTTTTTTCGATGACGCCGATGAGATTGTGATACGTGGGATTGGTCTCGACAATGATCGGCGGTCCTTGCGTGTCGCTGTTGTCGACAAAGACGTTGACTCGGTAAGGCAAGAACGGATCACCCGGCGGTTCGCCGATCGCCATCGGCCCCATTGGCGTCATCGCAGGCGCCGTTTCGATCCCCTTGAAGCGCTGCAGATGTTTTAGAATGTGCTCGCGAACAGCATCGAGATACGCGGGCACCTTCGGGTAATCGCGGTATTTCTCCTTTAAGTCCGTGAACGGTATGCGGACGAGAAAATCCGCCGCTCGCGTTTCCGCCACTTCGAGTTTTTCGGCGATTTCACGCTCGAGTTTTTTGCCATCCCGCAGCGCGGCTTCCACTTTTTTCTCGAGCTCGCCGCGGCTTTCTTCGAGGCGCCTCTTTTCCTCCGCCGATAGCGCCAGGTACTCTGGCTCCTGCATGGGCTTGCCATCTTTGGTCGGCAAGAGTCCGATACCGGACGGCGTCATGCGCAAGGTAAACCCGTTCTCGGCGGCCTCGCGCATCAACCCTTCCATCATCCCTTGCTGCTGTTTTTGCAGTTGTTCGACCATCTCCTGGCGTTGCTGTAAATACTCATCGCTTTCGAACATTTTTTTGGCTTCGCGCAGCAGGTTCTGCACGAGCTGTTCCATGTCGGCCTTGAGAACCTTGCCCCAGCCGCGCCGGATCTTGAGCGCCTGCGGCCGATCCGCATCGGTAAAATTGTACACATAACACCAGTCCTCAGGCGTCGCTGAGTCGGCGTCGGTAGCGGCTTTCCCAACGGTGATTTTCTTGAGAAATGCCTTGATGATGCTGGTCTTTCCTGTGCCGGTAAGCCCGGTTACAAAAATATTGAAGCCGGGCTTGTTGACCCCTAAGCCGAATTCGATAGCGCGAATCGCGCGCTCCTGGCCGATGAAGTCCTCCAGCGGAGTCATCTCCGCCGTGCAGGTAAACGGCAGGAAAGACAGATCGCATCGCCAGGTGAGTTTGTCGTGCGGCACTTCGAACGCGTTTGCCATCGCTTAACCTCTCGTCTGATAAATTAGCCGAGAGAATAGGGTCTCGTTCGCCGCGCGTCAACCGCCGTGCGCGGTTCGATTTGCACTATTGAACGACCGTGAGGCACTCTCTATAATCCACAAATGATACATAGCCGTGCGGCTTCCAAGTGCTGCCGCGCCATTTGTGCGCTGGTTCTCGTCCCGGCGATTTTTGTTGCAAGCTGCAGCTCTTTGTCCAAGAGTCTGCCCTCTTTACCCGGTATAAGTCCGCCCGCAGAAGACGAAGAAATCAGGATCAGCCGCGAGTTCCGCCGCGAGGCAAAGAAACATTTTAAGTTCGTAAATCATCCGGAAGCAGAGCGCTATGTCGATCGCATCGGGCGGCGAATTCTAGCTGCCACGGGACCACAGCCGTTCGATTATCGCTTCTTTGTCGTCGACGAAAATCAACTCAATGCTTTCGCCGTCCCGGGCGGTTCTATCTACGTCTTCGCGGGACTCATCGAAAGGGCCAAGAGCACCGATGAGCTTGCCGGCGTCATGGGCCACGAAATTGTTCACATCAAAGCTCGCCATATGGCGCGGTCGTCAGGACCCGATGCCATATCTGTTCTCAGTCTGCTGGGCATGGTGCTCCTCGCACGGACCGGCAGCGGATCTCAGGCTGCCGGCATAGTCGGCCAAGCCGTAGCTGCCACCCGCCAGGCCGCCTACAGCCGACAA
>Ga0209382_10011646_pt1 | contig 10908 bp, 11 predicted proteins | sample SoiMetdeltSBSDD5_FD_187599 | JGI IMG/M metagenome (GOLD analysis project Ga0209382, IMG submission 187599) | Bulk soil microbial communities from a Populus tree surrounding site in Tennessee, USA - Soil MetaG P. deltoides SBSDD5 (SPAdes) (version 2) | ecosystem: Environmental > Terrestrial >...
TGACCGCGCCGCAGTCTCAGTCGTCGTCGCCGGCGTTGGGTGCGGTGCCAGCGGCCGGGGGAGGATCGCGGGCGGGGGGCGTCCGTCGGGATGCCGCCGGGCGGTGGTGGGCCGGTGATGATCTCGCCCCGGTCGAGCACGCCCATGGCCTCGGCGTCCGGGCCGGCGGGACGCCCGACGCCGTCGCTGATCGGAGGGTGGAGGCTGCTCTCCTCCTCCGACAGGCCCATGGGCGAGCGCCAGGAGAACCAGATGCCGACGGCGGTCACCACGCTGATCGAGGCCAGGACGACGAGCAGCGTGACTGCGGCCCTCACGGTGATCCGGACGCCGCGGACGCCCGGGTGGACGGGGCCGAGCCGGTTGCGCTCCTCTCGCCCGCTCGGATCATCCGGCGGTGCTCGCCCCCGACATGGACCGGACGACCGAGGGCCGCGGGGCGCCGAACTCCTCGGTGTAGCGGTCGAGCTCGACGCGCAGGAGATCGACCATCGACGAGACCGATCCCGCGGGGATGACGACCTCGGCGACGGCCCGCGGCACGAGCGCCAGGGCGGTGATGTCGCTCGTCGCCCCCGACGCCTGATCATGGGGCACCGTCAGCAACGAGAACGTGACCCGGAAGTCGTAGGGCGTGAACGTCGTGTGCGCGACGTTGGCGTAGACGGGCGCACCGGCGATCGAGAGATCGGGTAGTCCCACGGCCAGGCTGTGGCTTTGCGAGTTCATCGGCGCGCCTCCTCGCCTCTCGCCCGCCACGTTCCCGCCCGCCCGGGCCGGGCGCACCACGCGATCGCGTGAAGCCGCGGACGGGCGCATCCTGGTCGGTGGGCAGGCTTCCGATACCACGCGAACGCGTGGTCCGCACCCCGGGTGGCTCACGCGACGTTGGACGCATGTCCCCAGGACCCGTGGAACGGCCCGGCCGCCAGTCGCTGGCCAGGATCGTCGTCGCGATCGAACGGCATCGGCGCGAGATGGCGCGGCTGTTGGCGGGACTCGACGGGATCGAGCGCGTGGCGGTATCGGACGGCGTACCGACGCTCGCCGAGGGACGCACCGACGTCTCGACGTTGGTGTCGCAGCTGGCGGGCCGCCTGCGGATGGACGACGTCCGACTCGGGCGCCTCGCCACCGAGCTCGACGGGCGGATGTCATCGGTCGTGCAGAACCAACCCCAAGAGGAGACGTCCCATGCTGATGCGCTTCGACCCCTTCCGTGACGTCGACCGCTTCACCCAGGCGCTGATGTCGCAGGCCTCGGCCCGTCCTTCCACGATGCCGATGGACGCCTACCGGGAGGGCGATCAGTTCATCGTCGAATTCGATCTGCCCGGGGTCGACCCCGGCTCGATCGATCTCACGGTCGAGAAGAACGCCCTCACCGTCCGCGCCCAGCGGAACTGGGAGCCCAAGGAGAGCCAGGAGGTTCTCATCGCCGAGCGTCCGCAGGGCACGTTCACCCGCCAGCTCTTCCTCGGCGAGAGCCTCGACGCCGACAACATCCAGGCGACCTACGACCACGGTGTGCTCCGGCTCGTGATCCCGGTGGCCGAGCAGGCCAAGCCGCGCAAGGTCCAGGTCGCGGCCGGTGGCGAGGGTCGAGCGATCCCCGCCACGAGCACCGCGGAGTCCTGACGCCGGACCAGGTCCTGGTCGATCGGGACCACGCCGACGAGGCGCTCAGGCTGGCTGGGCCACCCGTTCCCGGGCCCGGCGGGCGGGACGACTTGACGGATTTTCAGCCGCACACCACCAGGAGGTAGGTCAACCATGGCCAAGGCCGTCGGCATAGATCTGGGCACGACCAACTCGGTCATCGCCACCGTGGAGGGCGGCCACCCGACCGTCATCCCCAACGCGGAGGGCCAGCGCACCACCCCGTCCGTCGTCGCCTTCACCGAGCAGGGCGAACGCCTCGTCGGCCAGGTGGCCAAACGCCAGGCGATCCTCAACCCCAAGGGAACGATCACCTCGGCCAAGCGCTTCATCGGCCGCCGCTTCGACGAGGTCGAGAGCGAGATCAGCGCGGTGTCGTACGACGTCGCGCCGGGGCCCGACGGCATGGCGCGCTTCCAGGTGCGCGGCAAGCTGTATGCGCCCGAAGAGGTCTCGGCCATGGTGCTGCGCAAGCTGGCCGAAGACGCGGGAAAGTTCCTCGGCGAGCGGGTGACCGAGGCCGTGATCACCGTGCCGGCCTACTTCAACGACGCCCAACGCCAAGCGACGAAGGACGCCGGGAAGATCGCGGGGCTGGAGGTCCTGCGCATCATCAACGAGCCCACCGCGGCCGCCCTCGCCTACGGTCTCGACAAGAAGTCGAACGAGACCGTGCTCGTGTTCGACCTCGGTGGCGGCACGTTCGACGTCAGCATCCTCGACGTCGGCGATGGGGTCGTCGAGGTCCGCGCCACGTCGGGCGACACGCACCTCGGCGGCGACGACTTCGACCGGCGGCTCGTCGACTACCTGGCCGACGAGTTCCAGCGCGACAACCGTATCGACCTGCGCCAGGATCCCCAGGCCCTGCAGCGGCTGTTCGAGGCGGCGGAGAAGGCCAAGGTCGAGCTGTCCTCGGTGACCCAGACGCAGGTCAACCTGCCGTTCGTCACCGCCGATGCCAACGGGCCGAAGCACCTGGTCACGACCATCATGCGCTCGACGTTCGAGGAGATCACGGCCGATCTGCTCGAGCGCACGATGGGCCCCGTGCAGCAGGCCATGGCCGACGCCAAGGTCACCGCCGACGACATCGACGAGGTGATCCTGGTCGGCGGCGCCACCCGCATGCCCGCCGTGCAGAACCTGGTCCGTCGCCTCACGGGCGGCAAGGACCCGAACATGACCGTCAACCCCGACGAGGTCGTGGCGCTGGGCGCCGCGGTCCAGGCGGCGGTCATCAAGGGCGAGGTCTCCGACGTCCTGCTCCTCGACGTCACCCCCCTGTCGCTCGGCGTCGAGACCATGGGCGGCGTGATGACCAAGATCATTGAGCGCAACACCACCATCCCGGCCCGCCGCACCGAAGTGTTCAGCACCGCCGAAGAGAACCAGACCGCGGTCGACATCGTGGTGCTCCAGGGCGAGCGGGAACGAGCCGCCGACAACCGGGTCCTGGGACGGTTCCGCCTCGAAGGCATCCGCCCCGCGCCCCGCGGCGAGCCGCAGATCGAGGTCACGTTCGAGATCGATGCCAACGGCATCCTGCATGTGTCCGCCCGGGACCAGGCCACCGGTGCCGAGCAGAAGATCACCATCAGCGAGAGCTCGAACCTCGACCCGGCCGAGGTCGAGCGGATGGTGGCCGACGCCGAGCGCAACCGGTCCGAGGACACCCGGCTGCGCCAGGAGATCGACGCCCGCAACGAGCTCGACTCCGTCGCCTACCAGGTCGAGCGGCGGCTCAACGAGCTGGGTGACCAGGTACCGATGCACGAGAACGCCCGGGCCGAGCAACTCGTCGCCGACGCCCGCCAGGCCGTGAAGGAGCAGGCGCCGATCGACCGGGTCCGATCGCTCACCGCCGAGCTGCAACAGGTGTACCACTCGCTCGGGTCGGCCCCGGCGCCGGGCCCGGGCGGTGAGGCGGAACCGGGCGAGCCCGCAGCCGGAGGCGACGACGACGTGATCGACGCCGACTTCACGGTGAGCTGAGGCCGCGTGAGCGAGGACGACGCGCACGCGGTCGAGGACGGGGGCATCGAGCCCGACGAGGCTCCCCCCCAGGAGGAGGCCGACGCCGGCGAGGCCGCCGAGTCGGCCGAGGACGCGCTGCTCCGGTCGGAGGATCGCCTGCGCCGCGCGCTCGCCGACCTCGACAACCTCCGCCGGCGGTACGCACGCGAGGTCGAGCGCGAGCGCCTCGAGGAACGGACGCGGGTGGCGCGGCTGTGGCTGCCGGTGGTGGACGACCTGGAGCGCGCGCTCGACCACATCGACGCGAGCGAGGACGGGGACCCCCGGGCCGTCATCGAGGGGATTCGGGTCGTCCGCGACCACGCGCTCGCCGTCCTGGCGCAGCTCGGGTTCCCCCGCTACGACGCCGCGGGGGAGCCGTTCGACCCCAGGCGGCACGAGGCCGTGAGCGTCATGGACAGCGACGCCGAACCCGGCACGGTGGCGGTGACGATCCAGCCCGGGTACGGCAAAGGCGAGGTCGTGCTGCGGCCGGCCCGGGTGGTGGTGTCCCGGGCGGGCGTGCCGAACTCCGGAGGGGCGGAGACCCCGGGCCGGGCCTGATGGCCGATGCCCGCGACTTCTATGAAGTGCTGGGCGTCTCGCGCGACGCCAAGCCCGAGGACATCCAGCGTGCCTACAGGAAGCTGGCCCGCACCTACCACCCCGACGTCAACAAGGACCCGAACGCGGAAGCGCGCTTCCAGGAGATCGCCGAGGCCTACGACGTCCTGTCGGATCCGGACACCCGGCGGCGCTACGACGCCTTCGGCCACGAGTTCCGGCGGGTCCCTGAGGACGTCGACCCGGAGACGTGGGCGCGGGCGGGGGCGGGGGCGGCGTCCTCGGGACGGAGCCGCGCCGGGGCAGGCGCCGGCGGCGGACCCCGGGTTTGGTCCAGGACCGCCGGCGGCGACGTCGACGTCGAGGACATATTCGGCGACTTCTTCGGCGGCCGGGGTGGCTTCGGTTCGACGCGCCGGCGGGGCTGGGGCTCGATCCCCGGCGCCGACCAGGAGGTGGAGCTGGAGGTGTCGGTCGAGGAGGCGTACCGCGGCGGCCGCCGGACGATCACCCTTACCGGTCCCGACGGCTCCCGGACCCTCGACGTCGACATCCCCGCGGGCGTCACCGACGGCCAGCGCATCCGCCTCGCCGGCCAGGGGGGCCAGGGCTCCAGCGGCGCACCGCCCGGCGACCTGTACCTGGTCGTGCGGATCGCACCCGACGCCCGCTACCGCGTCGAGGGGCGCGACATCCACGTCGACCTGCCCCTGACGCCCTGGGAGGCGGCCCTCGGCACCACGGTGGCCGTGGACACGCCCGGTGGCGAAGCCAAGGTCCGCGTCCCACCGGGAACGTCGTCGGGACGCCGCCTGCGGCTGCGCGGCCGCGGCCTGCCCAACCCGCGAGGGCGGGCCGGTGACCTCTTCGCCACCGTCCGGATCGCCGTCCCACCGCAACTCACCGACCGCGAGCGCGAGCTGATCGAGGAGCTGGCCCGGATCTCGACCTTCGACCCCCGGAGGCGGACGTGACCCGCGCCCTGACCCGACCCGGCCGCTACGACCTCGAATCCTTCGCGCTGGTCACCGGCCTGCATCCCGACCTCGTGCGTCGTTTCGTCGCACTCGGCCTGATCGAGGCGACCCGGGACGCGACCGGCGAGCTGTGGTTCGTCCCCGCCCAGATCGCCGACGCGGCCCGGATCCGGCGCCTGCGCGCCGGCCTGTCGCTCAACTACGCCGCGCTCGGCGTCGTCATCGACCTGCTCGATCGCGTCGCCGAGCTCGAAGCGGCACTGCACACCCGCGCCCGACGACCGGGAGGCACATCGTGGATCCCCAACGACTGACCGAGAAGTCCCAGGAGGCCCTGCAGGCCGCGCAGTCCATCGCGGCGCGGTACGGGCACACCGAGGTGGACGGCGAGCACCTCCTGCTGGCGCTGCTCGAGCAGCCCGACGGCCTCGTCCCCCCATTGTTGACCCAGGCCGGCGCCGACCCGGACCGCCTGCGCAAGAACATCGAGGAAGACCTCGCGCGCCGGCCGCGCGTCACCGGCCCGGGCGCGGCGCCGGGCCAGGTGTTCGTCACCCAGCGGCTGACCCGGCTGCTCGACGCCGCCGAGCGCGAGGCGACGCGGCTCAAGGACGACTACGTCTCGGTCGAGCACATCGTCGCCGCGCTGCTCGAGGAGGGCAGCGGGACCGCGGCCGGGCGCCGGCTGCAGGAGGAGGGCGTGACGCGCGACACGTTCTTGCAGTCGCTCACCGCGGTGCGGGGCAATCAACGGGTGACCTCGGCGACGCCCGAGGGCACGTACGAGGCGCTGGAGAAGTACGGGCGCGACCTCGTGGCCGACGCGCGCGCCGGGCTGCTCGACCCGGTCATCGGTCGGGACGCCGAGATCCGACGTGTCATCCAGATCCTCTCGCGCAAGACCAAGAACAACCCCGTCCTCGTCGGTGACCCCGGCGTGGGCAAGACCGCCATCGTCGAGGGCCTCGCCCAGCGGATCATGCGCGGTGACGTGCCCGAAGGCCTCCGCGACAAGACGGTCTTCGCCCTCGACATGGGCGCGCTGGTGGCCGGCGCAAAGTACCGCGGTGAGTTCGAGGAGCGGCTCAAGGCCGTGCTCAACGAGGTCAAGGGGGCGGAAGGGCGCATCCTGCTGTTCGTCGACGAGCTGCACACGGTGGTCGGCGCCGGCGCGGCCGAGGGCGCGATGGACGCCGGCAACATGCTCAAGCCCATGCTCGCCCGCGGCGAGCTGCACATGATCGGCGCCACCACCCTCGACGAGTACCGCAAGCACATCGAGAAGGACGCGGCCCTCGAACGGCGCTTCCAGCCCGTGCTCGTCGACGAGCCGTCGGTGGAGGACACGATCTCGATCCTCCGGGGCCTCCGGGAGCGCCTCGAGGTCTTCCACGGCGTCAAGATCCAGGACAACGCGCTGGTGGCCGCCGTGGTCCTCAGCCACCGCTACATCACCGACCGGTTCCTGCCCGACAAGGCCATCGACCTCGTCGACGAGGCCTGCGCCATGCTGCGCACCGAGATCGACTCCATGCCGGCCGAGCTCGACGAGCTCACGCGCCGCGTGACCCGCCTCGAGATCGAGGAGGCCGCACTCGCCAAGGAGAGTGATCCCGCGAGCAAGACCAGGCTCGAGCAGCTCCGCAAGGAGCTCGCCGACCTCCGCGCCGAGGCCGACGCCATGCGCGCCCAGTGGGAGGCCGAGCGGCAGGCCCTGAAGCGCGTGCAGGCGCTGCGCCAGGAGATCGAACGCGTCCACCGTGAGGCCGAGGAGGCCGAGCGGAACTACGACCTCAACCGGGCGGCCGAGCTGGAGCACGGCCTGCTCCCCGAGCTCGAGCGCCGCCTCCAGGCCGAGGAGGAGCAGCTCGCGGCCAAGCAGGGCGGACGACGGCTGCTGCGCGAGGTGGTGACCGAGGACGAGATCGCTCTCATCGTGGCGCGCTGGACCGGCATCCCGGTCAGCCGCCTCAAGGAGGGCCAGCGGGAGAAGCTGCTGCGCCTCGACGAGATCCTCCACGAGCGCGTCGTGGGCCAGGACGAGGCGGTGCGGCTCGTGGCCGACGCCATCATCCGGGCCCGGTCGGGGATCAAGGACCCCCGCCGGCCGATCGGATCGTTCGTGTTCCTGGGACCAACGGGCGTCGGCAAGACCGAGCTGGCCCGCACCCTGGCGGCCGCGCTGTTCGACACCGAGGACAACATCGTCCGCCTCGACATGAGCGAGTACCAGGAGCGCCACACCGTGAGCCGCCTCGTCGGCGCGCCGCCCGGGTACGTCGGCTACGAGGAGGGCGGGCAGCTCACCGAGGCCGTCCGGCGCAAGCCCTACTCGGTGGTGCTCCTCGACGAGATCGAGAAGGCCCACCCCGACGTGTTCAACACGCTGCTCCAGGTGCTCGACGACGGCCGTCTGACCGACGCCCAGGGCCGCACGGTCGACTTCCGCAACACCGTGGTCATCATGACGTCGAACATCGGCTCGGAGTACCTCCTGGAGGGCGTGACCCCCGACGGCGAGATCAAGCCGGACGTCCGCGAGCGGGTGTTCGCGGAGCTGCGCCGGCACTTCCGGCCCGAGTTCCTCAACCGGGTCGACGACATCGTGCTGTTCAAGCCGCTCACCCGGGGCGAGATCGAGCGCATCGTCGACCTCATGTTCGACGATCTGCGGGCCAGGCTGGCCGAGCGGCAGATGACGGTCGAGCTCACGGAGGCGGCCCGGCGCCTGATCGCCGACCAGGGGTTCGATCCTGTGTTCGGCGCCCGGCCGCTGCGCCGCTTCATCGCCCACGAGATCGAGACCAGGATCGCCCGCCTGCTGGTCGCGGGCGATGCCGTCGACGGTGCGACACTGCGGGTCGACGCCGAGGACGGCCCGCTCGTCGTGAGCGCCGAGAACCCACCCCAGCCCGCCGAGACCGCCGCCTGACACGCGAGGCCTGCACCCATGGCGACGTCGGGCGGGCAGTTCCACGAGGCAGCCGAAGACCTGCGGCCGGAGACGCAGGACCGGCACCGGGCGGCCGTGTCGCTGTCGGAGGAGCTCGAGGCCGTCGATTGGTACGACCAGCGGATCGACGCCGCCGGCGACGGTGCGCTGCGCGCGATCCTGCGCCACAACCGCGATGAGGAGAAGGAGCACGCCGCGATGCTCATCGAGTGGCTGCGGCGCCGCGACCCGGCGTGGGACGCCATGCTGCGGCGCTATCTGTTCACCGAGCGCCCGATCGCCGAGCTGGCGGGGCTGGACGAACCCCTCGCCGACGATCGCGACGCGGCGAGCCCGCCGTCGCTGCCGATCGGCCCGCACTCGGGCAAGGAGATGCTGTGATGGATCACCTTCATCGCGAGCTCGCGCCCATCAGCGATCTCGCCTGGGAGGCGATCGAGGCCGAGGCGACGCGCACCATCCGCCACTTCCTCGCCGCCCGTGCGTTGGTCGGCTTCACGGGCCCGCTGGGCTGAGAACATGCGGGGCAGACCACCGGACGGCTCCAGCTCGAGCTGCCGCAGGTCGTCGAGGGCGTCACGGGCGACCTGCGCGCCGTCCAGCCGCTGGTCGAGCTGCGCACCCCGTTCGAGCTGGCGCGGGACGAGATCGATGCCGCCGACCGGGGCGCGCCGGACCCGGACCTGTCGACCGTGGTCGACGCGGCGCGCCGCGCCGCCCTCGCCGAGGATCGGGCGGTGTTCCACGGCTACGAACCCGCCGGCGTCATCGGGATGCTCGCCAGCTCGCCCCACGACCCGCTGCCGATCAGCGAGGACTACGACGAGTACCCGGGCATCGCGGCGGGGGCGGTGGCAACGCTGCGGGCGGCCGGGGTCGGTGGGCCCTACGCCGTCGCGCTCGGCGCCCGCTGCTACACCGGCGTCGTCGAGACCACCGAGCACGGCGGCTACCCGGTGCTCGAGCACATCAGGCTGATCGTCGGTGGGCCCATCGCCTGGGCACCCGCCGTCGACGGGGCGGCGGTCGTCAGCCTGCGGGGCGGGGACTACGAGCTGGTGTGCGGTCAGGACTTCTCGATCGGCTACCGCGCGCACTCGGCGACGGCGGTCGAGCTCTACCTCGAGGAGAGCGTGACCTTCGTCGTCCGGGACGACCGAGCCTCCGTCGCGCTCGTGCACCCGGGCTAGGGGAGCTCGCGAAGGAGGACCTCAACGTGTCGATCGGTCGTGGTCCTACCCGGCGCATGCTGGCCGCCGTGTTCCTCGTTGTGCTGGTGAGCAGCTGCAGCGGCACCGACGTGGCCAGCGGACCCGACGCCGCCGCGTCGGCGGGACGCGACCGGGGAGACGGACTTCTCCGACATCCCGGAGCTGGTCGATCGGGTGGTCCCGAAGGCCGTCATGTCCTTGGTCACCGGCGGCCAAATCGTGGCCGCCGATCCCAGCGTCGATCTCGCCGTGGTCCGCACGGACAGGAACGACCTGGACCCCGCCGAGTTTCTCCGATCGGACCCCGGCGGTGGGCGAGCTGGCGGTGGCCATCGGCAGCCCGCTCGGCTTCCCAGGACACGGTGACCGCGGGCATCGTCTCCGGCGTCGACCGCAGCATCCCCGGTGGGGTCACCCCGCTCGTCGGCCTGCTCCAGACCGACGCCGACGCGGTGCAGCTGGACTGCCGGTGCATCACGTGGACGCGTGGGCCGCGCCGGAGGACCACGCGATCGGGGGTTGTCCGCCGGCGCCGGGGCGCGATGGTGGTCACATGACCGGACCTACCGCCGCACGCCCAGGGGGGAGCGAGCCGACGGTCACTGACACGGTCGAGGCGCTCCTGGTGCCGCTCGACGGCTCCGACTTCTCCCGCGTGGCGGTGCCGACCGCGGCGCGCCTGGCGGCGAGGCTCGGGGCCGTGATCCACCTGCTGAGCGCGGTCGAGTCGGTCGACCAGCTCGAGGAGCGTGAGCGGTGGCTCGCCCGCGTCGAGATCCCCGGTCGGGCGGTGCACCGCACCGTCGTGGTCGACCGGGACCCGGCAGGGGCGATCCACGAGGCGCTGCGCAAGCTGGACAACGACGTCGCGTGCATGGCGACGCACGGCCGGGCGCGCTCGGCGGCCGTGCTGGGCTCGGTGGCGATCGAGGTGGCCACGCGCGGCCGCGATCCGCTCATCCTGGTCTGCTCCTACCTGGAGCAGCCCCGGCGCTCGGCCGGCGTGGTGGCGTGCGTCGACGACAGCCCGGCCTCGGCGGCACTCGTCGCCACCGCCATGAGGTGGGCCGACCTGCTCGGCGAGTCATGCGTCGTGCTCACCGTGGCCGAGCAGGCGCCCGAGCCCGTGACCGGCGGTCCCATCCGGCGCCTGTTCGGTCCCGACGGTGACGCCGAGGCCTATCTCGCCGCGCTGGTCGAGCCGTTCCGGGCCGCCGGCCACGCAGTCGAGACCCTGGTGGTCTACGACCCGGTCAGCGTGTGGGGCGGGCTGTACCGCTACCTGGTCGACCATCCCGCCACCCTCGTCGCCACCAACACCCGATCGTGGACGGGCCTGCGCCGGCTGGTGTTCGGGAGCGTGGCGGCGTCCATCGTGCGGCACAGCCCGTCCCCCGTGCTGGTCGTGCCGCGGACCGGTCGGGAGGCGCCGTCTTGACCGCCGATGCATCCGTGGTGGTGTGTCCGAACTGCGGGCGCAAGAACCGCGTGCCCGCCGCCGCCGCCGGGACGCCCCGCTGCGGTCATT
>Ga0209382_10011647_pt1 | contig 10907 bp, 7 predicted proteins | sample SoiMetdeltSBSDD5_FD_187599 | JGI IMG/M metagenome (GOLD analysis project Ga0209382, IMG submission 187599) | Bulk soil microbial communities from a Populus tree surrounding site in Tennessee, USA - Soil MetaG P. deltoides SBSDD5 (SPAdes) (version 2) | ecosystem: Environmental > Terrestrial >...
CGCGTCGATGTCCGAGCTCTGCAAGGTGAATTGGTACAGGCTCTTGGAGCGGCGGCCACCGATGTTAATGACCGGCGGGTTCTGCACGAACGCGCGCAGGCCCGGCACCGCGGCGAGCTTCCGGGTCAATGACCTCGCCACCTCGTCGGCCGACAGATCGCGCTCGCTGCGCGGTTTGAGATGGAGAATGAGGCGGCCCTGATTTATCCCAGTCGAGCCGCCCCCGCCGCCCACGGCTGACATGAAGCCGTCTACGTTGGGGTCGTCTTGCACGATGGCGGAAGCCTCCATCTGGTGCCGCACCATCGCATCGTAGCTGGTGCCCTCGGCGGCCTCGGTGGTGATGTAGAGCTGGCTCTGGTCCTCGCTGGGGATGAAGCCCTTAGGGACGATGCGGCCCAGCAGAATTGTCCCCACCAGGATTGCCCCGCCAAACGCCATGGCCAGCGGCCGGTGCCGCATGGTCCACTGCAGACTGCGTTGGTACCAGTGCAGCGACTTCTCCCAGGCGGTCTCGATGACACGGTACCAGCGCCCATGCTGCTCGTTGGGCTGATGCGGCTTGAGCCAGCGGCTGCACAGCATCGGGGTCAGGGTCAGGGAGACAAAGCCGGACACCAGGATCGCGACGCCGATGGTCACCGCAAACTCCTGGAACAGCCGGCCGATCAGTCCGCCCAGGAACAGCACCGGGATGAACACCGCAACCAGGGACAGCGTCATGGAAAGCACGGTGAAGCTGATGTCCCGGCTGCCCCGGATGGCCGCCTGCATCACCGATTCGCCCTTCTCGATGTGGCGGACGATGTTCTCGAGCACCACGATGGCGTCGTCAACCACGAACCCCACAGCCAACGTGAGAGCCATCAGCGAGAGATTGTCGAGACTGTAACCCAGCAGGTACATCACGGCGAAGGTCCCTACCAGGGACATCGGCAGGGCCAGGCTGGGGATCATGGTGGCCCGGAGATTCCGCAGAAACAGGAAGATCACCATGACCACGAGGCACAGCGCCAGGAACAGAGTGAACTTCACGTCGGTCACCGACGCCTTGACCGTCAGCGACCGGTCGTTGAGCGTCGCGATTTCGATGGCCGGAGGGATCTGGGGCCGCAACCGCTCGACCTCGGCCTTTACCCGTTCGGCCACGGCCACCGTGTTGGTGCCCGGCTGCCGCTGGACCGCCAGGACCACCGCTCTCTGGCCGTTGAACCAGCTGGCCCGCTTGGTGTCCTGGATGCTGTCGATGACCCGCCCGAGGTCGCGCAGACGGACCGGAGCTCCGTCTCTATAGGTCACCACTAGGGCTCCGAAGTCCGCTGCGCTGTTGAGCTGTCCCTGGCTTTCGACCGCGAACGCCTTGTCCGTCCCCCAGAGAATGCCGGTGGGCAGGTTCACGTTCCCGTTCTCGATCGCGGTCGAGACCTCGTCGATGCCGATGTTACGGGAGGCCAGCTGCTGGGGATCGATCTGAATCCGGACCGCATACTTCATGGACCCGAAGACCTGCACCTGCGCCACACCGTCGATGGTGGACAGCCGCTGGGCCAGGAAGGTCTCGGCGTACTCGTTGAGTTGAGGCAGCGGGAGCGTAGTGGTGCGCAGCGCGTAGTAGAGAATAGGTTGCGACGACGGGTCCACCTTGCGGTAGCTGGGCGGGAGCACGTCGCGGGGTAGCTGCCGCTGGGCCTGGGAGAGGGCGGCCTGGACGTCCTGAGCGGCGGCGTCGATGTCGCGGCTCAAGGCAAACTGCAGGGAGATGGTGGTGCTTCCCTGGGTGCTGGTGGAGGTCATGGCTTCCACCCCGGGGATGGTGGAGAACTGCTTCTCCAGTGGGGTGGCGACCGATGACGCCATCGTCTCCGGGCTGGCCCCGGACAGGCTGGCCGACACCGAGATGGAGGGATAGTCCACCGCGGGGAGATCGCTCACCGGCAGCTGCCGGTAGGCGACCAGGCCGAAGATCAGGATGCCCGCCATCACCAGGGTGGTCATGACCGGCCGACGGATGAACAGCTCGGTGAAGTTCATAACGCTCCCAACCGCGAGGAATCGGCGGCGGCTTTGATCTGGACCTTCGAGCCCTGGCGCAGGCGAAGCTGTCCGTCGGTGACGACCCGGTCTCCCGGCTGCACGTCTCCATTGATCACGGCATAGTCGCCCGTGGTCCGGCTGACCGTGACCGCCCGGGTGGCCGCCGAGCTGTCCTTCTGAATCACAAAGACAAAGCTGCCCTGCTGGCCCGCCACGATGGCTGAGGCCGGCACCACCAGAGCGTCGGGCTCGACGTAGAGCTGGAGCCTGACATTAGCAAAGGCGCCGGGCCAGAGCGACCCGTCGTCATTGGGAAAGCGCCCCTTCAGCAGAATAGTCCCGGTCGCGGTATCCACGGCATTGTCGATGAAGGTCAGGGAGCCCTCACTGGGCGAGCCGCCGCCTCCCGGCTCGGCCCGCACCACGAGGTCCTTGCCGCGATGCTCCTGCAGGAGAGGCAGATTCGGCGCGGGCACGGCGAACCGAACCAGAATCGGCCGAATCTGGTTGATGGTCACCAGCGGTTGTGCTGCAGTGGCCCGGATGAGGTTGCCCTCGCGGATGAGCAGGCTGCCGGTTCGTCCGGTGATGGGAGCCCGGATGGTGGCGTACTGAAGGTTCAGTCGCGCCTCGTCTACCGCGGCCCGGCTTCCCGCCAGAGTGGCCTGGGTGGCGGTCGCATTGGTGCGCACCTGCTGGTACTGCTGTTCGGTGACATACTGTTTCTCCGCCAGCGCCTGGTAGCGGCCGGCATCCTGGGCCGCATTGGCGGCCTGGGCGCTGTCGCGCGTCAGGGCCGCCAGGGCCTGATTCAGCGCTGCCTGGTAGGGCCGGGCATCCAGCTCGAAGAGCACCTGCCCCCGCTGAACCTCCTGACCCTCCTTGAACCCTATCCGCCGGAGGATGCCTCCGACCTGGGCCTGGACGGCTACTGTCTGCAATGGCTCAACTGTCCCGGTCGCGGCCAGCTCGAACGGCACTGCGCGCCGCTCGGCGGTGGCGACGGTGACCGGCACCGGCGGCGGTGGGGGTGAATCCTTCTTGGCGCAGGCGGCGACCAGAAGGATGGCAATGGTGGCGGCCGAGGCGCGATTCAGCGGGTGCGACATGAGCCTCATGAGACTCCAGCCTTGCTCATCTTGTTCTTGCGGGAAGCCTGCCAGCGAGCCAGGGCATCACGGATGACTCTAGACATGTGAGCGTATGCCTCGCCGTACTCCTCGAGGCGCTGTAGCACCTCGGGGCTCTGAATAGGAAGGTTGGTCCGGGCGGAGGTCACCGCTTCGTGGAATCGCTGCCAGCGGGCCAGTCGCTGGGCCATGGTGTTGCTGAACAGGTCGCGGGGCACCTGATAGTAGTCCCGCCGGTCGGCCGGGCGGCCAACCTGTTCCAGCACTCCCCTCTGCTCCAGCAGCCGGGCGTTGGTACTGACGCTCGCCTTGCTTACTTGGAGCTCGGCGGCCAGGTCATCCAGCGAACGGGCTTCTTCGCTGACCAGCAGCAGGCCAAAGATGCGCCCGGCAATTCGGGGCAGCCCATCGGATTCGAGGGCCAGCCCCATCGTCTCTATGAAATGCGCGGTTGCTCGGTCCATCGGTTTCCCCTCCGCCGGCCCGGGAGACGAGCGGCGGCAAAGAAGGTTAATTCGTTCAGTATCAACTTAACGCCGTTGGGGAATCCGGGCGGGAAGAGGACCTCAGGACGAGGCGCGATGGGCGAAATGGTCGCGCAGGAGGGTTGCCTCCTCGCTGACCACCAGCACCGCAATCCGGGTCTCTCGCAGAAGCAGGACGCAGCCGGCAATCAGCCCGGCGACACCGATAAACCCAGCTCCAACGGCAACCAGCTCGAAAGCGGTGGGGAGGGCGCCCTGTCGAGTCTCAGCCAGGGCTCCGCCCAGCAGCGAGGTGAGCGCCGCGCCAGCGAACGCTCCGAGTGAGGCGTAGAAGAGTCGCAGCGCGCTCAGCAGCAGGAGCGCCCGGTGCTCCGAGCTGGCTAGCTCCTTGAGGCGCAGGCCGGTAAATCGGCTGGGAACCCCATCCGGCAGCTCCAGCTGGCCGGCCAGCGCCCGAGCCCGGTCGATGGCTCGAGCCAATCGGTTACTGGTGCTCAGGATGAGGATCGAGGAGGCGTTGGTGAGGACCGCCGGAGCTACGATGAGCGAGAGGGCGGCAAATGGATTACTAGGGTCACTCATGATTTCGGCCTGGTGGAGTCACCCTGAAAATGAACGGCACGCGGAACCTTAGAAAGCAAATCTTGTCGGCTTTTCTCCGGAGTCTAGCTTAGGTGTCATGCTTCGGCTCAAGACCTTCGGCGGCCTGACGCTCCAAAGCGATGCGGGTGCCCCAGCTGGTGCGGCAACCCAGCGGCGGCGGCTGGCACTCCTCGTTCTGCTGGCTCGAGCCGGCCAGTCCGGCATGAGTCGGGAGAAACTCCTGGCCTATCTCTGGCCCGAAAGTGACACGGAGAAGGCGCGTGGAGGCCTGGCTCAGGCGATGTACTCGCTGAAGCGAGACCTGGGCTCCGATCAGCTCTTCCTGGGTACGACCGACCTCAGATTAAATCCCGAGGTCCTCACCAGCGACGTGGGGGATTTTTGCGCTGCCTTTGCCTCAGGCCGGTACGAAGAGGCAGTGCGATTGTATGCCGGTCCCTTTCTCGACGGCATTCACATAAGCGACGCAGACGAGTTCGAGCGCTGGATGGAGGCCCAACGATCCGAGCTCGCCAATGATTTCAGGGCCAGTCTCGGGCGGCTCGCGAAAGCCGCGGATATGGCGGGAGATCCCTCGACTGCAGTCGGCTGGTGGCGCAAGCTGGCAGCGGTGGACCCGCTGAACTCCCGAGTAGCCCTGGGGCTGATGCACGCCCTGGCTGGAGCGGGAGACCGGGCCGGCGCCATCCAACACGCCCGGGTCTACCAAGCGCTGCTGCGGGAGGAGCTCGACGTCGCCCCCGACCCGGAGATCGCTCGTCTCGCGGAGCGGCTCCGGCAGCAGCCTCCCGCGCCTGCTCCGACTCCAGCGCCCCTGCACCCATCGCAGGCCCGATTGCCAGAGCCGGAGCCCATGGTCCCAGCTGTCGAAGCATCGCCGTCCAGCGGAATTCCCGATGGCAGTATGGGCCACTCCAAGTCCAGGCCGCGACATGTCAGCCTGGCCCCCTTTCTGGTTGGACTGTCATTTCTTCTCGGGCTGGCTGCTCTCGTTGGGTATTTGTTCCGTGAGCGAGCACCCTCCGGGCCCGCCCGGAAGATGGTGGCAGTCCTGCCCTTTCAGAATCTGGGCGATCCCAGCCAGGACTATTTCGCCGACGGACTCACCGAAGAAGTCACCGCCCGGCTGGCTGGACTGAGTGGCCTCGGAGTCATCTCCCGGACCAGCAGCATGCAGTACAAGAAGACCACTAAGTCCTTAAAGCAGATCGCCCAGGAGCTCGGGGTAAGCTACGTGCTTGAGGGGAGTGTACGCTGGGAACGGCGAGGCGAGGGTCGGCCTCGCGTGCGAGTGACGCCTCAGCTGATCCAGGTCTCGGATGACAGCCATCTGTGGGCCAGCCACTACGACGCCGAGATCGCCGATGTCTTCCAGGTCCAGGGCGATATCGCGGAGCAGGTCGCCGCCGCGTTGGACGTGGCTTTGCAGAAACCCGAACGGGATGCGCTTTCGGTGGCGCCGACCAAGAACCCGGAAGCGTATGACGAGTACCTCCGCGGCAGTGTATACCTGGATCGCAGTTGGGGAGACCGGAAGAGCCTCGAGGCAGCTCTGGAAAGCTTCCAGAAGGCGGTTCAGCTGGACTCGGGCTTCGCCCTAGCCCAGGCGAAGCTTGGCATCGGTCACACGATGATGTTCCGCCTGGGCTACGATGACGACGAGGCTCGCCTAACCAAGGCGAAGCACGCGGTTGACGCTGCCTTCAGAGCCAGACCCGATCTGATAGAAGGCCATCTGGCCCTTGGCTATTACTACTACTGGGGTCTTCGGGATTACCCCCGCGCCCGGACGGAGTTCTTGCTGGTTCGAAAACAGCGGCCCCACGATCCCGAGACCAGCTACGGACTGGCGGCGGTGGAGCGGCGCCAGGGCAAATGGGCCGACGCCGTGGAGCACTTCCGAGAGGCGGCCGAGCAGGACCCCCGCTCCAGCAGCAAGGCTTGGGACTGCGCTCTGGCCTTCTTCTTCACCCGGGACTATCCGACGGCGGAGCGCTACCTGAATCGGGCGATCGCCCTCGCGCCGGACTGGGCCTTCCCCTATACCACCAAGGCAAGACTGTATCTCAGTTGGACCGGGGACATCGAACGTTCCCGCAAGGTTCTCCGGGACATCATGGGTAAGACCGACCTCGCCAGCCTGGTCACTGGAGTGAACGACGTCTCGTTCCTGTTGACCGGCGACAGCATGCTCCGTCCCACCCTCAGCCGAGTGACCCTGAAAGAGTTCGGCAGCGATTCGCTGTACTACTACATGTGGAAGGGACAGTGGCATGGGGCCGAGGGTGATGTCCAACGGGAACGAGCCGCATGGGACTCGATGCGGACGGTGGCCGCGGCGGAGCTGCGGGTCCGCCAGAAATACGAGCGGGCTCACCCATCCCAGGCCGAGCAGGCCTATCTCGCGCAGGCTATCGCCGATGCTGGGCTCCACCGGAAAGTGGAAGCGCTCCGGGGCGTTGCCAAGACACTCGAGCTCTTGCCGTTATCTCAGGACGCTGCCTGGGGCGCAGATCGGGGGATCTACCTGGCCCAGATTTACTTGCGCCTGGGCGAGCCGGATCGCGCAATTCAGCAGCTGGAGCAGCTACTCTCGATCCCCTCCCCCCTATCGGTCACTCGACTGCGAGTCGACCCAACCTGGCAGCATCTCCACAAGCATCCCGTCTTCCAGCGACTGCTGAGCGGCAACTAGCCGCTTTTAAGTCGTTTTCCCCGAAAGCACTACACGAGTTGATCCCGAGGTCATAGGGACATCATGGGCAGGTGATGGCGCGGCCTATGTTGGGCGCCGTCGTCACCAGTCAACCTCAACTCGGAAGGTGCCTCATGAAAAAGTCCATCTTGCTTTCGGTGGCGGGTCTGACCCTCCTGTCGACCCTCGGGTTCACTCTTGGCGGCGGCGCCCGCACCGGGGATGACGCGGTCCGCTCGTCGTTCAGCGCGGAAGTGATCGGGGACATCTCTGCCACTACTGAAGGAGAGGCCGAGTTCGGCGTGGTCCAGGCCGGCCCCAATGCGGCCCCTACCATGAGCGTCTCCCTCGGCGCTCGCAGTGGATCGGCAGCCGTCGTGTTCAGCCGGGTCGGGAGCCTCGATCTCCCGCCGGGAGTCTATCAGGTCTCTGAGGAGGGCAGTGTTCGTGCCCTGGTGGTGACGGGCACGCCCACCAGGCCAACCGGGGTGTTCCGCGCTCAGCAGGGCGTACTCACCGTCACCCAAGCCAGCGACAAGTCGATCAGCGGAGAGTTCCAGCTGGAGGCAACCGGCTTCCGGGCCTCTCACCCGATGGAAGAGGATCGGCGGGTCTCGATCTCCGGAAACTTCACGGCCCTGCCTGCTGCCAACTAACGCCATTTCACACGAACCGATCTCGACTGGGGGACATAGCAATGAACTGGACAAATGCAGCCGCGATCACCCGACGGATTCGGAATGGGCTGTTCCTGGGATTGATTTCCATGCTGTTGGTCGCTGCTTGCGGCGGAGACAAAGATGGAGGACCCACCGGTCCTGGAGTTGGTAACCCGGGTGGGTTGCCGGGGGGAGAACCCGGCGAAAATCCGGGAACCGAAGACCCATCGGACGTCGGTATGCCCAGCGAGGTGCTGGGAACCTGGTACGCCGGAAACGTTTCCAGCGTCAACTTCTTCGAGCCGAATACCGGTCACTGGGACAACGCAGGCGGCACCGGTTTGTTCTACACCCTCATGGAGGATGGAACTTTCGAATTCGGCTGGCAGCTCTACTCGCAGCTTTACGACTGCTGGACCCGCGCGATGGTATACCGGAAGGGTACGGTAGAGGCTGAGCCCGAGACTGCGACGCTTGTCCTGCACACCACCTATGCCCGGATGCACAGCGAAGACAACTGCAACGAGTCGGGCAACTACGACAAGGATATTCCGCTGGAGGAGGAGACCATTATCTACCAGCCGGGTGAGGATGATTACGGCAACCCGGTCCTCTACCTGCAGAGTCCTGATGGAGAGCCCACCGCGTTCCACCCACAGACCGATTGGAGCGAATAGCCCCCAGGGGACTCCATGACAAAGCGCCCGGCCATAAGCCGGGCGCTTTGCCTGCGTACTCCTCGACTAATCGCCCAGCCGAATCCGCTCGATCCGGCGGGCCTTGGATTGGGTGTTGTAGATAGTCAGACCCACAATGTCTCCACTCTTATAGCCCTTCAGCGCGCTCCTGAGATCGGCGAGAGACTTGACCGGCTTGCCCTCCAGCTGGAGGAGCACATCGGGACCTCCGTTCTCCGGCTCGGCTACCTCGCCGTAGGCCGGGCCACCCGGGGTCACGTCAGTAACCAGAAGCCCACGGCGATCGGCCGGCAGGTTCAACTCTCGGACCGTTTCGGGGTCCAGCGGCTGAACTGTCAGTCCCAGCAGATCGATTGACGTGGCTTCGTCGCTCGATCCATTCTCGCTGCTGCTGTCGGAACGGCTGGCAACCTCGCGGGGCGAAGTCACTCCCTGGAGCCGGACCTCCAGCGTTTTCCGCACGCCGCCCTTGCGCGCAACCTCTATCTTGACCTTATCACCCGGCTTGCGGAACCCGACCTGCTGCTGGAGCTGGCCCACGTACTCGACCGGCTTGCCATCCACGGAAATGATGATGTCGCCTTGCTGGACGCCGGCTTTCTGGGCCGGAGAGTCCTCGGTGAAATCCTGGACCAGCACGCCCCGGATCTCGGGCAGCCCCACGTAGGCGGCATCGTTGGCACTGGCGTTCTGCACGCTCACTCCGAGGGCCGCCCGGTGCACCTGGCCGCTCTGAATGATCTGGTCCATGACGGTGCGGGCCAGATCGATCGGGATCGCGAAGCCGTAACCGGAATAGAAGCCGGTCTGGCTGGCGATGGCCGAGTTTACTCCAATGACCTCGCCCCTCACGCTGACTAGCGGCCCTCCGGAATTTCCTGGATTGATAGCAGCATCGGTCTGGATGAAGTCCTGGATGCTCCGCTCCGACTGGCCCGGCAGCGCCAGGGTCCGGCCCTTGGCGCTGATGATGCCTGAAGTGACGGTAAAGGTCAGCGCATCTCCCAGTGGGTTCCCGACGGCGAGGACCCATTCGCCTACCCGGGCCGCAGTGCTGTTGCCCAGGGGAGCCGGAATCAGGTTCTTCGCGTCAATCTTGAGGACAGCCAGATCGGTATTGGGGTCGGTGCCCACGATCTTGGCCTTGAACTCCCGGCGGTCCAGCAGGCGCACCGTCACCTGGTCGGAGCCATCCACTACATGATTGTTGGTGAGGATGTAGCCGTCCTTGGAGACAATGAACCCGGACCCGGAACCCTCCTGGAAGCGGGGCTCCTGCTGAAGCGGCGGAAAATCCCGGAAGAAGCGCTCGAAGCCGGGGGGCACCTGCATCCGCGGGGCATCGCGCGTCTCCGCTTGTGGCCGGCGACCCGACTTGATGTACACCACACTGGGTTTGACGTGCTCGGCGATCGAAGCGAAGGCCTCACTCAGATTCTGCAACGAGGCCACCGCGGCAGGTGGCGCTACCGGATCGCCGGAGGCGGCTCCCGCCGCGACTGTGGTGGTGCCTTGCTGCTGGGCTGCAGACTGGTAGGGCAGGTGGAGGAGGCCCGCGGTCAAAAGACCGAGGGCGAAGGCGATTCCGACACCGCTGGACCGCAGCCGGCGAAGCCATCCATCAGACATATAAGAGCTCCCACTATTGAATGCATCGGTCCGGAGCCCGATGCCCCGGTCGAGTATTCTGATGTCTGTGCGGGAGCTTTCGTCGCGGCCGTCCTCCTGGGATCTGCTATTATTCGCTGGGTCACCGTGAACGTGCTTTGAGAGAACAAGGAGTAATGAATGGCTCGCACTGAGATTCGCTTCGTGGCAGTGCTCTGCGGGCTGGGGCTTACCTGGCTGAACGCCTGCAGCAGTGGGCGCTCCAGCGTCAATTCGGCTCCGACCCCCGGAACCGCGGGTACCTCATCCCGGCGGACAGCCATGGAGGTGCCGATCTCGGACGCGTACGAGCGGGCGGTTCATTTGGGAACCCGCACCCAGAGCGGAGCCCCCGGCCCGCGCTACTGGCAGCAGTGGGCCGATTACCGACTCGAGGCCGAGCTGAATCCGACTTCCAAGCGACTTACCGGAAAGGGGAGCATCACCTACTACAACCGGTCCCCCGATACCCTGAGCCAGGTCTACGTCCAGCTGCTGCACAACATCTTTGCGCCCAACTCCCGGCATAACACCGACGTACCCTGGGCAGTGGAAGGCGTGGGTCTGAGCCGGGTGGCCGCGCAGGGCCAGGAGCTCAAGCCGGTAAAGGAAGCAGGCACCGGGTACCAGATCGATGGAACCATCATGCGGATCCGGTTGCCCCGGCCTCTTGCACCGGGCGGCTCCGCCGCTCTCGAGTTTGCCTGGAAACTCCGGATTCCCCCCGATGGGGCACCGCGGGGCGGCCAGGACGGCGAGGTGTATTACATCAACTACTGGTATCCCCAGATGGCAGTGTACGATGACGTGAACGGCTGGCAGACCGATCAATATCTGGGGAACGCCGAGTTCTACATGGGGTACGGGAACTACGACTTGGCGCTTACGCTACCGGCGGGTTGGCTGGTCGACGCCACCGGCAAGCTGCAGAACCCCGGTGACGTGCTATCGGCCCA
>Ga0209382_10011648_pt1 | contig 10907 bp, 8 predicted proteins | sample SoiMetdeltSBSDD5_FD_187599 | JGI IMG/M metagenome (GOLD analysis project Ga0209382, IMG submission 187599) | Bulk soil microbial communities from a Populus tree surrounding site in Tennessee, USA - Soil MetaG P. deltoides SBSDD5 (SPAdes) (version 2) | ecosystem: Environmental > Terrestrial >...
GAGGAGCTTCTTCACCGGTTGCTCCCGCCACCGCTTGTCGTCGAGGTTCACTTCCTGGAAGTCGACGTCGTAGTGGGCGACGCCGCACAGGTCGCGCAGCAGGTCCACTTTCGGGTCGTGCCGGCGGTTCCCCAGCCAGACGGACAGCTTCCGAGGCTTCTGCTTCTTCTGCACCTTGGCCATGCGCGGCGCCTTTCAGCCCGCACGATAGCGTGAGCCGCGTCGTCCGGCCAGGTTCTATGGGCGGCTCAAAACACCGCGGCCCGCTCGAGGAGCGGGCCGCGGGTAAAGATGACCAGGGCAATGGATGCTAGTTCGTCTCCCGCCCGACCGGCTTCTCCAGGTACGAGCCGGGCACCGGCGTGTACTGGAGGCCGAAGGTGACGCCGACCGGGTACTCCGTGGTGCCGACGCTGGCGATGGTCACGTCGGCGCTGCCCTCGATGATCGTCGGGTAGCGGTCGTCCATCTGGATAATGCTGCCCTTGATGGTGCTCTCGGCGTTGCCGGTCATAGAGAAGCTGCCGCAGATGATACTGCCGTTGACCATGCCGACACTGCCGGTGATGTTCACCGAGTAGTAGGGGGCGATGATGAACGCGCCCTGGAGCTTGCGCACCTCCCTGAACGGGTCGGCGTCTGGCAGGTCGCCAATGGGCAGGGCCGAGACACTACCGCCGAACGTGATCGTGTTGGTGGCGACGTCGGCCACGGGCACGGTGTTGGTGGCGATGACGCCCTGAATGGTGACGCTGCCGCTCGTCGCAAGCTTGGCGCCCGGCTCCAGGTAGAGCACGCCCTTGATCGAGTCCCCGCCGCCGAGCACGCAGGTGACGCCGGCCGGGACGCGGCAGTTGATCAGCTCGCGCATCCCGGGGACGTACGTGTTGGTGGCGTAGCCGGAGTAGACGGTGGTGTCGATGTCCGGGAAGCGGGGCTCGTCCACGCCGTAGTGGATGTGCTGCTTGATCAGCGTCGAGTGCGTCTCGCCGCCGATGCTCACGCCGGACCCCCAGGTGACGGTGGCACTGGCGTTGACGACGCTGATGTCGCCACTCACCTTCTTGCCGAAGATCGCGACCGCGTTGCTGTCGGTGGTGGTCGAAAGGATGCTGCCGAGCTTGGGGTCGACCAGGCCGGTGACGGTCGAGGTGCCCCGGGTCTCGATTCGGGCCCTGGACGCCACGCCGTAGTTGAAGATCTCCGTCGCCCGGTTGGCCTTTTGGAACTTGATCTCGATGCCGTGCCCGATCTTCACCCGGTCGGACCGCCCGATAATGTTGGCCACCAGCATGTCGCCGGCCGGCGTGATCTCCGCCCGGAACTGCTGGCGGCCCTGCGGGTCGAGCTTGATGTACCCCTTGGCGGGGATCCGGATGACATTGTGGTCGTAAAAGACTTCCGTGCCGCCGAGGTTCGGCGTGCCGTTGAGCCGCTCGGACAACTGCATGCCCGCCTCCTCGAAGATCCGCTCCGAGGTGAGGTTGGCGTTGATGTCCAGGCCGTTGAGGTGGTACCGCAGGAACTGGAAGCCCGACTCGGCCGACAGCCGCGCCTGCAGCGAAGACTTCTCGTTGGAGGCAACCTGCGAGGAGGTGGTGGTGGCGGCGTAAAAGCCGAGGGCCAGCGCCGAGAAGATCACCAGGTACAGCATCGCCAGGATCGACGTCATGCCGCGGCGACGGGGGGCGGTTGGGTAGTGCATGGCTTTCTCGCTGGGCCGTGTCACGTTACTCGCCGCGGGTCGGGCACTTACGCCGTTCACCGCGGCACCCCAGATATCCAATTCGCCCTGTTGTTAAGCAATCTGGGTTATTGAGCGCGGGACGTGAAGGTGTACCGGCGGTGCCGGCGGGGGGGATTGTGAGGCCGCGCGAACGGCCCCGGTGGGGAGTTGCCGCAAAAGAAGACGGGCGTGACGAACGGCGATCTCTCGCCCGTTCCGTCACGCCCGTCACCGGCCGAACCGGCTGTGCCGCTTGTCTACTTCACCAGCTGGCTCAACTTGAAGATCGGCAGGATGATTGACATCGCGATGAAGCCGACCATGCCGCCCATCAGCACGATCATGAGGGGCTCGATCATGGCCGTCACGCTCTTGATGACCGACTTCAGCTCGCGGGCGTAGAAGCTGGACACCTCGTCCAGCACCTCGCCGAGCTTACCCGACTCTTCGCCGGCGTTGATCATCTGCACCACGGCCCGCGGCAGCAGGGGGCTCTTGCCCAGCGGGGCCGAGATCTTCTTACCCTGCTTCACCGCAGAGTACACCGCGCGCCACATCCGCTTGTACAGCGTGTTGCCGCTGATGTCGGCGGTGATGCTGATGGTGTCGAGCATCGGCACGCCGGCGTTGATGAGCTGGCCCATCGTGTGCAGCGAGCGGCTGATGTACAGGGCGCGGAAGAGCTTCTTGAACAGGGGGACCGAGAGCTTGACCTTGTCCCACCAGATGCCGCCCCACTCGGTGCGGATCATCATGACGAAGCCCCAGGAGCCGGCGCCGACGCCCAGGATGCACAGGTACCAGTACCCGCGCATGAAGTTCGAGAGGGCCAGCAGAAGCCGCGTGGGTGCGGGCAGGGCCTGCTCCTTGCCCTGGAAGATCACCATGAAGCGGGGCAGCACGAACGTGAGCAGGAACACGGTCGTGCCCACGGCCAGGGTGCCGATGATGCCGGGGTAGATCATCGCGCCCTTGACCATGCTCGCGGTTTCGATCTGCTGCGTCAGGTACTCCGCGACACGGTCGAGCATCTTGGCGAAGCCGCCGGAAAGTTCCGACGCCTTCACCATGTTGACGTAGAGGGGGCTGAAGACCTTCGGGTAGCGCATGAGGGCGTCGGAGAACTGCTTACCGCCCTCGACGTCCCGCTTCATCTGGATGAGCATGGCCTTGAACTTGGGGTTCGTGGCCTGCTCGCTGATGCCCTCGATGGCCGCGCGGAGGCTGATGCCCGCGCGGATCATCACGGCCAGCTGGCTGGTGAAGTTCTGCACGTCCCTGGCGCTGGGGCCGAAGGAAAAGCTCAGCCCCTTGACGCCCCCCGCGCCGCTGTCCGCCGGCTGCAGCGCCAGGATGAACTCGCCGCGGGCGCGGAGCTGCTGGCTGGCTGCGGCGAGGTTGGGGGCGTTGAGGACGCCGGTGCTCACCTTGCCGGAGGCGTTCTTCGACTCGTACTTGTACGTAGGCATGATGCTCCCCAACGGGGTCTTTCTGGGCCGGGGTCGTTCCGCAACTCGGGCCGGCGCGGCAACACATCAGGGCCGGGCCGTGCCGGCCCGATCGGGGCGGCACGCCCCGGCTCGGCGCCGCTACGCGGCGAGAGACCTTTCCAGCTTCTCCGGGTGCGCCGCCTGGGCGATGGCGTCCTCGCGGCTGATGTAGCCGTTGACGAACAACTGCTTGATCGAGCTGTCCAGCGTCTGCATGCCCAGGCCGCGGCTGGTCTCGATGACGTTCGGGATCTCGAAGATGCGGTTCTCGCGGATGCAGTTCCGCACCGCCGGCGTGCACAGCATCACCTCGACGCCCGGGATCATGCCCGGCTGGTCGGCCCGCTTGAACAGCGTCTGGCTGATGACCGCCTGCAGCGTGTTGGCCAGCATCGAGCGGATCTGGTTCTGCTCGTCGCTGGGGTAGATGTCGATGATTCGCTCGATCGTCTGCGGGGCGTTCACGGTGTGCAGCGTGCTGAACACCAGGTGGCCGGTCTCGGCGGCGGTGATGGCGGCGCTGGTCGTCTCCAGGTCGCGCATTTCGCCCACCAGGATCACGTCCGGGTCCTGTCGCAGGGCGTGCCGCAGGCCGCTGGCGAAGCTCGTCACGTCCGCGCCCACCTCGCGCTGCTCGATGGCGCACTTGTTGCTCGCGAACGCGTACTCGATCGGGTCCTCGAGCGTGATGATGTGGCCCTGCTCGCGGCGGTTGATCGCGTCGATCATGCCGGCGAGCGTGGTGCTCTTGCCGGAGCCCGTCGGGCCGGTGCACAGAATCAGGCCGCGGGGCAGGTACGTCAGCTTGTTGCAGATCTCGGGCAGGAACAACTGCTCGATCGGCCGGACCTTGTCGTTGATCGTACGGATGGCCAGCGCGACGGTGTTGCGCTGGTAGTGGGCGTTGACGCGGAAGCGGCCCAGGCCGGGGATCTCGTAGGAGAAGTCGCTGTCGCGCTTCTCCTCGAAGTCGGCCCAGCGCTTCTCGCTGCCCATGATCTCCTTGCACAGCCGCAGCGAGCCCTCCGGGGTGACCATCGGGAAGTCGCTGGGCGAGACCACGGTGTGAATGCGGAACAGCGGGGGGGCGCCCACCATGATGTGGACGTCCGACGCCTTGGCCGCGATCGCGTTCCTGAGGATGTCGTTCAACAGACTCATTCGTGTGCCACGGGCGCCGGCCCGCGTCCTTTACGTGAGAGACCTTCGTTTCCCGTCCGGTAAGCCACTCCGCGGCCCTGGCCGCGCCGCGTTCCGCTACGCCGCGTTCTCCGTCACGCGGAGGATCTCGTCGACCGTCGTGAGGCCCTTCTTGACCTTCTCGAACCCGTCCTGCCGCAGCGAGACCAGCCCGCGCTCACGGCAGAGCTTGCGGAGGTTGTTCACGTCGGGGTTGGACGTGACCGTGTCCCGCAGGCCGTCGTCCATCACGAGCAGCTCGTAAATGCCCAGCCGGCCCGAGTAGCCGGTCCTGCGGCAGCGGTCACACCCCTTGCCCTTGAAACTCTTTTCGGTCCCAAAGCCCTGCATGATGAGGAACTCCTGCATCTCGCCCGTGGGCTGGAACTCCTCCTTGCACTCCTTGCAGATTTTCCGGACCAGGCGCTGGGCCAGGACCGCGTTCAGCGCGGCGCTGATCAGGTACGGCTCGACGCCGATGTTGATCAGTCGCGTCACCGACGACGGCGCGTCGTTGGTGTGCAGGGTGCTGAGCACCAGGTGGCCCGTGAGGGCCGCCTGGACGGCGATGTTCGCCGTCTCCGGGTCGCGGATTTCGCCGATCATCACCACGTCCGGGTCCTGGCGCAGCAGGGCGCGGAGGGCGGCGGCGAAGGTCATGCCGATTTTCGCGTGCACCTGCACCTGGTTGGCCGAGCCGAGGTGGTACTCGACCGGGTCCTCCACGGTGCTGATGTTCATGTTGTTGCCGTCCATCTGCCGCAGCGACGAGTACAGCGTCGTCGTCTTACCGCTGCCGGTGGGGCCGGTCACCAGGATGATGCCGTGCGGCTGGTCGATCTGGTTCTTCCAGATGGTCAGCGAGTTCTCGCTGAAGCCCAGGTCGTCGAGCTTCACGTTGATCGACCGGGTGTCCAGGATACGCATCACGACCTTCTCCCCGTTCGCGACGGGGAGGGTGCTCATACGCAGGTCCACCTTGCGGTCGTTCACCACGCACCGGATGCGGCCGTCCTGCGGCAGCCGCCGCTCCGAGATGTCCAGGTTCGCCATGATCTTCAGGCGGGACACGATGGCGGCGTGCATCGCGTGGGGCGGGTTCATCGACTCGAACAGGACGCCGTCGATGCGGTAGCGGACCTTGAGGGCCTTCTCCTTGGGCTCGATGTGGATGTCGCTGGCGCCCTGCTTCAGCGCGTCGGCGATGACGTAGTTCACGAACCGGATGACCGGCGACTCGCTGCCGGCCTTCTCCAGGTCCGTCACGTCCTCGGAGCTGACGTCCTTGACGACCTGGACGTCCTCCTCGTTCATGTCCTTGATGATGTCGTCCATGTTCACGTCCGACGCGCCGTTGGTGATGATCTCCACCACCCTGGCGATGTCGGCGGCCGTGGTCACGGACACCTTCACGTCCCGCTTGCTCTTGCGCTTGATCTCGTCAATGAGGAAGACGTTGGCCGGGTCGGTCATGGCGACCGACAGGGTCTTCCCCTCGACCTTGAGCGGCAGGACCGCGTGCTTGCGGATGAAGTCCAGGGGCAGCAGCTCGAACGCGCGCTGCTCGACCTCTTCCCGCTTGGGCGTCACGAACTGCAGCCCCAGCGTCTCGGCCAGGGCCGACAGGATCTGCGCCTCGCTGGCGGCGTTCATGGTCAGGAGGATCTGAGCCATGGACTTGCCGGGCGTCTGGGCGGCGACGTTGCGCGCCTGCGCCAGTTGTTCCTCGTTAACCACGCCCCGCTCCTGGAGGAGCTGGTCCACGGTCTTGCGGACTTTCGCCTGCTCCGGGGCCCAGAGCTGTTCCATCTCCGGCGGCCCGTCGGCGGGCGCGGGGGCGGGGGCGCGGCCGCCGTTCGCGTTGGCGGGGGTCGCGGGGGCTTCCGGGGTTGTGCGTCGGCCGAACATCGGTCACTCCGGTCGTGAAGGTCCTTCGTACGTCGAGTCCGCGGCGTGCCGCGGGCGGCACGGCTCCGCCGGACGGCACGGGCTCCGCCGGCCCCTTACTGCTTCATCTTCAGCTCGAACTTCACCGACTCGTCCCCGGCCGGGGCGCTGACCGTGACACCCTCGGAGGTGATCTCGTCGACGGTGAACGTGATCTTGTCGGGTCCCACCGTGATCCTGTTGCCCTTGCGGTAGACGAAGTTGTTGATCATGCACTGGGCCTTCTTCGGGTCCCGCGCGATGATCGTCTGGAGCCGCAGCCCGTCCACGGCCTCCTTGATCTTGGCCGCGGCCATCTGCTTCTTCCGCTCCTTGTCGGCGGCGGCGCGGTCCTCGCTCGGCTTGGCCTCACCGGCCAGGAACGGGTTGGCGGCCAGCGTCTTGACCTGCGGCGGCTCGGTCCTGAACTGCTGGACCACCTTCTCGGTGCTCTTGAGCATGTCCCGCATCTGCTTGACGTTCCTCTCGCTGTCGCCGAGGAACTGGCTGATGACCTGTTCTTCCTTGCCCGGGTTGGCCGCGACCGCGTCCGCCGGGCCGGTCCTGGCGTACATGAAGTACAGCACGCCGCCGCACGCGACGAGCAGGGCGACCACGATGATCGTCCCCTTGTCGACGGGCTTCTTGGCCTCGGGGGCGATCTCCATGTCGCCGCCCAGGCCGCCGTTCAGGTCGTCGGTCCCCGCGCCCTCTTCCGCGCCCTCGGCGCCGGTGCCGTCCTGAAGTTCCTGTTCGTTCTCGTAGCTCATGTCAGGCTCCGTCTGTACTGCTCGCTCGCTTGTTCAGTCGCTGGCACTCCGAACGGGACTGCCCGCTGAAGCGGGCAGGCCGCGCGCCTCCCCGCTATCGCACGGACGCGGTCGCGTTGCCGGCGCTCTCGGGCTCGAAGAAGATGCTCATCGTCATCTTCGCCTCCATCTGCCCCTCGGTGTTCAGCATCTTCTCGAGGCTGAGCTGCGAGACGCGCGTCAGCCGCGGCAGCCGCTCGAGCTGGAGCAGGAAGTCGTAGAACCCCTTGAAGTCCCCGGCGATGTTGAGCTCGATCGGCTGCTCGCTGTAGGCGGCGCCCTTCTGGCTCTTCATCGTGCGGATGGTCTTGGTGGTCAGGCGGTTCTTCTCCGCCATCTCCCAGACCTCCTTGAGGATCTGGTCCATCTCGCGCTCCTGGGGGAGCTTCTTCTCGAAGAACTTGATGGCCTCCTCCAGCTCCTCGACCTTCGTGTCCACGTCGGCGACGCCGGCGGTGGCGCGGTCGAGGTCGGCCAGGGCCTTGTTCTTCTCCTCCGTCTTGCGCTCCATCGCCTGGATCTTCTGCTGCGACTTCTGGATCACGAAGATCCAGGCGCTCAACAGCAGGCCCACCAGCACGACGACGAATAGGATCTCTCGGATTCCGAATCTCATGGTTAACGACCTCCGTCCGGCCTTTCCGGCCGCGTCGCCCGGTCTCTACCGGGCCGCGGCGGCGCCGGTGTCGGCCCCCGCGGTGCGGGGGCCCGCCACGGCCTCCTGGGCCCTACCCCTGCCTACCGGCCCGCCGAACTCCCTCACGTCGGCCGACGGGTTGGGCCCGTCCTCGCCCAGCTCCGTCGCCGTCGTGCCGCTCGTCGGGTTGACGGCGTTCACGACCTCGGCCTGCGGGTTGAGCATCATCTCGATCTGGAACTTACGCAGCACGTCGTGCTTGTCCCGCTCGGCGTTGTTCTTGTCGCGGAGCTGGTACTCTTCGGTGAACAGCAGGTTCACTTCCTTGAACAGCGGGGAGTGCTTGAGCTTCTCCATCAGCTGCGCGACCTGGATGTCGGTGGACGCCACGCCCTCGATCTTCAGGTACACGTCGTACACCTTGGGGGCGGGGGTGGGGCTGGACTTGCCCTCCAACTCGAGCTTCTTCTTCTCGAACGCGCTCATCGGCGGCGGGGGGACGAACCGCTCGCGCGACTCCATCTGCAGCGACAGCAGCGAGAGGCCCGCGGGCAGCGAGTTGGCGTACTCGGCCAGGATGTTGCTCCTGGGCACCTTCTCGACCAGCGACGCCGCGAGCTCCGCCCTGCGGACCACCTGCTGCTGCTGGCTGCGCATCTGGTTGACCTTCTCGATGCGCTTGGCGGCCTCGGCGTACTTGGTCTCGACCTCGTTGTAGCGCCGCTCGACCGCGCGGGTGATCTTCTCCTGGTACCAGAAGGCGGAGACGATGATCCCCAGCACGATCACCGCGAGCACCCCGCAGAGGATGTTCGCCCGGTGTCGCGCCTTGCGCTCCAGGTAGTCGTCGGGCAGGAAACTCAGTTGGTTAGGAGAGCTCATCGCTTTACCTCATCCCCCTCGTTGTTCGCACGGCGACTTCTGGCGCCGCACCTTCTCGCACGCACCGCGCCGCGCCGCCCGTCCGTCGCGGGCGCGGGCCTCGCCTTCCGGCCTTATTTCTTGCCTTCCGTTTCGCCGTCCACGGGGCCCATGCTCAGTCCGATGGCGATGGCCCACGACGGCTGCGGCTGGCGGCGGTCGATGCCGCTCTCGACGCCGACGTCGCTGTTGCGGGCCATCCGCACCAGCGGGTCGCCGACCTGCGCGGCCAGCGACAACTGCCGCGCGATCTGCTGGCACAGCCCCCGGTGCCTCGCCTCGCCCCCCACGAACACCAGCCGGTCCACCGGCTTGGTCGTGAAGGTCGACTCGTGGTAGCGGCGGCAGAGGTCCAGTTCCTCGATCAGCTTCGCGAGCGGCTCGGCGCACGCCTGCTCGACGAGGCGGGCCTGTTCCTGCAGGTCGCTCCCCAGGTCGCCGGGGGCCGGGGCGGCGACCCGCGGCTGCGCCGGCGGCGCCTTGGTGACCGTGGTCCCGCCGGCGGCGTCCGCCGCCGCCTTGCGGCTCGCGTTCATCGCCGCGCCGAGCAGGGGGAACGCCTGGTCCAGGGTCTCCTCCTGCGGGGCGGCCGCGGGCCTGGCCGCGGGCTTCGCCGCCTGCCTGGCCGCGGGCTTTGCGGCCTGCTTGGCAGCGGCGTTGCCGGCCGCGTTCTGTGCGGCGGCCTGCGCCTGCGCCGCGCACAGCTTGATCCGCAATACCTTCGCGTCGTCCAGGCTGATCTTCAGCGAGTTGGCGACGGCACGGTTGAAGTGCTCGCCGCCGACCTGGATGTTCCGGGCGAACAGCACCTGCGCGCCCCGCGCGATCACCGCGCGGGTGCCCAGGCACCCGATGTCCACGTAGCAGCTCGTCTGCTCGACGTCGGTCTTGCGGCGGTAGATCTGCGTGAAGCAGTCGACCAGGGCCTTGGGCTCCACGTTCATGCCGACCACGTCGAGCTTCGCCTTTGCCGCGGCGCCCAGGAGCTGGTTGACCAGCTCGCGGGAGGCGGCCATCACGATGACCTCGTTCTTCTGCTCCTGTTCCTGGTAGATCTCGCCGGCGATGATGTGCCGCAGCAGGGCGTGCGACGGGTCGATCGGCAGCTTCCCGCGCGCCTCCCACGGCAGGGCCTTCTTCAACTCCTCCTCGTCCAGCTTGGGCATGCGGATGTGCTGGATGAACATGGAGGCCGCGGGGAGGGAGAGGACGGCGCGGCGGCCCCGGAAGCTCCCGGAGGCCAGCAGGTCGCGCACGGTCTCGGCGAAGAAGTTGAGCCGGGCGGTCGGGTCCTGACGCATCGTCGCCGGGACGTCGGCGCTGGCCGCGGCGACGAGGTGCCACTCCCCATTCTCCGTCGGCTCGACCTGCGCCAGGCGCAGCGTGTCGGTGCCGAAGTCCACCCCGATCGGGTTGGAGGTGGGCGTAAACCAGTTTTGGACTAATCCGAGCATCGCCCTGTTCTCCGGTACGGCCCTCTCGAACTACGATTCGCCGCGGGGCCGGTCAAACGGGGAAGGCCAGCGAACCTGGCAAGGCCTTGCCGGCGGCACCGGCACACCGATCCGCCGCGCGCGGGCCATGTCCCGAAGTGTGTATCGACGGTGGGGGAGGGAACGTTTAGGAAGGGACGGCGTAAGAACCGGCGCGACCTGCGGCCCTGTCCCGTGTTGCCGCGGTACCGCCGTTTCCCCGCCCCCTTTAATCGGAATCCGCGGCAGAAAGGAATTCCGCCGACACCGCGTCCGCGACATTCAGGCCCGACTCCGTCAGCCGGATCGCGTCGGGGGCGGCGGTTATGAGACCGAGTTGCTCGAGCCGGTCGATCGTCGCGGCGAATCGGGACCGCGCGTCAAGACCGGTGCGGGCGGAGAAATCGTTCAGGACGATGCCGCGCTCCAGCCGGAGCATCAGCATCGCCAGCTCGCCGGCGCGCTGGGAGGGGGTGAGGTGTTCGACGTCGGCGGCGGGGAGGCGCCTCACTTCAACGGCTTCCTCCCACTCGCCGAGGTGCGGGCGGTTGCGCCAGCGCCAGCCTTCGACGTGCGAGGCGGCGGCGGGGCCGAGGCCGACGTAGTTGCCGCCCGACCAGTAGACGAGGTTGTGCCGGCACGCCTCACCGTTGACCGAGTAGTTGCTGATCTCGTAGGGGGCATAACCGTGCCCCGACAGCCGTCTGCGGGTGTGGTGGAGCATTTCCAGCTCCACGGAGTCGTCCA
>Ga0209382_10011651_pt1 | contig 10907 bp, 10 predicted proteins | sample SoiMetdeltSBSDD5_FD_187599 | JGI IMG/M metagenome (GOLD analysis project Ga0209382, IMG submission 187599) | Bulk soil microbial communities from a Populus tree surrounding site in Tennessee, USA - Soil MetaG P. deltoides SBSDD5 (SPAdes) (version 2) | ecosystem: Environmental > Terrestrial >...
TGGACAGCAGGACGTCGAGCGCCGTACGCACGGCCTCGCTGTCGTCGATCACGAGTACCGTGCGCTCTCCCAAGCTGTCCTGAAGTCCCTGGTCCTGCCTGTCCTTCATGGGCTTGGATGCGGTCGGCGGTGAAACGGTTTGCATTACCTCCCGCAGTCTAGACGGTCCGGCTCGCCACGGCGGGCGAGATCGCAGAGGCCCGGCGTGCGGGCTGCCAGGCCGCGAATAGCCCGATGAGCCAGATCGCGAACGCCCCGCCGACCAGGTAATAGAGGTCGAGCCGCGGTAGCTCGTACTTGACCGAGATCCAGTAGCCCACGGCCAGCGCGGCGCCGCAGCCCACAACGACTCCCGCGGTCGTGACCATCCAGTTCTCGACCAGGAAGTGTCGAACGATATCGAGGCGCCGCGCACCGACCGCGCGGCGCGTGCCGATCTGGCGCACCCGCGTGCTGACGTTGAAGGTCGCAAGGCCGAAGATCCCGAGCGCGGTGATCGCGAGCAGCGCAGTCGTCACGCTCACGAGGAAGATCGCCATGTTGCGGTCGTTCAGGTAGGACTGGCGCTCGAAATAGGTGAGTGGGCGCACCCAGCGCAGCAGCCGGCCCGGATTCGAGGTCCCGAGGCGCTCCTCGATCGTCCGCATGATCACATCGCGCCGGCCCGGCTCGGTGCGGACCAGGTACGCGCCGTTCGGCCCGCTCTTGATGCGCGGAAACAGCATTACGTGCTCCACCTTGTCCCAGCCGACCCAGGAGCCGTGCATGTTTTCAATGATGCCGACGATCGTTATCGGCGTGTTGAGACCATCGTAGAACGTCTTGCCGAGCGCGTTGCGATCCTTCGGAAACAGCGCCTTGGCGAGCGCCTTGGTGACGATCGCCTGCGGTGCCGATTCCCAGTCCTTCTCCTTATCTGCGGGAATGATTTCGTGCGCCTCGAACGCGCGGCCCGCGGAAAGCGTGATGCCGAGCGCCGCCACACCCTGCTCGTCGACAGAGAACGTGTTGGCCTCCACGACGGTTTCCGGGTTCATCTCGCCGGGCTCGGCCTGGTAGCCGCTCGAGCTGCCACCACCCGAGAGTGGAATGTTGCTGATGACGCTCGCCGCCTTTACTCCGGGCAGGCCGCGAATCGTGGCGAGGTCTTCCCGCCAGCTTGCGTCGTAGTCGAAGTCCTTGGCGAAGCCGGCGCTCGCGACGACGATCATGTTTTCCACGTCCATGCCGTTCGGCCGGTTGATCTTGTCCACGCGCTGCTTGACGACGTAGACGGCATTCACCAGCACCGCCAGGCCGATCGCGATCTGGAATGCGACCAGGAGCGCGCCGGTGCGATTGCGCCAGAGGGCCGAGGCGATGGGTCGGAGGTTCCAGGCAGTCATGTCATTGCGCCTTCAGGTAGATGGCCGGGGGAATGCGGCCGATGCGCCATGCCGGGTACAGGCCGGCGGCGATGGTCGCGAAGAATGCGAGAGCGAGCGCCGTAACGACACTCGTGAGGTCCAGGTGCGCGAGCGCCTGCGTGCCGCCCGCGTCCGTGGGGTCGATCGCGTACAGGGCGCGGAGGCCCATGAGGAGAAGGCCCCCGATCGCGAGCCCGAGTACGGCGCCGATTGACGAGATGACCCCGACCTCGACGAGATGCTGGAAGAACACCTGCCGGCGGCTCGCTCCGAGCGCGCGACGCACGCCGGTGATCGCCGCGTTGTTCAGGAACTTCGCGAGCAGCAGGCCCACGGTGTTCAGCAGGCAGACCGCGAGGAAAGCGAAGGCGAGACCGACGAGCACACGGTCGTCGTTCTCGACGACCTCGTTGTCGATCAGCCACTGGTCCACTTTCGTCAGGCGGTTGTTGAGCGGGCGCTGGAAACGCCCGGCTTGTTTCTGTCTCGAGGCGTAGTTGTCGATAAACGCCTGGAAGCGCTGCTGCGAGGCCGCGTCCGGCAGCTCGACCCACATCTGGAGCCAGATGGTCTCGGAAGCGAGGAATTCCTGGTAAGTCTCGATGTCCTCCGGCTTCCAGCCCTGCGTATTGCCGGCGCTATCGAGCTCGAGCGGGACGGACCAGCCGAATGGGATGTAGACGTCCTCCGGCTCCTCGAGCGCGCCGTTGTTGACATCGTAGAAGGTTGGGAGCGGCAGCCAGTGATCGAGCACACCGACGACCCTGAACTCCCGATCATCCCAGCGAATCCGGCGGCCGACGCTGTTCTCGCCTCTGAAGAACTTGTCGTTCATCCTCTTCGACAGCACGAGCACTGGCTCCGGACCCTTGTCCGCGGCTTCGGTCCAGCCGCCGCCGTGCTTGAACGGCACGTCGAACATGGAGAAGAAGTCGGCGGTCGTCACGCGCGTGAGCGCGCGTTCGGGCTTGACCGTCTGACCATCGAGCGCCAGCACGCCGATCGCCTTGTGCATGATGAGCTTGCGCTTCGGGATATCGGACTCCATCAGCGCCGTCGCGTCGCGGTAGGTGAGCTGCCAGGGTGCCAGCTGGGGCTTGTCCTCGTTGTAGGGAGTCTTCGGATCCCAGCTGTCGAGCGTCACGGCGTAGAGCACGTCGTTCTTCCACCAGATCGGGTTGCCCGACATCGCGCGGTACATCGTGAGCGTCATGACGCAGACCGCGATGCCGAGCGCGACAGCGCCGATCATGAGCGCGGTAAGACCGGGATTCCGGCGGAGGTTCCTGAAGGCGAGCTGGAGATAGTAGCCAAACATGCCGGGTCCCTCAGGCAGGTGACAGGCTGACCGATGCAGGCGTCGTCAGGACATGGGCCATCTCGTCACGCGGCTCATACGGCTTGAAGTCGGAGATCTGGCCATCGACGATGTGGACGTTCCGGTGCGCGCGGTGCGCGAGCTCTGGGTCGTGCGTCACTATGATCACCGTCGTCCCCATCTCGTTGATCTGTTCGAGCAGGTCCATGACCTGGCGGGCCATCAGGGAATCCACGTTGCCGGTCGGCTCGTCCGCGAGCAGGAATCGCGGGTCGCCGGCGAGCGCACGGGCGATCGCCGCGCGCTGCTGCTGGCCGCCCGAAAGCTGGGAGGGCATGTGATGCATGCGCGACGACAGTCCGACGACGTCGAGCGCATTCCGGATGCGCTGATCGCGGTCTCTCTTGCCGAGACGGCGGTAGCGGAGCGGCACGTCGACGTTGTCGAAGATGTCCAGATCCGGAATCAGGTTGAAGCTCTGGAAGATGAAGCCGATCTTCTCGTTCCTGAGCTTCGAGCGCTGCTCGTCCGACAGGCGGCTCACGTCCTCCCCGTCGAGCCGGTACGCGCCGGTGTCGAACGTCTCAAGGAGCCCGGCGACGTTCATGAACGTCGTCTTGCCGGAACCCGACGGCCCGGTAACAGCGACGAACTCGCCGTCGCCCACTTTCAGCGAGAAGTCGCGCAGCGCATGCGTCTCGATGAGGTCTGTGCGGTAGATCTTGCTGATACCGTGCATTTCCAGCATTGCTTCTCGCTCCAGTGTCGGTAAAGGATCCGGCGGTCAGCCGCCGATGTGGAATTCGGCAGCGTCGTTCATGTCGCCTGCGCCGGAGACGATCACCTGGTCTCCCGGCTCGAGGCCTTTCAATACCTCGATCTCGCTAACGGAGGCCGCGCCCAGCTCGACTGGCGTCAGGACGGCGCGGTCGCCATCCACGACGTAGACGGCGCGCGTCCCGGTGGCGATGTCTGCGCTCCGCTCGAACTTTCGCGCCCTGGCGCGCTGTTCGATGACGATCCGCACCGAGCCGCGCTGGCTCTGTCGGAGCCCGGCCGGCTGCTCGTCCGCGAACTTCACGCGGCCGGTCACCTGGCCGGAGCGCACCTCCGGCGAGATGGCGGTGACGAGTCCCTTGTGTTCCCGGCCGTCGAGCGAGATCTCCGCGTCCATGCCGGGCTTGATGTCGCGCGCGTAGACGTCGGCGACCTGAAACTCGACCTCAAAAGCCGACAGGTCGACGACCGTCAGGAGCGGCGCATTTTCGGGGACGCTCGCCTTCTCCGCCGCGGCGAGGTTCGCGACGATGCCGTTGACCGGCGAGCCGACCGTGAGCTCGTCGATGCGGCGTTTCAGGTTTGCGACGACGTAACCCTGGCGCTCGCGCTCGAGCCGCTTGGCCTGCAGGTCGAGGTCGAGGCTCTCCTGCTCGAGGCCTGTGGTCTCGCGCGCGTGCTCGTAGGCGAGCTTTGCGGATTCGCGCTCATCCTGGGCGCGACGGAGATCCCGCTCGGCGATTGCGCCCTTGTCCCAGGCCCATTGCGCGCGCTGGAGCTCGCGCTCCGCGGCGCGGATCTGCACGTCCGCGAGGTCTGCCTCCTCTTTGGTGCGCAGTTTCTGGCGCCGGATTTCGATGCTCTGCCGGCGAAGCGCCGTGTCGAGGCTCTCGAGCGTCGCACGTTCGCGCTGGTATTCGTTTTCGAGCGTCGGGCTCGCAAGGGTCGCGAGCACCTGGTCTTCCTTGACGCTGTCGCCCGCGCGCACGTGATAGCTGATGTTGCCCGGTGCGACGGCGAAGAGTGTGGGGCTCACGGCCGCGACTACCGTGCCCTGCGCCGAGACGTCGTGCACAAAGGGCCCTTCGATCACCGTCGCGATGCGCAGCCGCTCGCGCGAGATGACATGCTCGGAGACGCTCCAGCCCCGGATTAGAAAAGCGAACACGAGGATGACGACGAGTCCAGCCGCCGCCGCGCCGAGCCAGACGAGGCGCCGGCGACTCGGCTTCGCCTCGACCGCGACGTCCTGGCCTTCGGTGCCCCGCATGGACAGGTCGGTTGCGAGCGGATCCTCACGTCTGCCGGCCGACGTCAACGGTTTCAGGTTGCTTACTTTCATGACTGCTCTCGGCCCGCAATGTTGCAACCGCCGTGCCAGCTCCGGTCCGAAACTCGTAATGGATTGATTGAAATGGATTTTGCGTCGTGACCGCGGAGGGTCACGCGCGCCGGCGGGGTGTCCGCGGACACCGGCCGGACAGGGCTCCGGACAGGCTCGCCGCGCCCACCAAGGAACCGGCAGGCGAGAGACAGAAAAGCCGCCGGAGGCAGCGTGGCGACTCGTGACGTCCAGCCCGGTCCGGGAAAACCGAGCCGCAGAGGATGACGTGTCGAGCCTGCTGCCTCCGGCGTGCCAGTCTCAGCTGAGTGGATTCTCGAGCTCGCTCTGACGGTGCAGAGCGGTGAGTGCCGCGTCGTCGATGCTGTTGATCGCAGTCTCGAGCGCATCCTGCGCGCACGCGCGATGGGCGAAGACACGCTGTACTTCGCGGACGCCCGAGACGTCGCCGCAGACGATCCGGGCGGCCACCTTGAGACGTCCGTACAGGTTATGCATCGCCGCCGCGTCGTGCAGGTCGGCCGGCGAATAGCTCACAGTCATCGTCTGGCGGTCCTCGTCGACCTTGACCCCGCCTGCCTCGGCGGAAATAGCAATTGTTGAACCAAGCAGGCCCAAGAGCAGGCTGCGGCTGAGACCGATGACGCGTGGGGAAATTACAGTATTCATGTTCCGTCTCCTGATCCCTGATGTGTAGCGCGTGCGTTCTCGGTTCACACGTGACGATTAGATGCCGGACTGGGCATCTGTGCTGCTCGCTTCGGCGTGCCACGAAGTCGGCTCGCCGCGAGACGGCGCCTCTGACAGAATTCGTCAAACGGACGAAGGGAACTCCCGTGACCACGACGTACGGCATGATCGGGCTGGGCCGCATGGGCGGAAACATGAGCCGGCGGATTGCCAGGGCCGGGCTCGAGGTGATCGCGTGGGACAGGGCGGCGGGTGCGCGCAGCGCGCTCGCGGCGGAAACAGGGATCCGGACGGTCGAGACGCTCGAGGCGCTTGCGACCGGGCTGCCGACACCGCGGGTAGTGTGGATGATGCTGCCGGCGGGTGAGCCGACGGAGCAGGTGTTCGAGCGCATGCAGGCGCTGCTCTCGCCCGGCGATGTGATCGTCGATGGCGCCAACGCGTGGTATCGGGACAGCCAGCGCCGCGCCGCGCACGCCGCCGCCGCCGGCCTGCAGCTCGTGGACGCTGGCGTGTCGGGTGGGGTATGGGGGCTCACCAACGGCTACGGTCTCATGGTCGGTGGCAGCGCCGACGCCGTTGCGCGGATCGAACCCATGCTCAAGGTGCTCGCCCCCGCGCCCGACCGGGGGTGGCTGCATTGCGGGGCAAGCGGAGCGGGACACTTCGCAAAGATGGTGCACAACGGCATCGAGTACGGGCTGATGCAGGCCTATGCCGAAGGTCTTGCGCTGCTACGCGCCAAGAAGGATCTCAACCTCGATGTAGCGGCGATTGCCGAATCCTGGCGTCACGGCACCGTCGTCCGCTCCTGGCTGCTCGACCTGACCGCCGAGTTCCTCGCGGAGGATGCGAAACTCGAGTCGATAGCCCCGCGTGTCGCCGATTCCGGGGAAGGGCGCTGGGCTGCGATCGAGGCGGTGGAGCTAGGTGTCCCGACGCCGGTGATGACTCTCGCGCTGATGCAGCGGTTCGCGAGCCAGGATCGCGGCGACTACGCCAATCGGATTCTCGCGCGCCTGCGGCAGTCCTTCGGCGGGCACGCGGTCACGAAGGGCTGACGACCGTCGCCAGCCCGCGCGGAGCGGCTGCGAGATCCGACACCACCAGCGACCCCCGGCGCTCGATGCGATTCGCCGGTATCGCTGCGGTGCCCTCGATCAAGTCCCGCAGCGGGGCGGCCTTCTCCGCCCCGGTGACGAGCCACAGGCGCTGGCGCGCGCGCGACAACGCGGCGAGAGTCAGCGTCATGCGCCGGGTGCTCTGGTACTCCCCCGATACCGCGACGTCGCGCCCGACCGAGTCGAGAACCGGATCACCGGGCACGAGCGACGCCGTGTGCCCGTCGACGCCGAGACCAAGCTGCACGATGTCGAAGCGCAGCGGCGCCCCACCGATCGCCTCGAGGATGCCCTGATAACTCCTGGCTGCGGCGTCGAGATCCGCGGCACCGACCGGCATGTCGAGCAGGTTGTCGCGGGCCAACGGTCCCTCGCGGACGAGCAGCGCCTCGATTCGCGTGACGTTGCGCCGCTCGTCGTCCAAGGGCACGACCCGCTCGTCGACCTGCGCTACATGAATGTCGCCCCAGCCGAGGACGCAAGTGCGCAGCTTCTCGATCATCCGCCACGGCGTGCGGCCACCGGACAGCGCAATGAGCGCGATCTTGCGTTCGTCGAGCGCGGCCTCGCAGGCGTTTGCGATCTCGAGCGCGGCGCGTGCCGCGGCCGCCTCGGCATCGACCTCTACGATCAAGCGCAAGGACCGTCGTCCTGTGGCTGATGCCAGCCACCCGCGGATTCCGCCAGCCGATCGGCGGACGGGGGACCCCAGCTGCCCGGCTCATACGGCTCGGCCTGCGGTCCATTTGCGAGCATCCGGTCGACGATCGACCAAGCGACTTCGACCGAGTCCTGCCGCGCGAAGAGGGCAGCGTCGCCGCGCAGCGCATCGCCCAGCAGCCGCTCGTAGGGCGTCATCTCGTCGGCCTGCGAATTACACGCGAACAGCTCGATCTCGCGCCCGCTCATCGCTTCGCCGGCTGCCTTGACCCGCGCGCCGAGCGCGATCGCCACCCTGTCGGGACCCAGGCGGAATCGAAGATAGTTGCCGCGGAACGGCGGCGTGTCCTCGAACAATCTCTGCGGCGGTCGCCGGAACGTGGCCATGACCTCGGTGGCGGTTACGGCCATCCGCTTGCCGGTGCGTACCAGGAACGGAACATCCGCCCATCGCCAGGAATCGATGTCCAGACGCAGCGCGGCGAAGGTCTCCACGTCCGAGTTCGCTTGCACGCCGGCTTCGGCACGATACCCGCGGTACTGGCCGCGGACCACGTCGCGCCGGTCCGCGGGCCGGACCGCGCGCAGCACCTTGGTCTTCTCATCGCGCAGCGACGCTGGTCCCATGTCGACCGGCGGTTCCATGGCAAGGACGGCGAGGACCTGCAGCAGGTGGTTCTGCACGACGTCGCGGATCGCGCCAAGTTCCTCGTACAGGCGCCCGCGGCCTTCGACGCCGAAGCTCTCCGCCATCGTTATCTGGATGTTGTCGATGTAGTTACGGTTCCAGACCGGCTCGACGAAAGAGTTCGCAAACCGGAAGTAGAGCAGGTTCTGCACCGGTTCCTTGCCGAGGAAATGATCGATCCGGAAGATCGAGTCCTCTGCGAACACTGCCCGCAGCGCCCGGTTCAGGGTCTGCGCGCTCGACAGGTCGCGCCCAAGGGGTTTCTCGACCACGACACGCGCACCCGCAGCGCAGCCGGATGCGCCGAGCTGCGCGGCCACAGTGTTGAAGAGGCTCGGCGGAATGGCGAGGTAGTGGACGGGGCGTCGAGCACCACCAAGCGCGTCGCGCAGCGCCGCGAAGGTTGCAGGATCGCGATAATCGCCGTCCACGATCACAAGCTTTTGCTCCAGCCGCTGCACCGCCTCGGGGTCGGTCGCGGGATCGTGCTCAGCCAGGCTCTCACGCATGCGCGTAATCACTGCGTCGCGGGTCGTGCCGCGGGCGACGCCGACGACCCTGGGCGGCAGACGTCCGCGGCGCTCGAGGTTTTCGAGGGCGGGGAAAACCTTCTTGAACGCGAGGTCCCCGCTGATGCCGAAGATCACCAGCGCATCGGCGTATTCCGCGGCGGGTGTCATACGCCAGAGTATAGACAGCCGGGCAGGACCCGGCCGATCGTTACGCGGCCCGGGGAACGGAGCGGTCGTGGGGATCCGAGGGGCAACGCATCCTCGCTGTTAGCATACGGGCATGATCCCGCTTTGGTTCAAGGTCGCCTATACGGTGTTCGTGGGCATCATCGTCGCGATCTGGCTCAGGCACTATGGCTGGCGGAACCTGCTCTGGTTCTCGGACATCGCGCTGATCGGCGCGGTGCCCGCGATGTGGCTCGAGGGTGCGCGTATTGCAAGCGTCCTGGCGGTCGCGGTGCTGTTGCCGGAGATGCTCTGGAACGTCGACCTGGCCGGGCGTCTGCTGCTCGGGCGACGGATCAGCGGGCTGACCGACTATATGTTCGAACAGGATCGCCCACTGGTCCTGCGGCGGCTCTCGCTCTTTCACGTGCCGTTGCCGCTCGTTCTGCTGTGGCTCCTCGCCGCGTACGGCTACGCGGAGCGCATTGCGCTGCCGGGAGCAATTCTGCTGGCCGCGGTGGTTCTGCCGCTCAGCCGCGCCGTAAGTGCACCGGAGAAGAACATCAACTGGAGCTGGGGCCTCGGACCGTTCCCGAGCCGTCTGCCCGCCATGGCATATGTCGCCCTCCTGTTCCTCGGGTTCGTGGTCCTCGTCTTCGTCCCGACCCACGCGATCCTCCGCAACACCTTTCCATGACGGGGACTTGCATTCGCCCGCCCGGTCCCTGCTAAGATTCCGCCTGCATTGAGAACGGGGCACGAGCCCCGGCCAACCTGCCTTCCCGGGCAAGGTGGCGAGCGCCAGGCGGCGCGATGCGGCCGATCGGCAACGAAACGGGTGCAGTGATGAGTTCGACAGCGTTAGATCTGCGTCGCGACTATGTCGGCGAGTTGCCGGAGTCTCGACGCGAGACGGGCGCAAACGTGTGCAGCGGTCAGACACCCGCGGTGTCCGCGCGGCTGCTCGATTACTGGCGGGTCACGCTTCCGCTGCCGGTCGCCGCGCGCCGGCGTGCGCTGGATGCCGTGTGTGCTGCCGTGCGACGCGACGCCACAGTCGTGGCGGACGTGCTGCCGTTCGCGCTGGGCGACTGCGACGAGGAAATCGTCTATCGCGCCACGCTCGCGCACCTAGGGGCGTTTCCGCGCCAAGCGGGACTCGCTTCGACGGCCGACGCGATCGAATGGGTGCGACGCCGGCTTGCGCTCAACTGTGCCGCGGTATTCGCGGCGCTTCTGTCGCTCGGCGACGATCACGTGCTCGAGCGCCTGCTGCCGCTGAGATCCACGCTCGACGCGGACGAGGTTGCGGCGATCAGGCGGCGGCTGAGCGAATGCCCGGAGCCGGCGCGAACATTCCTCCGGGCGTGGATCGATCTGCTGGATCAGTCCTGCGCCCGCAGGTGACGCGCCAGGAACGTTTCCATTTCACGCAGGACCTGCGTCCGGGTCGCACTCTTCGACAACCAGTGGTCCTCACCGGGCAGCTTGACGAAGGTGCAGGTCTTGCCTGCCGTCATCAGCGCCCGCTCCATCGTCTCCGATTGGGCGATCGGCACCACGGTGTCGTCGGCACCGTGCAGCAGCAGGATCGGTATCCGCACGCTTTCCGCCGCTCGCGCGGGCGAACGGCCGGCCAGATTCGAGTCGTGGATCGACCCGATATGATCCTTGAACTCGGCGGAGTAATCGGACTCCGAACCCGTCTGGCGGGACACGTGCCCTATCATCGCCGGCAGATCGGTTACGCCGTTTACGCTGACCGCGCAGGCGTAGAGATCGGGAGTGAACGCGGCGCCGGCGAGTGCCGCGTAGCCGCCATAGCTCGCGCCCGCGATGCAGATCCGTTCCGGATCGGCGAGCCCGGTACGGATCATTTCCTTGACTCCGTCGGTGACGTCGTCCTGCATCAGCCCGCCCCACTGGCGATATCCGGCCTCACGATGCGCGGCACCAAACCCGGTCGAGCCGCGGAACTGCGGCTGCAGAACCGCATAACCGCGGGTCGCGAGAAACTGAGGCCACCAGTTGAAGACGAGAAAATCCCTCGAGGCCGGCCCCCCGTGCGGGAGAACCACCATCGGCAGGTTCTTGTCGCCACCGCCCGGTGGCAGCGTCAGGTACGCGGGAATGGACGCGCCGTCGCGTGCCGCATAGTGAACTTCGCGTACCTCGCCCAGTGTCACGCCGTTCAGTGCCGGGTATTCCTCTCCCGCGACATCGGCCTT
>Ga0209382_10011653_pt1 | contig 10906 bp, 11 predicted proteins | sample SoiMetdeltSBSDD5_FD_187599 | JGI IMG/M metagenome (GOLD analysis project Ga0209382, IMG submission 187599) | Bulk soil microbial communities from a Populus tree surrounding site in Tennessee, USA - Soil MetaG P. deltoides SBSDD5 (SPAdes) (version 2) | ecosystem: Environmental > Terrestrial >...
CGCCAGATAGAGGAAGAGCCAGGAGTACAGGATCGCCAGCTCTCCGCCGTTCTGGATCGGCCAGAAACTCTGCAGGCCGTGGGCCATGAAGTAGGCCACGGCCATCGTGCCGCTGGAGAGGAAAGCCGCCGGCCGGGTGAACAGGCCGACCGCGATCAGGGCTCCCCCCACCAGCTCGATGACGCCGGCGCCCCAGACGACGAACGCAGGCGTGCCCGCCGGCACTCCACCGAACGCACCCAGCACCTTCTGTGCACCGTGACTGGCGAACATCACGCCGACGAGGATGCGGGTGAGGCCGAGGATATGGGGCGTGAACCGAGACAGCTTCTTCATGACGTTCTCCTTCTTTCGTGTGATCGCCTCAGGCCTCAAGCGGCCTGTGGGCGGAACGGATAGTCCGTGTAGCCCCGCTCCGCGCCGCCGTAGAAGGTGGCGTGGTCGGGAGTGTTGAGGGGCAGATCGAGGGCGAAGCGCTCGGCAAGGTCCGGGTTCGCGAGGTACGGCACACCGAAGGCCGCGAGGTCGGCGAGACCCGTGTGCAACGCGTGCTCTGCCGTCGACCGGTCGAGGCCGCCGTTCAAGACGAGCGGCGCGTCGATCTCCCGCCGCAGCCGTCGCACGATGCGATGCTCGAGCGTGGCCGGGTCGACCGCGCCGGGCGCGTACACGTGCAGCCAGCCGAGCCCGAGCGGCCTCAGCGCCGCCGCCGCGGTGGCGAACGTCGTCTCCGGATCCGTGTCGCTCATGCTGTTGTAGGCACCGGTCGGCGAGAAACGGACTCCGACGCGCGTCGGCCCCCAGACGTCGACCACCGCCTTGGTCACCTCGACCAGGAATCGCGCGCGCCTCGCGGCGCTGCCGCCGTACTCGTCGACGCGGTGATTGCTGCCGTCGCGAAGGAACTGGTCGACGAGATAGCCGTTGGCGCCGTGGATCTCGACGGCATCGAAACCGGCGCGCTTGGCGCGCCTTGCGCCCGCCGCAAACTGATCGACGATGACGGGGATCTCGCTGATGTCGAGGGCGCGCGGCGTGACGAACGGCTGCTTGCCGTTCGGCGTGGTCAGCGAGCCTTCCGGGCGGATCGCCGACGGCGCCACCGGCAACCCGCCGCCGGGCTGGAACGACGGATGCGAGATGCGGCCAACATGCCAGAGCTGCAGCGCCACGCGCCCGCCGCGGGCGTGGACCGCGTCGGTGACCGCACGCCAGCCGTCTTCCTGTGACGGCGTGTGGATGCCGGGCGTGTCGAGATATCCCACGCCTTGCGGCGCGACCTGCGTCGCCTCCGTGATGATGAGCCCCGCCGATGCGCGCTGCGCGTAGTACGTCGCAACGAGAGGCGTCGGCACTCCCCCGGTCCCGGCGCGCGAACGCGTCATCGGGGCCATGACCATGCGGTTCCGAAGCTTCGTGGTTCCCAAGTCGAACGGTGCCAGGAGCTCGAGCCCGGTCTGTGTCGTCATCACGTCCTCCATTCCTGAACTGTGCATCGGCCTACTGTCCTGTACTAGATAGTCCATTACTGAACTATTGGTGCCAAAAAAACGCCCCTCATGCGGGTTCCCGAAGCGCGGCCACCAGCTCGCGAAGAGACTCCCGCTGGGCCTTCGTGAAGCGCGCGAACACGTCTTTCTCCGTGGCCCGCAGCGCCCCCCTGGCCGCTTCGCACCGCGCGCGTCCTTCCGGCGTCACGTAGGCGCGGATGGACCGCCGATCCTGCGGATCCGGGAGGCGGCTCACCAGCTTGTCGGCCTCCAGCCGATCGATGAGCTGGGTGATGTTCGAGCGGACGCACTCCATCCGGTCGGCCAGGTTGCACAGCGGCATCGGCTCGCCGGCCTCGACCAGGTGCGACAACACCCCGAACTTCGCCAGCGAGAGCCCCAGCGGCTCGAGAACGCGCTCCATCCGCGCCTCGACCTCGTGGGCGGCCCCGATGAGGGCCATCGCCATCTCGTTCTCACCAGAACGATTCATGACTGTACTATATCGAGCTGAAACTCGCCTGTCAAGGCGCCCCCTCGCCGCGATCCCGCCGCTGAAGGCGGTAGCGCGACGAGAAGACGCAATTCGGGGGACACCACTCCTCCACGCCCTTCATCTCGAGCACGGGGGTGCCTGCCTCCTCGACGATGGCGCCCGCGTAGTCGGCTGACCACTCGTGGCGCCGATCTCCGCAGATCGAGCTTCCGGACACGCGCACGGCCACTTGCTTGTCGTCGCCGAACGCTCCCGACCAGTCGTGCCGCGCGTTGTCGCGTCCTCGGACCTCGCCATCGGGCGAGACCTCCAGCTTGAGGGTGGCCGGCCGCTCCCTGTCCCGGACGCCGCACGTCTTGAGGGGATCGACGTGCTGAGTGCCGACCCAGTAGCCCGACAGCGACGACAGCCCGCGCACCGGGCGCACCCCGCGCGACACGGCGGCGGTCGCCCGCGGCTCGACCGTGCGCGCCCGCGTGTCCGGCGGAGCGTCGGGGCGCAGGCCCACCCAGAACGCTCCCGCACCGACGCACACGCCGACGAGGACCACGGCACCGACCACCATCGCGTGTTTGCGCGGCGACGGGGGTGCGGCGAGCGCCTCCTCCAGCTCGAGCCGCGCGTCCGCGATGTGATGGAGCCGCCGCTGCCGATCTCGCTGCAGGCAGCGCCCCAGCAGGCGCCGGGCCGCGGCGGGAAGGCCGCGCGGCAGCCGCCGCCAGTCCGGATCGCGCGTGAGCACGGCGGCGATGACGTCGGAGGCGGTCTCGCCTTCGAACGCGGGCTTCCTGGTGAGGCATTCGTAGAGGACGCAGCCGAACGACCACACGTCCGTACGCTCGTCGACGGCCTGGCCCCGCGCCTGCTCCGGGCTCATGCACGCGGGCGTGCCCAGGATCATCCCGGACGTGGTGAGCGACGCCGTGGCGGAAACATCGAGGGCGGAAGACGGCTCTTCTTCTCCGAGCGCCTTGGCCAGGCCGAAGTCCAGGACCTTGGCCGTCCCCGACGGCGTGTACTTGACGTTGGCGCACTTGAGGTCGCGATGAACGACTCCCGCGGCGTGCGCCGCGGCCAACGCCTCCGCGATCTGGCGGCCGATCTCCAGCGCCTCCCGGATCGGCAGCGGACCGCGCTTCAGCCGCTCGGCCAGCGTCTCGCCTGGCACCAGCTCGAGCACGAGGAAGCGGACGCCGTCGGCGTCGGTCTCGAGGCCGTAGATGGAGGCGATGCCCGGATGGTTGAGCACGGCCAGCAGGCGCGCCTCGCGCTCGAAGCGCGCCAGCCGGTGCGAGTCCTGCGCCACTGCGTCGGGGAGGAACTTGAGGGCGACGTCGCGGCCCAGGCGCAGGTCGCGCGCCAGGTAGACCTCGCCCATGCCGCCCGCGCCCAGGGCGCGCAGGACCTCGAAGGTACCGAACCGCCGGCCGGGCTCGATCATGCCCCGCTCATCGATTCCGTTTCGCCGGCGGCGGTGGCGGCGGAACGGAAGACGAGCTCCACGGAGCCGAAGCGGATGCACTGACCGTCGCGCAGCGGGACGGGCCGCTCGATCTTCTCGCCGTCGAGGTAGGTGCCGTTGCGGCTGTGCAGGTCCTCCAGGGTGGCCGTCCCGGCCTTCCATCGGATGCGCGCGTGCCGGCGCGACACCGTGGACGACGCGAGCCGCACGTCACAGTCGAGGTCGCGCCCGACGAGTGTGGCCTCGCTCGCCCGCGAGATCGTTCGCGGCGGCGAGCCCGCCTCGATGAGAAGGAAGAGCACCGGGGCGGATGGAGAGGCATCCTCCACCTCCGCGGGGGCGCTATACGCGTAGCCGAAGCCGTGGGCCGTGCGAATGGCGGTACGCCCGTCCGGACCGAGGGCGGCCCGCAGCTCCGAGACGAGGCTCGCCACGCTCCCCTCGTCGACGTTGGAGTCGGGCCAGAGCTGATCGAGGATCTCCTGCTTGGTGACCACGCCGGGGCGGTGGCGGACCAGCAGCTCGAGCAGCAGGAACGCGCGCCGCGTGAGCGCGACGGGCCGACCGGCCCGGGTGACCAGGCGCCGGTCCCAGTCGAACACGCACTTTCCGAGGCGGATGGGCAACGGAATATCAGGAGAACATCAGAAACGTGCCAGGACTCCGCATGCTATTTCAAGCCATCATGGCCGGCAACATGAAGAACGTGATCTGGCGTCTCGTCGCTCTCGCTTCGATCCTGGCCGCGGGCGCTTGCCGCGGCCGGTCACTTCGAGAAGCGAGCCCCGTCTTCGAGAAGTTCGCGCTCGCGCGCGTGATCGAGGAGAACAAGCGCTACCTCGAGCCAACGGCGTGGGGTGCCGGCTCGGGATCGGGCGCGGGCGGTGTCTTCCGCCAGAGCGAGCATCACAGCTCGCGGCTCCGCGTCCGGCCCGGCTACCGGGAGCCGTTCTGGGACGGCCTCCGCGCGTCCGTGAAGAAGCATATCGCCGACCAGGGCGGGCGCGAGACCAGCGGCGGCAACTCCAGCCAGGACGATATCCGCGGTGCGTCGTTCTCCTACACCTGCCTGAAACAGGAGGGCGTGATCCGGGTCTGGGTCACGGGGACGGATGACGACGTGCACGTGGCCGCGCTCGTGACCGAGGCGGCGCGGGGGCCGGCGCCGCGCAGCACGCCGCCCGCGGACGCCTCCTCCCGCCCGGCGCTCGAGCAGCGCATCGAGACCCTGCGCGAGGAGCTGTCACGAACGGAGGAGCTGTTCCTCGCCGCTCCGGAGGGGGATCGTGCTCGGCTCGCGGACTGGTTGCGCCAGCCGGACACCGGGCTCGTTCGCCTCCTTCCCCGCGAGCGGTACGACGGCCGCCTCCTGGTCCGCGGCGGCGGCGCCTACTACTCGTTCGTGCGGGCGAGCCACGACTACAACGCCGTCCCGCAACTCTCCCTGGAGCAGGGGCAGCTGAAGACGGGGTTCGCCGGCCTCGACTTCGGCCTGATCGCCGCCCTGGGTGACGTGCCGCTGGCATCGCTTTCCGTCTCCTCCGAGGGCGTCCGCCCTCTGACCGCCGTCGTTCCCCCCACGCGCCGCACCGAAGCCCGAGAGCGCTATCACGAGCCGCTTTCGCTCGAGGGTCGCCGATACCAGCGCTCGGTGCCGTGCACCGCCGACACGACGTACGTCCTGCGCGCCATCTCGTACGGCCGCGCCGACGCCCTCGTCGTCTTCCGCGTGCTCCGCCAGGAGCCCGACGACAGCATCGTCCTGCAATGGCGAAAGCTGAGGGACTTCGAGACGCCGCAGTTGGCGGACTGAAGGAACCGCACGTCAGGTACTTGCGTGTCCTTTGGAATTTCTTAGGGACTTCGCTCCCTGCATGAGACCACTCTGGCCACGAGGTCCCATATGCCCTCCAGAGCCACGATCGCAGTCCTCGTCATCATGGCCTCCATCGGCAACGCGGTGCCGGTCCACGCCGAGGACGGGCGGCAGCGTGAGGATCGGCGGCGACGGCCGCGCGCTGGACTGTCATTCGTCATTCGCGGTCCTCTGGCGCTGACGGCCGGGACCGCCGTGACCGTCGGGGCCGTCGTGTGGCTCGACGCCCACGACGATGGGGAAAACTCCGGCGACGGGTCCACGGCGGAGGGGCTTCTGTGGATCTCATGCGTCTCGGTGGCGGTCGCCGGCGCCGCATATGCCGTGGAGCGCCCGCTCGACGGCGACTGGCGCGGCCACTTCGGCATGGCCGTCGGCGGCGCCGCGCTGGGCACGATCGTGATGGTGGTCATGCTCGCGACCACGGACAGCACGGCCACAGGCCTCAGCCTGTTCGCCCCCGCCGTCGGCGCTATCCTCGGGTACGAGATGAGTCGGCGCGGACCCGCCTGGGCCGCACTCACCCTCGACGGATCGAAGCTCGCCCTCGGTGTACCCCTGCCGCAACCACGAGTGCTGGAGCGCCGCGGCCGCCGCGACGTTGCGTTCGAGGTCTCGCTTCTCCAGGTGCGGTTCTAGGCGCAGACCCTCCGTCGCCGCAAATTTTCTTTCGCGGCTGCGCCGTTTCCTTGCTCCCTTTCGACAGTCGAAGCGTGACTTCCCGATCCTCGCGCACGGCACGCGCCTTGCTCCTTTCGATCCGCGGAGGTGCACATGCGCCCAAGCGTCATCGCGTTCGGCCTGCTCGGCATCGCCCTCAGCAGCTGCGGCACTTCACCCACCGAGCCGGACCGGCCCGACTGGCTGCAGGCCCTCATCGCGCGCGTCGAGCGCGAGCCCGTGACCAACCCGCCGTCTTCCATCCTGAGCTACCGCTATCGCGGGGACCGGGTCTACTTTCGGCCCGCGCGTTGTTGTGACATCCCCAGCGAGCTGTACGACGAGGAGGGCCGGCTGGTCTGCCTGCCGAACGGCGGCTTCAGCGGAAGCGGAGACGGTCGGTGTCCCGACTTCGCGGCCACCCGCACGGACGAGCGCCTGATCTGGCGCGACCCGCGAACGTAGGCCCCCTACTGTGTCGCCCCCGCGACCAGCAGCTCGCAAGGGCCGACGAACGCACCGCCGCGCTCGAACGGCTTGAGCTCGGCTTCGATCTCCCGCCAGGTATCCGCCCGCTCGGACTCGGACATCGCGGACATCATCTGGTGCAGGGCACCGAAGGACTCCCGCTCGAACGCCACACACTCCGCCGCCGAGGCCAGACGCACGGGAGCGTCCATCCGGTCGACGACCACGCCGCGGAAGCCCGCGTCGCGCAGCGTCTCCATCAGCACGCCGTCCTTGCCCAGCGAAAACGGTCCCGGTTGACCGGGCACGGGCGGCGGCAACTGAGCGCGCCGGCGAATGACCGAGATCGGGATCGAGAAGAAGGCGTTGGCTTCCGGTGTCGAATACACGATGGCGGCGATGCGGCCCCCGGGCTTCAGCACGCGCATCATCGCGGCGAGCGCTTTCTGGCGGTCCGGGAAGTAGATGAGCCCCACGCGCGAGATCACCGCGTCGAAGCTGCGGGCCGGCAGCTCGTCCACCGTCTCCCCGTCGAGCTCGCGCGTCGAGACGTTCGACAGTCCGGCCTCGCGGGCATCGTGAAGGGCGTACTCGAGGATCTTGGGAGAGATGTCCGTGGCCAGCACGTGGCCGGTGGGACCGGCACGGCGCGCCGCGCGCAACGTCTGCTCCCCGGCGCCCGCCGCGACGTCCAGGACCAGGCTGCCCGCCTTCACGCCGGCGAGATCGAGCATCCGTTCCGTGGCGGGTCCCAGCCATTCCCCGAGGAAACGTCCCCAGCGGTGCCACGCCGGAGCGGCCGACTCCCACTGCGACCGCGTCGTCGTCTTGAACTTGACCGGATCGAAGGTTGCTTGCGTGCTCATCGTTGGCCTCCTGGCTCCGACGCCCCGCGTCCGAAGGACGACGTGTCGGATACTCCGGTTGTAAGCGCCCTCGCGTCTCCCCGCTAGTCCAGAATCTGGAGTTGCGGGCTGCGGTAGCCTGGGACATGACCAACTATGGCCAGTTCTGCACGGTGGCCCGCGGCGCCGAGGTCTTCGGAGAGCGATGGACGCCGCTCGTCGTCCGCGAGCTGCTCTGCGGCAGCAAAAGGTTCAACGACATCCGTCGCGGCGTCCCCCGCATGTCGACCACCCTTCTGGCGCAGCGCCTCCGGAAGCTGACCGAGATCGGCATCGTCCGGCGCGTGCGCACCGACGCCGGCTGGGAGTACCAGCTCACCGAGGCCGGCGAAGAGCTGCGTCCGATCGTCGAACAGATCGGCCACTGGGGAGCGCGTTGGATCGGCAGCCGCCTCAAGCGCAGCCAGCTCGATGCCGGCTTCCTCATGTGGGACATCCGGCGCTTCTTGAAGCTCGACCAGTTCCCGCGCGGGCGGACGGTGATCCAGTTCTCGTTCGCCGATGCGCGCCCGCGGGAGCGTCGTTGGTGGCTGGTCGTGGAGAAAGGCAGCGCAGACCTGTGTCGCGACGATCCCGGGCACGAGCTGACGCTGATCGTGGAGTCCACGGTGCGGGCCCTGACGGAGGTGTGGACGGGTGATGCCGACGCGCTGGCTGAGGTGCGCGCCGGACGCGTCAACGTGATCGGTCCGGACGCCGAGGCCCGCGCGCTGTGGCGCTGGCTCGGCCGGAGCCTGTTCGCTTCGAGCCGCGCGCTACCGCAAGCCGGCGAGCCACTGACTCAGCTCGGCTGAGGGATCGCCGCGCTCCGAATAACGCCCGCAGAAAGCCGGCCCAAGGGTCTCCCTTGACGCGCCACTTATATATGCGTTACTGTGTATATGCATGGTAACGCAGATAGACGCCTTCCAGACCCTCGGCGATCCGACGCGCCGGCGGGTGGTGGAGGCGCTCCGCGGGGGCGAGCGGCCGGTGAACGACGTCGTGCAACGGGCGGGGATCCACCAGTCCGGCGTCTCCCGCCATCTGCGCATCCTCCAGGAGGCCGGCTTCGTGTCCATGCGGCCCGACGGGCAGCGGCGCCTCTACTCGCTCCGGCCGGAACGGTTCCGCGAGATGGAGACGTGGCTGGCCAGCTATCGCAGCCTGTGGGAGGCGCGCCTGGACCGCTTCGGCGCCGCCCTCGAGAAACGCCGGAAGAACCGTGGCAAGACGCGGAAGGAGACACGCCGATGAGCAGGCAGACGATCGTGGTGGAGCGCACGTATCGCGCACGAACCCAGGAGGTCTGGGACCTCTGGACGACCAAGGACGGCTTCGAGTCGTGGTGGGGGCCTCAGGGTTTCCGGGTGGAGGTCCACGCGCTGGAGGCGCGCGTCGGCGGCGCGCTGCGCTACGACATGATCGCGGACACGCCCGAGATGATCGCGGAGATGCGGCGGCAGGGCCAGGCGGTCTCGCACAAGACGCACGGCACGTTCGTCGCCGTCGAGCCGTACTCGCGTCTCGCCATCACCCACGTCATCGACTTCCTGCCCGGCGTGGCGCCGTACGACAGCACGATGCGGGTGGAGCTGATCCCGTCCGGCGCGAACGTGCGCATGGTGGTGACGCTCGAGGCCATGCACAACGAGGAGCTCACGAGGATGTCGATCGAGGGCTTCACCAGCCAGCTCACCAAGCTGGATCGGCGCTTCGAGGCGGCGTCGGCGGTCCGCGACTAGCGGAGATCGACCTCGACCAGCTCGCTGCGGCCCTTGTAGCCGGAGACAGTCTCGGAAGACTGGCCGAAGTACCAGCCGACGCCGGGCAGCAGGAAGCCGGCGCTCCGATTGCTGGGCTTGTCCGCCAGCGACGTCGAACACTCGAGCGGAATCGCGTCGCCGGGCAGCTTCGGATGCAACACGGCGGCCTTCGAGGGCTTGCCGACGGTGCAGGTGGTGTGCCGGACCGTCGAGGAGGGCTTGCCCTCGCGAACGGTGACCGTCGTCGTTCGGTATGAAAAGGTAGAGCCGGGCGCGAGGCTCGTCAGCCGGGCGTCAAGAGAGAGCTCGGCCAGCCGATGCGAGCTCCGATGCTCCTCATAGACGCTTCGCCCCAGCGCGGAGATCCAACCGTAGAGGGAGATCCCGACACTCTCGCTGACCGTGTCGGGATCCATATCCTTGCTGTGCTCGTACAGGAGGCCGTGGCCGGCCGGCTCGAGAAGAGTCTCGTGGATGCTCTCCCTGGGCTCGTCGGTCTTGTACGTCCCAACGGTTTTCACCCGCGCCCTCTTGATCATGAGCGGCCAGTGTTTCGCGCCTCCCGCCGCGGCCACGAGCGTGGCTCTCACCGGCTCACCGAGCGTCTCTTGCCGAACCTCGTTGAGCCACAGCGACGGTGAGGACGCGGCCTGGCGTGGCGCTTTGAGATCCGCGCAGGCTTCGGTGTCTCCTCCCTTGCACGCCTTCTCGATCAGCTCTCGTGCCTTGACGGCATCGCGGGCAACGCCGCGTCCCTTGTCATACCCCACAGCAAGACGGTAGCAGGCCGCGACGTTGCCGCCTCCCACCTCGCAGCCCCTCTTGTAGAGCTGCATCGCCCGTCCGAGATCCCTGGCCACGGCTCCGCCGAACTCGTACTGCACACCGGCGATCCCGCAGGCGTGCGGGTTCTCGAACTCGCAGCCTTTCTGCAGTCGCTCGAGCGCCGCCTTCTTGTCGGGAATGAGACCCTCGGCGAGCATCTCGCCGATTCCGCTGCATCCCATGGAATCGCCCCAGATACAGGCGCGCTCGTACAGCAGCGTGGCCCTGTCGTTGTCGCCTTCGGCACCCTGGCGGCGATAGACACCAGCGGCCTTGACGCAGTCTTCGACGCGGCCGTCATCGCAGCCGCGCGCCGCGTCCAGGAGAGTGGCCGCCGGGAGCGGGTAGCGAACATAGAGCTCGCGCGTCTCGACGAGCCGACCCTCTTCGACGTGTTTGTATCGGTACGTCAGCAGCCCCGAGCGGGACAACGCCCGCTCACCGATCGAGAACTTGAAGGAGGCACCGCAGGCATGGCCGTACCACGGTCCTGCGAGTCCATTCGGTCGGTCGACCGCGAACGACGTCAGCTCGCACTGACCGAACGGAGTCCGAACGGTGGCTTTCGCGGCGTCCACGGAGGTTCCATCGAGGGGCGCCGCCGCGCCTTTGCCGCGCAGAACGACGGTCCCATCGGGCCGCCGATCGAACGTCAGCGACGCCTCCGTGCCGAGCGTCGTCTGGCCATAGCCCAAGCTCGTCCCGTAGAGCGCGCGCCGGAACGCGGCGTCGGCGAGCGACGCAGGATCCTCGCGTGCGGCGATCACGGCGGCCTGCCGCGAGCGGCGCGCGCGCTCGATCTCGTCGGCTGGAAACGTGGGTCGCTGGACGATGTCGGCGAGCAGCGCGAGCGCCGCGGGGAACTGCGCCGCGAGCGAATCGACGTTGAGGACCGACGCGTCGCGCGCCGTGCTGGCGCCGTAGTCGGCGCCGAGCTGCGCGAACGCGTCGGCGATCGCCAGCGCGCTGCGAGACACCG
>Ga0209382_10011654_pt1 | contig 10905 bp, 12 predicted proteins | sample SoiMetdeltSBSDD5_FD_187599 | JGI IMG/M metagenome (GOLD analysis project Ga0209382, IMG submission 187599) | Bulk soil microbial communities from a Populus tree surrounding site in Tennessee, USA - Soil MetaG P. deltoides SBSDD5 (SPAdes) (version 2) | ecosystem: Environmental > Terrestrial >...
AACTGAATTTCCACTTCTATTCCGACCTGCAGCGCAACCTGATCATCTGTCAGAACCGGTCGCCCCAGCCCGGGGAGCAGGCGGAATACCTGCCAGTGGACGAAGGAGCCAAGAGGACCGTCTACGCTTCTGTGGCGTTTCTGCCAAACCTGAACAATGGCGGCAACGCCCTGATCATTGCGGGGAATTCAAGCGGGTCTCAGGAGATCGCCGCCGAGTTCGCGGCCAATGAGAAGTTGCTCAAAGGTTTCACAGATAAGATCAGACAAGGGACTGAGCGCTTACCTTATTTCGAGCTATTGGTCCGCACGACCACACTAGCAGGCGTGGCCCAGGAGTCTGAAGTGATCTCATACCGAATTCTCAACCAGTAATGAAGCCCGCTCGCTAACGCTCGCGGCGCTGATCCAGTCATCCTTCCCGAACATGCAATTGCAATCCGCACTAAACATCGTCTCGCGCCGATCGCCATTTTTACTGTAAATTCACTGTAATTACACCTGCATTTCCGATCGCGCTCGTGCTAGGGTGAGCAGTCGAAGCGCGCTTCATCAAATTTCGGCATTTATGCTGACTCGCGGAGCCATAGGACGTGGCAATCGTTTCAAGGCGGGCATCCGGGTGGGTATGACAGGCGCCAGATCTTAATACGCTTGCGCCGCCGCGATTTCACATCAGGACTAATTTGACAACCGCCGTTCAGCAAAAGGTCGGGGGAACACAATCACTAATGATGGGAACTCAATTGCTTATTAAACGTTGGGTATGTGGCGTATTTATTGGAGCGCTCGCTCTCGCCGTCACACCTTCTTTCAAATCTTCGGCGCAGAGGGCGGGCGAGGCGAGGACGATCAAGCCGGCCCTCCGCAGAATTACCGAGACTCAATATCGGCGCGCGATCGCCGATATCTTCGGCCCCGGGATCAAGATCAACGCGCGTTTCGAGCCGGAAAAGCGAGAGGAGGGGCTGCTTGCAATCGGGAACGCCGAGCTTTCACTGACATCTTCCGGTTTCGAACAGTATTTCGCGCTCGCAATCTCCATTTCTGACCAGGCGCTGGGCGAAAAGCAAAGAGCCACGTCTGTGCCTTGTAAGCCCGCCAACCCCAACCATGCCGATGACGTGTGCGCCCGGCAGTTCATCGAAACCTATGGCGAACGTCTCTTCCGCCGCCCGCTGACAGCATCCGAAACTTTGGCCCGACTCAAGACGGCGTCAACGGGAGCGGAGAGATCGGGCGACTTTTATGCAGGTCTGGAACTCGCGCTGACCAGCTTATTAGTGGCTCCGGAGTTCCTATTTAGAGTGGAAACGGCCGAACTCGATCCGGCCAATAAAGGACAGTACCGACTCGATGGTTACACCAAAGCCACGCGCGTGTCGTTCCTCCTCTGGGACTCGGCGCCGGACCAGGAACTTCTTGCCGCGGCCCGCAACGGCGCCATCCACACCGAGGCCGGTCTCAAGCAACAGCTCAATCGGATGATATCGTCTCCCCGCTTCGAGAATGGCGTTCGCGCATTCTTCACGGACATGCTGCAGCTCGATGGGTTTGAGAATCTGGTCAAGGATCCGGCGATCTATCCCAAATTCAACCAGACTGTGTCTGACAGCGCCAAGGAACAGACTCTGAAGACGATTATCGATCTGCTGGTTCGCAAAAACCGGGATTATCGCGATCTCTTCACGTCAAACGAAACTTTTATCAACCGCCCGCTGGCTGCTATATACCGAATACCGTTCGCATCCAACAACGAGTGGGCTTCTTACACCTTCCCGCAGTCGTCGGGACGATCAGGAATTCTGACTCAGGTCAGCTTTCTGTCACTCTTCGCTCACCCCGGAATTTCCTCTCCCACCAGGCGCGGCATTAAAGTGCTCGAAATCTTCCTGGGCGAGCCAACTCCGGAACCGCCGGCGAATGTGGATTTCTCCAAGGTTCAGGACAGTTCCAAAGGCACAGTTCGCGGACGGTTGCTTGACCACATGAACAACAAAGGCTGCGCCGGCTGCCATCGCCGCACTGATCCGCCAGGGCTCGCTCTCGAGCATTTTGACGGATTGGGAGAATTGCGGACGACTGAGAACGGCGTGAGGATAGATGTGAGCGCCGAGTTTGACGGCGTGAAGTTCGAGGGCGCTCAGGGGCTCGGCAAGTTACTTCGCGATGACCCGAGGGTTCCAGCCAGTCTGGTGCGCAATGTCTACGCCTATGGGGTCGGCCGCAAGACGGAGGAGCGGGATGAGGCTTTTTTGTCTGACCAAACCAGGGCGTTCGCCAGCAACGGATATCGACTGCCCGCCCTTATGGCGCAGATTACTTCCAGTCCCGAGTTCTTCAGGGTTGTGGTTCCAAGCGGAGTCCAGCGCGCATCCTCAACCCCGGCAGCCAGATCAGCGCCACATAAAAAAAACAAAGGAGGGTTCCGATGAGTTTACCAATCAATCGCCGCTCGTTCTTGCATGGCATGTTACATGGCGCGGCCGTTTGTGTGGGGCTTCCGTTCCTTGACCGGTTCTTGAATAGTAATGGCACGGCATTCGCCGACGGGGCGAAGCTGCCGGTCAGATTCGGCGCCTATTTCTGGGGGCTAGGTCTGACGGACACGCCTACAGGCGGTACCCGCTGGGTTCCAAGGAAGACTGGCCATGACTATGAAATCATGCCCGAGCTGGAATCGCTGAAACCCGTCAAGGACAAGGTGTCGGTCTTCTCCGGCTTCCGGGCGATCGGGGACGGGCGGCCAAACCTGGTTCACTGGAGCGGCCATGCCTCGATTCTATCCGGCGTCGCGCCGGCCACGACGGGCCGGTTCGACGGCCCCTCTTTCGACACCAGAATAGCCGACGCCATTGGAACTTCGACTCGATTCAAAGTGATCGACATCGACGCGTCGATGTCCCGCCAACCTGTCAGTTACTCGACCCGCACGGGAAATACCTTTGCAACGCCGGAAACCACGCCCCTTGCCCTTTACACAAGGCTGTTCGGCGCGGGTTTCCAGGACCCGAACAGCGACGACTGGAAACCGGATCCCTCGATCATGCTTCGTCAGAGCGTGCTCTCCGCGGTCAAGGACCAACGCCAGGCTCTGATGGCGGGCGTCGGCAAGGCTGACCAGATTAAGCTTGACCAGTATTTCACCTCTCTACGCGACATGGAGAACCAGTTGGCGATACAACTTCAGAAGCCTGAAAAATGCGCCGCCTGCGCGCCGCCTGCCGCTCCGAAGGAGACTCAGAGGTCCGCTTCGGTTGACGCCGTCCGCGCCAACACCAGGGCGATGGCCAGGCTGCTGGCAATGGGGCTGGCCTGCAACCAGACGAGGGTATTCAACTTCGTTCACACATCGGGCACATCGGAAACCTACATCGCCGGGCAAAGCAAGATCTATCATCAGATCACGCATGACGAGCCTATAGACGCCAAACTCGGCTACCAGCCGGAAACGAGCAAGCTCGCGAGCCTTGTCATGGAGGCTCTGGGCGACTTCCTCGTCGAATTGGACGCGATCAAGGAGGGCGAGGGAACCGTGCTTGATAACAGCCTGATCATGGCGTTCAGCGATACGGGCTACGCCAAAATCCACTCCATCGAAAACATCCCGATGTTCCTGGCCGGTCGGGCCGGCGGCAGGCACAAGGCGGGTCAGCACATCCACTCGACGGGAGAACCAGTCACGCGCGTCTCCCTGACGGCAATGCAGCTCGTCGGGGCGCCGGTCGGCGAGTTCGGCTCCGGCGCGATGAAAACCGCTCGACCGATTACAGAAGTCATCGCTTAAGAGGGAGACCGCAATGAAGCGATATTTGATCACAACCGTAGTAACGCTGCTGACCATCGCGTTCACGGGCTCCACCAATGCGCAGCAGCCGTCCAGGTCCGCCAAATGGACGAAGACCTATGTCGTCGAATGGAACGAGCCGGCGATGTATTACGGCGCCAAGACAGGCGTCATTGATCCTGGAACCGACTGTCCCAATGGAACCAATCCGGAAATCGACTGGATAAAGGTCCTGGTGGACGCGGGGTATACCCTCGAAGAGGCCAAGTGGCTGCGCAATCCCGCCAACCCGACGCGCAGCCCTGTTCACGGTCAGAATCAGATGGCCTTCCGTGGCAAGGATCGGGCGAACGTCTATGTCAATCCTACCTCGACGCCGGACACCGGTCTGGTAGGTGTGACCGGGACGATTGGAGAAGGCGTCAATCTGGATGGCGATGAGAAGACCGGATTCATCAGCCCCACGGGCGACAAGGGCATAGACAACAACTTCTATAAGTGTCTCGGCTGCTGGAAGACCTATCGCGGCCCGCGCAGACTTTCGAGTGGGGCTCTACAATTTAACGACTCGATGCGGAATGGCGCGTGGACCATGATAATCGTAGTTACAGGGGAAGGCGCCGATCCGATGAACGACGACAACGTTGTGGTCGGTTTCTATGTGAGCAACGACAAGATGGTTAAGGACGGCGCCGGCGGGATTGCCAGAGACTATACCTTCCGCATCGCGCCGCACGCGAAGTATGAAGGAATATTCCCGGCCCGCACATCCAATGGAAGGATCATCTCAACGGCTCCCGCTGATGTCATGTTGCGGGACCCCGGGTACACACGGGACCTGGAACTGCTGCGCGCGCGCGTGAGTCTGGAAATGAAACCGGACGGGTCTCTCACCGGTTATGTCGGCGGCTATCGCCCCTGGGAAGCGGTTTACAAGGGGTGGGTGAACGCCCGAGGCCCGGTGATCGAGGTGCTGACGTGGGTACAGTTGCCTGCGGTCTATTACGCATTGCGTCGCAATGCCGACTACAGTCCGATCGGAACCGGCGGCGAGAAGACGCACATCTCATTCGCGCTCCGAATCGAAGCTCTGCCCGCGTTTGTGATGGTTCCGGATGCAAGCAGGGAAGTGACTTCAGTCCAATCTTACAAAGCGATTGCGCCGAAGGAGCCCGACAGGCCGGCAGGTGGGACATTCGTCGTCGACGGCATCGTCCCCGATCGCAGCGGCAAATTCCAGGCGGGACCGAACGCGGTGATTCTCCCACCCTCCGCCAGTTCTACCAATAAAAACCAGTAGCGCATTGGAGCAAAGGTATTGAGCCATCGTTCGCTTCTATTACCCCGTCGCCGAGTAGCCAAGCGGACTTTCTCACCCGTGCCATGTTTTTTGCCAAAAGGACACGAAGTCTCTGGAAAAATAGCGCTAAGTGAAGTGCGAACTTAGCGGTTTAAGCTGGTACAAGTTAGCTTACCGGCTAGACGCCGTTTATTCGAGCGACCTGCGCCGCCCCTACCGGACAGCCGAGCTCGATGTCCTTCAGTGCTGCGCGAAGCTCGCCCATCAACTTTCGCAGACTGCCACCGTTATTAAAAGCCTCGGCAAAATTCGGATCGAGTTCAATGACATGGTTGTAGTCTGAGAGCCCGCCGTTCCTATCGTTCGAGCGCTCTTTCGCGATGCTACGATTATTGGACACCCTGATAAAATTATGTGTGTAACGCGGCTGCGGGAAATAAAGATGTCATTGCTGGTTTATGAATGCGCCGTCCCAGCGTCGCCTGTGAAGTCAAAAATTTTGGTAAGGGAACTTCAAATTAATTTTGCCGGCTGCCTTTGCTTGAGCGCTTGCTTTCAACGTTTACAACCAAATTAGCCGCCTAAATCGGATTGAGATATAGTTCAAGCGACTGGCAGCGGTATACCCTAATGGCTGAGGACGCTGCTAAATCGGCGGGAGCGAAAGCACCCGCCATTACTATTTCTACTACGAATATGTCAAATCGCAGGAACTGCCAAGGATGGCGGTCCGGCGTGTGCGACTGTCCAACTCCTGGAGGACGGTTGGAGTGTTCGAAACATAGAGCAGAAACCAGACTGAATCGGTGTTTGGTGTTAGGGATAGATACGCTCTTCGATCTCTGTGGTGTTGGATATCAACTCATTCGATTTTACTCCGAGCTAACGGTAATGAGAGTTTCGGTCGTGAGATCTTCGGGGTTCCTTCATAAGATTCCAGGGGATCGTGGCGCCGCAGAAAGCGGCAGCATGATCCCCTGGAATCTAACGCTTGTATGTTGAAGTTATGCGTCCTGTGACACCAATGTTTTCTGCGAATTCGGACTTTTGGCGATGGACAGCTACATTATTAAATGTGCCATCGGTCGAAGACCTCGCAGCGAAGTCCGATCAAATCGTGAGGATAGCCATAGATCTCGGCTATCTCCGAGGGCCAGTAATGAGTGAGAACTGTTTTGGGAATAAGGCAGCAGACGGCCACGATGTCGGCCTCGATTTCAATTTGTTTGGCCCATCCAAAAAACATCCGCACACCGGGAGGGTGTAGCCAATGATGAGCTAACTCGTGGAAACCGACGAAGAGTCTTTCAGGGCCGCGCAATGTGTCATTGAGTATGATGTGAGGTCTACCGTCACACATCATGTATAAGCCCGGCTGCTCGATTTGTGCCTCGCGAACAATAATGCTGGCTTCGTCGCAGTGTTGGTAAAAATCGTCCTCGGTGAGAACGCGCATATTCCATTCGGGCGGAGTTCTGCTCGTGATCAGATCTCTCCTCATGATGGCCTCTCCTTGGGGGATTGGCCGGGTTGGTTATGGCAACGAGTTAACGTTCCCGCATTTCGCGGTGTGAGATGACAATCAACTAGCTCGTAGGGATTACTTACTTTCTTTCAACCGGTCAATTTCACGATCAACTACTTCAAGCAGTGGGCGAATCTTCTCTCTGTCGGCTTCAGATAGCCCTTTCTGATCGAAGAAGAGCGCGTTGTCGAGCGCCTCTTCGATGGTGTCCACGTGAGCGCGCTTGGCGCTCTTAAAGCCGGCAAAGTCAAGCGCCTCATGTACTGACCATTCAACAGCTCTCGCAAGGCGGACGACCTTATCGCGCTGCAACCTGAAATACTTTTTGGAATCACCTCGCCCTACTCTCAGGATGTCGCTTATGTATCCCTGGCTAATAACTTCAGCGCCATTTAAAGCTGTTCGACGAGACAATTCGGCCTGTGACAATCGGAGTGCCGTAACCCTGCGATCAAGCTCCTTGGCAAACTTGATTAAAGATGTAATTTCTTCGTGTGTCATCTACGATGTCATCGTAACATTGAGAGCCTTACGATTGTATCTTTATATCCTAAGATGTAATCGTATATCTATGAGGACGAAAAACAATTAACCGAATGAGTGTTCAATCTTCTAGATTTAATAGAGATATAGATTGCCTGCAAAAGGAGAAGGAGAAGAAGCTTCTCATCTCATATATAATCAATTTGCTAAACTATTTAGTGCAAAGCTAGTAATTTACAACGACTATAAAAATGCTAAGAGAGTAAAACCCAGCCTGCACATTGATGTCCGCGCCGCCCTGATCTCAGATTTTGGTTTGCGCGGCTTCACCCCCGGGGATAGGTTCATACAATTTTTCTTATAATATACGATATCATCGTTGACATCAACGATGATATCGTATATTCTCCAGCTTGTCAGCTGATCTGACAGGCTCTTTGAAGATCAGGAAACAGTAACCCTGATTTTCAAAGAGTGACGAAAATGGAGATATCTGATGAGCCAACCGAAATGCCAAATCTGCGATAGGCCGCCTGAAAACCTCAATTCCATCGCTTGTGGCATCGGCCTTAAGTGCTTGGCGAAGCGTGAGCGCTTCCTCGCCGCCGCCGGATTGAACGATCACGGGATTTCAGCGCTAACCCTTTGCGGCGACCCTACTGTGTTGCGGTGGATCAGGATGATTGGCAAAGCGCTTGGCAGCGGTCATCAAGACCACGTCAACAGATTTATCGGGGCCGCGCGGCGGCCCAGTGAACTGGCGCAGATGCCGAATGCGGCATAGCTCGAGTTCGGACATCGCATCAACGGGTATTGATGTGGGGCGGTGATGGAGGTCAGGGTCGAGGGAAAAGAGTCCAGACATCGTAAAACCGTGGCGTCCGGCCTGCCGGACTGGGGAGGACAGTCCGGCAGGCTCCCAGACACCCCCAGGCATTTCACGATTGGCACGACAACCAACACAGTCCAGGCAATCGCAGAGCGGATATTCACCGCGCCCGAATTTAAGGATATCGCCGCCGACCCGATCCAACTGGCTCTAAAACCCGAGATCAAGGCCGGCGCGCTCTAAACCTATGATGAGATCGCCACACTGACCGGCGTCAATTATTCGACTAGTCCGGAAGGGTCGTTCGGCGCTTTTTCTTTTTCTGCTAAGGACGGCGCCTTACTTCCCACGGAACGAAGCGCTCAATGGGAGTGAGAACCGAAACGATGATTAACCAGAACGACCTATTCGAAGAGGCAATCAAATATCTGCTCGTAACCGCAGTCGGCTGGCTTGTCGCAACTTTAAGCTTTCAGCGCCGCCTAGACAATTTTGAGAAACGAATCGTCGCTCCGATCCGCGACAACGTTTCGAAGCTCGAGGGCGCATCGGCTCTGTTTGTGAGGCGCGACGAGTTGAAATCGGAGATCGCATCACTTCGGACAGACTTTAAGGAAGCTATCGCCGAAGTGAAGTCACTGATCCGCGAGCTGCGCACGGGACTGTAATGGGCGACTCGCCTGAACAAAACGCCGAGGGCCTTCAGCGCCTGCGCAAGGCGATAGAAGCCATCGGGTCGCAGGCGCGGAAAATTGAGGCGCAGACCAGTGGGCTACCCGCCGAGTGGGCAAAAGAAATCGTGCGGCTCACCGGCGGGCTGATCGAGTAATACCGACAGACTGCTCACCTGTGGGCAGTGAACGAATGAAAGGGGGAAGAAATCGTGACCGGCCAATTCAAACTTAACTTTAACCCAACCGACCGTGGCTTCCTACGCGCGGACTTCCGGGACCGCCAAGGTGGCGTGTGTTCGATTCAGGAGTCTTCGCTCGCGACCGAAGTATATATCCGGCTCGGCAAGAACGAGGGCGCACACGACGAGGCTACAGGTGAATGCCTAGCGCGGATGCGCTTGAACCGCGAACAGGCTCGCGAATTGGGGCGTGTTCTTACACGGTTCGCAGAATCCGGCTCCTTGGCCGAGAGTTTCGCCATCAGTGAATCGAATCTACAAGAAATAATGCCGAAGCTGGCCAAAGAGAAGCGCGACCTCTATCTGCCATTTCTCAACAAAGCGATGGAGATTTACGAAATCAACACGCCGCTGAGGGCCGCCGCGTTTCTGGCGCAGATCGCGCACGAGTCGGATGAGTTGAAATATTTTGAGGAGATCTGGGGGCCGACGCCGGCGCAGAAACGTTACGAAGGCCGATCTGACCTTGGAAACACGGAGCCTGGCGACGGCTACCGCTTCCGCGGTCGCGGCCCCATCCAGTTGACCGGCCGATCGAACTACAAAAAGTACGGCGATTTGCTTGGCGTCGACTTCGTGAGCAATCCCGACCTGGCGGCGCGGCCTGAATTCGCTTTCCAGACGGCGGCGCTTTATTGGGAATCGCATGGCCTGAATGACCTAGCCGACGCCAAAGACTTCATCACCATTACCAAACGAATCAACGGCGGGTTGAACGGATTGGCGGATCGTCAGCGGTATTGTGAGGTCGCGAAGAAGGCGCTCGGTCTTGCCCTCTGATGAGGATACAGAGCCGCGCTAACATTGAACACAGAGATTGACGGGCGCGGTTCTGGTAGGACTGGGTGTCCGGCGGCGTTGACTGTGGCAGAAGTGAAAACGCTAAAAGGACCCTATTTACGGAACAGATACGGTGACGCCTAACATTTATCTGCGGGCTACAAGTCGAGCCAAAAAAGATAGTCCGTGCTTTGAGTCTAATCGCTCGCATGAATATTCTTGAACCATTCACCAAAGGAGGATGATATGAATCCGCTTCATTACCTCAAAGCCGTGATCGCCGTAGTTGGCGCCAATGTCTTTCCGCCTATCACTGATTGGCTTGTGAGCTTCATTCCGGCGCCGGCCAATGTGCATACGGCACTTTCGATCCTACTCGTAGCGCTGCTGACGGGCGGGGCGGTGTACACGACTCCGAACAAGCCGAAGGTGTGATCAGTGGCGACCCAATACCTCTTGGGCGCGTTGGTCAGTGGCATCGCATGGAGAGCGTTAGACTCCGGTGGTGTGGCATGCGGCGACAAATGCTAAGTATTGTCGCATTCCCCCCCGGAATCTAACGCTTGTATGTTGAATTTATGCAGGCGACGCTTCAAAGTGACGCCTACATACCCCAGGGACGCCTGGAACAAGGGTGGCGCCAACCTGTTCTAACGCTTCCGCCATAGAGCCTGTAAGAGAGATTCAGGCCGCCACCCTACAACTTGCTGACAAAGCCCGGACGGTATCTTATGGCGTTGCCATCGCGCACCAACAAAGAATTCAAAGAACTCGCCGCGCGTCTGACGGAGCGTGGCAAAAAGAAAATGCAAATCATCGCAGCGGCCATGCGCAAGCTTGTCCGCATTGCTTACGGAGTGTTGAAAAATCAGCAGGCATACGACCCAAATTATGGGTCGGCTGCTTGACAATCAATACGGTATCTCTCGGATATGGATGCCGTGGAGAAGTATTCGCGCGGAAACGGGCATCAGCGCCTGTAAGGCGGATTGATGGCGTGAATCCGAATTCATTGGAGGTAACGACAATGGCTCTCTTGTCTGATGACCAGTCAGTGGCGCAGCGGATTTTCGATCACATCGACAACCGGACTACCGATCGTAGCGATGCAAGCTGGCGCGAGCCGGTGAAACACTATCGCTGCGAGCAACGGTTTGCGGCTGAGCTTGAACTAGTACTGCGCCGATATCCGACGCCATTCTGTCCGTCCGCAGCGCTGCGCGAGGCCGGGTCTTATGTCGCGCGCGACGCGGCGGGTACGCCTATCCTCGCCGTGCGAGGAGGTGACG
>Ga0209382_10011655_pt1 | contig 10904 bp, 9 predicted proteins | sample SoiMetdeltSBSDD5_FD_187599 | JGI IMG/M metagenome (GOLD analysis project Ga0209382, IMG submission 187599) | Bulk soil microbial communities from a Populus tree surrounding site in Tennessee, USA - Soil MetaG P. deltoides SBSDD5 (SPAdes) (version 2) | ecosystem: Environmental > Terrestrial >...
TGCATCGGTTGCGCGGTGATTTCTCGATGGCCGAGGGTGCCTATGAACGTGCGAACGCCGAGGGGTGCGAACCCCAACCCGGCATGGCGTTGCTACGGCTTGCGCAGGGGCGCGTTGACGTCGCCGCGGCCCAGCTCCGACGCCTGCTCGCCGAGGCCGACCAAACCATCGCCCGGGCTCGTGTTCTGTGTGCGGCGACCGAGATCCTCCTCGCCGCAGGCGATGTCGAGGGGGCCCGCGCTGCTGCCGATGAGCTGTCCGCAGTCGCCACGGAGCTGGGTTCACCATTGCTGCGGGCCCACGCCGCACTAGCGACTGGCTCCGTCCTTCTCGGGGCCGGCGACGCGCCCACTGCGTTGGTGGCCCTGCGCCGCGCTGCCCGAGATTGGAGCGAACTGGACGCGCCGTACGAACGGGCGCGTACCCGCCTGCTGATCGCCGACGCCTGCGAGGCACTTTCGGACCTGGACGGTGCTGAGCTGGAGCGGCGCGCCGCCGGTGCGACGTTCGACGCTCTCGGCGCGGGCGCCGCCCCGTCGAGGCGCACGACAAGCCCGTCGGCTGGGGTCGATCTCACCGCCCGCGAGGCGGAGGTCTTGGCTCTCGTCGCGCAGGGCAAGACCAACCGCGCCGTCGCGGCGGAGCTGTGCATCAGTGAGAAGACCGTCGCCAGCCATCTGAACCACATCTTCACCAAGCTCGGACTCGCGTCCCGGTCGGCCGCGACGGCATACGCGTATCAACACGACTTGATGGCATAGGCTCGCGTCGATGTCCGCCCTCGACGGCATGGCCGACTGGCCGGTCGAATCCGCCGCCGCTGCCGTCGTCACCCCGTCCGGTGTGGTCGCGCGATACGGCGACACGAAGCAACGCTTCGCGTTGGCGTCGGTGACCAAACCGCTCGTCGCCCGCGCGGGGCAGATCGCGATCGAAGAGGGTGTGGCCGAGCTCGACACCGAGGCCGGCCCGCCGGGGTCCACGGTCCGGCACCTGCTCGCCCATGCCGCGGGGTACTCGATGAACTCGGCGGAGCTGATGGCCAAGCCGGGCCAGCGCCGGGTCTACTCCAACTACGGATTCCGGGTGCTCGCGGAGACGATCCAGCAATCGTCGGGCATCGATTTCGCGCAGTACCTGGCCGAGGCGGTGTTCGAGCCGCTCGGCATGACGGATTCCGCGCTGGAGGGCGGCGCGGACGCGGCGGGATTCGGGGCGACGTCGACGGTCGCCGACCTGTCGGCCTTCGCTAGTGACCTGCTGCGGCCCAACACGGTGTCCCCGCAGATGCACGCCGAGGCCATTGAGGTGCAGTTTCCGGGTCTGACCGGGGTATTGCCGGGCTTCGGAACGCAGCGGCCCAACGACTGGGGTCTGGGATTCGAGATCCGCGACGCCAAGTCGCCGCACTGGACCGGAGCGTCCAACTCGGCCCGCACATATGGGCATTTCGGCCAGTCAGGGACGTTTTTGTGGGTCGATCCGGGCGCGGATATGGCGCTCGTGGTGTTGACCGACCGCAACTTCGGGGAGTGGGCCTATCCGCTCTGGCCAGCCCTGTCTGACGAAGTCCTGAGAGAATTTGCCGGGAACTAGCGCAACACGGGTCTCACAAGGCACAATAGACACGCACGACACAGCTGTAATTCGGATTCACCAGGTCGTTGGGGAAGACGTCCCTCGTGGAACCGAAGGAGCAGCTGATGCGTGCAGCGAACCAATTCGCCGACGCGGCGACGGGTGTGGTGTACATCCATGCCTCACCCGCGGCGGTATGCCCGCATGTCGAGTGGGCGTTGTCGTCGACCCTTCAGGCAAGGGCGAACCTCCGGTGGACCCCGCAGCCCGCCATGCCTGGACAGCTGCGCGCGATCACCAACTGGATCGGGCCGGTCGGCACCGGGGCGCAGCTGGCCAACGCGCTGCGCTCGTGGTCGGTGTTGCGGTTCGAGGTGACCGAGGATCCCAGCGAAGGCGTGGACGGGCACCGCTGGTGCCACACCCCGCAACTGGGACTGTGGAGCGGCGCGATGAGCGCGAACGGCGATGTGATGGTCGGCGAGATGCGGCTGCGCGGGTTGATGGCGTCGGGCGCCGACGTTCTCGCCGCCGAACTCGATTCCGTGCTGGGCACCGCCTGGGACGAGGCGCTGGAGCCCTATCGTGACGGTGGCGATGCGGCTGAGGTCAGTTGGCTGAGCCGCGGAGTCGGTTAGCCGACGACATTCAGCCGGGGTGTGGGGTAAGGATCTTCAGCGCGGCGGGCACCGCTGACACCTCGACAGGCAGCGGGCACACGTACTCGCCGTCGGCATAGGCGTTGATGCCGGGGGAGTCCACGGTGATAGTGCGGGCGCGGTCGGTGCGCACCTCGTCCAGGTCGACGTGGGTGCCCTTGAATACCGTGGGGAACAAGCGAATCAGCCTTGTGCGCGAAGCCGACTGCACCATGGTGACGTCCAGCTGGCCGTCGGTGGGGTCCGCGTCGGGGCAGATCAGCATGCCGCCGCCGTAGCCGCGCGTGTTGCCGAATGCGGCGAGCGTCAGTTCGGTTTCGAGCTCACGCCCGTCAAACGTGAGGCGAAACGGCAACAGCCGCAACTTGGACAGCTCAGCGACCATCGCGACGTTGTAACGCATCCGGCCGTGCGGCCACGTCATCCGATTCGTCCGGTCGGTGACCAGCGAGTCGAAGCCTGCGGCCATGACGGTGCCGAACCATTTGTCGGTGCCGTCGGCCCCCTTTACCCGGCCGAGGTCGATCGTCTCGACGGCTCCATCGACGACCACGTCGGCGGCCGCCTCGGGATCCTTTGTGGGAATGCGGAATTCGCGGGCATGATCGTTTCCGGTTCCCGCAGGGATTATTGCGAGTGGCACGTCGGTTTCCGCGAGTACCTGCAGCGCCAGCGAGATGATTCCGTCGCCGCCGACAACCACCAGCGCGTCCATCCCGCGCTCGAGGGCGCCGTCAACAAGTCGGCGTGCGTGCTCGGCGTCGGTGCCCGCGATGGCGACGACATCGATGCCACGCCGGTGCAACTGTGTAACCGCACGCTCAGCGGCATGTGGCGCACTACCGTGCCCCGACGCCGGGTTGGTCAGCATCGTGACGCGGCCGATGGTCACGGAATCAGCTTGCCGGGGTTGAGGATTCCCGCCGGATCGAGTGTGGCCTTGACGGCCCGCAGCACTGCGACACCGAGCTCGCCGACCTCGTCGCGCATCCACGGCCGGTGATCGGCGCCCACGGCATGGTGATGGGTGATGGTGGCGCCGGTGCGCATCATCGCATCCGACGCGGCGGTCTTCGCCTTGCCCCACTGCTCGATCGGATTGCCGCGCTGTCCCGCGACCACGGTGAAATACAGCGACGCCCCGGTTGGATACACATGCGAAATGTGGCACAGCACAAGTGCTGGCGTGCCCGATTCGGCGAGTGCAGTCGTCAGCGCCTCGGTGACGGCGGATTTGAGGGCAGGCACATTCGACCAATGGGTCGCGGTCTCCAGCGTCTCGCACAGCGCGCCGGCCGACAGCAGTGAGTCACGCAGATACGGGGCGCCGAACCGGCCATGCTCCCATGCGTGAGCGGGCGCCTCGCCCAGCGACGTGCCGCCTTTCGCCTCGAGCAGCGCGCGGGTTTCGGCGTGTCGACTCTCGACATGAGCCTCGGAACCCTCGAACACCGTGATGGCCAAGCAGCCGCCAGTGATGCGGTCCTCCCCGATGTTTTCCGTAGTCGCCAGGTTGACGCCCGTCTCCGCCTCGTCAGAAAGCCGGATCACGGTCGGCCCCGTGCCGGTCTGCACGACGGCCCGCAAAGCGCCGGCGCCCGTCGCGAAGTCCGGGAACGACCACGCCTCATACCGGGTGGCCTCCGGCACCGGGTGAACCCGAACGCGGACGCGAGTGATGATGCCGAACACGCCCTCGGACCCGAGCAGCACCTGCCGAAGATCCGGGCCCGCAGCCGACTCCGGCGCACGGCCGAGGTCGAGCACACCGGCAGGCGTGACCGTGCGCAGGCCGCGGACCATGTCGTTGAAGCGGCCATAACCGGCGGAGTCCTGGCCCGACGACCGGGTCGCTGCGAATCCGCCGATCGTCGCGAACTCGAAGCTCTGCGGGAAGTGGCCGAGCGAGAAGCCGCGCTCGCCGAGCAGCCTTTCAGCCTCGGGTCCGGTCAGTCCAGCGCCCAACTCGGCCTCGCCGGACACTTCGTCGAGCGAGTGCAGCTGGTCCAGCCGGCGCAGGTCCAGCGACACCACGGCCTTGAAGTCGCCGCGGATCGGATCCAGCCCGCCGACCACGCTGGTGCCGCCGCCGAACGGGACGATCGCGATGTTGCGGTCCGCGCAGTACCGAAGAATCGCCGTGATCTCGTCTTCGCCGCCAGGCAGCAACACCGCGTCGGGCGCGTCCTGCACGCCGGAATCCTTGCGGCGCAACAGGTCCAGGGTGGACTTGCCGCCCGCGCGCAGTAGCCGGGCGCGGTCGTCGCTACCGCAGTACTCGGCGCCGACGATCGACGCCAACCCCTCGCGGTCCGCAGGCGACAGCGCGGACGGCCGCAGCCTGACCTGCTCGGGCTCGAGCTCGGCCGTCGCCGACTCCTCGATGCCGAGCGCCTGCGTGAGCAGTGAGCGAATGCCCTCTGACAGCGGTTTCGCCTCCGCAGGATCACCCCATGCGTTCCACTTCATTGGGGGTAGGAGCTGGTCATCCGGACGCGTCATGCGTTACAGTATTACACATGGTGTCAATCCGTAACTCTCAGCAGACGGTCGAGGCGCGAATCCTCGACGCTGCGGCGGAGTGCGTGCTGGCGTACGGGGTTGAGCGGATGACGCTGACCGACATCGCGCGGCGCGCCCGGGTCAGCCGCCCGACCATCTACCGCCGCTGGCCCGATATCCGTTATGTGCTCGCCGACCTGCTGACCGCACGCATCGCCGGTCTGCTCGACGCGATACCGAGTCGTGGTGTTGGGCGTGAGGACATGGTCGAGCGCATCGTCGCGGCCGCCGAATACCTGCGCGGCGATGAGGTGGTGATGTCGGTACTGCACAACGCCCCCAACATGGCCATGGTGTACATCACCGAGCGGCTGGGCACCAGCCAGCAGATTCTGATCGACGCGCTGGCGCATGCGATCAAGCTCGGCCAGGACGAAGGCAGTGTGCGACCGGGCGACCCGCGCCACCTCGCGGCGATGTGCCTGCTGATCACCCAGTCGGCGATCCAGTCCGCCCAGATGGTTGCGCCGATCCTCGACTCGAAGGCGCTGGGTGTCGAACTCGCCCACTCACTGAACGGATACCTCAAACCGTGACCGGCTCAACAGCACTCAACGAGTCCCGACGCGCAACCGAGCTGGCGGCGTTGGCCGACGGCGAGGCGCTCGACGTGATCGTGATTGGCGGCGGCATCACCGGCACGGGCATCGCTCTCGACGCCGCGACCCGCGGGCTGCGGGTCGCGCTGGTCGAAAAGCACGACCTCGCGTTCGGCACCAGCCGGTGGAGCTCCAAGCTGGTGCACGGCGGGCTGCGATACCTCGCCACCGGCAATGTCGGCATCGCGCGCCGCAGCGCGGTCGAACGCGGCATCCTTATGACCCGCAACGCTCCTCACCTCGTCAAAGCCATGCCGCAACTGGTTCCCCTGCTGCCCGAAATGAACACGGCGTCAAGGGCTCTGGTGCGCTTCGGTTTCGCGGCGGGGGACGGGCTGCGCAAGCTGGCGGGCACGCCGTCGTCGACGCTGCCGCGATCCCGGCGGATCGACGCGGCGCGCGCCATCGAGATGGCACCGACCGTGCGCCGCGACGGGTTGAGCGGCGGCCTGCTCGCCTACGACGGCCAACTCATAGACGACGCGCGGCTCGTCACCGCGGTGGCCCGCACCGCCGCGCAGCACGGCGCGCGCATCCTGACCCGAGTCGGCGCATCGAACGCGACGGGCACCTCGGTGACGTTGACCGATCAGCGCTCCGGTGAATCGTTCGATGTTTCGGCGCGCGCCGTCATCAACGCCGCCGGCGTGTGGGCGGGTCAGGTGGACACCTCGATCCGATTGCGGCCAAGTCGCGGAACACATCTCGTGTTCGATGCAAAGTCGTTCGGCCATCCCGTTGCTGCCCTGACCGTTCCGATTCCCGGCGAGATCAACCGGTTCGTGTTCGCGATGCCCGAACAGCTGGGACGGGTCTACCTGGGGCTGACGGATGAGGACGCGCCGGGATCGATTCCCGATGTGCCGCAACCGACTTCGGAGGAAATCTCGTTTCTGCTCGACACGGTCAACACCGCGTTGGGCGTCGCGCTCGGCCCGGCCGACGTCATCGGCACATACGCCGGGCTGCGGCCGTTGATCGATACGGGCGGAGGCCGCACGGCCGACGTGTCGCGGGAACACGCTGTCGTCGAGTCGGGCTCCGGCGTGATCAGCGTGATCGGTGGCAAGCTGACCGAATACCGGTTCATGGCCGAGGACGTCCTCGACCGCGCGGTCACGCTGCGGGGATTCGCGGCAGGCCCATGCCGCACCCGCAACCTGCCGCTGGTCGGAGCCCCGTCGAACCCGGTGGCGACGCTGCGCTCACCCGCCGACCTGCCGGGGTCGCTGGTAGCCCGCTACGGCGCCGAAGCACCGAACGTGATCGCGGCCGCCAGCTGTGAGCGGCCGACGGAGCCGGTCGCCGACGGCATCGACGTCAGCCGGGCGGAATTCGAATACGCCGTCACCCACGAAGGTGCGATGACCGTCGACGACATCCTGGACCGCCGAACCCGCATCGGGCTCGTGGCGGTAGATCGGGACCGCGCGGCATCCGCCGCGGAGGAGTTGCTGACGCGGCACGCATAACCGTGCCGGTCACCCACGTGGTCGCGACCCCGGTGGCGGCGCGACGCGCTAGCCGGTGCCGAATAGCAGCCCCAGCAAGTAGGTGACGGCCGCGGCGCCGTAGCCGATCATCAGCTGTCGCAGCCCACGGCGCAGCGGGGGCCCACCGGACAGTAGGCCCACAATGACTCCGGTAGCGAGTAATGCGACGCCGACCAGGCTGGCCGCCACTACGACCGCTATGGTGCCCTGCAGCCCAAACAGGTAAGGCAGCACGGGAATCAGCGCCCCGGTTGCGAAAAAGGTAAAGCTGGAAATCGCCGCGCGAAGACCCGTGCCCACGGCCTCGTGTCGGTCGGCATCGGGCCGGGCGAGCTGGGTATGGGCGCCGCTCTTGGCGAGGTTGTTCAGCACCGTAGCCGCGTGACCGGTTGCCTCCTCGGCGCTCATGCCGCGTGCCCGATAGACCAGCGCCAGCTCGTTGGCGTTCACATCCAGCTGCGGCAACGCGGCTCCAGCCTCGGGGCTCGGCGTGGAGGCTTCCAGCAGTTCGCGTTGCGAATTCACTGACACGTACTCCCCAGCGCCCATGGACAGCGCGCCTGCGAGCAGGCCGGCAAGGCCGGTGGCGAGCACTGTGTGGTTGGTGACGCCCGTCGCGCTGATGCCGAGGACGAGTGCAAGGTTGCTGACGAGGCCATCGTTGGCGCCGAACACCGCGGCGCGGAAGCTGCCCGACAATTGGTTGCGCCCGCGGGTGGCCAGTGCACGCACGACTTCCAAGTGAATGCGCTCATCGGCGGCCATCGTGGGTGTGGCGTCGACGTCGGTGTCGTAGGCGGACCGGGCTTCTGCTCGTTGTGCGAGGGCCAACACGAATAGCGACCCGAAGTGTCGCGCGAGGAAGCTGAGCATGCGGGTTCGCAGGTCAGCGCGCCGTGGCTTGCCCACATGATCGCCGAGCAGGTTCAGCCAATGCTGCTCGTGGCGTCGTTCGGCGTCTGCCAGCGTGAGCAAGATGTCGCGTTCCTCGCCGGTCCGGCGCTGGGCCAGATGCCGGTACACACCCGCTTCGGCGCGTTCATTGGCCAGGTGCTGACGCCAGCGACGCAGATCAGCCGGTCGCAGGCCTTCGGTGTCCATGTTGCGATCATCGCCAAGAATCGAGTATCCGAATACTTATTCGGCCTCGACGAACCCCTGTCAACCTGATCGCATGCTCGAGGTGATCGACAAGGGGTCGGTTAGCGACGTGCACCCTGTGCCGCTGCTATTCGTCCACGGCGCCTGGCGATAACGGCGAAACGATGGGTCGGTTGTTGACGATCGAGAGATAGATCGAGCAGTCCGCGCTCGGGCAGTCGATAGGTGGCGAGAATGTCAATTCGCTTGCGGTCATCACGCTCGCCTTCCTCGGATGGCAGGTGCGGCATCAGTCTTGGATCATCCGGGTTCTTTGCAAGCACGACGTCTACGAGTCTGGCCTGCTGCGGTAGGGCGAGCTTGCTCCGTAGATCGGCATTAATTGCATTCAGAGTCGCGTCATCCGCGTTCTCGGCATCTAACACCCATGCCCAGAACGCGGTGGCGCTCAACTCCTTTGACGCGTAGTCGAATATGTTCTTCGTGCGCGCCATCGATTATCCGCCGCGCTGGGTTACAGCGGGATGTTCTTGTGCCGACCACGGCGCGCCGGCGCCTCGGCCAGTGCCTGCGTCAGCTTGCTGCGAGTGTGCGCCGGGTCGATCTTCTCGTCGACAACGCCGATCTCGATGGCGGAGTCGACGCCACCGGCGATCCGCTCGTGCTCGGCGGCCAGTTCGTCGTGAAGCGCTTCGCGCTCATGGTCTTCCGCGGCGGCCAGCGCCCTCTTGTGCAGGATGCCGACCGCGGCCTTGGCGCCCATGACGGCGACCTCGGCGTCCGGCCACGCGAACACCTTCGTCGCGTTAAGGGACCGCGAGTTCATCGCGATGTAGGCCCCGCCGTAGATCTTCCGGGTGACCAGAGTGACCCGCGGAACGGTTGCTTCGCCGAATGCGTGCAGCAGCTTGGCGCCGCGCCGGACCACGCCGCCCCACTCCTGATCCACACCGGGCAGATAACCGGGCACGTCGACCACGACGATGAGCGGAATCCCGAACGCGTCGCACAGCCGCACGAAACGTGCTGCCTTCTCGGCGCTTTCGGAGTTCAGGCAACCGCCCAGCCGCAGCGGATTGTTGGCCAAAACGCCGACTGTGCGCCCGGAGAGCCGACCGAGGCCGACCACCATGGACGGCGCCCACTTGGCCTGGAATTCCTCCAGCGGGGCGTCGTCGTCGAGCAGCGCATCGACGAGCGGGTGGACGTCGTAGGCGCGCCGCGCCGAATCCGGCAGCAGCGCATGCAAATCGGTGTCACCCGCTTCAGCTTTGTCACGGTCGAAATGGCCCTGCTGGCAGAACAATCCGACCAGCCGGCGGCCGCGCTCGTACGCGTCGAGCTCGTTGTCGGCGACGATGTGGCACACACCCGACTTCTTGTGGTGGGTGTCCGGACCGCCCAACGACGCCATGTCGACGTCCTCGCCGGTGACACTGCGCACGATGTCGGGTCCGGTGACGAACACCCGGCCCTCCGGCGCCATCACGACGACGTCGGTGAGGGCCGGCCCGTAGGCCGCGCCGCCGGCGGCGAAGCCGACGACCACCGAGATCTGCGGGACATAGCCGGATGCGCGGATCATGGCCTCGAAGACCAGACCGACCGCGTGCAGCGCCTTCACACCCTCGGCCAACCGCGCACCACCGGAGTGCCAGATACCCACGATGGGGCTCTGCTCCTCGATCGCGGTGTCGTAGGCGTTGACGATGTGCGCGCAGCCCTCCACACCCATGGCGCCGCCCATGACGGTGCCGTCGGTGCAGAAGGCGATGGTGCGCACGCCGTTGACGGTGCCGGCCGCGACCAGCACGCCCGAGCGGTCACGCTCGTGCAGCAGCTCGACGCTGCCGTCGTCGAAGAACGTGCTCAGGCGCAGCAGCGGATCGCGTGGGTCTAGCGATTCGCCGACGACCTCGGGGGCCATGATTGTCATTGAAACCTCCTGTAGTGCGTCGGATGTCGGCTGTATGCCATCAAGAAATTCGAGGAATTGCTTCCTTAATATTTCCCGAAGGCGAGCGCGACGTTGTGCCCACCGAATCCAAACGAATTGTTAACTGCGTATTGATAGTTGCCGGGTCGAGGACCGCCGTGCACGACGTCCAGATCGATCTCCGGGTCGAGATTCTTCAAGTTCAGCGTCGGCGGGATGATCCCGTTCTTCAACGCCAATATGGTCAGGATCGACTCGACCGCGCCGACCGCGCCGACCGAGTGGCCGAGCGCCGACTTCGGGGCGTAGACCGCCGGTCGGTGGCCGCCCATCGCGTTATTGATCGCGTGCCCCTCGGCCACGTCGCCGACCGAGGTGCCGGTCGCGTGCGCGTTGACGTGGTCGATGTCAGTGGGCGCAAGACCCGCGAGCTGGATGGCCCGCGTCATCGCGTGCCCCGCCTGCTCACCGTTGGGATCGGGCGCCACCATGTGGTAGCCGTCCGATGTGACGCTGGCGCCCATCACGCGAGCCAAGATGTTCGCGCCGCGCGCCTTGGCGTGCTCCTCGGTCTCGATGACCAGCAGTGCACCCGCTTCGCCGAACACGAACCCGTTGCGGTCCCTGTCGAACGGACGACATGCACCGGCAGGGTCATCGTTGTTGGTGGACAACACGATTCGCATCTGTGCGAATCCTGCGATCGGCACCGCCTCGATCCTCGATTCCACGCCACCGCAGACCGCGATGTCGGCCTCGCCGAGCACGATCTGCTGCCACGCGTGCGCGATGCCCTCGGAACCGGACGCGCAAGCCGAAACCGGCGTAATGACACCGGCCTTCGCCCCACGCTCCAGGCCGACGGCGGCCGCCGGTGAGTTGGGCATGTACTTCTGCACCGCCAGCGGGGACACCGCCCGCATACCCTTCGCGCGCATGTCGTCGTACGCGAAGACCAACTCCTCGGTCGAACCCA
>Ga0209382_10011658_pt1 | contig 10903 bp, 11 predicted proteins | sample SoiMetdeltSBSDD5_FD_187599 | JGI IMG/M metagenome (GOLD analysis project Ga0209382, IMG submission 187599) | Bulk soil microbial communities from a Populus tree surrounding site in Tennessee, USA - Soil MetaG P. deltoides SBSDD5 (SPAdes) (version 2) | ecosystem: Environmental > Terrestrial >...
GTTTCGCCCTGAGCCTTTCTTTAGCGTAAACACGTCGTACTCGACCTGAAGCCGAGGGCTGTAGCTCTTCAGCTCATCGTGCAGCCAGCGTTTCGCCGCGCCAATGCCCTTTGCCGGATGGTCCTGCGCCGACATCACGTATCGCGTCTCGAATGCCTCGAGCTTCTTCAGCGTCGCCTCCATGCGGGTCTCAGAGATCCCGGCGACGATCTTTTCGATGCTCGGATTTTTTCGCTTGTCCGCTGCAAAGCAACTGAGGGAAAGAAAGCATACGATAGCGACAGGCTTCATTCACCAACTCCTTTAAAACAAGAAGGCCATTGTAGCGCAGAATTGGCTTGTCATGAGCAGTCCAATATGGTATGTTCATTGGCAGATGTTCCCGGTCCTAGATATCGATTCGCAATCAGAGGCTCCCCTCTACCGGCAAGTTTTCCAGCAATTACGGGATTGGATTGCTAGCGGAAAGCTTCCCAAGGGGTCGCGGCTCCCAGCCACTCGCGAATTGGCTGGCCTACTTGGACTGAACCGGACAACCATTTCCGCGGCCTATGAGCTTCTGGAGTCGGAGGGTCTAATTGCGGGTCAGGTAGGACGCGGCAGCTTTGTCATCGGTGACGTGGACCGCCAGCCTCAAGGGCTCGATTGGCGCACGTTGCTTGCTCCCAGTCTGCCTGGTCCTACCTTGGCCCAGTCCACGACTGCTGCCAGCGAGACGATCAGCTTCGCCGCCTCCCGTCCTTCCGAGCTTCTCTTTCCGATGGAGGCATTCCGCACGAGCTGCGAGGAAGTGATTCGCGGTGGTGAAATTTCGTCCATCCTACAGCTCGGCTCTCCGGGCGGTTACGCGCCGCTGCGCCAATACTTGATCGCCGAAGCATTGCGCCACGGGGCGATGGGTCCGGGTGACGACCTGATCGTCACCAGCGGATGCCAGCAGGCGCTCGACCTGCTGCAGCGAATTATCGTCAAGGCCGGCGACACGGTGGCAATCGAAGATCCGGTGTATCCGGGCGTGAAGAATCTGTTTTCATTTGCCGGCGCGCGCTCGGTTGGCGTGCGTATCGGGCCTGACGGTATCGATCTCGACGACTTGCAGCGAATCTTCGAGAAGGATCGTCCCAAGGCTCTGGTGATCACGCCGAATTTTCAGAATCCGACCGGCGCGACCATGCCCCTGCAGTCGCGCCAAAACCTGCTGCGGATGGCGCGCGCGGCCGGCGTCGTGCTGATTGAGAACGACACATACGGCGATCTGCGATACGAAGGGAGCCCGATTCCCTCGCTGAAGCAGCTCGATGGCGGCGCGGACACAATTCTTCTGCGGAGCTACTCCAAGGTCGCGTTTCCAGGACTGCGAGTCGGGTGGGCGATCGGGCCGCGGGCGGTGATCGCCAGGATGGTGGAAGCCAAGCAGCTCTCCGACCTCCATTCCGACCAGTTGTCACAGGCCGTGTTATTGCGCTTCGCCGAATCGGGGCGGCTGGAGTCGCATCGGCAGAAGACGTTGAAGGCGGGCGCGGAGAAGTTAAAGATGGCGCTCTCGGCGTGCGAGCGATGGCTGCCGGCCGGGTCGGCGTTCACTCGTCCTCAGGGCGGAATGAATATCTGGGTCCGGCTGCCCGAGCCGCTCGACGCAGGGGAGCTGTTGACGCGAGCGCAGCGGGAGGGCGTCACCTATTTGCCCGGGCGGTATTTCACGGTGTCCCGGCCCGATCCAGGCGGGCTGCGACTCAGCTTCGCCGGCCTGACGCGCGAGAAGATCCAGACGGGAATTTCAATACTGGGTGGAATTTTTTCAACGGAATTAGAACGGACGGACTCGGCGAGGAGCATGGAACCTGCGCCGGCGATGGTCTAGGCGAATAAAGACGAACAAGCTAAAGCTTGTTCTACAGTGGCTTTAGTTTCTTTGATAAGGACGAGGATATGAACGATACATTTCGTGTGAAAGTCGGCTTAGCCGAGATGCTGAAGGGCGGCGTCATCATGGACGTCACCAACGCCGAGCAGGCGGCGATTGCGGAGAAAGCGGGCGCGGCTGCCGTCATGGCGCTCGAACGCGTGCCTTCCGATATTCGCAAGGAAGGCGGCGTCGCGCGCATGGCGCCGATCGCCAAGATCCGCGAAATCATGCAGACGGTGAGCATCCCGGTGATGGCGAAGGCCCGTATCGGCCACTTCATGGAAGCGCGGATTCTAGAGGCGCTCGGCGTCGACTATATCGACGAGAGCGAAGTCCTCACCCCGGCCGACGAAGAGCATCACATCGATAAGCGCCATTTCAAAGTCCCGTTCGTCTGCGGCGCGCGCAACCTCGGTGAAGCGCTGCGACGCATCGGCGAAGGCGCGGCGATGATCCGCACCAAAGGCGAGGCGGGGTCCGGCAACATCGTCGAAGCTGTGCGACACATGCGTACGATTCAGAAAGAGATGAAGCAACTCACCGTGCTCGGTAAAGAGGAGCTGATGGCCGAGGCCAAGAAGCACCAGGCTCCGTTCGCCTTGATCGAGTATGTCGCCGAGCACGGGAAGCTGCCCGTACCGAATTTCTCCGCCGGCGGAATCGCCACGCCGGCTGACGCGGCTCTAGTGATGCAGCTCGGGGCCGAGTCCGTGTTTGTCGGATCGGGCATCTTCAAGTCCTCCGATCCTGAGAATCGCGCGCGGGCGATCGTGAAGGCGGCGACGTATTTCAACGATCCGGCGAAGCTTCTCGAAGCAAGCGAGGATCTTGGCATGGGTATGGTGGGGCTCGACATTTCGAAACTTCAGGAATCCGAACTGATGCAGACGCGGGGCTGGTAGCGGCCATGAAGAAGGTGGGCGTACTGGCGCTTCAGGGCGATTTCGACGCTCATGCGAAGGCCATCGAGCGGGCCGGGGCGACAGCCCTCCTGGTCCGCTCCGCTGCTGACCTCGAAGGTCTCGACGGGTTGATCATCCCCGGCGGCGAAAGCACGACTATGCTGAAGCTGCTGCGCGAAGAGAACCTGATGGAGCCGCTGCGTAATTTCGGACGCAGCCGCCCTATCTTTGGCACCTGCGCAGGCGCGATACTACTAGCGAACGAAGTCTCGAGCCCGGCGCAGGAGTGTCTCGGCCTGATCGACGTCGGCGTTGAGCGCAACGCCTATGGGCGGCAGATCGATAGCCACATCACCAGCATCACTCCCGAAGCCGACTTCCAGTCGCGCATGGGGCCCGGCGAGATGGAGGCCGTCTTCATCCGCGCTCCGATCATCCGCCGGGTGGGAACCCAGGGCCGGGTCCTGGCCCGTTATGAGGGAGATCCCGTTCTGGTGGAGGAGGGCCGCCACGTCGTCGCGACCTTCCATCCCGAACTTTCGAGCGACCCGCGCGTTCACGAACTATTCCTGCAAAAATTGAATGGATGAACCTGCAACGGGTCCTGTTTGTATGCGTGGGCAATGCCTGCCGCAGCCAGATGGCCGAAGGATTCGCACGCGCTTACGGCAAAGACGTCCTGACGCCGGAGAGCGCCGGCCTGGCCCCGGCGATGCTCGTCCCGGCGGAAACCTGCCGGATTATGGCCGAGAAGAACATCGACGTTTCGGCTCATTTCCCCAAGTCGCTGACCATTTTCCCGCCGGGACATTTCGATTTGGTGATCAACCTCAGCGGGATGCCGATACGCGACTTTCCCAACGCCAGCGAATGGAAAGTGCGCGATCCAATCGGCTGTCCAGCCGAGGAGTACCGCGCCGTCCGCGACCAGATTGAGCAACTGGTAATGAAGCTGATCCTCGAGCTCAGGCGCAAGACTAACTCACGCAAATCGTAAAATCTGCATAGGGCATCAGCCTGGAAACCCCTTTCGCTTGATGCTCTAAGAAGTGGCCGCCGAATTGCACCGTGATTGTGAGACTTGTGTGTGGCAGGCGATTGGCCTGCCCGAAAAGGACCTCTTTATGACACGGGTAACGACATTAATCCTAGTTGCTGCGAGTTCCCTGATCGCCGCGGATTTGGTCACGTTGCGCGACGGTTCCCGCCGTTACGGGACGTTCATCGGCAGCGCCGGCGGCGAAATCACTTTCGATGAGGAGAACGGAGCGCGGCAACGCTATAGCTTCGCGCAGGTGAAGTCGATCGAATTCGACGCCGGCTCGAGCAGCCTCTCGCGAGCGACGAGCAGCTCATCCACGACGACAAGCCAGACGACAACCTCGCGAAGCGGCGTCTACGCCGATCCACCGGCTTCCCGAGTGACGACGACCCGCACGATTCCGGCGGGAACCGAGCTGCAAGTCCGCACCAATGAAGCGATCCAGTCCGAATCGGCCGCCGAAGGTCGTATCTATACGGCGAACGTGGAGCGCGATGTTTTGGACAATTCCGGCCAGATCGTGGTCCCTCGCGGCGCGAGCGCGCAACTGGTGGTGAAGGAAATGAAGCCGGGCGGCGCGACGAGCAGTCCGGAGCTGGCTCTCGATCTTCAGTCGATCACGATGAATGGCAGCACCTATTACGTGAGCACAGAGGATCTGCAGCGGTCCGGGCGCGAGGGGATCGGCGCGAATAAACGGACGGCGACGATGGTCGGCGGAGCCGCGGTGCTGGGAACACTGCTGGGAGCAATCGCCGGCGGCGGGAAGGGCGCGGCGATCGGCGCAATCGCGGGAGCGGCGGCCGGAGCGGGAGCGCAGGTGCTGACTCGCGGCAAGACAGTTAGCGTACCGGCGGAAACCGTTCTGACGTTCCGGCTGGATCAACCAATCAATTTACAGACCAGATAGAGGAGAAAAAACCCATGTTCGGTGTTATCGGTTGGATATTTTTCGGTTTGGTGGTCGGCATCATTGCCAAGCTTTTGATGCCTGGAAGGGATCCGGGGGGGTTCATTATCACGATGCTCCTGGGTATCGTTGGCGCGCTGCTCGGCGGCTGGGTCGGCCGGGCGCTCGGCATGTATGGACCGGATCAGTCGGCAGGCTTCTTCATGGCGCTGCTCGGGTCGATTATTCTGCTGGCGATTTATCGGGTCGCCGTAGGCAGGAAAACCACAGTCTAGAGCTGTCAAATATAGTACGCAAGCGGGCCGCGGTTGCGCCGTCGGCCCGCTTTTGCTGCCTTTCGGCTCGTGTGCTAGCATGATGGTGTCGCATCGTGCGGATGTGGCGGAATTGGCAGACGCGCTGGGTTCAGGTCTCAGTTCTCGCAAGGGAGTGGAGGTTCAAGTCCTCTCATCCGCACCACTCATTTTTGGCGAAATAAAGTATAACCTTGATTCAGCCGATATTCACTACCGTGACAAGAACTCGATCCATGTCTTGCCTGCAAGGAAGTTGCGAATAAAACGCTCATTGGTCGTCTGACGACCGCATCCTACTAAAAACAAATATATGACACATTCAAAACGGCACAAGAACGTCGCTCCCAGGAACTTTGAAGACATGACGTTTACGGAGCAAAATCGCGCGATAAATCGGACTACGTTGCAGTTCCGAAGGCAGTTACTCATTCATTTGCGGACTGCAAAAGCAAGTGGGCATTGTGCTAAAACAGTGCTGAATGGGCGGGTTCGACTCCTGGGACGCCTCTTCGAAAAACACGCCGACGAGATCGAAACTTCCGCCGTTTAGCTCTGACGTTATGACGCCGATGGAAACAGGCATCAAGGAACTGTGGACTTCAGCCGGATCTTTCATTAGCGGCTAGGCACTCTCATTGGCGCCAATCCCTAATACTTGCGTCTCCGGGATATACTTCCGGCTCTCAAAATGTTAATCTCGCGCTGGCCGATACAAACTGTGAGACCGACTTCTCTCGGCAGAGCGAAACGATTTCGCAAGGTTCGGCCACTCACTCTCCCGAAATTGTTTCACGATTTTTCATTGCATCGAAATCGGCGTTTTTGATAAGATCGTTTCAGTTTCACCGCCGCTTCACCTCCGCCACTTCTGCGATTACACCTAATCGAAAGGAAGTGCGATCATGGCCAGTCGAGCGCTTAAAATCGATCCTCAACAAAGCGCGCGGGAATCCGTTCAACCCACTCTATCGAACAGCGCAGATCAGGAAATCGCCGCCCTTGCATACCAGTTCTGGCTCGAGCGTGGTTGTCCCATCGGGTCAGATCAAGAGGATTGGTTCCGGGCGGAACGGGAACTTGCCTTATCAAAAAGGACGGATGACGAAGAGGTTGAAAGCTTTACCGAACTGTCGATAGTTTATGTCGAGGAAGCCGATTCACCTTCGCTCCGATTTCCCGTTAGATCCGAACTTTCCCAACCGTCTCACCAGAGACTTTTGAGAAGGGCTTGAAAGGAACCGGCATCCTGTCTGTTTAGCGAACCGCGTAGATGTCGTAGACCGCAGCGCTTTTTGCGGCTCGATACTCGCCGATGCCAAGGCAGTGCAGCCGGTTCAGCCAAAGGTAGGCCGGGTGAGTTGTGAAAAAACGTGGCGAGATTCTGAGCTGCACGACCTCCGGCATTTCGCCACGCGCGAATTTCTCGTAGCCGTCCTCTCCCAAATCCGCCGTGCCATGGTAAGTAACCAGGATCAGGGCGCCGTCGTGCGTCTCGTATGTGGTCCGGACATCCAGAACACCGATGCCATCCTTTCGCACGGTCACCCAATCACCGCCGGCCGCTCTGACCTTCCCGCGAAGTTTGGGGCCGGTTATTTCTCCACCGCTCGAATAAAAGTTGACGCGGAAGCCTTCCGCCAGCGGTCCGATCACTTCCGGAGGCGCGAGCGTCCCCGTCACTGTAAAAATGTGCTCCAGTTTGTAGTCGATCATTCGCGTCAACCCTCTCCTTATGATATAAAGCCGATTGTTGAAGGCCAATCCCGACTTCGGACAGTCCGGCCTGACGCTCCGCATCGTCATTGCAATTGGACTGCCTGGGTCAGGCAAGTCGACCTACCTCCAGTCGCTCGGCGTCAATCCGATCTCCTCGGATGCAATCCGGCTGCTGCTCGCAGACGACGCCGGCATTCAGACCATCAACGGCTACGTCTTCGCCACCATGCGGTATCTGATCCGTCGGCGGCTGGCGCTGCGCATGCCGGTCACTTATGTGGATGCGACGCACCTGACCGTCGGCGAGCGGGCCCCCTATGTCGCCATCGCCCGGGCGTTTGGCGCCGAAGTCGAAGCGCTGTTCTTCGATGTCCCAGTGGAAATCTGTCAGGAGCGCAATCGCGCGCGGCAGAGGCTGGTGCCGCCGGAGGCGATCGAGTTGATGAAGACCAAGCTGGTTCCGCCCACCATCGAAGAGGGCTTCACCCGCATCACCGTTTTGAAGCCGGACCCAGATTCTCGTAATACTTGATGTTGGCGGTCGCGCCGCCGATCATGACGATATCGAGGCGTTTGTCGCCGTTGATATCGGCGACATGACAGCCGGACGCCGACATGCCCTTCTCATCGAGGACGTGGTGGCTCCACTTCGAAGCCTCGTCGTCCTGAGCGAAGAACAGGTGCGAGCTGGAAATTTGCCCCTTGGCGCGATCGCCGGCGACGATGTCGTCGCGCCCGTCTCCATTGAAGTCGCCGACGCACACCTCGTGACCTTCTGTGAGCTCGGAGAAAATCACCTTGCGGAGCCAGGTCGATTTGTCGGCCGCCGTGTACACCACGACTTCATTGCCATGCCAGGGTTCGACGGCTGCCAGGATGCGGTTGCGCTTCACCCGTCCCACGGCGACATCGCTTGTTCCGGCGCGTGGCGGCTCCTCCTCGTGGCCTTTCGATAGCAGCTTACTCTCCCACCGGATCTTGTCGCCCGCGCCGCTCGCCTGGTGCAGCTTGATGCCGTCGTAGCCCGTCGTCAGGATCTGGTCGCGCTTGCCGTCGACCCACTTCACGACGCGCGCCCGGTGCAGGATTCCGTTGAGCTGCTCGTCAATCATGAGCCGCTTCCACTCGCCGTCGACGCTCTTCGGAACATGATAGTAGACCAGCGGCACGCGATCCTGATCGTAACGGGGACCAGCGCCCTTGGGTCCGATCAGCGGCGCGTTGATCAGCTCCTTCTTGCCGTCGCCATCGACGTCGGCCCAGGCGATGTGGTGCGAGGTGACCAACTGGTCGATCTTGGTCATTTTCCACGGCTGCCGCGGATCGCCCTGATGCTGCAGCACCCATACCAGGCCGGGGCTATTCGACGCGACCATGCTGAACTCATTCTGGATCGCCACTTCGGGGATGCCGTCGCCATCGATGTCCTGGGCAGCCAGGTTGACCATGGCCTTCATGTCCTTGATCATCACGTGGCGCGTCCAGGTGGGGTTTTCGTACCATGCCAGCTCGGTGACGCGCTGGGTCATCCCGATAATATCGGGCTTGCCGTCTTTGTTGACGTCGGTGACAATGACCGCATAGCCGCCCGGCATCTTGGATTCGATCACGTGGGTGCGGAACTCAATGGGGCTGGGGCCGGAATCGGCGGCGGCCAGTAGCGACAGGGTGACAACCTGGATGATGAGGAATCGCATGCGGTGATAATATCACCCCGCCGACCGGTTGGCGAAGAAGTACAGCGCTTCGCTCGTCCGAATGTACAGCCCCATGTGAGTGAAAAATTACTGGCGCACCCAGGCTGCTCATCGTTTACGGCTGAGGCTGGCCCAGTGGAGGTGCTATTTGTCCTTCCGATTCTTGTTTGTCTCCTGGCGATCGTGAACCATCTTCGGGCAGCGTCATGTGTGGTGGCTTTAATAATCTATTGGGTTTGGCTGTATTCACGCTAAGACCCGCTACCGACGAGGGCTCCGGCGGGTCGTTATGGCATAATTTCTATATGATGCGCAAAACCTTGAGCCTATTGATAATCCTCACGCTGACGGTAATTGGCGTTTTCGCTGACGATCACATCGTCGCTCCCAGCGAGCTTCACGGGAAGTTAGTAGGGGCCGCTCAGGCCAGGCAAAGCAACGTCGCTAAGATCGATAAGTTCCTATCGAGCGATTACGCCCAGCGCGCGATAAAGATCACGGGGATGGACGCGACCAAGGTTTCACAAGCGGTTTCACTCTTGAGCGATGAGGAGCTGACTCGTATCGCCGCGAAGACCAGCCAGATCGAGAGCAGCTTTGCCGCCGGAGCGCTGAACAATCAGCAGATCACCTACATCCTGATTGCGCTGGCGACAGCGGTGATCGTGCTGATCATCGTTAAGGCGTGATGCCGGCCAAAGAGCTGGCGATCGCGCTGGCCTTTGCCTTCTCGGCGGCGGCTGCTACCTGGTTGGACGTTCCGTTCGTCAAGCAAGGCAAGAACGGTTGCGGCCCCGCCAGCGTCTCGATGGTGCTTGCCTATTGGCGGAGCGGTGTAATCGAGACTCTGCCACACTCAGGCGAGATTACTCACGCTTCCGAGATGGAGCGCTACGTCCGGGATGCGGGATTCCGCGCCTTTGCTTTTCAAGGCGATTGGAGCGATCTGGAACAGCACCTGACGAAGGGCCGGCCGCTGATAGTCGGTTTGGGGAAATCGCGCCATTATGTGGTCGTCGCCGGTGTTGACAGCGAGCGCGCGCTGGTGTCGGTGAACGATCCGGCGAAGCGCAAGCTTGTGCAGCTCGATCGCAAGACGTTCGAGCAGGACTGGAGCGCTTCCGGGCGCTGGACTCTGCTCGCGCTTCCGCCGCAGTGACGGCCTTCGCGGCGGTGGTGGCGCTGCTGCTCTGTGCCTCGGCAGATTCCCATTATGATCGCGGAATGGCGCTCGCTCGTCAGGAGCGCTGGGATGAGGCGAAGTCCGAGTTCGAGCTCGGCCGCAACACCTATCCTCTCGATCGGCGATTCACGCTGGAGCTCGCCGGGATCGCCTTCAAGCAACAACGCTATTCCGAAGCCAAGCGCAATCTGCGGACTTCGCTGAACGCCGATCCAACCGATCGCTATGCGAACGATTTCCTGGCCACGTTGTACAAACTGGAAGAGAATACAGAAGCAGCGCTGAAGTACTGGAATCGGATCGGCAAGCCGAAGATCGAAGAAGTCAGGATGGAGCCGCGTCCGGACGTTGATCCGGTGCTCCTCGATCGCGCTTTCGCCTTTGCTCCGGCGAGTGTCCTCGATCGGAGCGATTTTCTGACCACACAAGGGCGGCTGGACTTTCTGGAAATCTATCCGCGGTATCGGTTGGACCTGGCGGCGCGGCCGGACGGAGCTTTCGATGTTGTGTTTCACTCCGCCGAACGCAACCGTTGGACCGCACTGATTGCCCTCCTGAGTGGCGCGCCCTTCCAGTCGATTACGCCGCAATTCTCAAATCTCGGACGCTCGGGCGTGAATGTCACCTCGCTTCTACGATGGGACAAACAAAAGCGGCGCGCATTCGCTGCTCTGTCCGGTCCGATCGGCCGGAGCGCGAGTCTGGGCTATCGACTCTACCTCGATGGTCGAAACGAGAACTGGCTCATCCACGGCCTAAACCTGAAGAAATTCGCCGGAGGAGCGGAAATGCGCGCTCGCGTCGGCGCACGATGGGGATGGAGCAGCGGCTTCGAAATCTCACGCCGCGAATTTCGCTACGTCCCGATCGACGATCCGCTGTACCGCGACGGTGTGTCGTTGAAATACAAGGGGGCTGTCGACACGTGGCTGCTGCGCGTTCCCGAACGCCGCCTCACACTTCAAAGCGCCGCGATCCTGGAATCAGGCCGGGCATCTCATAAGTTCGCCAAAACGGCGGGATCGATCCACGTCCGATGGTTCCCGCAACCTCGCGGCGATTCGTACGAGGTCAACGCGCATTTTCGCGCCGGAAGAATTTTCGGACGCGTCCCGTTTGATGAACTCTACATGCTTGGCCTGGAGCGCGACAACGACCTCCCAATGCGCGCGCACATCGGAACCCGGGACGGCAGGAAAGGCAGCGCTCCGCTCGGCCGCAAATACGGCCTGGTCAATTGGGAGCTCGACC
>Ga0209382_10011659_pt1 | contig 10903 bp, 8 predicted proteins | sample SoiMetdeltSBSDD5_FD_187599 | JGI IMG/M metagenome (GOLD analysis project Ga0209382, IMG submission 187599) | Bulk soil microbial communities from a Populus tree surrounding site in Tennessee, USA - Soil MetaG P. deltoides SBSDD5 (SPAdes) (version 2) | ecosystem: Environmental > Terrestrial >...
GAGCCGCTCAGACGTGGCTGCTCAGGATCGATCTCCCAGGGATGCAGATAGAAAACCGCCGGTTGCCCCTCGAGGCGATTGAGCCGCGAGATGCCCCATCGCGTCCACGCGTACGGCAGGAGACGAAAATAGCCGCCGCCTGCGACGGGGAGGTTCATGCCGGCGAGTCGTACGGTTGAACCCGGGCATTCCCAAAGTGTGTGTCCGTCTTGCCCAACGGTGTGGAAGTGCCGCGGTGACGATGGCAAGCCGTACCGATCGTGACGGATCGGAAAGACGCTCGCGTCGTAGCGAAAGCCCTCTTCCCGGATGATGTCGAAGGCCCACAACGATCGGGGTGTGATCGAGAAGCTCGGCGCGCGGTAGCCGTCGAGGCGGCGGCCAACCGCCGTCGAAATCGCGGCGCGCGACCTGCGAAGATCCTCGCGGAACTCGTCCGGCGACTGGTTGTAGATCAAGCGATGGCCGAACCCGTGGGACGCGAGTTCATGGCCGCCGTCGGCGATACGTTTGACGAGCGATGGAAACCGCTCCGCGACCCACCCAAGGATGAAGAACGTTGCTCGAACATTCCGCTGTGCGAAGAGGTCGAGCAGACGGTCGGTATTCCGCTCAACTCTGCTCTCCAGCCGATCCCACGCCGAGCGGGGCACACTCGCTTCGAAGGCAGACACGTGGAAGTAGTCCTCCACGTCGACGGTCATCGCGTTGACGACCGCGCGGCTCGGCGAGCGCACAGGGTCAGTCGATGGGCTCATGCGATTGGCTCGACCAATGCAAGTGATCCGCCTGGCTGACGCCCGCGGACGGAACGCTCGCGAGAATCTGACATAGTGTCAATGGCGTGAAGGTTTTGCAGCAGTTGACGGTGCGCAAGCGCCGCGCAGACATACCGGCCATTCGCCCATACAGCGACAATAGTCGGCGCTCAAACGACCTTCCCGCTTCCATTGCCAGAACGTCTGGTTGCTTCGAGTGCAGCGGCGGGCAGCCGCGCGCAACGTTGGTTGTATCATGCGGCTTACCTCTCCGCACGAAATCTGCAGATAGCACAGGTCATGAGCTACGGTCGTCTCTCTGAACTCATTCAAACGAAACGGGCACTCATCGGAGTGATTGGTCTTGGATATGTGGGGTTGCCACTGGTGCGGGCCTTCACATCGGCCGGCTTCCGTTGCCTGGGCTTTGATGTCGACCAAGCCAAGGTGGACAAGCTCAAAGCCGGCGAGAGCTACATCAAGCACATAGACTCGGCCGGACTCCGCCAGCTGATTTGCAACGGTGCCTTCGAGCCGACGGCGGACCTTTCCCGCCTGGCCGAAGCCGATTGCATCATCATATGCGTGCCGACGCCCCTCAACGAGAGCCGCGATCCTGATTTGAGCTTCATTGAAGGCACATCAGCGTCCATCGCCGCGACGCTGCGTCCAGGACAACTGGTCGTCCTGGAAAGCACCACGTATCCGACAACCACTCGCGAAAAGGTGCTGCCTGTGCTCGAGGCGACCGGACTTCGCTGCGGCGTCGACTACTTTCTCGGGTTCAGCCCCGAGCGTGAAGATCCGGGCAACGCTCATTACCAAGCCGCGACGATTCCCAAGGTGGTGGGCGGGTTCGATGACAAGAGCAGCGAGCTTGCCTGTGCGATGTACAGCCACGCGATCGTGAATATCGTCCGCGCATCGAGCATGGAGGTCGCGGAGGCGTGCAAAATCCTTGAAAACACCTATCGGGCGGTGAATATCGCGCTCGTCAACGAACTCAAGGTGCTGTACGACAAGTTGGGTATCGACGTGTGGGAGGTCATCGAGGCGGCAAAGACTAAACCTTTCGGATTCCAGGCGTTCTACCCGGGGCCTGGGCTCGGTGGGCACTGCATTCCGATCGATCCGTTCTACCTGACGTGGCTGGCGAGAAAGCACGGAGAGCAGACTCGGTTCATCGAGCTGGCCGGCGAGATCAACACGCACATGCCGCACTACGTGGTCGGCCGGCTCGCGGAATTCCTCAACGAGGATCGTAAGCCGGTCAACGGGAGCAAGGTCGCTATCCTTGGCGTGGCCTACAAGAAAGACATCGACGACCCGCGGGAAAGCCCCTCATTCGAGCTGCTCAAGCTGTTGCGCGAGAGAGGCGCGATCCTGACTTACAACGATCCCCATGTGCCGGTGCTCCCCAAAATGCGGCACTACCCCAATCTGCCGGCGATGGATAGCCAGACCCTGACGCCGGAGTATCTTGCCGCGCAAGACTGCGTCCTGATTGCCACCGACCACACGGCCTACGACTACGACTTCATCGTCGACCACTCGAAGCTCGTCGTCGACACCAGGAATGCGACCAAGAACGTGACGCGCGGGCGGGCGAAGATCCGAAAGGCTTAGGCCGGACGTTGGACGTCGTTCAACCACTCGACGAAACGCCGGACCCCCTCTCGGTACGGCGTGGAGGGGTCATACCCAAGTAGCCGGCGGGCCTTGTCGACGTTGGCCCAGGTCTGCGGCACATCTCCGGGCTGTTCTGGCTGCCAGTTGATGGTCGCCTGAACCCCCAGCGCCTCCTCGAGCCCGCGGACCATCTCAATCAACGTCACCGTCTGGTTATTGCCTAAATTGATGACTTCAAACTGAGTTCTGTCGTATGCCAGTGCGCGACATACGCCATGGACGATGTCGCTCACGTAAGTGTAGTCTCGTCGCGTGCTTCCATCGCCGAAGAGGGGCACGGGCCGACGGTTCCGGATCAGCTGCGCGAACTTGTGAATCGCCAGGTCAGGCCGCTGGCGCGGTCCGTAGACTGTGAAGAACCGCAAAGCAATGAATCGAATTCCATACAGATGGCTGTAGACGTGACCAAGCAGCTCCCCACTCACCTTCGTGCTTGCATATGGACTGATTGGCTCCAGCACGTGGTCATCTTCGCTCCACGGCACCCGGGGGTTCACGCCGTAGACGCTGCTCGACGACGCGAAGACAAACTGCGTAATTCGTTTGTGCCGGGCGAATTCCAGGAGGTTCTGCGTGCCTCGAACGTTGACCTCCTGATAGGCGATCGGGTCTTCAATGGATGGACGAACTCCCGCGCGGGCCGCTAAATGAACGATGGCGTCGTATTCAGCCGCGAGGGTCGATTCGAGCGCCGGTGCGTCGCGGACGTCGGCTTCGATCAATCGCCAACGAGGATGACTCCGGTGCGGGCTGATGTTTCGTTCTTTGAGAAAGCGCTCGTAAAAGCCGTCGAAATTGTCGAGGACGGTCACCTCGTGACCATCGAGGAGAAGCGAATCCACGACATGGCTGCCGATGAATCCGGCTCCTCCGGTGAGGAGGACGCGCACGCCCTAAGTGTAGACCGCCAGCAAATCGGGGGAGAAGGGTCAGCTCTACAACTGAATACCCGAGAATTTCTGTGTCGGGCCCAGGACGCAACAATGTCTCGACGGGGGCAGACTTTCTTCCCTGCGAGCAAGGGCAGCTTCTAAGCGACGCGTGAATCGCCACCGCAAGATGCCAATGGAATTGTAGGTCTTCGTTGCGTAAATCGCAGGGGATAGGACGGTTAGATATGACAAGAGACTGGCGCCAGACACTGGCGACCTCCTTGCAGCCTCAACAGAGCTTGATAATTTCTTGCGAATTCGAGAGACCGCACTCTCTTGAGTCTTGCTGTTTGGGCGAGTAGTCGATGTACGAATCCTTCTATGGGTTACGGGAACGCCCGTTCGACCTGACGCCGAACCCCGGCTATCTGTTCCTCAGCAACCGCCAGCGGGAGGCGCTGAGCACGCTGCGCTATGCGCTCAAAGGCCCTCGAGGACTGATGCTCATGGTCGGCGAGGCCGGCACGGGCAAGACGACTCTCGTTCACACCGCGCTTTCCGAGCTCGGGTCCGGTGATGCTCAATGTGCACTTTTGAGCAATCCGACACTGACCCGAAACGAGTTCTACGAGTTCCTCGCGAACGCTCTTGATTTGCCCGGCGAAGCGAGCCGCTCGAAAGCACGCTTCCTGCTCGACCTTCGGGATTATGTGTCCCAGCGACACGCCGCCGGAAAGTTGACGGCGATCCTCTTCGATGAAGCGCAGAGCCTCCCGCCCGAGCTGCTCGAAGAGATCCGCCTCTTGAGCAATATCGAAACGCCGACGACGAAATTCCTCACCGTCGTCCTAGCCGGCCAACCCGAACTGGCCGATCGGCTGAATGAGCCCGAATTTCGTCAGCTCAAGCAGCGGATCGGCCTGCGTTGCGAGCTGGTCGCATTCGATCTGCCAGAGACCGCCTCCTACGTGGCGGGGCGGCTGCGTATTGCTGGCGGTGCGCCGGCTGAAATCTTCACGCGCAATGCCATTGAGGCGGTGTTCGAAGGATCCGGCGGCGTGCCACGCATTATCAACGTGATCTGCCATAACGCCCTCATCGGCGGCTTCGCCACCGAGACCAAACCGATCCCGCGGAAGCTGGTGGAGGAAGTTCTTCGGGACTTCGACCTCAGAGACGAGTCGGGTAGTGCAGACGACGAGAGCGATACTCGTCGACGGTCATCCGCCGAAGCCCCGAGCCCAGCGCCGGCCTCGCCCGTGGCGGCGGCTTCCGATCAACAAACCGAAGACTCGCAGGAGCAGCGGCCCGCGTCCGCCTTGTTGGGCACGTTCGGTCGTAAGCGACGGCACTCGTTCTTTTAGTCGGAGAGAAATCATGAACCAGGCTTTCGCCGGCATCGGTTCGGTGTCGCTTGCGTGCCTCCTCATGGCAGGAATGGTCACGGCACAGACGCCTCAGGCGGGCACCGCGCGCCCCCGAACGCCGGCAGCGGCAGCGGCAACCGTCACGACTGTCACCGTTCCGACTGACTACGTGATCGGTGCCGAAGACGTGCTAGGCGTCGTGTTCTGGCGCGAAGCGGAGATGTCCGGCGATGTGGCAGTTCGTCCCGACGGAATGATCACGCTTCCGCTCATCGGCGACGTCAAAGCCGCGGGAATGAAGCCCGATGCGCTGCGCGACGCGATCCAAACAGCCGCTGGAAAGTATTTGAGCGAGCCCAACGTCAGCGTGGTGGTCCGCCAGCTCAATAGCCGCAAGGTGTTCATTACGGGCGAAGTCATGATGCCCGGGTCGTTTCCATTGACCGGACCGCGAACCGTCATGCAGTTGATCGCGCTCGCCGGCGGTCTCACGGAGTACGCCAAGAGCGGCGACATCTCGATTATGCGGGAGGAAAACGGCAAGACGCGGTATTTCAAGTTCAACTACAAAGACGTCTCGAAGGGCAAAAAGCTGGAGCAGAACATTCAGCTGCGGCCCAACGACACGATCGTGGTCCCGTAACACGACCATGCGACCCTGCGTGATCTTCGTCGTGTTCGCGCTCGCGCTGGCGGGAGGTTCCGCGTCTGCGCAGATCGTCCAGCCGCCGCCGCGGTCGAGCAACGGTCTGTTCGGCGGATCACGCGGGACGATCGACCCGAACCGGACCGGTCAGGAACTCAGCGCGACGGTCAACGTGCTGGGCAGTTATGAGGACAACCTGACGCCACCCGACCAGAGCGTGATTACCGATCCGTTTGTCGAGCGTCAGAGCGGCACGACCGGCTCTGTCGGTGGCGAGATGCGGTACCGCTACGGCCGCACCACGCGATCGCTCGAGACAATCGGCCGCGCCTATGTCCATTCGTTCAGGGATCTCGGTATCAGTCCGATGTATGGAGGGAGTGCCGACATCTTCGGATCGACTCGGTTGGGACGACGAACCTCGTTGGGTGGGGGGGCGTACGCCAGTTCTCAGCCGACGTTCATGCTGACCAGTGGCGCACCGGTGTCGGACGGCGGCGAGATCGCAACAGTCAATCCCACCAGCGGCGTCGTCGACATGCGGACGAGAACCGCCTACGGCACTTCGGCGTTCGCGGTGGACTGGACGCGCCGTCAGCGCACCAACGTCACATATGACTTCTCCGCGGTCCGCGTCACGGGCCTGACGTTGACCAATTCAACGAGTCACAACGTCGGTGTCGCCCAGAACTGGGATGTGAGCCGTCCCTTAGGGTTACTCGCGTCGTACGGGCTTACGGAGATGAGGGCCACTACGGCCGGGTTTCCGACGCGACCGACACGCAATCAGAACGCCCAGGTCGGTGTCGAGCTGCGCAAACGCGTCTCACGCACGCGTACGTTGCTGTTCAATGTGGGCGGCGGGGCCATGCACGTGCGCGCCATGTCGGAGTTCGACAACCGCCTATTCAATTACGTCACCCCGTCGTATTTCGTCGGATCGCGGCTGGACATGGGGCGCTCGTGGTCAGTGGCCTTCGACGCACATCGCGACGTCAGCATGCTCGACGCTGTGAGCCCCCAGTCGTTCGTCACCGATCAACTCAGCCTTCGGCTGGGCGGGCAACTCTCAACGGCCTGGCTACTCGCATTCTACGGAGCGTGGTCGCAGGGCAATCCGCATCAGGGCCAGATCGGCTCGTTCGAAGCAGGAAACGGTTCGGCCCAACTCCGTTACAGGATGATGCGCTGCTGCGACATCATCGGCAGCTACGAGTTCTATCACCACTTCATCCGAGACGTCGAAGCGATTCCCGCAGGCTTTCCGCGCCGCTTCGAACGAAACGCCGTCGTCGTGGGGATTTCGATGTTCCTCCCGCTTTATGGCCAATTCCCGGGAACAACAGGACGGAACTGACACATGCTACCTGGTAAAGCACTGACGCCGAACGTACTCCTCGAGATGGCGCGCCGACGCGTGTGGCTGCTGGCATTGCCACCGCTGCTCGGACTGTTCGGTGCCTTGGTCGTCTCGGCGTATCTGCCCAATCGCTATCAGTCCGAGGTGCTGGTCGCGATCATTCCGCAGCGCCTCCCGGACTCGTTCGTCAAGTCAACGGTGACGCTCAAGGCCGAGGAACGGCTCACCGCGATCCAGACGCAGGTGATGAGCCGCACCTTGATCGAACAGCTGATCAATGAGTTCGACCTCTATCCCTCAGAGCGCGCCAAGCTGCCGATGGAAGATGTCGTCGAGCTGATGCGCCTGAACATCGCTGTGGTTCCGGAGACGCCGCGGCGCGGCGCGCGCGGTCCGGAGCCACTGCATGCGTTCTACGTACGCTTCACCTACACCGACGCGCAGGCAGCCGCACGAGTCACGCAGCGCATCGGCAAGATGTTCGTGGATCAGAACGCGCGTGACCGGAGCGCGCTCGCTGAGGCCGCGAACCAGTTCCTCGAAACGCAGCTCACACAATCGCGCACGCAGCTCGAAGAAACCGAGCGCAGGCTGAAGCAGTTTCGCGAGCTGCACGGCAACGAGCTGCCCACACAGATGCAAAGCAACATGACCGCGATCCAGTCGACGCAGATGCAGGTCCAGGCGCTCGTCGAGTCGACCGCGCGCGACCGCGATCGCAAGTTGATGCTCGAGCGGCTGCACAACGACACGCTCAACGAGCCGCTGCCCGTGTCGCCGCAGCAGCAACAGGCGTCGGCGAATCCCACTAACGATCCGACGAGACCGGCAGCGGGAACACCGGAACAGCAGCTCGCCGCGGCGCGGACTTCCCTGGCCGCGATGGAGCTGCGGCTCACGCCTCAGCATCCGGACATCATTCGCACGAAGCGGATGATCCGGGAGCTGGAAGAGACCGTGAAGACAGCAGCCGCCGCCTCGGCTTCCGCTCCTGCCCCGCCCGTCGGCATTTCGCTGCTCGAAAGCCAGCGCCGCGAGCGACTGAGCCAGCAGCGCGCGGAAATCGAAAGCCTCGATCGGCAGTTGCAGTTCAAGGAAGCCGAGGAGAAGCGGCTCCGAGGCGTGCTCGCGTCCTACCAGGGCCGCATCGAGGCCGTGCCAAAGTTGGAGTCCGAGTGGACGGCTCTGACCCGTGACTACGACGCCCGCAAACTGTCGTACGACCAGCTCGTCACGAAGAGTGAAGAAGCGAGGCGCGCCGTCGACCTCGAACGCCGGCAGATCGGTGAGCAGTTCCAGATTCTGGATCCGGCCACTGTTCCGCTGCGCCCGATCAGTCCGATGCGGTATCAGATCAACGCTATCGGTCTGGCGGTCGGCCTGCTCCTCGGCGTTGGCATCGCCGCGTTGCTGGAACTGAGGGATCGGAGCTTTCGAACCGAACTCGATGTCGTCGACGTGTTGGCGCTACCGGTTCTGGCGATCGTTCCGTACGCTCGAACCGCCCAGGACCACGCGCGCCAGCTCCGTCGGCAGCGCCTGGCAACAATCGGCGGCGTCCTTGCGGTGGCTAGCGCGGCCTTCGTCGTGTGGTCGATGCGGCTGTGGAACTTTCTCATTTAGCGGAGTGATTGATTGAGTCGAATCGACGAAGCGCTTCGGCGGGCGGAGACGGTCGGGACCGACAACACGCAGACGGTGCGGCCGAGCAATACGCTGGAGAACAGCCAGGAGTTGTTCGTGTCGCCGTGGACTGTGGCGGAGCCGACGATCAAGAGCGTTCCAGAACGGCCAGAGCGTCCAGAACGGCCGGAGCGGCCGGAGCGTTCTGAAGCGCGGCGCGCGCCTGCGCCTCCCGTCACGCTCAATGCGACATGGCGCGATCATCTCGCCAACGGGCCGCACGCCGACCCAGTGCTCGTCGAACAGTTCCGCCGGCTCGCCGCGACGCTGCATCACGCGCAGAACGCGAGCGGCATCCGCGTCATCATGCTCACCAGCGCATCGCCCGACGATGGAAAGACGTGGACGGCGCTGAATCTCGCGCTCGTATTGAGCGAGTCCTATCGCCGGCGCGTGCTGCTGATCGATGCCGATCTGCGGCGCCCGTCGCTGGCCAATCTGATGGACGTCACCGACTCGATGGGGCTGAGCGACGCACTTCGAGCACCGAGCGACAGAAAGCTCGGCATCCTGCAGATTGCTCCGAATCTGACGCTCCTGCCCGCCGGTCGTCCCGATCCCGATCCGATGGGAGGGCTCACGTCAACTCGGATGCGCCAGATCCTTCAGGAGGCGGCGGGCCAGTTCGACTGGGTCATTCTCGATGCGCCGCCGATGAACCCCATGGCCGATGCGAGCCTGCTGGCGCAGATGGTCGAAGGCGCGGTCTTCGTGGTCCGCGCGGGCAGGACGCAGTACGCCGCCGTGCAGAAGAGCATTGAAGCGCTCGGCCGGGACCGCATCCTCGGCGTCGTCCTCAATGGTGTGGAAGAGATGCAGATGGAGCAGTACCAGTATTACTCGGCCGACAAGCCGACGAAGTAACAGCAGATTCCAGCATGCGACAGCCCGTCTTTCGAAGCGTCAGCCCGCGCACAGCGGCGCTCATCGGCGTCGAGCATGTGCTGATTGTCGCAGCCGTGCTTGCGGCGGCGGTGCTCCGTCTCGGGCCCACGCTGGGGTGGAGACTCACGCTGCCCGGCGTGTTGTGGCGCGCCAGCATGATTGCCGCCGTGCTCCAGATCTGTCTGCACTTCTCGGATCTCTACGACGTCCGCACGCTGCTCGATCGTCGTGACGTCTTCACGCGGCTGCTGCGCGCGCTGGGCGCGACGTCGGTCATCCTCGCACTCCTCTATTACTGGATTCCGACCCTGATCATCGGGCGCGGCGTGTACCTCATTGCGTCGATATTCGTCGTCGGACTCGTCGTGGGCTGGCGCTTTGCGTTCGAGTGGGTCTCGGACCGGATCTCTCCCGCCGAGCGCCTGCTCATTGTCGGCACCAACAATGCCGCCGTGGATCTCGCGCGGGAACTCTTCGATCGCCGCCACGAGCTCGGCGTCGAGCTGGTGGGATTCGTCGACACCGATCCGGCGCGCGTCGGCACTTCACTCATCAACCCCGGCATCGTCGGGACCATCGATCACATTCCGGACATCGTCCGAGAGCGCCACGTTGATCGCGTCGTCGTCAGTCTCGCCGACGCGCGCGGCAAATTGTCGATGGAGCGGCTCCTCGACATGAAGTTGAACGACGGTGTGCGTTTCGACCATCTCGCATCCGTTTACGAGGAATACACTGGCAAGATTGCCGTCGAAAATCTGCGCCCCAGCTGGCTGGTGTTCTCGCAAGGGTTCCGCAAGAGCCGCGCATTGAGCGCCCTCAAGCGTGCTGGTGATGTGATGCTGTCGGCAATCGGGCTCATCCTCGCCGCACCCCTGATGCTGATTTCGGCCGTGGCGATGAAGTGCACCTCTCCCGGCCCCATCTTCTATCATCAGCAGCGGGTCGGTAAGGACGGCAAGATCTTCACCATTCACAAGCTGCGCTCGATGCGCACTGACGCCGAAGCGGGTATCGGCGCGGTGTGGTCGGCTGAAGGCGATCCCCGCGTCACGAGCGTTGGACGTTTTCTGCGCCGGAGTCGCTTCGACGAGGTCCCACAGCTCTGGAACGTGCTCAAGGGGGACATGAGCTTCGTCGGGCCGCGGCCGGAGCGGCCGGAATTCGTGAGCCAGCTGACCGAGCGCATCCCGTTCTATGGCCAGCGCCACGTGGTGAGACCCGGGCTGACAGGATGGGCGCAGGTGCGCCACTCGTACGGATCGAGCGTCGAGGACTCGCTGCAGAAGCTCCAGTACGAGTTGTTCTACATCAAGAACATGTCGGTCGCGTTTGATCTCTTCATCGTGGTGTCGACGATCAAGACCGTACTGGTGCGTCGCGGCTCGTAGATCGGCCGGGCTTCAGTTACCGAGTTATTCAGGAGGCGCCGTCAGCGCATGAGCGATACGATCGCACACGAAATCCGGGAGTTCGTCATCAGCAACTTTCTCTTTGGCCAGCCGGGCAGCGGACTCCTGGACGACCAGTCGTTTCTCGAGACCGGCATCATCGACTCGACGGGCGTCCTCGAGCTGGTGGCGTTCCTGGAACAGCGATACGGCATTTCAGTCGCGGACCGCGAGCTCCTTCCGGAGAATCTC
>Ga0209382_10011660_pt1 | contig 10902 bp, 8 predicted proteins | sample SoiMetdeltSBSDD5_FD_187599 | JGI IMG/M metagenome (GOLD analysis project Ga0209382, IMG submission 187599) | Bulk soil microbial communities from a Populus tree surrounding site in Tennessee, USA - Soil MetaG P. deltoides SBSDD5 (SPAdes) (version 2) | ecosystem: Environmental > Terrestrial >...
GCAGATACGAAGCTGGGAGCGCTCCCAATTTGGGCGCGGCACGATCGATGTTGCCGACGCGTTACGGGCGTGTCAACCAGCGGAAGATCGACGGCGGCCACACGGTCCACCATCGGTACGTTCGCGTGTAACTTTCGCGACGCTTGCGGAGCGGAAGCGGCATTCCTGTCAGGGACGATCACTCCGCGAGACGCTCCCGCAGCCAGTGGAAGCTCGATTTCGGCGTCCGAGTTTGGGTTTCGTAGTCCATGTAGACGAGGCCGAATCGCGGAGCGTAACCCTTGGCCCACTCGAAGTTGTCAAGCAGCGACCAGTAGAAGTAGCCCTTCAGGTTGACGCCGTCCTCGGCAGCCCGTCGAGCCGCGTCGATGTGCGCTTCGACGAACGCGATCCGGGCCGGGTCATCGACCGAGCCGTCCGATCCGACCGTCTCCGGGAACGCGCAGCCGTTCTCCGTGATGTAGATCGGTGGCAGGGTCGCGTACCGGTCGTGCAGACCGATCAGGGTCGCGTGCAGGCCCTCCGGTTCGACCGGCCAACCCATCGCGGTCCGGGTCAGCCCGTCCGGGATCGCCGCGGTCACACCGATGTCGAACGCGGTCCGCTCGCTCGGGTCGACCGCCGACGGCGCGTTGCGCACGTGCGCCCGGTAGTAGTAGTTGACGCCCAGGAAGTCCAGCGGCTCGGAGATCACCTCGAGGTCACCCTCGCGCAGGAACGCGAAGTCGGTGATCTCTGCGAAGACGTCCCGCGCGAGAGGCGGGTAGACGCCGGACAGCACCGGGTCGGTGAAGAGCTTGTTGACGAACAGGTCCGATCGGGCGGCGGCCGCGACATCGGCGTCGGAGCCGCTGGCCGGCACCGTGGGCGACATGTTCAGCGTGATCCCGATCTGCCGCGCTCCCCGCTCACGGAGCGCCCGGACTGCGAGCCCGTGCCCGAGCAGCAGGTGGTGCGCGGCCGCGAGCGCACCGTGCCCCTCCTGCGCGCCGGGGGCGTGGCGACCCTCGCCGTATCCGACCATCGAGGAGACGAACGGCTCGTTGAGCGTGATCCAGAACGGGATGAGGTCGCCCAACGAGTCGGCCAGCACGGCGGCGTACTCGGCGAAGCGGTGCGACGTCTCCCGCGACCGCCAACCGCCCTTGTCCTCCAGCGCCTGCGGCAGATCCCAGTGGTAGAGGGTGACGAACGGCGTGATGCCGCGCTCGTGCAGTCCCTCCAGGAGCCGGCGGTAGAAGTCGACCCCGCGCGGCTCGACCTGGTCGGCACCGGTCGGCAGGATGCGGGGCCAGGCGATCGAGAGCCGGTACGCGTTGACGCCCAGGTCGACCATCAGGTCCAGGTCCTGTGCCCACCGGTGATAGTGGTCGCAGGCCACGTCGCCGGTGGCGCCACCGTCCACCTTCCCGGGTGTGTGGCTAAAGGTGTCCCAAATGGACGGACCACGCCCGTCCTCCGCCACGGCGCCCTCGATCTGGTACGCCGCCGTCGCCACGCCCCACACGAATCCGGGCTCGAAGCCAAAGCTCATGGGCCTGCAGCGTACCTTCCCGCCGACGCACTCTCCTCCGCGGAGGCGGAATACCGCCCGTTAACGAGATCTCCACCCGACGCTTCGGCAGGCGCCACGTTCCCGGCATGCCCACGGCGTAGTACTGCGCTCATGACAGCAGCGCCCCGCATCCTCGCCGCCACCGGTCACGGGTCGGATCCAACCGAGACCGGGCCCGTCTACAGCATCCTCGTCGCCTCCACCGCCGAGGAGATCCAGCAGGCCCAGCGACTGCGTCACCTGGTCTTCGCCGAGGAGCTCGGCGCGGTGCTCCACTCCACCGTGCCGGGTCTGGACGTCGATGAGTTCGACGAGCACTGCGACCACCTCGTCGTGCGCGAGGAGCGCACCGGAACCACCGTCGGCACCTACCGGATGCTGCCGCCCTACCGGGCGAGCTCGGCCGGCCGGCTCTACTCCGACACGGAGTTCGACCTCACGGCCCTGGCCCCGTTGCGCGGTTCGGTCGTCGAGACGGGCCGCTCCTGCGTCCACCCCGACCACCGCAGCGGTGCGGTGATCAATCTCATGTGGACGGGCATCGCCCGGTACCTTCACCTCACCGGGCACCGCTGGCTCGCCGGCTGCGCGTCGGTGCCGGTCGCGCCGGGCGCACCGGAATCCGTGTGGGAGGTCGTGCGCACCAAGCACATCGCCCCACCGCGCCTGCGGGTGGCGCCGTGGCGCGCGTACCCCCTCGGGCCGGCGCCGACCACCGACCGCGACAAACTGCTCGCCGCCATGCCTCCGCTGCTGCGGGGCTACCTGCGACTCGGCGCCTGGGTCGGCGGTGAGCCGGCCCATGACGCCGACTTCAACGTGGCCGACTTCTTCGTGCTGCTCTCGCTCGACCGGGTCGACCCCCGGTACCTCAAGCACTTCCTGGGAGACGGAGTCGACCAGCAACGCAAGCACAGCCTGGGCGTGGAGGCGTGAGCACCAGATGAACGCCTACAAACCGGTGTCGGCGTGCGGTCGGGGCTGCCTGCCTCACGTCGCATCCGCGCACCGGGCGGCCTGGCTGGTTCGCGCGGCGCGCCTGACGGCGGTGGTCACGCTGCTGGTGTGTGCGCTGGGCGTGGCGGCGTCGTTCCCGCTGCTGACCGCGGGTGGCCGGATCCGCGCGGTCCGCGGGTGGTTCCGGGTCCTGCTGCGGGCGTGCGGCGTGCGGCTGCATGTCCGAGGCGATCTGTGCCTGCCGGTGACGACCGGACCGGGGGGCCTGGGGACCCTAGTGACGGCCAACCACGTGTCCTGGTTGGACGTTCCCGCCCTGATGGCCGTCGACCCCGTACGCGTGCTCGCGAAGAGCGACGTGCGGCGCTGGCCGGTGGTCGGGGTCCTGGCGAGGAGGGCGGGCACCGTCTTCATCGACCGGGAGCGGCTGCGCCGGCTGCCGGATACGGTGGCCGAGATCGCCGCGGCGCTGCGACGAGGGCACACGGTGGCGGTGTTCCCGGAGGGCAGCACCTGGTGCGGCCGGACGACGGGCCGGTTCTACCCGGCGACGCTCCAGGCGGCGGTCGACGCGGGAGCACCGGTGCGACCGGTGGCGATCCGCTACCGGCTACCGGACGGCTCGCCGACGACGCTGCCCGCGTTCGTCGGGGACGACACACTGGTGGCCTCGCTCCGCCGGGTATTGGGGGCCCGGCGGATCGTGGCCGAGCTGGAGCTGCTTCCGGTCCTGGCGCCACAGGTCGTGGGTCGCCGACACCTCGCGAGCGCGTCGCACCTTGCGATCACGGCCCGCCGCGGGGCGCCCGTGCCTACCCTGAAGGCGTGACCCCAGCCTTCACCACCGAGGACTACGCCGCCCGCATGCGTCGGGCCGTCGACGCCGCGTCGGCGGAGGGGCTCGCCGGCATCCTGATCGTGCCCGGTCCCGACCTGACCTACTTCTGCGGTTACCGGCCTACGGCGATCACCGAGCGCTTGACGTTGCTGGTCCTCGCGGCGGGGCGACCGCCGACGATGGTCGTGCCGGCGTTGGAACGCCCCGACGCGGCCCGGGCGACCGGAGCGCCGGCGGTCACCCTGCTCGACTGGACCGACGGCACCGACCCCTATGCGGCGACGGCCGAGCTGCTCGACGCGGGCGGCCGCTACGGCATCTCCGACTCGGCGTGGGCGATGCACCTGCTCGGCCTGCAGCGCGCGCTGCCCGGCTCCAGCTACGTGGCGCTCACCGACGGACTGCCGATGCTGCGCGCGGTCAAGGACGAGCACGAGGTGGCCCGGCTGGCCCGGGCGGGCGAGGGAGCCGACGCGACCTTCGAGGAGATTCTCCGGGTGCGGTTCGCCGGCCGCCGGGAGACCGACGTGGCCGCCGACCTGGCGTCGCTGCTGCGGCGCCACGGTCACTCCCAGGTGGACTTCACGGTCGTCGGGTCCGGACCGAACGGCGCCAACCCGCACCACGAGGCCGGCCACCGCGTGATCGAACCCGGCGACACGGTGGTGCTCGACTTCGGTGGGCTGTGCGAGGGCTACGGCTCCGACACCACCCGGACCGTGAGTGTCGGCGAACCAAGCGATGAGGTCCGCGCGGTCTACGAGACCGTACGCCAAGCTCAGCAGGCCGCGTTCGAAGCGGTACGCCCCGGCGTCACGTGCCAGGAGGTCGACCGGATCGCCCGCCAGATCATCACCGACGCCGGCTACGGGGAGCACTTCATCCACCGCACCGGGCACGGCATCGGCGTCACGACCCACGAGCCTCCGTACATTGTGGAAGGTGAGACCCGTGCCCTCGTGCCTGGCATGTGTTTCTCCATCGAGCCGGGGATCTACCTGCCGGGCCGGTTCGGCGTCCGCATCGAGGACATCGTGACCGTCACCGAGAGCGGTGGGCGCCGCCTCAACAACACCACCCACGAACTCCAGGTGGTGTCCTGACCTGCGCAGGACCCAAAACGGGTGGGCCGCACCGCCACGGTCAGTCGGGGAGCAGCAGGCGCCAGGCCCCGGGCTGGACGGTCCAGGTACGCAAACGCACCGGGCCATCAAGCTCGCCGTCGGCGTTGATCTCGAATGGCTCGCCCCGGATCGTCAGCGTGCGCCCGCGCCGGTAGAGGACGTCGCCGCGCTGGAGATGGGTGCCGCGGCGCAGTCGGGCCGCGTACGCGATCCGCGCCAACGGCCCGACCGCGAGCGACACGACGACGTCGATCAGCCCGTCGGTCGCGGACGCGTCGGGGCCAAACACGGCGGTGCCGCCGGCGATCGTCGGGCCGTTGGCGAGCCCGGCCATCAGCACGCGCCGCCTTCCGCTCGCCACCGGTACGCCGTCGACCTCGACCCGTAACCGCCACCCCTTCGCGCGCAGGCCCGCGAGGACGGCGCCGATCGGGAAGGCGGCGATCCGCAGCACGGGCTTGAGCGGGCGGGCGGCGGTCGCGGCCTCGGCGCCGACGCCGACGTGCATGGCGTTGACCACCACTCCGCCGGCGTCATCGACGACGAGGTCGATCGGGTGCGGCCGGGCATCGTGCAGCTGGCAGGCGGCGGCGACGGGGTCGAGCGGGATGCCGATGCCCCGGGCGAAGTCGTTCCCGGTCCCGAGCGGTACCAGCCCGACGGGGCACTGGTCGGCCTCGCCCCGCTGCCAGAGCCGCTCCAGCACCGCATGCAGGGAGCCGTCGCCGCCGGCGACCACCAGCGGACGCCCGTCCCGCCGGTCCAGCACCGAGTCGAGGTCCGACGGCTCCCGGCAGGTGACCAGCTCGGCCTCACCCCACCGCATGATCTCGGCCATGGCCGCCGACACCGATTCCCGGGTCCGACCCGCCTCCTCGTTGGCGATGACCAGCATCCCTACGCCCCTGTCGAATGAAAGTTTCGCCCGGACCCTGTCTGGCCCGTCTCACGCTCGCGAAATCGATTGGCCGCACTCAACTTCCGTCGGCGCCCACTTACCGGACGTCGAGGCTCGCCTATGGTTCCCCGTGGGAACGCTCCCAACACGCTGTGCTTCCCACTACCTCTCCCTAGTTCCTCGCGCCTCACCGGAGATCGGCGCTGCAACCGGGGCACTCGGGGCGGCGGTCCTATGCTGGCCCGGGGAGGGGAGACGCCAGGGTGATCGTCGTCCACGGGCTGTGGCGCGGGGGCCGACTGGCCCTGTGGGCCGAGGACGCGTCACTTCCGGCACACCCGACCGCCGCAACGGGCCCGACCGGCTCCGGTCGACGGCCCCGGGCCGCGGAACCGCACCCCTTCGCGATGCCGGCCGACTCGCTCGCGGGCGTGCTCGCCGCGGTGCTCGGCGACGACGCCGCGAAGTCCGCCACCGGCACGGTCGAGCTCGCGCTGCCGACTCGCGGAGGCGCCCCCATCGACTCCCCCGAGCTGGTGCGCGAGGAGCTGCCCGGGCCGGGCCGCGGTGCGCTCATCCTCCGCGGGTGGCTGGTGGAGACGATCGAGTACGAGGCGGACGACGCACTCACGGTGATCCGGTCGCTCGCCGGCGCCGACATCCCCGGCCTGACCCCTGGTGCCACCCTCCGGCACGCTCTCGAGCTCGCCGACTTCGCCGCCGACCTGGTCGCCCGCGGCCGACTGCTGCCGACGGTGGTGACCGGCGCCGACGGGGCGTGCGCGGTCTGGCGGCCCGTGATCACCGCCGGCGACGCCGCCTGGGCCCGGTCGCTGACCCTCGCGCTCCCGCCCGCCGCCCGGGCCGCCACCCCGGAGGCTGGAGGGGAGCAGAGCGCCGCCGGAACGGTCGCCGCCGCGCTGGACGCATTGGTGGACTCCGCTGCCCGAACCTCGCTCAGCCCTGAAGGCGCCGGGGCCCGCGCGAGCGGAGCAAGCGCCAATGTCTCAGCCAATTGGCTCAGCGCGCTGACGGGGCAGCAGCGGCGGCTCATGGCTGAGCCGGAGGCGCTCGCCGAACTGTCGGCGGCGCTCGCCGAGTGGCAGCGGGACGCGGCCGGCGGCCGGGTCCGGGCGTTGTTCCGCCTCGTGGAGCCCGGTGGTGAGGACGCCGACGATGGCCTCACTGTGGACGGCGACGACGCGTGGCGGGTCGAGTTCGCCCTCCAGGCCGCCGATGAGCCCAGTCTCGTGGTCGACGCCGAAGAGGTCTGGCGCTCGCAGGGGGCGATGAAAGCGCTGGCACGACATCTCGACTCTCCACAGGAGACGCTCCTGGCGGAGCTGGGCCGAGCGACCCGGCTCTATCCGCCCCTGGAGTCGTCCCTGCGCACCGCCGCACCCTCCACACTGGATCTCGACAGCGAGGGCGCGCACGGGTTTCTCACCAACGGCGCCCCGATGCTCGCGGCTGCGGGCTTCGGCGTCCTGCTGCCTCGCTGGTGGAGCCGGCCACGGGCGCGGTTGGGCGTCCGCCTCAACGCATCCACGAAGACCGCACCTGGAACGGTCCAGAAGAAGAGCGCGTTGGGCCTCGACTCGATCGTGGACTACCGGTGGCAGCTCTCGCTCGGCGACGAGCCTCTGACCGCGACCGAGATGAAGACGTTGTCGGAGGCCAAGACCCCGCTCATCCGGGTGCGCGGGCAGTGGGTCGAACTCGACCCGAAGCGCCTCGCCGCCGGGCTCAAGCTGCTCACTAAGGGCGGCCAGATGACGGTGGTCGACCTGCTCCACGCCGGACTGTCCATGAGCGACGGTCCGGGTGGGCTGCCCGTCGTGGCGGTCGCGGCCGACGGGCCACTCGGCGACCTGCTCGCGGGCAAGGCCGAGCGACACCTGCAGCCGATGTCGGCACCGGACGGCTTTGCCGGGACGCTGCGGCCCTACCAGGAGCGAGGGCTGGCGTGGATGGCGTTCCTGGAGTCGCTCGGGCTCGGCGGCATCCTCGCCGACGACATGGGGCTCGGCAAGACGGCCATGGTGCTGGCACTGGTCGCGAGCGACGGCGCGGAGGCCGGCCCGACGCTCGTGCTGTGTCCGATGTCGCTGGTGGGCAACTGGGAACGAGAGGCCACGAAGTTCGCGCCCGATCTGCGCGTCCACATCCACCATGGCGCCGAGCGCGCGCGGGGTCGCACGTTCGTCGACGCGGTGACCAAGGCCGACGTCGTCATCACCACCTATGCCCTCGCCGCCCGCGACGCCGAGGCTCTGGCCGAGATCGACTGGCACCGGCTCGTCGTCGACGAGGCGCAGGCCATCAAGAACGCGGCCACGAAGCAGGCGGCGGCGGTGCGAGCCCTGCCCGGCCGGAACCGGATCGCCGTGACCGGAACGCCCGTGGAGAACCGGCTCGCCGACCTCTGGTCCATCATGGAGTTCGCGAACCCGGGGCTGCTCGGCGGCGCGATCAGCTTCAAGGTGCGGTTCGCGGAGCCGATCGAGCGCCGGGCCGACGAGGTCGCCGCCGAGCGGCTCAAGCGGCTCACGGGTCCGTTCGTCCTCCGCCGGCTCAAGACCGACCGCTCGATCATCTCCGACCTCCCGGAGAAGCTCGAGATGGAGGTCCTCTGCAACCTCACGGCCGAGCAGGCGTCCCTCTACCAGGCCGTCGTGACCGACATGATGCGCAGGATCGAGGAGAGCGAGGGCATCGAACGTCGCGGTCTGGTGCTCGCCACGATGACGAAGCTCAAGCAGGCCTGCAACCACCCGGCCCACCTGTTGCACGACGGCACGCCTCTGGCCGGCCGGTCCGGCAAGCTCGCCCGGTTGGAGGAGATCATTGACGAGGTGCTGGCCAACGGCGAGAAGGCGTTGCTCTTCACGCAGTACGCGGAGTTCGGCGGCATGCTGCGGGCCCACCTCGCGGCGCGGTTCGGGCGGGAGGTGGCCTTCCTGTACGGCGGAGTGCCGAAGCTCGAACGGGACCGCATGGTCACCCGCTTCCAGTCGACCGACCGCGCGGCCCCGTCGCTGTTCGTGCTGTCGCTGAAGGCGGGCGGCACCGGGCTCAACCTCACCGCGGCCAACCACGTGGTCCACGTCGACCGGTGGTGGAACCCCGCCGTCGAGGACCAGGCGACTGACCGGGCCTTCCGCATCGGCCAGAAGCGGGCCGTGCAGGTGCGCAAGTTCGTGTGCGCCGGCACGGTCGAGGAGAAGATCTCCGAGATGATCCGCGAGAAACGAGGACTGGCGGCGCGCATCGTCGGCACTGGCGAGCAATGGCTCACCGAAATGTCCACATCGGAGCTGCGGAGCCTCTTCGCGCTCGAGGCCGGGGCGGTGGTCGAATGACGCGCTGGGACCGGCGCTGGGAGGACTGGCCGCCGTCGAAGCCGATCCGGGTCGAGGGCGGCCTGAAGGCCCGCAGCGAGCGCGGGGCCATCGGGGAGTCGTGGTGGTCCAAGCGGTTCCTGGCCGTGCTGGAGTCGCTGGCCATCGGTGGCCGGCTCAACCGGGGCCGGTCTTACGCGCGGGCCGGACAGGTGCTCGCGCTCGACGTTTCGCCCGGTTTGGTGCGTTCGACGGTACAGGGCTCGCGGCCCCAGCCTTACCAGGTGACGGTCCGACTCGCCCCGTACGCCGAGCCCGTATGGCAGCAGGTCGAAGCCGCGCTGGCCGGGCAGGCCCTCTTCAGCGCACGGCTGCTGGCCGGTGAGATGCCGGCCGAGATCGAGGAGGTCTTCGCCGCCGCGTCCTCGCCGCTCTTCCCCTCCGCCGCCCGCGACCTGGCGATGGCGTGTTCGTGTCCCGACTGGCAGGTGCCCTGCAAACACCTGGCCGCGACCTTCTACCTGCTCGCCGAGCGCTTCGACGACGACCCGTTCCAGATCCTGCTCTGGCGCGGACGGGACCGGCAGACGTTGCTGGACAACCTGCGCGGGCTGCGGGCCGGGGCTAGCGACCCGGCCGGGCCGGCGCGGTCGGCCCCGCGCAAGGCGCCGCGCTCACGCCGTACAACCGCGAAGACAGCAACCACCGCGAAGGGCGAGGCGCCCGCGGCGTCCATCGGCACGGCGATCGCGCTCGCCGGGCTGACCACGCCGACGCGCGAGTCGCTTGTGGACCAGTTCTGGCTGGCGCCGGTGCCACTGCCGAAGCGACCGCCGTCCCTGGCCCACCGGGCCGACCTGCTGCTCCGCCAACTCCCCGCGCCCGGCCCCGCCGTCGGCGGACCTGCCACCATGGAGCGTCTGACCAGGCTCTACGAGCAGTTCGACGCCCAACCGGGTGACCGACGATGAGCCATTCACTGCATCCAATACGCTGACGCCGGTGCAGATACTGCTCGTCGAGGATGACGCTCGGGTCGCGGACGCCCTGACCGCGGCCCTGCGGCGGCGCGGGTACGACGTCATCCACGCCGCGACGGCCGCAGCCGCGCTCGAGGCGCCGGCCGTCGATCTCGTGCTGCTGGACCTCGGGCTGCCCGACGCCGACGGCCTGGAGGTCTGCCGGGCGCTGCGCCGGCGCGACGACCACGTGGCGATCATCGCGGTGACGGCGCGCAGCGAGGAGAGGGACCGCGTCGCCGGGCTGCGCATCGGCGCCGACGACTACGTGGTCAAGCCGTACTCCATGGCCGAGCTGCAGGCGCGGATCGAGGCGGTGCTGCGCCGCACCACCCGCAGCGTGACCTCGGACCGCGTGCTGACCGTCGGCCCGGTCCGCATCGAGCTCGACGCCCGACGCGTCACCGTCGACGACACCGAGATCTCGCTGACCCGCAAGGAGTTCGACATCCTGGCGACCCTCGCTCGCGCACCGGGCACGGTGGTGCCGCACGACAAGCTCATGCTCGCGGTGTGGCAGACCACCTGGGTCGGGCGCCACACTCTTGAGGTGCACATCGGCTCGCTGCGAGCCAAACTCGGGATCGCAGGCCTGCTTCAGACGGTCCGAGGTGTCGGTTACCGCCTGGACGCGAGCTGACCAACCCCGCACCGCCTGGAGACACCCGTGCGCCGACGCTTCGTGACGATCTACTCGCTCCTGCTCGTGCTGGTGCTGGCTGCGCTCGAGGTGCCGCTTGCGATCACACTCGCGGGGCGGGAGACGCAACGGCTCATGGCCGACCGTATGGCCGACGCGATCCGGTTCGCCACGCTGGCGGAGCCGGCCCTGCGCACCAACGAGAACGTCACCCTCCGGGCCGAGCTGATCGGTTATGACCAGCTCTACGGCATCAGCACGGCCGTGGTCGATGAGGACGGCGCTGGCTTCATCGTGTCGCGCGACCGGAAGTGGCTCTCCGACCCGGTCGTAGTCCGGCAGACCCGCCTTGCCTTGACTGGTCAGGAGGTCAGCGACGGCGGATCGATCTGGCCGTGGCGGAAGGCGCCGCTGGTGGTGGCCGCGCCGGTGGGCAGCGGCGGCGAGATCATCGGTGCGGTCGTCCTCATGTCACCGGTCGACCGCTCAGCGGCAGCGGTGGGCAAGGCCTGGCTGGTGCTCGCCGCGTT
>Ga0209382_10011661_pt1 | contig 10900 bp, 7 predicted proteins | sample SoiMetdeltSBSDD5_FD_187599 | JGI IMG/M metagenome (GOLD analysis project Ga0209382, IMG submission 187599) | Bulk soil microbial communities from a Populus tree surrounding site in Tennessee, USA - Soil MetaG P. deltoides SBSDD5 (SPAdes) (version 2) | ecosystem: Environmental > Terrestrial >...
GGCCGGTGCGCAGCCGCCTGACCTTTGCCGCGCCAGGGGCGTGTATTCCGGTGCGCCGGGGACGGTCGTCGCGGCGTTGGGCGTCCCGGCCAGGCATTGCTGGTGGTACAGCCGCAGTCCAGGCCGCGGTTACTACCGAGCCCGTGTCGTCTGCTTCGAAAATCAGCGGGTTGCGCAGATCGTCCGAAGGTGGATGCGCGAGGCGTCTTAACAGCCTCAACAATCGCCGCACAGATTGAGCGTCCGCTCTCGCGGTGCTACGCTTTAATGGCAATTCGCGTTCGCGGTTATGACCTAATGGAGACGCAGGAATGATGAGGCGAATCTTGGGTTGTGTCGTCGCGTGCGGGGTGATGGCCGGTGTGTCGCTGCAGGCCCATCACTCCCTCGCTGGCGTCTACGACATGCGCAAGGAAGGCGAGATGAAGGGCGAGTTCGTCAGCATCAAGCTCACGAATCCCCATGGGTCGCTGACGGTTGCGGTCAAGAATCCCGATGGCACCAGCACCAACTGGATCATGACGACCGGTTCAGCCACCACGCTTGCTGACCGGGGCATCACGAAGGCCAATACCGGCATCAAGGTGGGAGACACGATCACGGTGAAATTCTTCCCCGCCAACAACGGCAGTCCACTCGGGTTCCTCAAGTCAGTGACATTGGCGGACGGCCGCACTCTGCAGATCTCGCAGGGCAGCGCCGCTGACTAAACGGGAGCGGACGACCATGGCCTTTCCACGACGAATGACCAGGACGACAACAGCGCTCGCATTTCTGATCGTCAGTGGAGTCCTTACGGCGGGTGTGCTGGCGCAGCGCGGTCCCGGTCCCGAGCCTCCTCCACCGTACCGGCCGGCAGCGGGCGCCAAGGATTTGCGCTCGGTGCTGTTCAACTGGACCTGGCACCTGGGCATGCTCCGCGGCGTCGATGAGCACGAGCTGGTCGTCTCGCTCGAGTATCAGGCCAAGGGCACGATGCAGGTCGACGGACAGCCCTGCAACCTCACGAAGTATCGCGTGAGCACGAACTACCAGATCTCGGGGCAGCGGACGCAGTACACGTGCACGCGGCCCAACGGACAGACGGTGACGGCGATCGAGGTCGTCAACGGTCCGTACGCGTGGAACGAAGACATCTTGGGCGCGGAGATCGTTGCCGGTAAGGGCAAGGCCACGCCGATGCCGAACGCCGTGCAGGAACGCCTGATTCGTCTGTGGGCCGGTCCGCAAGGCGCGCCCAAGGCGGCGCTGCTCGCCGCACGGAAGACCGACGAATTGGGACCCAACCCAAGCGTCGGCATACAGGACGGTGTGACGACGTCCGGCCAGACGTCCCTCACGTGGGAGGGCAGCAAACCGGTCGTGACGTTCCCGATTCCAGGTGTCCCCGGCGCGATCGCAACCGCGACGCTCGACGCGAAGTTCATGGCTGAGAAAATCGTGGTGAAACACGGGTCGGGCACCACCGAGTTCACCTACAGCGACCATAAGGACTGGAACAACCCTCTGAACAAAATCGACGCGATTTACGCCGGCAAGATGACAGAGAAGCGGAACGGCGCAGTCGCTCGCGACTTGACGACGGTCGAGACTGAGACCGGCAGCGTGTATGTCGTGATGCCGGTGCCGGCGAGCGTGAAGAAGGCGATCACGCCCGCAGCGCAGGTTCCTACCGTCAGCGTACCGGCGGCGCAGCAGGCTGCGGCCGGCACCACGCCGCGGCGCGCCGACGGGAAACCTGACCTGACCGGCAACTGGGCCGCGGCGGGCATGAACTGGCGTTACGGCAATCGCCGGTGCGGTCCGACGCAGATCGAGTGCACGCGGCAGCTCAATCAGACCTACGACTTCGAATTCGAAGCGCCGTCACGATTCGGACCGAATCGCCCGGTCTACAAGCCCGAGCACTGGGACAAGATTCAGCAGCTCGACATGTGGACGAACAAGGAAGATCCCGTGATGACCTGTCAGCCGCTCGGCATTCCCCGGCACGGCGCCCCGCGCCGGATCGTGCAGAGCGACCGGGACATCATCTTCTTCTATGGCCAGTACGCCGATGGCGGCGGCGGAGCCGGCGAGTATCGCATCATCCCGACCGACGGCCGCAAGCACGACACGCAGCGGGCGCAGCAGGAGACGTATCTGGGCTACACCGTCGGCAACTGGGAGGGAGACACGCTGGTCCTCGACTCGATCTCCTTCGTCGACACGACGTGGCTCGCGCGCGGCGGCTTCTTCCACTCCGACAAGATGCGGGTGATCGAGAAGTTCACGCGCCAGGGCAACGAGATCAAGTACGAAGTCACCGTGGAGGATCCGGAAGTCCTCGTGGAGCCGTGGGTGATGACGCCGAAGACCATGCGGCTCGTCCCGAATCCTGATGCCGGTCTCCTGCCGGAGCGCGGCAACTGTGAAGTCTACGAGCTCGAGGACATCACCTCACAGATTCGGCACTAGACCGTCCGCAAGGCACAAACGAAGAGGGCTTACAGCGCGTTGCTGTAAGCCCTTTTTTTGTGCCCGCCTGGTTGGCCGCTGACGGTCGTCAGATCACTCAGAATGTGAACCGGTAGTCCGGGCTGAGCCTATGCGTCGCCGGATCGGCGGCATTCAGGAATTCACGAATCAGGTAGGGGTTCGTCCGCTTGCGGAACACCGCGTTGCGAATGACTTCGAAGCCGTGCTCGATGCCGGAGGCTTCGTCGATATCGATGTCGGCGGCTAGTCCACCAGTGGCCAGCTCGGTCATGAACGTGACCTGCAGGTTGGCGTGTGCGTCTTTCGATTTGAAGCTCTCGATCGGCGGCGAGAACCCGGGCGGCGGCTCGTGCAACGCCCCCGGCGCGGACTTGAACATCGCCGCTGCTCGCAGCTGATCGCGCAGCCCTGGTGCGACCCTCGCAAACAGTCGATCCTGCCGCAGGATCAGCAGGTCGCGAAACGTCGGCAGACAGTTGTCTGCCGTCTCTGAATCCGCCGCCTTCTTGGCGATGTTAAGCAGGCACGCTTTTCGAAGCGGGCCTATCTGCAGATACAGCGCATTCCCCGACAAGCCGACCAGCTCGTTGTCCTCAGGCTTGGCGACGATCATCGTCGCCTGATTGAGCATCACCTGGACGGTGGGCGGCAGATTGGCCAGGGCCGGAGCCTGAATGTTCGCCACATCGCCCGGCTTGACCCAGAACTCGATGTCATCGCTGGCAGGGTTGTCGCGGTCTTCTTGAATCAGCTGAAAGAACGCGTACTTCCTGTAGTGCGGTGTGGATGCCCGTACTTCGTACATCGTGCCTGGGCCGGTCTGGCACGCGATCCCTGTGATGGTGAGACGGCCGACCGGGCCGGCGACGCTCACCACCATGTTCTCCCCGCCTGCACCGGGCGATCCGGAGACGCGCTTCAGGTCGATATCGACGCGGCCTTTGGCGAGTTCTCCGGCCATGTCCGAGAGGTGCACCACAAGATTCCCTTTGGGCATGTGTCAGGCTCCTGACGTCACGTCGCGCACTCTTTCCCGTCGTTCCGCTCAAGGGGACCGTCGTCTCGCTCGGCGTGGACTTCTTCATCGCCGAGACCATCTTCCGCGGCGTGCGCACGGGCGGCGGGCCCATCGGGTTGCCGTACTCCTGGGGATTTGGGCGGACGTGACCTACTTGTTCGCCCCTCTCGAGTAATCCAGGAATCCAAGCTCCTTGCAGGCGTCGGGCTTGTACGGCAGGTCCGCCACGCCGATCACGTCGGACCCAGTGAACTGGCCTTTGAAGTAGACGGAATCTTCCGCGGTGTAGCTGCGCGTCAGCAGCGTCTTCTCCGGATCCAGCGAGAACCGCTCGACGACGTGCAGCTGATCGCTGTTGAGAATGGGCGGCGACAGCACGCCGGATGCGAAGCCGACGGTGTCGACAATCAGCACATCGTTCTCCCATCGCCCGATGGAGTGCCCCGCACGGCTTGGCTTGATGGTCGCCGGGTGTGCCTTCATGTTCATGTGAATCGTCCGTGTGAATCCCAGCTGCCCGTACTGCAGGACGATGGTCTCGCGGTTCTGCGTGATGCGGTTGACCGGGCCGTCGAACGCCCAGTCGAAGATGATGCTCGTCGTCTCGCAGCGCATGCGAGGGTTGTTCTTGTCGAAGAGCACGGCGAATTGTTCCGCCGCTTTCTCACCCGCTGGAGTCAGCTCGGCGCCCTGAATCACACGAGGCCCGGTGCCACGGCCGGCGCCGCGAGGACCGCCGATCCGTCCCTCGCCCGGCTTGTAGCGATCGACGGTGCTCAACGGCACGAGCGCGCCGCCGCGGCCGCGCGGATCGGTCATCACCAGCTGCTCGGGCGCCCAGTCGCCGGAGATGTTCGGCTCACCTGTCGGACGCCGCGCCGGCCGCTTCACGGCAACCGGCGGGGCGCCCTTGGTGAGCTGTCCATACCGGTCGACCCGCTTGCCGTCCGCGAACACGATCGTGTTCAGGTAGCAGGACGTGGGATCGTTACGATCCGGCGACCCTTCGAATGTGAGCTGCTCACCCTTCTTGAACATCTCCGGGCTCCAGCCGGATCGCCGCAGCACCGTCGCGGCGCGCATCTCGCAACGATAGTTCGTCACCTTGCCGTCGAGGCCCTTCACGTCGAAGTAGATCCACGAATGCGGGTTGATGAGATCCAGTCCGGTGAACGTACCGGTGAGCTTGATCTCCTTCGACCCGTCGAAGGTACCGCCACCGTGATGCGCCGCAGCGGAGGCGGCGAACGACAAAAGCACAGCGATCGTCAGTGCGGTCCGTCTCATGGACGCCCTCCCTGCGCTTCTTTCAGGATCGAAGTATCGATGAAGCCAGCGAGCTCGGCGCGGGTCCGCGGCGTACGTTTCTGCTCGACCGCCACCCACTTCTCTTCTTCCGTGATCAGGTCGAGCAGGTCCGGCGCCACGCGGAGCGGGAAGCCATGGTGCTCCCAGCTGCGGGCGATCTGATCCTGCGGATGCTTCGTCTTCTCGCTGATCAGCGGGAAGTAGCGCTTCGGATCTTTCTGGAGATCGGCGGCCGCGGCGAGCGTCGCACGGACGAACTCGACGAGTTCTTTCCGCCGACGCGGATCGTTCATCACGTCGGTCGTCGAATACACGCTGTATAACTCGCGATACACCTTGTTGTCCTGGAAGATGATCGCGTCCTTGCCGATCGCCTGAACGGCGTTCTCCGACTCGGGTTCCCACATCGAGATCGCGTCCGCGTCACCCTTGACCATCGCCGCGGCCATCGCCGTGTTCGGCGCGGTCACCAGCGTCACGTCCGATTCCTTCAGTCCTGCCGTCCGCAGCATCGCCACCAGGTAGTAGTTGGCCGATGTATTCCGGGGCACGACGATGCGTTTGCCTTTCAGGTCGGCGAGGCGGGTGATGCCCGCCGAGCGCTTGGCGACAATCCGATAGTTGCCGTCAACCATCGTGAAAAGGAGCCGCACGTTCGGGTTGTCGCCGAGCACGCGCAGCATCTGCGTCGTCGCGTTCCCCGCGGCATGGGCGCCCTTGAGCGCGACGGTGCGCACGCCGCCGTCGATGACGCGGAACCCCGCGCCTGAAGGGCCCTGATCGGCAATGTGGATGGGCGCGGCCTCGACGACCGCCATCGCGACGGCGACGGTGAACATCGCGTCGGGCGCGAGCGGCGTAATCGTCCCCTGGCCTGATGGAACCGGCGCCGGCGTTTGCGCGGCCCGAGCAAACAACGCGACGGGAACGACCACGACAAGCAGCAGGAACACACGCAACACGATGGATGTCCGCACGGCGCCTCCAGACGAAGGTCAGTGTGCGGATTGTAGTCGCAACCTGTCTCGCGCCCTCATGACGCGCGCCGTGGACGGTTATTTGAGCAGCGCGCTGCCGAGAAACGCGAGCACGGCATCGGTCAACGTCGAGACCTGCTCACCTTCGCCGCAGTGACCGCGGCTCTGCTCCATCGATGCATGCCGGGTCCAGCAGTGATCGAGCCCGGCGAGCTCGACGTGCGACGCGGATCCGGGATGCCGGGCGTTGACTGTCTCGGCGATTTGCGCATGATCGGCGTCCCTCGCCACCTCGTCGAACTGACCGCGGAGCGCCAGCACGCGCGACGACACGGTGGACCATGCGCCGATGACATCAACAGAAGCCATCTCGCGAAAGAATCGCTCCGACCGGCCCGGGTATGGTGAGGGCGGCACAGACAGCGTCCCGAACACGACGATGCCGCGGACGGCGCTTTCATTGGCGAGGATTGGCGCGAAGACACCGCCGAGGGAGAGACCGATCAAGAACACCTCGTCGGTCTTCACCGACGGGTGCCGCTTCAGTGCGGCAAGAGCGGCGCGGTAGCCTTCGAGTTCCTGTTCATAGCCAATCGCGTCGCATGCCGGTCCCCGGCTGTCGCCGAGTCCCGACTTCTCGACACGCATGGTGACATAGCCCTGTGCGGCAATCGTCCGCAGCGGGTTCCCCGGACCGTCCGGAGCCCTCGGTACGTCGATGCTGTTGCACCCGCCGCCCTGGAGCAGCATCACTGCCGGGGACCGCGCGTTGCGACGATCCGGAATCGAGACGATCGTGCGCAAGCAGCTCCCATCGGACAGCGTCACTGCGCCGTACTCGAAGGTGACGCCGGGCTGTGTTTCGCGTGGAAATTCACGCAGCGCGACCGTGTACTTCTGTGACTGGCCGTCACGGATGATCTCGATCGATGCCGTGTCGCCGCCAGCATGTTTGCCAATCGCGGCGATGACATCCTGAGGAACACGTATTGCGGTACCGTCGATGACGGCAATGACATCGCCGGCGCGAATGCCATTCGCGGCTGCCGACGAACCGTCCACGACGGCGGTGACGAGCGCGCCGCGTTCGTGCGGCGCCAGCGCGACACCGAACCAGGGCCGTCGCGGCAGTGCACTGTCCGGCGACTGTGCGGAGACCGGCATTGAGAACAACAGGATTCTGGCAAAGATCAACACGCGTGCGATCGACATGACAGAACTCGATCGGATCACGCCCGCAGGATGTGCACTGAGCTCGTGCGTGTGGCGCGACTCGCCGGCAACCATGCAGCGATGGCCGTGACCGTCAGCAGGAGCAGACCGGCGGCCGCCAGCGAAACAGCATCACCCATGTGCACGCCGTAAAGCATCGATTCGAGCCAGCGAGCCAACATCATCGACAAGGTCAGGCCAATCGTCAGGCCAACAATGCCGGTCACCAGCGCTTTTCGTATCAGGGATATGGTGAGGGCTCCCGGCAACGCGCCGAGTGCCATACGAATCGCGATCTCGCGCCGCCGCTGGACGAGGGCCTGCGCCACGACACCGTAGATGCCAATCGCCGCCAGCAGCAGACTGGCGCCGCAGAACCACAGCAACAATGTCATGCGCAGCGTGGGCTGCCGCGTCGCCGCCACCACCATGTCGGGTACCGGTTGCAGCGAGAGCACCATCGCCCGTGGACTGGCAACGGTTGCCGTGTCGCGGACCTCCGCAATCGAAAGTGCACGATCGACTCTGATGTGCACCCACAGTGTCATCTGCGTTGCTTCGGGATCAGCGACCGCCGAGAGTGTTTGCGTGGCAGGCCGATACACGATCGCGGCGGTGCGCCATTCGAGCGTATTGAAGAACGTGGTGCGGACGTTCCCCACCACGCCGACCACTTCGCGCCAGGTGTCGTCGCCAACCCTCAGACGCCGCCCCACTGCCTGGCGTGCGTCGCCAAACAGTCGCGTGGCTGCCCGGTCGTTGAGGACGACAACCGGAGCGCTGTTGGCGGTGTCACGCCTGTCGAAACGCCGGCCGGCCACCAGAGGAATATCGAGTGTCTCGAAGTAGCCCGTGGTCACACTCGGCGCGCTCATCCGCGGTGTCGACAGCGAATCGTCTGCCGTGAGTCTGACGGACGCGACCGCGCCCCCTGTCAGCGGAGGCACTGTGGCCGCGGCAACGGCGCGAATGCCGGTTCGCGCGAGCAGCCGCTCCTCGAACGCGGTATAGAACGCGTTGCGCGCCGCACTCGAATCGAACGGCATCGTCGGCAGCGACACTTCCGCGACGGCCATGCGCTCGGCGATAAACCCGAGCGGTTCGCCACGCAGGCCGATCACGGTTCTCGCGAGTAAGGCGGCGCACACGAGCAGCACCGTTGACACCGCGATCTGGCCGACGAGCATCGCACGCTGTGTCCGTTGCGCCGGCGCGGTCGTGCGACCGCCTTCTCCACTCCGTAGCGTGATGCCCATTCCTGACGCCGACAACCGGATCGCCGGAACGAGACCGGCCACGATCGTCGTGATCGCCATGGCCACCGTCGCCACCGCGATCGCGCGAAGGTCGATGTGTACGGAATTGGCCGGCAGCGTCCCCAGCGGATTCCACGCGACGAACATCTGCGTACCGGCGATGGCGACTCCAACACCGATGAGCGAGCTGCACGCCGAAAGCACCAGACTCTCGGCCAGGAACTGCCGCATCAGCCGGGCGCGGCTCGCGCCGATCGCATGTCGAACGGCGACTTCGTTACGCCGCCCGAGCCCCTGACCGAGCAGCAGCACGCCGACGTTCATCGACGCGATCAGGAGCAGACACATCGCCGCCCCTAGGACGGTGAGCAGCGTCGCACGCACCGTGCGCGTGTTGTCCCCCTGCAGCGAGCTCAAATTGACGACGAACTGATTGCCCGCGGGGTCGGGCTGGTTGAAGTTGAGCGGATAGGCACGCTCGCTCTGTCGCATGATTGCGGCTGCCTCGCGTCGCGCAGCCTCGATGGTGACGCCGTCCGCGAGGCGTCCGAGAATCGTGACAGGCCCCATGCCTCCAGGGTCGTATCCGGGATCGCCAGGCCGGAACAGCGTCCAGAACGCCGCGCCCTCGGGGCGATCGAGAAGCCGCACATCGAAATCGGCTGGCATGATGCCAACGACGGTATACGCGACATCGCTCAGCGTGATCGTGCGGCCGACGACCGTGTCATCACCGCCGACCTCACGCTGCCAGAAGCCATGACTCAGCACGATGGCCGGCGGGCCCTGGGCATCAGCACCTGTCAGATGCCGGCCTCGAAGCGGTGGCACACCCAGTGTCGTGAAGAATTCTGGCGTCACTCGCATGCCGACGAGTGACTTGGCGTCTGACGCCGTTCGCCACGTGGCGCCGCGGAAGAACGCCGCCGAGACGGAGGAGAAGGAGCGTGCCGATTCCTTCCACGCCAGATACGTCCGATACGGCATCCAGACCGCTGGCTCCGTCGGACGTGCGGCTGAGGCCATGAAGGCCACGACGAGCCGATCGGCGGCCGCAAAGTGAAGCGGCCGGAACAACCAGGCATCGGTGATGCTGAAGACGCTGACGGCACCCCCGATCGCAATGCCCAGCGTGCACAGCACCACCGCCGTGATCGCCGGCGCCCGGCGCAGCAGTCGCAGGCCTTGCCGCACGTCGCGACGGAGATCTTCGGTGAGCGACATCGACCGCGCGTCATGGATCTGTTCGCGGATCAGCAGCGGTGTGCCACCCAGACTGTCATGGGCGAACCGGCGGGCCTGCTCCGCCGTAAGCCCACGCTGCAGGCCGGATTCGATCTCCGACTCGAGATGAAATGTCAGTTCCTCGTCAATCTCGCGTTCGACGCGGGAGCGGCGAACGAGATCGCGAAGACGGGACCAGCGGCCATGCCAGCGAGTCATGGGCCTCCTCAGGTCGGCTTGAGGATCATCGAGATCGCCGCGGACAAGCGTTGCCAGTCGCGTTGTTCCTTCGCGAGATGACGCTGGCCGGCGCGCGTCAGCGAGTAATACTTGGCACGCTTGCCACTCTCCGACAGGGCCACTCTGCCCCCAACAAGCCTTGATGTTCCAGCTTGTGCAGAGCCGGATAGAGCGATCCCCGACTGACGTTCAGCACATCGCCCGAACTCGCGCGCAGCCGTTGTGCAACGGCGAGACCATGCATCGGCTCGAGCGCCAGCGTCTGCAGGATTAAGGCGTCGAGGGTGCCTTGGACGAGATCAGTCGGCCGGCTCATACATTGTGTCGGTCACCGACACAATGCCACACACCACGCCGGCAGCGCAAGCATCTGTCGCGAACTGCGCACCAAGACTGACTGAAACTTCAGGATTTCTTCAGACAATCGTTCGAGAACGCTGTCCGATAATTTTCGCGCTGCATCGCACACGCGGTCTGCACGAGACGGAGGACATTGGATGCCACTTGGAGCGGCACCGCGTCGGATTGGTTGGTTCGCGCTACTCATGAGTCTGTGGCCAGGCCTTGCGATCTACCCTCACGAGCACGCTGGGCGTGCCACGCACGCTTCACGTGTCGTATACGCTGGCGTACTGACGTCCGCGGATTGACGACAGCAGTGCTCCAAACGCGGCGAGAGCGAATCGATAAGTTGTGTGAGGCGGTTCGCGCCATGGACCTCGAGCGGGTGATGTCGATATTCGCCACCCACGCTGTGTCATTCGACATCGAACCGCCGCTGCGGCACGTCGGAGCCGACCAAGCGGAAGAACTGGGCGAAAGTCTTTTCGACGTACGAGTGTCCCTCGGTTACGAGAGATTCGCGACCTCGCGATCACCGTCGGCGATAACGTGGCATTCGGCCACAGCCTCAATCGGATCAGCGGCACGTTGAAGAACGGGAGCAGAACTGCTTTCTGGGTTCGGTGGACGACGGGGTTGGGGAAGATCGACGGCAGCTGGCTCATCGCCCACGACCAGGTCTCGGTGCCTCTCGATTTTTGAAAGCGGCAACGCCTTGCTGTCTGTCAAGCCCTGACAGAACAAACCGCTGCCGGCCACGAGTGTCTCGGACGTTGGAGGCGACGGACCATGGACATCGACTCGCTCTCAGCCGGCTGAGACAAGCTGCTCAGCCTGGCGGCCCT
>Ga0209382_10011664_pt1 | contig 10899 bp, 7 predicted proteins | sample SoiMetdeltSBSDD5_FD_187599 | JGI IMG/M metagenome (GOLD analysis project Ga0209382, IMG submission 187599) | Bulk soil microbial communities from a Populus tree surrounding site in Tennessee, USA - Soil MetaG P. deltoides SBSDD5 (SPAdes) (version 2) | ecosystem: Environmental > Terrestrial >...
AACAGCTACGGCACCCATCTCTTCTATCCGTTCTCATCCGAATGGGTCTACGGCGACGCGGTGTTCGTGCTCGAGCCCTGGCTCTGGGGAATCCTCGGCGCGACGCTCGCACTGAACGCGGCGCGTCGAGTGTCGCGCGTGGCGATCGTGCTGCTCACGCTTTTCCTGATGGGCGCCCTGATCTCTGTAGGTGTGCTCCAAATCGGCGTGTTAGCGGCGATGCTTGTGGCGATAGGCGCAGCGGCGTTCGTGACGCGAGCGTGGGATCGGAAAACGCGATCGGCTGCAGTGCTGATCGCGACGACCACCTTGTTTCTCGTGATGCCTTTTGTGTCGCGCATCGCGAAAGGTGAGGCGCGACGGGCGCTTGCGGCGGTAGACGCTGGCGAGCTCGTCGACATCGTGGCCGACGTCAATCCGGGCGTGCCGTGGTGTTGGACGGTGTTGACGCTGCAAAAAGCGAACGACGGGTTCCGCGAAGCACTTGTCGCCAGGCGTGCGACGCTTTCCCTTCTCCCCGCACTTTGGGCGTCGTCGTCGTGTGCCTCAGCCCGCTTGAGCACGCGATGGTCCACCGATATCCCCGGTTCGGACGGCATCGTGTGGCATCGTACCTGGCGAACAGACGTCGACGAACTCCGCGCGTTCGCTGCACGCAATTGTCGCGTGAGCGCATGGCTGCAGTTCGGACGCACACCTCACGTCGTCAACGGCTATATTCTCGATCTTCGGTTCGAGCATCCGATCGGGCAGAACTTCACGCCCACCACCGTGAACGGGGCCTGTCCCTCGCATCTGACGAGTTGGGAGTGGCCGCGGCGCGACGTGCTCGCCTATCCCTCCGATCGGCCCTGAGACGTTTGCCTCTCCGCGTCAACGCGTCGCCGAAATAACCGCGGACGCGAATTATCGGCGTGTCCCCGGCAAATCGTCGACAATCGAGCGATGCGGGACCGCGACGCGCTCGACGCCCAGGCGGACGCTTTTGCTCAGCTGCTTGCGCTTGCGCCGCACGACGCCGAGGCGGCATTTCAGGACGCCGCCCGGCTCGCACGCGGACTCTTTCCGCACCAGATTGAAGGCGTTGCGTTTCTCCTCGGTCGCAAGCGCGCCATCCTTGCCGACGATATGGGTCTTGGAAAGACTCGACAGGCGATCGTCGCGCTGCAGCATAGAGCACCGAGCGGTCGCTACCTGGTGGTCTGTCCCGCATCCGTGAAGCGCAACTGGGCGCGCGAGATCGGCATCGCCACGCCGGACGCGACCACGCACGTCATCGAACGAGGCGCGGGCCCGCCCAGCGACCAGCCGTGGGTGATCGTCAACTACGACATTCTTGGCAAACACATCGACATCCTCGGTGCCATTCCGTGGGCGGGGATCGTGTTCGACGAGGCGCACTATCTGAAGAACCATCGGAGCGCGCGCAGCCGGCTTGCGCGGCAGCTGGCCGATCGGGCGAAGGGCCGGGATGGCGCTGGGCCTGCCGTATACCTACTCACAGGAACGCCACTAACGAACCGCCCGCGCGATCTGTTCGTGCTGCTGCAACTGGCCGGCCATCCGCTCGGCCGCAGCTTTCTGTCGTTCGCCAAGCGATACTGCGCGGCCGAGAAAAACGATTACGGCTGGCAGACCGGCGGCGCGTCGAACATCGAGGAGCTCACCGTGCAGCTCCACGGCGTGATGCTGCGCCGCGCGAAGGACGACGTGCTGGCATTGCCTCCGAAACTGCGGACGTGGTTGCCGCTCGAAGTGCCGAAAGGGACCGGCGTCCAGGACATGAAGAAAGTCGTCGCCCTCCTCGTCGGCGAGTCAAACGTCACGTCTGGTTCGACGATCGACGACCGTCAGCGGCGCGGTCGCCTCCTCCACGCCGTCATGCTTGCTCGGCAGACGCTGGCGATCGCAAAGGCCGCCGCGACGATCGACTTTGTTGACGGCGCGGTGGATCAGGGCGAGAAGGTCATTGTGTTTTCCAGTTTCGAGGGACCGATCGATCAGTTCACGGCATACTTCGGATCCGCTTGCGTCGTGCTGACCGGCAGTACTCCAGCCAACCGTCGTCAATCACTCGTCGACCGGTTTCAGCAGGACGATGAGGTGCGGGTGTTCGTGGCGAACATCATTGCGGGCGGGATTGGGTTCAATCTCACAGCGGCCACGCAAGTCGTGTTCAACGATCTCGACTGGGTGCCGGCAAACCACTGGCAGGCCGAGGATCGCGCGTATCGGATCGGTCAGACCCGCACGGTCAATGTTACATACATGGTTGCGTCCAACACGATCGACGACTTCGTGCAGTCGGTGCTCGAGAAGAAGGCGACGCTGGTGCGCGCGGTTGTTGACGGCACAGCGATGGCGCCGGACGTTTCCGGCGACGTGCTGGACGAGCTGCAGCGCGCCCTGCGCGAGCTCTCGTCTTCATCCCTCCCGAACGACGAGAATCTGATCGAGCGGCTGCTCGAGCGGGCTCGTCTCGAGTTGGAGACTGGTGCGACGCAGACCAGCGGCGTGTCCGTCCGTTCGGCCGAGGACAGGGCGGCACTCAAGCGCGCACTCGAGATGCTGGCCCGCGCGCTGACAGGTCCGCCAGCGATCCGCTATCGATTTGCCAGCACCTCACATCCGGATGTCGAGTACGAGCTGGCGGTCGATGGCGCTGACGTGACGTGCAGTTGCCCGGGCTTCGAGTATCGCGGCCAATGCCGTCACGCGCGCGATCTCAAAGCAGCCGTCGCGTCGGGACAGGAAGCACCCGCAGGCTACCGTCCGGTGCCCGCAAATGGGTTGATCACGATGGTGAACGGCGCGGTTCGGTCATCGGCCGCCGGGACCATGAAGAGGAATCGGCGGCCATCTCGCGAGATGTCGTAGTGGTTGCGGGCTTGTCCCCAGTGCGGCGTCATGCCGGTGTCAAAAAGGGGAGTGGGTGGACCGTAGTCGAACACCGCGCCAGGCTTGACGGTTACGGTCATGAGTTTGCGATCGTCGCCGATGTAGAAGAGCTCACGACCGTCCGGGCGCCATCGTGGATCCCCGCCACCGTGCGCCGAGATTCTCCACTTTCCGGTGCCGGCCGGGAAACGCTGCACGTACACTTCGGCCTTTCCGGATTCGTCCGACGTGTAGGCGAACCACCGCCCGTCAGGGGAAATCGACGCCTGTTCTTCGTTGAACTCCGTGCGCAGCAGTGGGGACGGCGTTCGATCGCCATCGAGGGGCAACAGCCAAAGATCTTCTTTCGTGAGACGGTCGTACTGCAGAAACACGATGAAGCGCCCGTCGGGCGACCACGCCTGCACGTGCTTCGCCGCGGCTGACTCGAGGAGCAATTCTTCGGGTTCTGCGCCGTCCACGCGCTTCTGGTAGAGATCGAGCTGGCCGCGTCTATTCGAGGAGAAGACGATCCGGGTGCCGTCGGGCGACCACACCGGATCGAAGTCGGCCGCCGGGTGGAACGTGAACTGCGAACCAGCTCCCGTTCGTGCGTCCATGATCCAGATGTCGGATGTGACGCCAACAGTGCCGTAGCCTTGCGGTTGCGATTGACGCGGATCGAAGACATCGACCGCAACGAGCTTCTGATTCGGTGACAGCGTCGGCTCGTAATAGTCGGCCGGCGCGCTCACGAGCGGTGAGAGGCGCTCCTGCCGATCGCGCCAGACGAGTTGTGTCTGCGAGCCGGACCCCTGGATGCTGCGGTAGATCAGCGTGCCGTTGGCCGACAGGGTGAAGTCGCCTTTATGGTCCTGGCACCACTGCTGCACAATTTGTGGCGCCAGCGTGATCGGCTCCCCTGATGTGTTCAATCGCTGGACGTCGAACGGTTGTGCCATGAGGGCGCGATCTCGAACGAACACCAGGTAGCCATCGCGAGCGTAGGCCGCGTTGGAGGCGAGCGCGAAAACTCGCGTGCGTTCCGTGGAGTCGAGACTGCCGACGAACAGATTGTGAAACTCGGGTGTTGCGCTGTCCGCCAAATACAGGAAGTGGCGGCCGTCCGGCAAGAATTCCGGCCACAGGTGGCCTCGTTCGCCAGCTGCATCCAGGGCTGTCACCGGTCTTGAGGTTCCGCCTCCGGCGGGCACCTGGAACAGTGCACTCTCCCGCGTCGGCGCGAAGATGATGGTGTCATCTTTGTTCCAGCTCCCACCGCGGCCATCGGCCGCCGCGCACACGATCTTCGGCACTCCACCAGCCGCGCTGATTTGCTTGAGGCTTCCGAATGCGAAGAATCCGATCGAGCGGCTATCAGAGGACCAGAACGGAAATTGAGCTCCCTCGGTGCCGGGAAGCGCGATGGGAGTGAGCGATTCGAGCTGTCGCACCCACAACAGCGCTTTTCCATCGGCTGTGACCGTCGTAAAGGCAAGCTGACGGCCGTCCGGAGACAGGCTCAGCGTGCCAAGGCTCGTACCGTCCGGTGGGGAGATCGAAAACCGAAGTTGACGGACGTCCGGGGCGGCAGTTCGAACGAACACGACGAGCGCGGCGATGCCGGCGAGCGTGAGTGCCGCGAGAGCCGCACCGAGTGACCACGCCAGGCTGGTGCGCCGGGCCTCCGAGGGGCCTGCAGTCTTGCCGTTGACCTGATTGCGGCGTTCGCTCGACCACCGATCGACCTCCGATCGGTAGGCGTAGACCGAATCACGCCGGTCGTGGGCGTGGCGATGGACCGGCAACCCTTCCCGTTTCTCCCACCGGCGCACCGTTGTGACGTCGCGCCGGAGGTACGCAGCGATCTCCTTCCACGAGTCGAGACGGCCATCCCCGGCCACTCCCTCGGCGCGATCGGCGTCAGGCGGAAGATCGTCAGCCACGTCACCTCCACGGACACTGGAGAGAGGAAAGGGGCAGTATAACGGGCATTACGGGGCAAAAGCACAGAAGCACGCTAACGCCCGTTGTCGGTTCTGCGCAGCAAGCCGCATGGTAGCGGGGCGGGACCCGCCCGCGACTAGGAGGGTGTTGTGAAGAAGCATTGGCTCGCGTTCGCTCTGGTCTTGATTGCGAATGTGCTGGGGAACCCGGTGACGGCGTCGAGCGATCTCTGCGGTGTCACGATCTTCGAGAATCTCGAATTGGACCACGATCTCGTATGCAGCGGCGACGGACTGTTGATTGGGGCCGATGGCATCACGGTCCGTTTGAACGGCCACACGATAGCTGGCTCCAATACCGGCGCTGGGATCGTGGTGGCTGGCCGGACGAACATCCGCATCGCTGGCGGGACAATCAGGAACTTCCAGACCGGTATCCGGTTGAACAATTCCTCCCGTGTTCTCATTTATGAGAACAACATCTCGAGCAATACGATGGACGGCGTGGATCTCCAGGCCGGAAGCGTTGAAAACACGGTGAAGGAGAACGAGATTCGCGACAACTTCTCCCGTGGAATCATGCTGAGAGGTGACGCGAATCGCAACACCGTCAAGGAGAATGTATTCATCGGCAACAACGTCGGCATCCTCTTGTTCCAGCCCATTGGATCGATCGTCAAGGAGAACGTCGTGGCCGAGAGCCGCACTGCCGGCATCCGCGTGAGATTCACGGCGACGGGGAACGTCATCAAAGAAAACCAGGTTGTCTCGAACCCTGCGGGCATCGAGTTCTTGGTATCGCCAACGGGGTCGCCAGCCAGCGGCAACAGTGTGATTGAGAACGCACTCGCCACGAACGCGTGCGGATTGAAGGGACCGGTCACTGGAAACACGGTGACGGAGAACCGGTTCCAGGGTAACGACGCGGACACTTGCCAGTAGGTGTTACGACAGCGTAACCGCGCGCCCGGTTCGCGCCGCCTCGTAGATGGCGGCGATGATGCGCATATCCTTGAGACCCTCTTCGCCCGGCGTCAGCGGGCTGGTGTCATTGAGGATGCACTCCGCGAAGTGATCCATCTCGCCCGCGAAGTGATTGCGTTGGGGAAGGACGCGCTCTTCGATCGCTCCACCGCGCCACACCCGCATGCGCAGTCCGGTGTAGCTCGATGCTGGCTCGAGCTCCGCCGCGCCGCGCGGCTTGATCACGCGGTGCCGGTTGACGCCGCCACCGTAACTCGAACCACAGTTGGCGAGGACGCCGCTCGGGAACCGCAGCTGGAAGGTGATGTTCTCCTCGACTTCCACAAAGCGCGGATCGTTCGGCGTCGAGTGCATCATCGCGTTCACCGCGACCGGTTCTTCGCCCGACAAATAGCGCGCGGCGTTCAGCGCGTAGATGCCGATGTCCATCAGTGAGCCGCCGCCCGCCATTTCCCGGCGTAGCCGCCACTGCTTCGGATCGCCGATATTGAACCCCGCGTCGGCAAGGATCAGGCGCGTTGGCCCGGCATCGGCCGTCTCGCGCGCATAAGCAATGAGTGCCTGATTGTACGGTTCGTAGCGCACGCGGTAGCCAACCATCAGCTTTCGGTTCGCGGCTTTGGCCGCCGCAATCATCCGTTCGCAGTCCTGCGGCGTGTTCGCCATCGGCTTCTCGCAGAGGACGTGCTTCCCCGCCTTCAGCGCCCGGATCGTGTACTCGGCGTGCATGCTGTTCGGCAGGACGATGTAGATGACGTCGACGGCGGGATTCTCGGCGACACGCTCGTAGTTGTCGTAGTTGTAGATGTTTTTCTCATCGACACCATAGAGCTGGGCGAGTTGCTTGGCTTTCTCCGGCCGTCCGCTCACGAGGCCGACCAGCTTGGCGCGCCGGCACTGCGCGAATGCCGGCATGAGCTGGTTGATAGCGAGATTGCCGAGCCCGACGAGCGCGAACCCGATCTGTTTGCCTACTGGTTCCGGCAGCTTGATCGCCGGCACTTGTGCTGTGGCTGGCAAGCCAGGCGCGAGCGCCGACGCGGCGAGCGTTCCACCGGTGGTGTGCAAGAAGTGGCGTCGGGACAGTCGAGTGCGCGATCGGTCTTTCATCTGAAATCCTCAGGGCTTCGTTACGTCGTCCAGTTGCGCCGCCCGACCTCGTCGATCGGCACGCATGCGTCGTAGCGGCCCGGAACCGGGTCGTAGTGCAGCACGTTGCGGCCAACCTGTTCCGACGTGAAGTAGCCGAGGACCGTCGCCGATCGAATGAGGCGGAAGAAGCCTTGCTCCTGTTTCTCTTCCTTCTGGGCGATATCCCGCAGGACGGTGTCCTGGCGATCGGACGGCAGGCTGGTGAACGACGCGCCGAACGCGGCTTTGCTCGCGGCATCGACCTGCGTCAGTCCGTCGGTGAGCGTCTTCTGCTCGGCGGGTGACATGAAGTCCCCATACAGCAGATCGATGAAGGCCGGCACGCCAACATCTGTCGCGCCCGGCGTGTCGGTACGGGGAAGGATTCGCTCGGCGACCGCGCCGACGATTGCGGTCTGCGCAGCGGTCATGCGTGCCCCTTGCGCAGAGGCTACAGTCCGTTCGATGGCCGCGAGCCAGTTCGGCGACAGTGCCACGCCCGCGAGCAACGCCGCGCGACGGATGGCCTCCCGCCGGCTAATCCCTTGGTTTGTCATAGGCTTCGCTTCTTGATTTCGCTGACCGCGTGATCGCAGGCGCGCGCGGTCAGCGCCATGTAGGTCAGCGACGGATTCACGCACGAACTGGACGTCATGCACGCGCCATCGGTCACGAACACGTTGGGAACGTTGTGCACCTGATTCCAGCTATTGAGGATGGACGTCTTCGGATCGCGGCCCATCCTCGCCGTTCCCATCTCGTGAATGCACAATCCCGGCGCGCTCCCATCGTCGAACGGCGTGACGTTCTTCAGGCCGGCTACTTCGAGCATTTCGGCCGCCGAGTTCATCATGTCCTTGCGCATGTTGAGCTCGTTGGTCTTCCAGCCGGCATCGAACGTGACGGTCGGCAGGCCCCACTTGTCGCGCAGGTCCTTGTTCAGGTACATCCGGTTCTCGTGGTAGGGCAGGCACTCGCCCCACGAACCGATGCCGAAACGCCACGGCCCGGGCGCGATCAGATCCGCCTTGAGATCAGCGCCGAAGAAGCTCAACTCCTTGATACCGCGTGCCCAGTTCTCGCGGCTCGCGCTTCCTTGGTAACCAAACCCGCGGAGGTAGTCCTTTTGTTTGGACTTCTCGTCGAGATTGCGGAAGCGCGGGATGTAAATTCCGTTCGGGCGCTGGCCGCGGTAGTAGCGATCGCCAAAATCGTCCGACAAGCCATTCGCCCCAACCCTGAAGTGGTGATCCATCAGGTTGTGGCCCAACTCTCCGCTCTCGTTGCCGAGGCCGTTGGGGAACCGATCCGAAATCGAGTTCAGCAGAACAAACGTGGAGGCAATCGCTGACGCGCAGAGAAAGATGACGCGCGCGAAGTACTCCGTCGTTTGATTCGTCTGCGCATCGACGATGCGGACACCGGTGGCGCGGCTGGTGCGTGGATCGTAGATGACCTCGGTCACGATCGAGAACGGCCGGAGCGTGAGCCTACCCGTCGCGTATGCCGCTGGCAGGGTCGCGGCGTTGCTGCTGAAATACGCGCCGTACGGACAGCCGCGAATACATCGATTGCGGTACTGGCAACCGCCGCGGCCGTTGTGGGGCTGCGTCAAATTCGCGACGCGTCCGATAATCATCGGACGGCCGTTGAACGCCTTGGCGATCCGGTCTTTGACTTGTCGCTCGAGGCAATTCATCTCCATCGGCGGGAGGAACTGACCGTCGGGCAATTGCGAGAGCCCTTCGCGGCTGCCGCTGATGCCCGCGAACCGTTCGACGTAGTCGTACCACGGCGCGAGATCCTTGTAGCGGATCGGCCAGTCCACCGCCATGCCATCGCGGGCGTTGGCCTCGAAGTCGAGTTCGTTGAGCCGATACGATTGCCGGCCCCACAGCAGCGAGCGGCCGCCGACGTGGTACCCGCGCATCCAGTCGAAGCGTTTGACTTCGGAGTACGGGTTCTCGACGTCGTTCACGAACCAGTGAGCGGACGAGGGATGCGTCGTGTAGCCGGTCCGGCTCTGTTTTTCCTGCTTGGCGAGGTCCGCACGCGAGAGCCGGCTGCGGCCCGCGAACTGCCAACTTTCCATCATCGCGGTCGGATACTCGCCGTGCTTCACGTCACGACCGCGTTCGAGGACGAGCGTCCGGAGGCCTTTTTCGGTCAGCTCCTTCGCCGCCCAACCGCCGCTGATTCCCGATCCGACGACGATGGCATCGTACGTACGCTCAGCAGTTCCCGCACCCTGGATGAACATGTGAGGCAAGGATACTTCAAACCCGGGGTCCGGGATCCGGGGTCCGGGGTCCGGGTTCGCTGTTCACCACGAGGCCTGGAGCACGAGTGCGATCCAGCCCGCACGCGACGTGACACGCACGCGTTTCATGCCCATATGGCGGTACGCGTGGTCAACGTCTGATTCCGCTGAGGACGGAATTCCCGATAGCACCAGGCAGCCTTGATGGGCGACGCGCCGCACGAGTGCTGGCGCCATGTCGATCAGCGGAGCGGCGAGCACGTTGGCGAGCACCAGCGGCCAGGATCCTGAAATCGTCTCGGGGCCGCCACGGTGCAAGTGCAGCCGTTCGGCGAGTTCGTTGATGTGCGCGTTTTCGGCTGCCACGCGCAGCGCCTCATCGTCGACGTCAATGCCCAGCGCTCGCGGCACGCCGAGCCGCAGTGCGCTGAGGGCCAGCACGCCTGAGCCAGTACCAATGTCGAGCACTGCATCGGGGAGTCCGACTTGCGCGAGTTCCTCGAGCGCTTCGAGGCAGAGCGCGGTGGTCGGGTGCAGGCCCGTTCCAAACGCGGTGGAGTCAACGAGCCGCAGGTCACCAGGCTCTGCGTCGGTGTGAGCTGGAACGATCTGCAGCCGGCCGATGCGAATGCGTCTTGGGCCCAGAACCCACACGGATCCAGCATCGCGTCCCACGGCGGGAGAGAGCGTAACGGTCTCAACCCCAAGCGCGCCCGTGAGCTGTTCGGGCGCGATGCTGTCCGGCATCAGGGCCGCAATCTCTCCGCCTGGCAGGACCTCGACATCCAGCGCGCCCAGCTCGACGAGCCGATCGAGGGCGTTCTCGCCGACGCCGTGGAAGTCGACTCGGTAAGGCACTGTTATCCGCTGCTCGCTGCTCGCTTTTCGCGGTTCGCTGGCCGCTGGCCGCTATCCGCTCGCCGCGCGTGTCGCAACCGCAACCAGACGATCCGTGGCGCCGGCTGTTACCGTGCGATCGTAGGCACCGAAGTAGAGAACATCCTCGAACGCAGCGTCCTGCAAGGTCGATCGAAGTTCACGGAGCGTCCAGCATCGCATCACGAACTTGTACTCGCTCAGCCGCTCGTGACCGTCTTGAAGCAGAGCGTGTTGCTCCGAGATCAGCAACTGCCGTCGTTCAGGGGCGAGGGCGGTGATGCTGGTGAACGTCAGAAGGCCCTGGTCGGTGGACACTCGCTTGCGGAAGAGCGGCTCTCGGGCTTTTCGTTCGGCTGAGGACTCCCACTCACGCACATCCAATATTAGTACGCCGCCTGGCCGAAGGACCTGCGCAAAGCGGCTGAGGATGACCTGTCGATCAGTGTCGTTGATGATGTCGTTGAGAACGCCTCGGCAGAGAATGGCGTCGTAACGCGCACCGCCGAGGGTGAGGAGATCGCCGACACTGAATGACGCGGCCGGCGGCCCTTCCGCAGCCGCAGCCTTCGCAACGTCGACGAGTTCCCTCGATGCGTCGACACCGTGAACGAGGTAGCCCCGACGGGCTAGCTCGATCGAGTAACGTCCGGTCCCGCAGCCCGCATCGAGCAGGGCACTGCCCGGCAGCACGTCTCTCTCGCGCAGCCAGGTTGCGATCGCTTCGCAGTCCTTACGGACGGGCCGGTCGATGATCAGGTCAAAGGCCCACGCGTACTCGGTGTAGAACGGGCGCGGCGGATTGTCGGTCACATCAACCTCTAG